>Ga0209373_10001986_pt1 | contig 21918 bp, 20 predicted proteins | sample Higcelweek5metaG_FD_187173 | JGI IMG/M metagenome (GOLD analysis project Ga0209373, IMG submission 187173) | Freshwater pond sediment microbial communities from the University of Edinburgh, under environmental carbon perturbations - High... | ecosystem: Environmental > Aquatic > Freshwater >... | reverse complement strand
TCGTGTTCGGGTCCAAGGACGAGGACGGCAACATCATCTATGACGCCGAGGTGACGCCTGCCGCGCCGAATGTGGACGGGGGCGGGGCGATACAGTAGGTTAGGAACTTGGGTTGGGGCGCGCCGGAAGGCGCGCCCCTGCCAGACTACATATCTTCAAATAAGCCCTGGTGAGCTATGCCTCCAAGCTGCGCAATCTGCTCCAAATTTATTACAGTCAAGAATGATTCTGCTGAACACGTGATTCCAGAAGCTATCGGTGGCCGTCTCAAGGTAAGAGGATTCATCTGCCGAGAATGCAATAACAATTCAGGCAGAACGTGGGATGCAGAGCTTGCATCTCAATTGAATTTTCTAAGTTTATTGTTTGGCGTTGAGCGCCAACGTGGAACTACACCCAGCCTACCGATAACCACAACTGCTGGGGAAAAACTGACACTTAGGCCTGATGGGGGCTTTGTTCCTACCAAACCTTCATTTTCAGAGAAGCTGACCCCTGAAGGCGCAGTTATCAATATAACCGCACGGTCGAAAGAAGAAGCCAAGAGGATTCTTTCAGGAGTTAAGCGTAAATACAAAAATCTTCCTCTAGACAAGATTCTCAATGAATTGCAAATTGCACGAAAATATCCAGATGGCATGGTGCAGCAGCAAATCAATTTTGGTGGGGAGGTCTCAGGTAGATCAATTGTTAAAAGCAGTCTTGCAATGGCGCATTACGCAAAAGTGCCTATCGGCATATGCGACGAAGCGCTTAGCTATCTTCGTAATGTCTCTGCGCTCCCCTGTTTTGGTTACTTCTATTCTTCTGATCTAATAACAAATCGCCAAAAAGAAGTCCCCCTTCACTGCGTTTATATTGATGCAAATCCAGCAACGGGCTTAATTCTTGGCTATGCAGAATATTTTGGGGTTCATCGAGTAGTTTTGTGCTTGGGTAGGAAATATTCTGGTAAGCATATTAGAAATGGATATGCAATTGACCCAAGGACAGGCAAGCAACTCGGAATTTCAATCAATTTCAACCTTTCTGAGGATGATATTGCAGCCACATATGACTATAAGATGATACCAGACGGTGCAATTGAGGCCGCCTATGGTAACGTAATGCCAGAAGCTATAAAAATGAAATTTGAAGCTGAGAAGGAACGAGTACTAACTGAGGCTATCGAGTACGCCTTCGCATACTGCGGAGCCCAACCGGGCGAAACTCTCTCCGAAGAGCACATCAAGAAGCTCTCAAGCCTGATGATGGAAAAGCTGACTCCATTCCTTCTGAGGCATTTACGTTGACGCTCCTCACCCACGACCAACTCGCCTCCTACGCCGAGGTCCTCGTCTGGGCCATGCGCACCAGCCGCAGCGTGCCCTTCAAGAACGGCGAGCTGGTGCTCCTGCGCTACGACCACGACGCCCTGCCGCTGGCCGAGGCCGTGTACGCCACGCTCCTGGACGCGCACCTGCACCCCCTGCCCTGCGCCCTGCCCACAAGCTTCATGCAGGCCGAGCACTTCGGCAACTCCAGCTTCGGCCAGCTCACCTTCGCCCAGCCCGGCCTGGACGACTTGTACAAGGCCACCGCCGGGGTCATCACCATCCTCGCGCCCGACGACCTGACGCACCTCGCCCACATCGACCCGCGCACCATAGCCGCAGGCGAGCAGACCGAGATGCAGGCCGCAGGAATCCTCGACCGCCGCCGTCGCGCGGGCCTGCTCGGCTCCACGGTCTGCCTGTACCCCACGGAAGCCCTCGCCGAGGCCAGCGGCATGGGCCTGAGCGAATACGCCGAGCGCCTGGCCCGGGCCTGCCTGCTCTTCACCCCGGACCCGGTGGCCGAGTGGAAGCGCACCAGGGAAGAACTGGCGGCCATCGGCAAGTGGCTCGACGGCCTCAAGATTTCGCGCCTGCACATCGAGAGCGAGCGCACGGACCTGAGCCTCTCGCCCGGCGAGAAGCGCAAATTCGTGGGCGTCACCGGCCGCAACATCCCCGGCTTCGAGCTGTACCTGGCCCCGGACTGGCGCACGGTTCAGGGCGTGTACTTCGCCGACCAGCCGAGCCTGCGCTGGGGCCGCGTGCTGTCCGGCGTGCGCCTGGAGTTCCACAATGGTGTGGCGGTGAACACCAAGGCCGCGCGCGGCGGGCAATTCCTGGCCGGGCGGCTGGCCTCGGACGCGGGGGCCAGAAGGGTGGGCGAATTCTCGCTCACGGACAAGCGCCTTTCCAGAGTCGAGCGCTTCATGGCCCACACCCTGCTGGACGAGAACCTGGGCGGCGAGACCGGCAACTGCCACATCGCACTGGGCGGGGCCTCGGCCGCCAGCTTCACCGGCCCGGCGGGCGAGCTCACGCCCGAGCGCGAGGCCGAGCTCGGCTTCAACGCCTCAAGCATGCACTGGGACCTGGTGAACACGGAAGCCAAGCGCGTCAGCGCGATCCTGCCGAGCGACAGGGCAGGAGGCGCGCGGCGCACCATCTACGAGAACGGCCAGTTCCTGGTCTAGCCCACGCATCTTTTCGCCCCCTGAACGGCCAAATCAGCACCACGGCCTGTTGACATCCCAAACCCCGTGTTTACTTGTTTGAGTGACGCGACGCCGGGACAGCTTGGGTTCAAGCCGCTCGGCGTCCTCGCACGTTTTGAGCGCAACACGCAGACTACGGAGCAATGATGTCGGAAATCGAGAAAGGCGAGGCCCAGGCCCCTGACGCCGAGGCCCCAAAGGTCGATATCAACGAGGAAGAACTGCAGGCCCTATGCAAGGCCCATGTCTGCACCAAGTGCGCGGTCATGGCCGAGGCCGAGGACATCAAGCTACGCGCCCTGGCCGACAACGAGAACTTCAAGCGCCGCATCCAGCGCGAGACAGAGGAAGTGCGCCGCTACGCCACCGAGAACGTCCTCGCAGACCTTTTGCCGGTGCTGGACAACCTGTCCCTGGCCATCGAGCACGCGGGCGACAACCCGGCCTGCAAGAACCTCGTCATGGGCGTGGACATGACCCGCAAGATCTTTCTGGACACGCTCAAGCGCCACGGCCTGGAGTGTGTGGGCGCCTGCGGCGAAGCCTTTGACCCGGCCAAGCACGAGGCCATCGGCGCCGTGTGTGAGCACGGCCTGAAAGAGGACTGCGTGGCCAAGGTGACCCAGAGCGGCTACGTGCTCAAGGGCCGCGTCATCCGTCCGGCCAAGGTCCTGGTGAACAAGAAAGAAGAAGTGTAGGCCTACCGGTCTTTACATCGGCGAAACCGGACTTACTAAAAGCCTCAACGAAAACATCATCCCCCACCCCTGGAGGTTCATATCATGGGCAAGATCATCGGCATCGACCTTGGGACCACGAATTCCTGCGTCTACGTCATGGAAGGCAAGGACCCCAAGTGCATCACCAGCCCCGAAGGCGGCCGCACCACCCCGTCCATCGTGGCCTTCACGGACAAGGAGCGCCTTATCGGCGAGATCGCCAAGCGCCAGTCCGTGACCAACCCGGAGAAGACCATCTCCGCCATCAAGCGCCTCATGGGCCGCCAGTTCGACGCCCCCGAGGTCAAAAAATGGCGCGAGCACTGCCCGTACAAGATCGTGGCGGGCAAGAACAATGACGCCTGGGTCGAGATCGCGGGCAAGAAGTACAGCCCGCCCGAAGTCTCCGCCTTCATCCTGCAGAAGCTGAAGAAGGACGCCGAGACCTACCTGGGCGAGGCCGTCACCGAGGCCGTCATCACCGTTCCGGCCTACTTCAACGACTCCCAGCGCCAGGCCACCAAGGACGCGGGCAAGATCGCCGGCCTTGAGGTCAAGCGCATCATCAACGAGCCCACGGCCGCTTCCCTGGCCTACGGCATGGACCGCAAGAAGAACGAGAAGATCGCCGTGTTCGACCTGGGCGGCGGCACGTTCGACATCTCCATCCTCGAAGTCGGCGACAACGTCGTGGAAGTGCGCGCCACCAACGGCGACACCTTCCTCGGCGGCGAAGACTTCGACCAGCGCATCATCCAGTTCCTGGTGGAAGAGTTCAAGCGCGAGAACGGCATCGACCTGTCCAAGGACCGCATGGCCCTGCAGCGCCTGAAGGAAGCCGCCGAGAAGGCCAAGCAGGAGCTCTCCAGCACCATGGAGACCGAGATCAACCTGCCCTTCATCACCGCCGACCAGAACGGCCCCAAGCACCTCATGATCAAGATCTCCCGCTCCAAGCTGGAGTCCCTGGTCATGGACCTGGTGGAGCGCACCATCGGCCCCTGCAAGAAGGCCCTTGCCGACGCCAGCCTCACCGCCAAGGACATCGACGAAGTGGTGCTGGTGGGCGGCATGACCCGCATGCCGCTGGTGCAGCAGAAGGTCGGCGAGTTCTTCGGCAAGGAGCCCAACCGCTCGGTCAACCCGGACGAGGTCGTGGCCATGGGCGCGGCCATCCAGGGCGGCATCCTGGCCGGTGACGTCAAGGACGTGCTGCTCCTCGACGTGTCCCCGCTGTCTCTCGGCATCGAGACCATGGGCAGCGTGTTCACCAAGCTCATCGAGCGCAACACCACCATCCCCACCCGCAAGAGCCAGATCTTCACCACCGCGTCCGACTCCCAGCCCTCGGTGTCCATCCACGTGCTCCAGGGCGAGCGCCCCATGGCCAGCGACAACATGACGCTGGGCCGCTTCGAGCTCACCGGCATCCTGCCCGCGCCGCGCGGCGTGCCGCAGATCGAGGTCACCTTTGACATCGACGCCAATGGCATCGTCAATGTCTCGGCCAAGGACACCGGCACCGGGAAGGAGCAGTCCATCCGCATCACCGCATCAAGCGGCCTGTCCGAGACGGACATCGAGCGCATGGTCAAGGACGCCGAGGCCCACGCCGAGGACGACAAAAAGAAGCAGGCCTTGATCGAGGCCCGCAACCAGGCCGACTCCCTGGTCTACAACACCGAGAAGTCCCTGCGTGAGATCGGCGACAAGATCGACGCCGTGGTCAAGGGCGACATCGAGAGCAAGATCGAGCACGTCAAGAAGCTCCTTGAAGGCGACGACGCCGAGGGCATCAAGCAGGCTGCGGAAGAGCTGGCCCAGGCCTCGCACAAGCTGGCCGAACAGCTCTACGCCCACAAGCAGGGCGAAGGCGAGGGCGGCGCTGCCGGAGCCGGCGGCTGCGCTGGCGGCACCTGCGGCGGACAGGGCGCACAGCCCGGCGCCAAACCCGCCGACGACAACGTCGTGGACGCGGACTACACCGAGGTCAAATAGCGCATACGCGCGCGTACTTGCCTTGCGGGGCAAGAGTGCGTAATCTTATCCCGGCCTGCGGACTTCCGTGGGCCGGGATTTTTTTGGGCCCCAGGAAAGGGAGGCAGCCGCATGAGACACACCCCGCGCCAGATCGGCGTCCGCGCCAGCGCAGCCAGGCTTTTGACCGCGCTGGCCCTGCTCCTGCCGCTCCTGGCCTCCGGCTGCGTCGAGCTGAACCTGCCCACGGCGAGCAAGGCCCCGCTCGAAACCCCGCTGGAGCAATCCACGGACGAGCTGGCCAAGGACGCCGAGACCTTCTGGGCCTCCGGCAACTACCCCCAGAGCGAGCTGCTCTACACCCGCCTGCTGCAGCGCCAGCTGAACGGCGAGGAGCGCAACCAGGCCCTGCACCGCCTGGCCGTCAGCGCGTACAACTCCCGGCACTTCTACCAGGCCAAGTCGGCCCTGGACCGCATGGTGGTGGCCGACGGCACCGTTCTGGCCACCTGGCCCTGGCACGAGCAGTACATCAAGACCCTGGGCGCGCTGAACCGGCCGGACCTGCTGGAGAACCACCGCGCCTGGCTTGAGGCGCACACCGAGCTGCCCTTTGCGGTGCGCTCCCGCGCGGCCATGGCCTTTGCCGAAATTTACGCCCGGAACGGCGATACACCCCGGGCCATCGAGATTCTGGCGCGCATGCACGGCAAGGCCCCGGACCGCAAGGCCAAGGCCGCCATGGAGGCATTGTACGCCGAACAGCTGCGCGACCTGCCCGAAACCCAGCTCCAGGCCCTGGCGCAGCTGGTGGGCACAAGCGGCGCAGCCGCCTTCCCCCACGCCCTGATCCAGCGCGAGGTGAAACGCCGCACCCTGTCGCCCCGGGCCGACGCCGCCAGCCCCCTGCTGGCCCAGGTCTCGCGCCGCACCCTCTCCGATGTTCCCGGCAGCCAGCTCGCCTCCGGGCTCGGCACCGTGCGCGTGGCGCTGGTGCTGCCGCTCACCGGGCGTTTCGCCCCCACGGCGGCCAAGGTCCTGCGCGGGGCGGAGGTGGCCCAAGCCCAGCTCACCGCCGAGGGCCGGTCCGTGGAAGTGAAAGCCATCAACGCCGAGGCCCCGGACTGGCGCGAACAGCTTGCCGCCCTGCCCCCGGAGTTCTCCGTGGTGGGCGGGCCCATGCTCGTGGAGCGCTTCCGCGACATGCAGAAGAACGGGGTCCTGGCCTCACGCGCGGTCTTCGCCTTCCTGCCGGACCTGGGCGGAGCCCAGGAGGGCACCCAGGCCTGGCGCTTCTTCACCAGCCCGTTGGACCAGGTGCGCGCCCTGGTGGACCTTACCGCCAACCAGCTGGGGATACGTTCCGTGGCCGTGCTGGCCCCCAAGAGCCGCTACGGCCAGCGCATGTCCGAGACCTTCCAGGCCGAGGCCAAGGCCAAGGGCCTGCGCCTGGCCTCCAGCGAGTACTACCCCCCCGGCGACCACCCGCGCTGGCTGCACAGCGTCGAGCGCCTGCTCAAGGTCCCGGAGTCATTCCACCGCAACAAGAACACGCCCCTGGCCATGCCCGACTTCGAGGCCGTGTTCGTGCCCGAGGACTGGACCCAGTCTGAGCTGCTCGTGTCCAACTTCCACTTCTTCGAGGGCCAGCACCTGGTCTTCCTCGGCACTGAGCTGTGGAGCGTGGCCCTGGACAACGCACACGACATCGACGACGCCTACTTCCAGCTGGCCGCCTGCCCCGGCGCCTGGTGGCCCGAGGCCTCTGCGGCCAAGGCGCTCCAGTCCGCCCTGACCGAGAAGGAGGCCGCGGACTTCTGGGTGGCCCTAGGCCATGACTTCATCAAATTCGCCGCGCTGTTGAACCTGCCTGCGGACTGGACGCCGCCCCAGGTGAACCAGCGCCTGCAGGACATGCGCGGCATGGAGTTCAGCATGGCGCCCATCACCTGGGACGCCGAGGGCCGCGCCCGCCAGAACCTCTACCTGTTCAGCCCGCGCAAGGACGGCAAGGTCCTGCTGAACCCGGAGGAGCTGCGCGCCGCCGCGACCAAGGCCAAGCAGCGCCGCGAGAAGCGCCTGACCTATTCGCGCCAGTTGCAGAAGGACAAGAAGCTGCCCGGCCCCTCCGGGAGCCTGACCAAAGAGCCCGTGGACTAAGGAGCACATGCAGATGAATATCAGCCCGGAAGAAGTGGCCAAGGTCGCCAGGCTCGCCCGCCTGGACCTGACCCCCGAGAAGATCAAGCAGTACGCCGGACAGCTGGACGGCATTCTGGGCTACATGGACAAGCTCGCGGAGCTGGACACCAGCGCCGTTGAGCCCATGTACACCCCCGTCGACCAGGTCAGCGTCATGCGCGACGACGTGGTGCGCAAGGACTACACGCGCGAGGAGATCCTGAAGAATGCGCCCGAGACCGACGGCGCCTTCTTCATCGTGCCGCGCATCGTCTAGCCGCCAGAGCCACAGACGCCCCCTCCCCAAGCACCCAAGCGAGCCACGGAAACGAAACCATGCCCGATCTGACACAGCTTACCCTGACCCAGGTCCGCCAACAGCTGGCGGACAAGTCCCGCTCCGCCGCAGAGGTCACCGAGGCCGCGCTTTCGCGCATCCAGGCCACGGAACCCAAGATTAAGGCCCTGCTGTCCGTCCAGGCCGAGGAGGCCAGGGCCAAGGCCAAGGCCCTGGATGCCCAAGGCCCGGACGCGGCCAGGCCGCTCTGGGGCGTGCCGCTCATCGTCAAGGATGTGCTGGCCACCAAGGACGCGCCCACCACCTGCGGCTCCAAGATCCTGGAGAACTTCCGGCCCGTGTACGACGCCACCGCCGTGGCGCGCCTGAAGGACGCCGGGGCCATCATCCTGGCCAAGGCCAACATGGACGAGTTCGCCATGGGCTCCACCACCGAGAACTCGGCCTATTTCGCCACCCGGAACCCCTGGGACGCCTCGCGCGTGCCCGGCGGCTCCAGCGGCGGCTCCGGCGCGGCCGTGGCCGCCTGCCAGTGCTATGGCGCGCTCGGCACCGACACCGGCGGGTCCATCCGCCTGCCCGCCAGCTTTTGCGGCATCGTGGGGATCAAGCCCAGCTACGGCCGCGTGTCGCGCTTCGGCATGGTGGCCTACGGCTCGTCGCTCGACCAGATCGGCCCCATGACCCGCAGCGTGGAGGACGCCGCGCGCATCCTGCAGGTCATCGCCGGGCACGACGAACGCGACTCCACCTCGGTGGACGCGCCTGTGCCGGACTACGTGGCCGCCCTGTCTGAACGCGGCGACCTCAAGGGGCTGACCATCGGCCTGCCCGCCGAATACTGGGACAAGGGCCTCTCGCCCGAGGTGGCCGAGGCCTGCGGCGCGGCCGTGAAGCAGGCCGAGGCCCTGGGCGCCAAGACCGTTCCCGTGAGCCTCAAGCTCTCCGAATACGCCATCGCCACCTACTACATCATCGCCGTGGCCGAGGCCTCCTCCAACCTGGCGCGCTTCGACGGCGTGCGCTACGGCCTGCGCGACAAGAGCGCCGAGAGCCTGATTGAGATGTACGTGAAAAGCCGCACCCAGGGCTTTGGCGAGGAGGTCCAGCGGCGCATCATCCTGGGCACCTACGTGCTCTCCTCCGGCTATTACGACGCCTACTACCGCAAGGCCGCGCAGGTGCGCAGGCTCATCCGCCAGGACTTCGAGGCCGCGCTGACCCGGTGCGACGTCATCCTGGGGCCGGTGTGCCCGACCACGGCCTTCAAGGTCGGCGAGATGACCAGCGACCCCCTGCAGATGTACCTCATGGACATCTTCACCATCAGCACCAACCTGGCCGGGCTGCCGGGCATGAGCCTGCCCGTGGGCCTGGGCTGCGAGACCGGCATGCCGGTGGGCCTGCAGCTGACCGGCCGGGCCTTTGACGAGGCGCGCCTGCTCCAGGTGGCCGGGGTGCTGGAAAAGAACGTGCCCGCAGCGGGAATCGCCGCCCTGTAGGAACAACTCCCCTGTAGGAGCCACACATGCCCGTGACCCTGGTCAGCATCCTCGAAGGCCGCAGCGCGGACGAGAAGCGCGCGCTCATGCAGGCCGTGCAGACAGCCATCGCAGGCACGCTGAAGCTGCCGCCGCAGGACCGCAACCTGCGCCTCTGCGTGCACGGCCGCGACGAATGGCTCCTGCCCGAGGGCAAGACCGAGCGCTACGTGCTGGTGGAGATCATGCTCTTCGCGGGCCGCACGCCGGAGACCAAGGGCGCGCTCTTCACCTCCATCGTGGAGGCCCTGGAGGGCCTGGGCATCCAGCGCGGCGATGTGTTCCTCATCCTAAACGAACAGCCGCGTGAGAATGTGGGCATCCGGGGCGGCATCCGCGCCGATCTGGTGGACCTTGGGTATCAGGTGAAGGTGTAAGACTCTTCCTCACCCGAACGCACAGGGCCCGGCCCGGAGACATCCTCCAGGCCGGGCCTTTCTCGTGGCAAGATGGCGGCTCAGGCGTTCTGGCAGCCCTCGCAGACACCGCCAAGGGTGATCTCAGCCAGCTCCACACGCATGGGCAGGCCGGACAGGATGCGCGAAAGCCCCGGCTCCAGCAGGCGGGAGTCCAGGCACTGGGTCACCCCGCAGCGGTTGCAGTGGAAATGCGAATGCCCGTGCACGCCCCGGCCCAGGCAGTAGCGGAAGGACCGCTCCCCCGCGTTGTGCCGCGCCGCCACCCCGCGCTCCACCAGCAGCTCCAGGATGCGGTACAGGGTCACGCGGTTCATGCGCCCGTCCAGGCCGGTCTTGTCCGTCAGTCCGGCCAGCAGCTCCAGCGGGGTCTGCGGATGCTCCGCCCCGGAAAGCGCACGCACGACGAGCAGCCTGTTCTTCGTCACCGCCACGCCGCAATGCTCCAGCAGCTCTTGAGCGTCCATGCCCCCTCCTAGCGCAGCGCCGCGCGGAAGGCCGCGGCCACGGCGCGCAGGTTCGCGGCCCAGTCCGCGGCCAGCGGATCGGCCACCAGCACCCTCGCGCCCAGCGCCTGGGCGATGGTTTCGGCCGTGCGGCGGCTCATCTGCGGCTGCACGAAGATGACCTTGACGCCCTTGGCCTTGGCCTGGGCCACGATGGCCCCCAGCCGCCTGGGCGAAGGCTCCTTGCCCTCGAACTCGATGGAGGCCTGGGTCAGGCCGTAGTCCCGCGCCAGGTAGCCCCAGGCCGGGTGGAACACCATAAAGGTGCGCTGGTTCGCCGGGAGCCCGGCGAAAACCGCGCGCAGGTCGGCGTCCACGGCGTCGATGTCCTTGAGCAACGCGCCCAGGTTGGCTGCAAAGTCCTTGGCGTGGGCTGGGTCGGCCTTGGCCAGCGCCCCGGCGATGGTGGCGGCCATGTGCCGGACATTGGCGGGCGAGACCCAGACATGCGGGTCCATCTCGGCCTCGTGACCGTGCCCGGCCTTGTGGTGGTCGTCGTGGCCCTCGGGCATGGGCATCCGGGCCAGGCCGGAATCCGTGCGCACCACCACAAGTTTCGGGTTCGCGGCCTTGAGGCGCGGCTCCCAGGCTTCCTCGAACTCCAGGCCTGCGGACAGGTACAGGACGGATCTGGAAAGCTCGCGCATCTGCGAGGGCTTGGGCTCGTACGTGTGTGCATCGGCCCCGGCAGGCACCAGCACCACGGTCTGGATGAGCGGCCCGCCGATCCTGCGGGCGAAAGAGTCCACCGGGGCCACGCCAACGGCCACCAGCAGGGGTTTGGCCTGGGCCTGGCCCATGTCAAACACGGTCAGACCGGCAATCAGGACACACGCCAACACCAGAACCTTGCGCATAAGGAACCTCCCTCGTCCGTCAATGCAACTTTGTTGCACTCCGAATGCAACACGATTGCATGCCTGTCAAGCAAAAACGGGGGCCGGTTGCCCGGTCCCCCGTCGAATCAGCGCAATGCGCGCCCTGGCTAGAGGTTCGCCAGCACGGCGTTGGCCATCTCCACGCAGCCCACCAGCTTGCAGCCTTCCTCGCGGATGTCGCCGGTGCGGTAGCCCTGCGCGAGCGTCTTCTGCACGGCGGCCTCGATGGCGGCGGCCTCCTGATCCATGTCCGCGCTGCTGTAGCGCAGCAGCATGGCCACGGAGAGGATTGTTGCCAGCGGGTTGGCCTTGTTCTGGCCCGCGATGTCCGGGGCCGAGCCGTGGATGGGCTCGAAAAGGCCGGGGTTGCCCTCGCCCACCGAGGCCGAGGGCAGCATGCCGATGGACCCGGTGATGACCGAGGCCTCGTCGGACAGGATGTCGCCGAAGAGGTTCTCGGTGACGATGACGTCGAACTGGGACGGGTCGCGCACCAGCTGCATGGCCGCGTTGTCCACGTACATGTGCGAAAGCTCGATGTCCGGGTAGTCGCGGGCCACTTCGAGCACGACCTCCCGCCACAGGCGCGAGACGTCCAGCACGTTGGCCTTGTCCACGGAGCAGAGCTTCTTGCGGCGCTTACGCGCGGCCTCGAAGCCGACTTTCGCAATCCGGCGGATCTCGTGCTCGAAGTAGATCATGTTGTTGAAGCCCACGCGTTCGCCGTCCCGCACCTCCACGCCCTTGGGCGTGCCGAAGTACGCGCCGCCGGTGAGCTCGCGCACGACCAGGAGGTCGATGCCCTTGGCCACGATGTCGGGCCGCAGGTAGCAGGCGTGGCGCAGCTCCGGAAACAGGCTGGCGGGGCGCAGGTTGGCGAAGAGCCCCAGCTCCTTGCGGATGCCGAGCAGCCCCCGCTCCGGGCGGATGGACGGGTCGATGGCGTCCCACTTGGGGCCGCCCACCGCGCCAAGCAGCACGGCGTCCGCAGCCTTGCACAGGCGCACGGTTTCGTCAGGCAGGGGTCCGCCCGTGGCGTCGATGGCAACGCCGCCGATAAGAGCTTCTTCCGTCTCAAACTTCCTGCCGAACGTGTCCCCGACCTTGGTGAGCACCCGCAGGGCCTGGGCCACGATCTCGCGGCCGATGCCATCTCCGGGCATGACGCATATTTTCATCGCATGCGCCCCCTACTGCTTCGCGGCCAGGCGCTTCTTGACGTAAGGCACGAGCCCGCCCGCGTCGAGGAGGTCCTGCATGGACTGAGGCACAGGGGCGCAGACAATCGTCTCCCCGGTGGTCAGGTTCTTGATCTGACCGGCGTCGAGGTCCACCTCAAGCTGGTCGCCGTCGCGGAGCTTGTCCGCGTCGTCGCCAACCTCCAGCAGCACCAGGCCCATGTTGTAGGCGTTGCGGTAGAAGATGCGGGCGAATCTCTTGGCCACCACCACGGGGATGCCCGCGCCAAGGATGGCGATGGGGGCGTGTTCGCGGGACGAGCCGCAGCCGAAGTTCTCTTCGGCCACGAGGATGTCGTTTTTCTGCACGCGCTTGACCCAGCCGGGCTCAAGGCCCTCCATGCAGTTGGCCCCCAGGACCTCGGAGTCCGTGGTCACCAGGAATCTGGCCGGGATGATGGCGTCGGTGTCGATGTGTGCGCCGACCTTGTGCACCTTGCCTGTGACGAGCATGTCATTCTCCTTGTGCGCCGCCCGGGATGCGTCCTCGGGCGGGGATTTGCTTCGTGTGCGCCGTAGGGACCGGCGGGGCTAAAGCCTGCGGGCCTACAGCTTGCCGGGATGGAAGATCTCGCCGGCCACGGCGCTGGCAGCGGCAACCGCCGGGCTGGCCAGGTAGACCTCGCTCTGCAGGCTGCCCATGCGGCCCCGGAAGTTGCGGTTGGTGGTGGAGATGCAGCGCTCCCCACCGGCCAGGATGCCCATGTGACCGCCCAGGCACGGGCCGCAGGTGGGCGGGCCGACAACGGCCCCGGCGTCCAGGAAGATGTTGAACAGCCCCTCTTCCATGGCCTGCCGCCAAATCTTCGGGGTGGCGGGCAGGATGATCAGGCGCACGTTCTTATGCGCCTTGCGGCCCTTGAGCACGGCCGCCGCCTCGCGCAGGTCCTCGATGCGCCCGTTGGTGCAGGAGCCGATGACAGCCTGGTCCACGCGCAGGTTTTTGAGCTCGTCCACCGGACGGACGTTGTCGGGCAGGTGCGGGCAGGCCACCTGCGGGCTCATGCCGGTGACGGACAGGGACAGCTCCTGCTCATACACAGCGCCGGGGTCGGCCTTGAGCGCCTTGTCGCCGGTGCGGCCGTGGGCCGCGCAATAGGCCAGGGTCTTGGCGTCGACCGGAAACAGGCCGACCTTGCCGCCGGCCTCGATGGCCATGTTGGCCATGGTCATGCGGCCCTCGATGGACAGGTTGTCGATGACCGTGCCGCCGAACTCCAGGGCCCGGTACAGCGCGCCGGACACGCCGATACGGCCGATGAGGCTCAGGATCAGGTCCTTGGCGCCCACAAAGGGCTCAAGCTGGCCGTCGTACTCCACGCGGATGGTGGGCGGCACCTTGAACCAGGTCTCGCCCAGGGCCATGGCCCCGGCGATGTCGGTGGAGCCCATGCCCGTGGCAAAGGCGCCCAGGCCGCCGTAGGTGCAGGTGTGGCTGTCCGCGCCGACCACGATGTCCTTGGGCCCGACCAGGCCGAGCTCGGGCAAAAGCGCGTGCTCCACGCCGCAGTCGCCGCCCTCGTAATAGTGCGTCACGCCCATCTCGCGGGCGAACTCGCGCACCACCTTGACCTGCTCGGCGGAGTCGATGTCCTTGTTCGGCGTGAAGTGGTCGCAGACGAGCGCCACCTTGTCCTTGTCAAAGACCTTGGTCGCGCCCATGCCCTTGAAGGACTTGATGGCCAGGGGCGCGGTGATGTCGTTGGCCAGGACCAGGGACACGCGGCAGGTGACGATCTGCCCGGCGCGGGTGATTTCCTCATCCGTGTGCGCCTGCAGGATTTTTTCGGCTAAATTGTGGGACATTCGCTCTTCTCCTCCCTCATTTTCTCCAAACGATTGAGTGCGTTGATGAAGGCCATGGCGCTGGCGACGAGGATGTCCTCGTTGGTGCCGCGACCCACAGACTTCTTGCCTTCGTGTTCGATGCGCACGGTCACTGTGGCCTGGGCATCCGTGCCGCCGGTAACGGCGTTGATCTGGAAGCGGTCCAGGGCGGGCGCGTAGCCCACCATGGCCCCGATGCACTTGAACAGGGCGTCCACAGGCCCCTCGCCGAAGGACGAGTGGCGGCGCACCTCGGCCACCTGCTCCCCGTCCAGGACCTCAAGGACCATGGCCGCGTGGGGCGGCACCCCGCCCGTGCCCGAGAACACGCTCATGTCCTTCAGGCGGTACCTGTCGCGGCGGCGGTAGACCATCTCCAGGACCAGCGCCTCCACGTCCTCGTCGAACACGCGCTCCTTCTTGTCCGCCAGCTCCTTCACCGCGGCGAAGACCACGGCCAGCTGGGCGTCGTCCAAGGCGTAGCCGAGCTCGGTCAGCTTGGACTTGATGGCGTGGCTGCCGGAGTGCTTGCCGATGACCATCTCCGTGCCCTTGCGGCCCACGGACGCGGGCGTCATGATCTCGTAGGTCAGCGGATTCTTGAGCATGCCGTCCTGGTGGATGCCGGACTCGTGGGCAAAGGCGTTGGGCCCGACGATGGCCTTGTAGGGCGGAATGGGCTGGCCGATGATCTGCGAGAGGCGGCGGCACGAGGGGTAGAGCTGCTCGGTTTTGACGCCGCAGTCGAGCTTGTAGAGCCCGTGGCGGGTGTGCAGGGCCATGACCAGTTCCTCAAGGGAGGCGTTGCCCGCGCGCTCGCCGATGCCGCAGAGGGTCACCTCGGCCTGCCTGGCCCCGGCCCGGATGGCCGAGAGGCTGTTGGCCACGGCCAGGCCCAGGTCGTTGTGGCAGTGCACGCTAAACACGGCGTCCTTGGCATTGGGCACGGTATTGAGCAAGTAGGCGATGAGCTCGCCGAACTCAAAGGGCTGGGCATAGCCCACGGTGTCCGGGATGTTCACGGTGGTGGCCCCGGCGCGGATGACCACCTCGCAGACCTGGGCCAGAAACTCCCAGTCCGAGCGCGAGGCGTCCTCGGCCGAGAACTCCACGTTGGGGCACAGGCTTACGGCGTGTTTCACCGAGGCCTCGGCCATCTCCAGCACCTGCTCGCGCGTCTTGCGCAGCTTGTGCGTCATGTGGATCTCGCTGGTGGCCAGGAAGGTGTGGATGCGCGGGTGCGCGGCGTCCCGGATGGCCTCCCAGCCGCGGTCGATGTCCTTGGTCAGGGCGCGGCACAGGGCCGCCACCTGGATGTTCTTGACGCAGCGGGCGATGGCCTGGACAGACTCGAAATCGCCCTGGCTGGCGGCGGGAAAGCCCGCCTCGATGATGTCCACGCCCAGGGCTTCGAGCTGGCGCGCGAGGCTGACCTTCTCTTCCAGGTTCATGGTGGCGCCGGGCGACTGTTCGCCGTCACGCAGCGTGGTGTCGAAAATGTACACGCGGTCTGACATAAATCCTCCTCACGTGGATTGGGAACGTATCTGTTTACTGGATTGCTGGCAATACGCGCGGGCGAATGCCCGCGCACGGAGAAAGTCCCAGAGGGGTGCTCCCTGGACCGAGGACTTTTAAAGAGAAGAAAGGGAAATGAGAAAAGCCCGGCCTACAGGGAGTCCTTCTGGGACTCGCGTAGGATTAGGGCGACGCTTTGCAGCGTGGTGCGGATTTCGGTGCGGATGGTTTGCTTGCGCATCGTGTTCTCTCTTGCGCGGACCGGCCGAAAGGGACCGACGCGCTAAAAATCAATGCCATGTTCCCACACGCCTTGTCCAGCGTCAAAACTGGTGGCGGATGAAAATATCCGGCCCCGGGCTCAGCCTTGCTGGGTCTCCTTGGGCGACACCAGCTTGGAGCTGCGCGGGGAAAGGATGAACATGGTGTAGATGGGTCCGGAAATGATGTAGCCCAGGAAGAAGAGGAAGCCGAGCATCTTGGGGCGCGAGGCCACCATGACGAAGAGCAGGATCACCGTGACCATGGAGCTGAAGGGGTGGGCCTTGATGAACCCATACTCCTTGAAGGAAGCGTAGCGCATGGTGCTGACCATGAGGAAGGACAAAACGTACACCAGGATCAGGCAAACCGAGGGCAGCACGTCGTTGACCAGGTTCTCCGGCAGGTTCGGGGCGAAAAGGATGAGCGTGGCCAGGGTGCTGGCCTGGGCCGGAATGGGCAGGCCCACGAAAAATTTCTTGCTCGTCACTGCGGACTGCACGTTGAAGCGCGCAAGGCGGAGCGCCCCGCAGGCGATGAGCAGGAACGAGGCCATGAGGCCCAGGGTGCCGAAGGTGTGCAACTGCCAGAGGTACACGGTCAGCGCCGGGGTGGCGCCAAAGGCCACGAGGTCGGCCAGGGAGTCGAACTGCACCCCGAACTCGCTGGTAGTGTTGGTGAGCCGGGCCACCTTGCCGTCCAGGCCGTCGAAAAGGCACGACCCCAGGATGCACAGGGCGGAGTACTCGTACAGGCCCTCGATGGCCCAGATCATTCCCATGAACCCAAGGAACAGGCTCGCGGTGGTGAACAGGTTCGGCAGGATGTACACGCCCTTGTGGCGCGGCAATGCCCTTTCCTTGGCCATACGACTCCCAGGTTGCCCCGGTTTGAACTACTTGCGGACGGCGATGGCCGTCTCGCCCGCGCGGACGGTTTCGCCCACGTACACCTTCACAGCATAGTCGTCGGGCAGGTAGAGGTCAACTCTGGACCCGAACTTGATCAGGCCGAAGCGCTCGCCCCGGCGCAGGATGTCCCCGGGCTCGGACCAGCAGACGATGCGCCGCGCGATGAGCCCCGCGATCTGCACCACGGTGAAGCGCTCCGCGCCGCGCCCCAGCACCAGGATGTTGCGCTCGTTGTCCGTGCTGGCCTTGTCCAGGCTGGCGTTGAAAAACTTGCCGGGGATGTAGCGGATGAGCTCCACGCTGCCCTCCACGGGCGCGCGGTTCACGTGCACGTCGACGACGTTCATGAACACGCACACCACCTGGCGGATCTGCCCGCTGACGGGGTCCGGCGCGAAGTCGACCTTGCACACCCGTCCGTCCGCCGGGGAGACCACGGCGTCCAGGTCCTCGGGGGTCACGCGCTCGGGATCGCGGAAGAAATGCACCACAAAGCCGGTGACCACGAGCAGGATCAGGGCCAAAAGCCACCAGCCCATGGCCGCGAAGACAATGGTGGCGAAGGCCGAGAGGCCGATGGAGGGCAGGCCCTCCAGGCTCAGTCCGATGGTCGGTTTGCGCATGCGCTTTGGTCTCCTTCTGGTCGTGATCGCTCTCTGGTCCTGAGGAATTACCCGCCATTGCGCGCAAGGTCAACAACCACACGTTTCATCATGCCGACGCGGCAGCGGGAAAGGCCCAGGAAACCCCTCACCCGCCTGGCGTCCGGGGGAGCACGCAGCGCGCCACGCCGACGCCAGCGGCCTGAACTCCGGCCCGGTGCTGCGCGCTCGGCACGGCGACTTGCCGGTGTTCGCCGAGTTCACGGCCACCAGGACGCTCCCGGGCTGCGGGATCTGACCCCGAGGCTCTAGCGCCCGATGCCGTAGTGTTTGAGGCCGAAGCGCGACAAAAGCGAACGCGAGTACAGGTTGCGGCCGTCGAAGATCACCGGCTCGGCGAGTTGCCGGGCGATGCCCGCGAAATCCGGGTTGCGGAACTGGTTCCAGTCCGTGACCACGGCCAGGGCGTCGGCCCCGTCCAGGGCGTCGTACTGGGCGCCCACCAGCTCCACCAGGGCATTTCCGGAGAGCTCGGCCTGGGCGCGCCCGGCCGCCACCGGGTCAAAGGCCTTGACGCGCATGCCCGCCGCGGTCAGCTCACGGATGATGTCAAAGGCCGGGGCCTCGCGGATGTCGTCGGTGTTGGCCTTGAAGGCCAGGCCCCACAGGGCCAGGGTGCGCCCGGCCACGCCGCCCAGGGGCGCGAAGTGGGCCAGGATCTTTGCGGCCAGCACGGTCTTCTGCCGGGCGTTGACCTCGTCCACGGACTTGATGAGCCCGGCCTCGTACCCGGCCTGGCGCGCGGTGGCCAGAAAGGCCTTCACGTCCTTGGGGAAACAGGAGCCGCCATAGCCCACGCCGGGATAGATGAAGTCGTAGCCGATGCGGTGGTCGCTGCCTATCCCTAAGCGCACCTCGGAGACGTCCGCGCCCACGCGCTCGCAGATGTTGGCCACCTCGTTGATGAAGGAGATCTTGGTGGCCAGCATGCAGTTGGCCGCGTACTTGGTCATCTCCGCGCTGCGCACGCCCATGATGATGAGCTTCTCGCGGCTGCGGGCAAAGGGCGCGTACAGGGCCTTGAGCATCTCCGCGCTCTTGGGGTTCTCGGTGCCCACGATGACGCGGTCGGGCTTCATGAAGTCCTGCACCGCGTCGCCCTCCTTGAGAAACTCCGGGTTGGAGACCACGTCGAACTCGACTGCGGCCCCGCGCGCGGCCAGCTCGCGCGTGATGACGGCGCGCACGCGGTCGGCTGTGCCCACGGGCACGGTGGACTTGTTGACCACGATGAGCGGGGCGCTCACCAGGCGGCCGATCTCCTCGGCCACGGCGTCGACGAAGCAGAGGTCGCAGACCCCGTCGTCGCCAGAGGGCGTGCCCACGCAGACAAAGGCGAACTCGGCGTCGGCCCCGCCGCAGGACAGGCCCTCGGCCAGGCTGGTGGTGAAGGTCAGGCGGCCCTCGGCGCAGTTGCGGCGCACCAGCTCCTCAAGCCCGGGCTCGAAGATGTGGATGCGCCCGGCGCGCAGGGTCTCCACGACCTGCTGGCTCTTGTCCACGCAACGCACGTGGTTGCCCATTTCCGAAAGGCAGGCCGCAGTGACCAGGCCGACGTACCCGGTGCCGACGATGCAGACGTTCATAGATTCTCCTCGCGAGGCTGAAGCCGTGATTATCAGCCGCTTTGGGTACCTTCCCCCCGGCCCGATGTCAACGAGCGGGCCGCCGCCGCGCCTGGCCCGCCAACGGTTGCCTTTGCCCCCCGGAAGGCGTAATATTCCGGGTGTTCAAGCAATCCCTGGAGGTATGCATGCCGCTTCTCTGCGTCAACGTCGACCACATCGCCACCCTGCGCCAGGCCCGCCTGGGCCAGGAGCCCGACCCTGTCCTGGGCGCCCACGAGGCCGAACTCGGCGGGGCTGCGGGCATCATCGTGCACCTGCGCGAGGACCGCAGGCACATCCAGGACCGCGACGTGGAGCTTCTGCGCCGCACCGTGAACACCAAGCTGAACCTGGAGATGGCCGCCACGGCCGAGATGCAGGACATCGCCCTGCGCATCCGCCCGGACACCGTGTGCCTGGTGCCGGAGAAGCGCCAGGAGCTGACCACCGAGGGCGGCCTCAACTGCGTGGGCCGCGAGGGCGAGTTCTCGGCCTACCTGGCCCCGCTCCTCGCCCAGGACATCGAGGCCAGCCTGTTCATCGACGCCGACCCGGCCCAGATCGAGGCCGCCAGCCGCACCGGCGCGCAGTTCATCGAGATCCACACCGGCCACTACGCCGACGCCGTGAGCCCGGTCGCCCGCAAGGCCGAACTGGAAAAGATCCTCACGGGCATCAGCCACGCCCAGGGCCTGGGCCTCAAGGTCAACCTGGGCCACGGGCTGAACTTCGTCAACGTGCTGGCCTTCGCCCGTGTTCCCGGCATCGCCGAGTACTCCATCGGCCACAGCATCGTGTCCCGCGCCGCGTACATCGGCCTGCGCCAAGCCACCCGCGACATGGCCGACATCCTGCTCGGCTTCGCGGACTAGGCCGGAACCAAGGGATGGACGCATGATCCTGGGGCTGGGACTCGATGTGGCGGAGATCCCCCGCATCCGCGCTTCCCTGGCGCGCTTCGGCGAGCGCTTCATCCGGCGCGTGCTCACCGAGGCCGAGGCCGCCGGGATGTCTGCGGCCGATCCCGCGTCTTACGTGGCCGCACGCTTCGCCGCCAAGGAGGCTGCCGCCAAGGCGCTGGGCACGGGCTTCGCCCAGGGCGTGACCCTGGCCAACATCGAGGTGGTGAGCCTGCCCTCGGGCGCGCCACAATTGCGCCTGCACGGCAAAGCCCTTGAAATCGCCAACGCAATGGGCGTAGAGAGGATGCATGTCTCTCTGACCCATGGCCGCGACATCGCCGCCGCCACCGTGATCCTGGAGGGCGCCGCCTAGTCTTCGTCCAACCCGGACAGAACACGGCCAAAGCCTTTCGCGTGCCCCCCAAGGAGGCCAGCAATGCCCCATTTCGCGCTGACACGATCCACCTGCTCCAACCCCTTGACCTTGTTCGATCCCCTGCCCACCCCGGCCGAAATGGCCGCCTGGGACAGGAGCGCCATCCAGGACTTCGGTCTCAAGGCCGAGCTGCTCATGGAAAACGCCGGGAACGAGGCCTTGAGCGTCCTGCGCGAGACCTTCGGTCCGCTCTCCGGCGCGCGGGTGCTGCTGGTGGCGGGCGGCGGCAACAACGGCGGCGACGCCTTCGTGCTGGCCCGCAGGCTGCTCGACGAAGGGGCCGAGCCTCTCGTGCTGCACACCCGGCCCGTATCCGGCTATCGCGGCGCGGCGCGCTACCACCTGGACCTGGCCCGGCGCGCGGGCGCGGCCTGCCGCCACCTGCCCGCCGGACGCGCCAAGTCTGCCCTGTGCAGCTGCGAGGCCCCGGACATTCTCGTGGACGGGCTCCTGGGCACGGGCTTCAGCGGCGAGCTCACCCCCGAAGCCCTGGCCCTGGTGCAGGCCATGAACAGCCTGGGGGAGAGCTGCTTCGTCCTGGCCCTGGACAGCCCCTCCGGCCTGGACGGGCTCACGGGGCAGCCCCGGCCCCAGGCCGTGCGCGCGGACGCCACCGTGGCCTTCCACGCCCCCAAGCTGGGCTGCGCCCTGCCCCTGGCCGCGCCCTTTGTCGGCACCCTGGTTCCGCGCGCCATCGGCATCCCGCGCCTGGTGACCGACGCCGCGCCCCCGCGCCAGGTGCTGCTCACGGAGCGGCTCTTCGAACTGCTTCCGCCCCCGGCGGCGGAGCTGCACAAGGGCCGGGCCGGGCATGTGCTGGTGCTGGGCGGCAGCGAGGGCCTCACCGGCGCGGCGCAGCTCTGCGCCCTGGGCGCGCTGCGCGCCGGGGCCGGGCTGGTCACCGTGGGCTGCCCGCGCGGGGTCCTGCCCGAGGTCAAGGCTGGCCTGCCGGACATCATGGCCATTGGCCTGGGCCAGGGAACGACCTGGAGCCCGGACTGCCTGGACTCCCTGCTGCCGTCCCTGGGCCGCTACGACTGCGTGGTCATCGGGCCGGGCCTGGGCCGCAACAAGGAGGCCGCAGACTTCCTGGCCCTGTTCCCCAGGGCCTTTGCCCAGGCCTTTGACAAGGGCTGGGCCAACCCGTGCATCTACGACGCCGACGCCCTCTTCCTGCTGGCCCAGAACCCTGGGCTCATGGCCGATCTGCCCGGGGACGCCGTGCTCACCCCGCATCCCGGCGAGATGGCCCGGCTGCTCGGCATGGGCATGGGCGAGGTCCAGGCCGACCGCGTCACGGCCGCGCACCGCTTCCTGGCCAAGCACCCCCAGGTGCTGACCCTCAAGGGCGCGGGCACCCTGGTGGGCCAGGGCGAGCTCTTGCACCTCTCGCCCATCGTGGCGCCGAACCTGGCCGTGGGCGGCTCCGGCGACGTGCTGGCCGGAGTCATCGCGGCCATTTTGGCGCGCGGCGTCAAGCCGCTGTATGCGGCCTGCCTCGGCGTCTACTGGC
>Ga0209373_10001985_pt1 | contig 21922 bp, 20 predicted proteins | sample Higcelweek5metaG_FD_187173 | JGI IMG/M metagenome (GOLD analysis project Ga0209373, IMG submission 187173) | Freshwater pond sediment microbial communities from the University of Edinburgh, under environmental carbon perturbations - High... | ecosystem: Environmental > Aquatic > Freshwater >... | reverse complement strand
TAAAATAAGATACTATGACATTCAAAATCAGTAATCCCGACACATCGTCGTGCAGCAGCGATGCCAAGCATCCCTGTTTCGACAAAGAAGCAAAAGGTAAGTACGGAAGGGTGCATCTGCCCATAGCTCCCAAGTGCAACATTCAGTGCAATTACTGTAACCGCGATTACGATTGCGTGAATGAGTCGCGCCCGGGGGTTACCAGCACGCTGCTGAAACCCGATCAGGCCATTGAGTACATGAAAGCCTTAACCACGAAATATGACAACATCACGGTGGCCGGCATTGCTGGCCCCGGAGATGCTTTTGCCCAAGCCGAAGTGGTGATGGAAACCCTTTCGAAAATGAAACAAGAGGTTCCGCAGTTAATTCCTTGCCTTTCATCCAACGGCTTGGATATTATGCCTTACATCGACGACCTCGAAAAGCTGGGTGTGAAGCACGTAACCCTTACCATCAACGGTATCGACACAAAAGTGCTATCGAAAATATATAGCTGGGTACGCTACGACAAGCGTGTTTACCGCGGCGAAATGGCTGCCACTGTTCTTCACAACAACCAAATGGCGGCTTTGGAAGAATTAGGCCGAAGGAAATTCACCGTTAAAGTAAATACCGTGGTTATCCCGGGCATTAACGATGGCGAAATTGAAAAGATAGCCAAGGTTGCTGCCAGCTTTGGTGCCCACACCATGAACCTGATTCCCATTAAGCCCGTAAAAGGTACACCGTTCGAAAACGAGCGTGAACCAAGCCACGACGAATTGAACGCACTGAAAGAAATTGTTGCAAAGCACCTGAAACCCATGACCCATTGCGCCCGTTGCCGTGCCGATGCTGCTGGATTGCTTGGGAAAGATTTGAGTGACACCGCCGAAATGCTCCGCTACTTTGCGAACATGAAAATAGGAAAGGCATCAATGAACAAGCGGGTAGCTGTGGCTTCAAATGAAGGAATGATGGTGAACATGCACCTTGGCGAAGCTCCTTTCTTCTATATTTTTGAAGAGGAAGAAGATGGGCATTACAACTTAATAGAACAACGCACAGCACCATCGTCAGGCACAGGCGACGAACGTTGGGTGCGCTTGGGCGAAATCTTTAGCGATTGTCGCGGATTATTGGTGGCAGGCATTGGTCCGCGCCCATCGAATATCCTCTCTGGAAAATTCGGATTGGAGATCATCGAAATGACAGGTTTAATTGAAGAAGGTCTCGATGCCATGTTCAAAGGCAAAGAAGTACGCTCGCTTAACCGCAAAGACATGCAAAAGTGTGGCGGAAGTTGTTCGGGTCGTGGGCAAGGCTGTGCCTAAAGAAATTAAACACGGAGACACAAAGACACGGAGTTTATAATTAAGGGAAACGACTAGCCGCATCGCGGCGACAAATATGGTAGCCCGGGGTGAAGCCCCGTGAGAAGGAGCGAACCCCCAACCCCGTCCGCGGTAGAATGCCCGCAAAAGCGAAAACCTTTCCTCGGACGGAATGGCATAAAAGATTAAAAGAAATAATTAACAAGTTACACCACTCCAAGATCCCCTTTAGGGGATTTAGGGGTAATAAAATCGAATTATGAAAGCACCAGAATTTCACATTTTAGTTTGCAACTCGTACCGGGTTGCCGGCGATGCTCAAGGTTTTTGTAACAAAAACGGGGCCGCAACTTTAATCCCATATATCATGGAAGAGTGTGCCGATCGCGGAATTGACGTAACTGTATCGTCAACCGCTTGTTTGAACGTCTGTTCTCAAGGCCCGATAATGGTGATCCACCCCAATAACTGGTGGTTTGGAAAAGTTGCCAGCGAAGAAGCTGTCGACGAGATCCTTGATGCCCTCGAAGAAGGCGAGCCTTGCGAGAAGTATTTGATCAGTGAGTAAAGAATAATGAAACACTAAGGCACAAAGGCACGAAGAAATTATCCCGCAAGCGGAATACAAGAGCACAAAATATTCGTAGTGTTCTTCGTGATAGACCTTCGTGTTCTTTGTGGTTTCTTAATAGGAAAATATGAATACCGAAATCAAAATCATCGACACAACCCTTCGCGACGGAGAACAAGCCCCGGGGGTTTGTTTTTCGTCAGACACGAAGGTTGAAATCCTGAAAATGCTTTATGAAGCTGGAATTCGCGATTTTGAAATTGGGACACCGGCCATTGGCGAAGATGAGCGGAAGGCTATACGCCGGATGTTAGCGTTGAACCTCGATGCCAATCTTTCGGTGTGGTGTAGGGCAAACATTGATGATCTGACAACTGCTTCGCAATTAGGCTGTCGGCAGGTGAACCTTTCGCTCCCCGTTTCCGATATTCAGTTAAAAGCTATTGGTAAAGACCGTAACTGGGTTTTTGCGCAGTTGAAAACATGTCTTGAGTTTGCTTCTGAAAATTTCGACTTTGTAACTGTTGGCGCACAAGATGCTTCGCGTGCCGACAAATGCATGTTGAAAGATTACATCAACTTTGCCATTAGTTCGCCAGTAGTTAAACGCATTCGTATTGCTGATACCGTTGGCATTATGAACCCTTTTACTGTTCACGATATGTTCGGGAAAATAATTGAAGAGTTTCCTAATACCGAATTCGAATTTCATGGGCACAACGATCTCGGAATGGCTACGGCAAATACTTTTGCAGCAATTGTGGCCGGGGCAACAGCGGTAAGTTGTACCGTTAACGGACTTGGCGAACGTAGCGGTAATGCCCCTCTCGAAGAGGTTATTATGGCTCTGGAATATTCGTGGAGTACAAAGCTTAGTGTTGAAAAACCGAAGTTGCAGTATGTCTGCGATTTGATCGCCACTCTTTCTAAACGAAAAACTCCTCTGTCGAAACCTTTTTCGGGCGAAATGTGCTTCACGCACGAATCGGGCATACATACTCGTAGTTTGATGGTCGATCCGTTGGCCTATCAACCTTTCCATCCCGAAGAAATAGGAAGGGAAATGAAATTTATCTTCGGAAAACATTCGGGTAGCGCGGCTATAAAAGCATTGCTCGATGAAAAGAAACTTTTCTGTACAAATCAGATGTTGGAAATCGTTATGGCTCACATTAAAATCAGCAGTGATGGATATTCAGCCTCCGACATTGTGGAGCTATACCATGGACTTTTCTCTCATTGTATTGATCCGTGTAGCCTGTTTTGTACCGAAAACGATTGGATTGCGTTGAATTAATAAAAAACTATGGATTGGGAAAAAGAGTTGGTTAAAGCCCGTTTGTATGCAAAAGCTGTAGACGGAATGTTGAAAAATCGCAAGTTCGATAACGAGACCTTGTATCATATAATCTGTTTGTCTATCGAAGGATATACTTTAGCATTAGCGTACATGATGAACTATATCCCAACACACTCGGGCTTATCATTTGTTGTTCGAGAATTGGGGAAAAAGATGAACCTCCCATCTCACTTTATTGATGAATCGAGGTTTCTAAACAGTTTCATGACCTACTGTTCGCTTGATTTTGAGAAACCAAAGAAAGTATCAGAACCCGATTTAACCCGGATGGTATCTTTTTTAACTGATCTTAAATTGTTTACTGAGGAAAAAGCGAAAAACTCTCAATCAGCATAAGTAGCTTAAAATTACTGATCTCTTGAGATTGTTTATTTTACAATCCCCGAAAAACCCATAAATGCCATAGCTAATATTCCTGCGGTAATAAGAGCAATAGGAATACCTTGGAGCATTTTTGGTGTTTTTTGAAGGTCAAGTTGTTCTCTTAGCCCTGCAAATATTATCAGTGCCAGGCCAAATCCCAACGCGTTTGATGCCGCATAAACAACCCCTTGAATAAGGTTGAATTCTTTTTGAACAACAAGAATAGCTACCCCTAGTATTATGCAATTTGTTGTTATCAGTGGAAGGTAAACCCCTAACGCCTGATAAAGTGCCGGACTAACTTTCTTCAATACAATTTCGACTAACTGAACCAAGGCTGCAATTACAAGAATAAAAGCAATGGTTTGCAAGTACCCAATATTCAGTGGGTTTAAAACATAGTGTTGTATCAGGTAGGTTGTCATTGTCGACAAAACAATTACAAATGTTACTGCTCCGGTCATGCCTATTGCTGTTCCTATCTTTTTTGATACACCTAGAAATGGGCAAATGCCGAGGAATTGTGTCAAAACAATGTTGTTGACAATGATTGCTGATATGATGATTAAAATGTATTCCATATTCTTTCCTATTTTGAATAACAGATAACCTGGGGTTAAGCTTTCTTCTTGTTGATTTTATTCACTATTGCAATAATATAGCCCAGAGCTATGAATGCTCCAGGTGCCAAAACAAAAGCAAGCATTCCGTATTGTTCAGGGTACACCGCAATGGTGAAGATCTTCCCTGTCCCTAATAGTTCGCGAACGCTTCCAAGTATAGACAAAGCCATTGCAAAACCAAGACCCATTCCCAATCCGTCGATTGCCGAAGAGAAGATATTGTTTTTAGATGCAAAAGCTTCGGCCCGGCCAAGAACAATGCAGTTAACAACAATAAGAGGAATGAACAACCCCAGACTTTTATACAGCTCTGGAACAAAAGCTTGCATAACCATCTGAAGGATTGAAACAAATGCTGCAATAACCACAACATAAGCAGGAATCCTCACTTTATCAGGTACAATATTTTTGATTGATGAAATGGCAATATTCGACATTATCAAAACAAACGTTGTTGCAAGCCCCATGCTCAATCCGTTGAGTGCCGAACTTGTGGTTCCAAGTGTTGGACAAGTGCCAAGCAAGAGAACTAAGATTGGGTTCTCTTTCAAAAGACCTTTTGTTAAATTTTTCCACTGGTTCATAGTTATTCTCCTTCGTGTTTAGTGGCAGATGTTACTCCGTCGAATTGTTCGTTCAGCACAGAATAAGCCCTGTTTATTGATTCGAGAAAAGCCCGTGATGTGATGGTTGCCGCAGTAATGGCATCCACCTGCCCTCCATCTTTCGAGACTTTAAGTTGCCCCTCTTTAAGCGATCGGCCAATTACGTTTTGTTTCGCTTTCGATTCGTTGCTGAACCATTCGCCCATTTTTGAGCCAAGTCCGGGTGTTTCGGCATGTTTTAATACCTGATATCCCGATATGTTTCCTTCTTTGTCAAAGCCAACCATAATTTCAACATAGCCACTAAAGCCACTGTATGAATATGTTTTAACGGCATTGGCAATTACTTCGCCCGAAGCATTGAGTGCAGGGAACACTTCAACACAATCTGCGCCGTCTTTTGGCATTGCCTGGTATTCTTTTCCAAGTTTGTCGAATTTTGGAAGTACAGCAGCTATTGCTTCCGATTTTTGTTTGATTTCGGCTTTCTCTATTGCTGGTTTAGTCGCACTGTTGACCAGCCCAAGTGCTGCCGATGCAACAAAAGTTATTCCCAGAAGGGACAAAACCATGTTTTTAAATGATGATTCTAGTTTTGCCATTACTGTTTTCCTCCAAAAAGTTTAGGTTTAACAAATTTGTTAATCAGCGGGGTAAATGCGTTCATTATCAATATGGCAAATGAAATACCTTCGGGATAAGCGCCCCATACTCTGATGCAAACAGTAATAACTCCAATTCCAACGCCAAAAATTAGTTGTCCCCATTTCGACATTGGCGATGTTACCATATCGGTTGCCATAAAAATAGCCCCCAACATTACACCACCTGTTAGTATATGATAAACCGGGTTAATGTTTTGATCGGGATTTACGAGCCAAAGTATTCCGGTGAAGATGAATATTGAACCAATAACCGAAACTGGTATATGCCAAGAAATTACCTTTTTGAACAACATGAATATGAACCCGATTAATAGGAGCACTACCGATATTTCGCCCAACGATCCGCCAATGTTTCCAATAAACAGATCGCTGTAGGTTGGTAATTCCTTCATTATATCGCTAACCGGGGTGCCGGATTTTAAACCAGCTTTGATCAATGCCAGTGGGGTAGCGCCAGTTGTTGCATCTACCGCGTTGTTGTTGATTGGCCATGTGGTCATTTGAACTGGGAAAGATATCAGCAGGAATACACGGCCTACCAATGCTGGGTTGAATGGGTTATTGCCCAATCCTCCAAACGACATTTTTGCTACCCCAATTGCAATAAGCGCGCCTATAATAACAATCCACAATGGCAACGAAGCCGGGAGGTTCATTGCTAAAAGTATTCCTGTTAGTACAGCCGATCCGTCACTTACCGTTGGGTTAACTTTCAGTAAATATTTCTTTATCAGCCATTCAAAACCAACACAGGCAATTACCGAAACAAGTGTTGTGAGTACCGCCGGTAACCCAAAAACGAAGAACGACCAAATCAAAGCCGGGATCAGGGCAATAATAACGCTTTGCATTATTTTGCTTACCGAACTTTCCTGATGTATATGCGGCGAAGGCGATATGGTTAGTATTTTGCTCATTTCTTATATTTTATCTCAAATAAATGTAGATCGATATCTGTTTATTTTCTGTTTCTGATGATTGTTCCTACTGTTGATTTGCCCAATCGTAAATAATCTAAGATTGGTCGGTTTGCAGGGCAAGTGTATGTGCATGAACCACACTCGATACAATCCATTATGTGCAGAGACTCCATGTCGTCCCATCGTTTATTTTCGGCAAGGGGCATTAAAAGGTATGGTTCTAAACCCATTGGGCAAGCTTCAATGCATCGTCCACAACGGATACAATTTTCAATTTCGTTCCGGTGTCCCTCTTTTTCGTTAACGACTAAAATGCCCGAAGTTCCTTTCGAAACAGGAATATCGACCGAAGTAAGCGATTTTCCCATCATTGGGCCACCCATCACAACTTTCGCAACATCGTTGGGCATTCCTCCCGCAGCTTCAATCAAGTTGCCAACAGGTGTGCCAAGTCGTACCAAAAAATTCGATGGGTTTTTAACTGATTTGCCGGTAACTGTTATAACTCTTTCAAAAAGAGGCTTATTCTTAATGACAGCTTCGTAAACAGCAAAGGTTGTCCCTACATTGTTTACAACAGCTCCTACCGAAATTGGGAGAGAACCAGAAGGAACTTCGCTGCCAGTAACTGCTTTTATAAGTTGCTTTTCGCCTCCTTGTGGGTATTTTACCTTTAACGCGCAAACAGTTATATCGTTGTATTTTTCACTGAGTTTGGTTATGTTGCTGATAGCATCGGGCTTATTGTTTTCGATGCCAATAACGGCTTTTTCAACTCCCAACGCAATCATTAGCAGCTTAGTGCCAATCAGTATTTCTTCTCCTTTTTCGAGCATTAACCGATGGTCGGCAGTGAGGTAGGGTTCACATTCTGCACCATTAATAATCAAAACCTTGGCCTTCATTCCCGAAGGTGGCATCAGTTTTACATGTGTTGGGAAAGTTGCTCCACCAAGGCCAACAATTCCGCACGAAACAATTTTGTTGGAGATATATTTGGCATCGAAATCAAAATTGGCAACTATTTTGGGTGACCGATCAATCGATTCGTCCCACTCATCGCCTTCAACATTAATAATTATCGCCTCTTTCTTATAGCCAGAGCTATCGGTAACCATTTCAATTTTAGAAACAGTTCCCGAAACCGAAGAGTGTATATTGGCCGAAACAAAACCGGCACTCGTTGCAACAAGCTGTCCGACTTTAATTTTGTCACCTTTACTAACAATTACTTTTGATGGAGCCCCAATGTGTTGGGCTACTAAAATTGTAATAGAGTCGGGGAGGGGCAGGTTTTCAATCTCCTTGTTTGCCGAAAGTTTGTTTGCGGCCGGATGAATGCCCCCTATTTTAAATGTTCTTAACACGGTTTCCTCCTTTTTAAATCAATAACGATTAGTTGGTTATGCGTTTGTTTCTTCATTTATTGTTTCTGTTTTTCGGGGAGGAAAGTTTTCCTCAATAATTGCGTTTGTTGGACAAACAGAAACGCATTTACGGCAGAGCCGGCACTTATCGCTGTTTATAAATGCAAGGTTATTCTCAATTGTAATAGCATCGTATTCACATTCTTTCTGGCATTTTCCGCAGCCAATACAAGCAACGGTACACGCTTTTTTAGCAATTGCACCTTTTTCGGTGTTGCGGCAAGAAACATAGATTTTGCGGTTTTTGACAGCTAGTTTGCGCAGTTCAATTAGCATTTTTGGACACGCTTTAACGCAGGCTCCACACGAGGTGCATTTATCGTCGTCAACTTCGGGCAACCCTGTTGCAGGGTTCATGTGTATAGCATCAAAATCGCAAACAACACAGCAGTCGCCAAAACCAAGACAGCCAAACTGACAGCCTGTTTCACCACCCGAATTCAATGTCGCAATTGCACAGCTCTTGGCTCCTTCGTATTGGCTTATTTTGGGGCGGTTGTCGCATGTTCCGTTACATCTTACTACTGCTGTTTTTCGAACTGATGCCGGAGCTGATAATTTCATTATTACTGCAACCTTTTGCATTGTGTCGTTGCCACCTACCGGGCAAAACTTTCCTTCGAGCGAGTTGTCTTTTACAATTGCTTCGGCCAGTGCCCTACATCCGGCATAACCACAGCCCCCGCAATTGGCCGATGGTAAAGATTGCTCAACGTCGTCGATTCGGGGATCTTCATATACGAAAAATTGCTTTGCAGCAAAGTATAGAATTACTGCCGATGCAATACCAAGCAGGCTTATTGTTAAAATTGAATATATTAATGAAGAGTTCATAATCCTATTTAAATGAGTGGATTAACATGGTATGAAAATTTGTTTCCAATTTGTTTTCTGAAAGCGTAAAGCAATAGGTAATAAGGTATTAGAGATGCAATTGAGCCTACGCCAATAACTAATTCATTGGTAGTTATTTTTGAAAGGGTTATTAAAACCACAATCATTGCGATGAATGGAAGTATGTAACCCAAAAAAGCGGCATTAAATCCTTGTGAAGACCTCATGCTTACAACAACTTCTTGTCCTACATAAAATTGTTTTGGGTCGCATTTAATATCTATCTCTTTATCAGATTTTTCTGACATATTACAAGCACTTTGTAATTCACAGCTAACACATCCTGCAACAACAACAATGTTAACTTTTATACCTTGTTCTTTAATCTCTTTAACAATACCGTTGTGCGTAACTTCCTTATTAATATCCATCAGAACTAAGTTGAAATCGGTTGCAAAACTATACCTATTTTAAAAGGTCTTATATGATTTTTGTTGTATTGTATAACATCTTTCATGTTTTGTACTCTTTAGCTAATCATTATTCCACAGTTCTTTAGTGTGTTACGGTTGAGGTATTAGGGAACTTAAAATTTGTTAAAAAAAACACATTTGGATTTGAATATTCAAGGTCTTGGTTCAAAAATAAGAGTTTATGTATCAATATTGTGATCAACTTGAAAGCACAAAAATGTGATGTCATTATTTAGCACATAACATATTTTTTTAGTGGTTGATATTCGTGGAATGTGTATCAACGTTATCTCTTTATAATCTTTTTAACTTCGACATGATTGCCCTCTTGCAGTTTCAAAAGGTAGATTCCGGATGTTAAATAACTAATATCGATATCACTTTTCAAGTTTTTTTGTTCGCAATCCATGAGCGTTTGCCCGTTTATGTTCATAATCGTTATGTGAATTGGGTTGTGAGGAGATTCATGTTCAATAGTCAACATGTTGCTTGTCGGATTTGGGTAGATGTTGATTCCGTTGGTGCGTTGTATTTTTTCTGATTTTGTTGAATAGAGGAATTCATAAGCTCCAATATCAAAATTGCCGCTCTGAGGCCGTTTTGTGCCATTAAAATCTTCATTAACAGTTGTAACAGCACCGGCATTAATACAAGGTGAGTTTTCCGATAGGGTAAAATCGGGATTTAGCAATGGGTCGGCATTTAGCGAATGGGCATCTTTAGCGCTATAAGTCACGAAATCGTTCCACCCACTGTTGAAATTGTACTTTTTGTTGGCAATAACAGCTATTAGCCCCGAAGATTCGTACCAACAATTGTAATCAATGTTGAATTTAGTCGTTGTTTGAAAATCACCAAAATAAGATCCGTAGTTCGATGAGTTGTAAAAAATATTGTTCCTTATAAATATGTTTTCAGTCTGTTCGTCATGGTATCCCCAGAACATTAAATGAGCGCCGTTCGGATCGGGGCGTTGCGAATGTCCCCAACCGAATCCAGCATTCATGCATGTGTTGTTCTCAAAATAAATTTCGTGCAGATAGGTTTCTGCCGGATGTCCCCAAAATTCATACGAATACTCGCTGTTATTTATAATGTTGTTTCTGAATACAATGTTGTAAGCCTGATATGCATTTCCGCTGCCTTGTACAGTTAATGCTGCATCATAAATCTGATCGAATTTGCAGCGTTCAACAATATTGTCGTGAGCGGCAGCCCAAAACTCAATGCCATTTCCATACCTCACTTTTCCATCGCCATAGCCGGCAAGATATCCTCCGCCAATCCACGAATATCTAAGTCTTTTGCCTGAATATGATGTGTGTTTCCTCCACCAATTCCATGTGCTGCACCATAACGCAAGTCTAGGTTTTCATAGGTAATATAACTTTTCCCATTCTCGTTGATAATGTGTTGATTAATTGCAATTTCAATATCGGAATAGAATAAGGAAGGGTTTGCGACGGAGTAAATTTTCAATGAAGAATTCTTCTCGTCGTACCAAAATTCGCCTTGAGAATCTAAATCCGATTCGTTTTTGACTTTTATTCCGCACCCCGATTCGTTGTTGAATATGATGTTCCCAACATCAACCAAAATAAACCCTGGATCGCGTTCAAGCTCTTTAAAACTAAGAGAATCTACAAAGAAAATTGTACCTTCTGGAATTGTATTTCCAAGGAAAAAATCAACCCTGGCATCAGTGGCTGTAGCTTCCGATTTAAAGTACATTTCATAGGAAACCCAGTTTGAGGTCACATCTATTGCTTTTGAACCCGATGAAGAATAGGACGTGTATGGTGAAGTGTTTTGTATTATTTTGATGTTCCCGGCTGGAATAGTAAACGGAACTGATGCTCTAGCCTTAAAACTGAATTTATACCATTTTGCTGATTGGATATCTAAGCCGCTACTCCATAGCTGAATATCGGATATGCCTGTTCCGCTGCCAAGACATTCTAATTTTCCGCACGCTGGAGCTGAATAATAATCGGAAGTAACGGTATCTCTTGATATTTTGGTTGAAGCTCCGTTGGCTGTATTCGACCATGCATACCAGCTTTTCGAGTCGGTTGTAAAGTCGGGGTTTGGCAGCAATTCGTGGCCGGTTGTCTTAATCGAATCTGTCGATTGCTTATTTGTTGTACACCAAATGTTTTCGCTTTCATTTACCCAATCCGAAGGGGTGTCCCTTTTAATTGAGCCAAGTATCTTCGGCTTATTGCCTGTTCCGTAATCGCAGTAGGTAATATATCCCAATTCAGAACCGCTTTGGGGAAAAAGGTTTCCTCTGAAAATTTCACCTCTTTTGAATAAAACCGAATCGCCTGGCAACAGGTTGGCTCCATTTACCCGGCCAATTGTTTGCCATGCACTATTGGGCGAAGTTCCATTGTTCTGGTCATTGCCATTTGTGGCATCGATGTAATAATTTTTTGCAAACGACGATGTTGCAATCAATACGACGAATAAGGTATATGTAAAGTTCCTCATTCGATAAAAGTACCGATTAAAATTAAATCGGTTTCAATTATCAAACCTCTTTTGAGTGGTTAAGGGTGTTAATCTTCTGAAAAATTGATCAGTAAATCGCGGTATTCGTTAAAGATCTTCGATTTTGAAAGGAAGCCTTTATACTCTCCTTTTTCAACCACAGGAAGGTTCCATGATTTTGTTTCGTTGAATTTTCGCATTACCGACTCCATATTCTCGTCAATTTCAATAAAAGCCGGTGGGGCAATCATTAAATCGCGCACAAAAGTAGTGTCGTACATTTCGGTGTTGAAAATAATTGAACGGATATTCTCCATGATGACCACACCGGTAAGTTTGTTTTCGTCGTTAACAACCGGGAAAATATTCCGTTTCGATTGAGGTACAACTTTCACAAAATCATGAAGCGAGAAGTTTTCTTTTACAACAACAAATTCTGTTTCAATGAGTTTGTTCATGTCGAGCATTACCAAAACATTCTTGTCCTTATGATGTGTAAGTAGTTCGCCCCGTTCGGCTAGTCGTTTTGTATATATCGAATGTGGTTCGAAAATCATGATTGTCATGTACGAAATTGTTGCTGTAACAATCAGTGGAAGAATTAGATCGTAACCTCCTGTGATTTCGGCAATAAGAAAAATTGCAGTCATGGGGGCGTGCATTACACCAGCCATAACCCCCGACATGCCTGCAAGCGAAAAATTACTTATTGGCAGGTGCAGGTTCAAAAAGTGATTCAATGAAAGTACTAGGAAATAACCTGCAAAGCTACCCACAACCAGACTTGGTGCAAAAATACCTCCGGCTCCACCTCCACCATTAGTTACTGACATTGCCACAACCTTGAGAATAAGTACAATAAACAGCAGCAAAAGGAACTGTTCGCTATTTGCAGGAACCCCGGCGAAAAAAGAGTAATGGAATACATTTTCACCTTGTCCGTTCAATATCAGGCGTATCGAGTTATAACCTTCGCCCCATAACGATGGGAATAGGAAAACCAACAATGTTAAAATACCTCCACCAATTAATATTTTGTGAAAAGGCTTCTTTAGTTTGGCAAAAATTGATTCAATTTTTAGTGTTGTGCGTTGAAAGTAAACTGAAACAAAGCCACAAAAGAGCCCTAAAATTATATAGTAACCAATGTTTTCGACGGTGAAGGCATGATCGAGTTTAAAGGTGAACAGAACTTCATCGCCCATTAAGAAGTAGGCTACAGTGGTGGCAGTTACCGACGATATCATTAATGGAATCAACGATGCCATTGTCAGGTCGAGCATCAGAACTTCAATAGTAAAAAGCAGCCCCGTGAGTGGAGCTTTAAAAATGCCGGCAATGGCACCTGCAGCACCACAACCTACCATTAATGTTATTTGTCTGTAATTCAACTTAAAGAACCGTGCAAGATTTGACCCAATGGCCGAACCAGTTAGTACAACTGGAGCTTCGGCTCCAACCGATCCGCCAAAAGCAATTGTGATTGTACTGGCAACTATCGACGACCAGGTATTATGCTTCTTAAGTATGCTATTTTGTTTTGAGATTGAATAAAGTACACGCGTTACTCCATGACTAATATTGTCTTTGACAACATATTTGATGAATGAATAGGTTAGGGCAATACCCAAAATAGGAAATATGAGATAGTAAAATAAGCTCTCCGAAAGAAAGTTCGTTTCAAGGAAATTAATCGAAAAATGGATTGTGTTTTTTAGAATAACAGCAGCAATTCCGCTTACTACACCAACAATCAAACTTAAAAAAATAACAAAGTTTTGTTCCGATATTCTACGGATTCTCCAAATGTTAAAACGTATTATTATTTTATTGATTTCGCTCCTCATGCTGCAAAAGTAAATTTTTAAGTAGTTTTTTCATTTTTTATACTTTCAGAACCTTCAAAAACAGCATTCCTTTACGTTCGTTTAAGATCAAAATATCAATTTTTAGCATTACATCGATGTTTTTGATTAAGTTACTGAATTATCTTCAACTTTTGTTGATCATACGTTTGGTCATTTTATTTTTGTGGTAATAATAGTTATTTTACAAGCACTCAAATTTTGTTAGTACTACTATAAACATTCAATAAAATATGGAAGAATTAGCTGTTGGAACTCGAGTCGACCATCCTCGCTATGGCGAAGGGATTATTAGCCGTTCTCACCTTACCATTTACGAAATCTTTTTCGAGCGTGGTGGTAAAATGGAACTCACCAAATACAACACCGATCTCAAAGTCTTGTCTGAGCCCGACAATAAACCTCGTACAGGACTCACTATCAATGAAGTTACAGAGGCAATTTCGTTTGTGCTCGACAAATATCAGGGGCTTTCAGAGGTAGTGAAAATTGCCGACAAATGGAAAGATGGTACGTTGGTTATGAAACCGTCAAACCCTGATCTTCAGTTGAAAGAGGTATCTATTGATGCTTTCTTTCATAAAATTGTGATGTTGCGCGACCGCCTTCGTGTGTTAGAGCAGAACATCAACACGCATCCTAAATTAGACGAAGCTGATAAGATTGATTTACAGCAATATATTACACGTGCTTACGGTAGCTTAACTACATTCAATGTGCTCTTTGCCGATAAAGACGATTACTTTGTGGGGCAGAAAACAAAATAAATTAAGCCCTAAATCCACTAAAGTGGACTTGAATGACTTCCAAATTTGAAAGATTTTAGCTCTGAAATGAATAAAAAATGAACTTAAATAACAAACAAGCTCTGTCGCAAAAGTCCCCTTTAGGGGATTTAGGGGTTTCTCCATCTTTCCATTATCGGTTTTGCCCTCGTTGTAGTGCCGAAGGGACCTTTAACAGTCAAAACAATTCGTTTAAATGCTCGACCTGTGGTTTCAATTTCTTTCTGAATTCGGCGGCTGCGGTTACTGCGTTGATATTCAATCAGGAGAAAGAGTTGCTGATGACACGTAGAGGAATTGAACCTGCTATCGGGAAGTTGGATCTTCCGGGCGGTTTCGTCGATCCTGGCGAGAGTGCCGAGAATGCTTTGTTTCGCGAAATTGGCGAAGAGCTTGATCTTGTGCCTGATGAGATTTCTTATTATGGTTCGTTTCCAAACCAATATCAATTTTCGGGGACGATTGTCGATACGATTGACTTGGTTTTTAAATGCCGGGTTACAGATTTTTCAAAATTGAAATACCGTGATGACATTTGTGGTATCGAATTCTTCAAGTTAGAAGAAATTGATTTAGACGAAGTGCCTTTCCAGTCGGTCAAAAATATTATAAGAAAACTATTAGATGGAGGAAATTATTAAAGCGAGATTGAATGATCTCCGCAGGTTGATGGTTCAAAACGGCTTAAGTGCTTTTTTGGTGAATGGATGTGATCCTCATTTGGGCGAATATCTGCCCGAAAGATGGCAAACTCGTGAATTCGTATCGGGTTTTACCGGCTCTTATGGCTGGTTTGCAATTACTTCCAACGAAGCCGCTTTATGGACCGACTCTCGTTACTTTTTGCAGTACGAAATTGAAACTTCGGGTACAGGAATTAGCTTAGAAAAAGCCCGTTTGCCCGAAACCATTACAATTGAAAACTGGCTTTCACAACGTCTTTCTGCTGACGATGTTGTTGGATTCGATGGTGCTTGTTATTCTGCCGCTGAAGTCGCTCTGTTCGAAAAAACGTTTAATAAGAATGGCATTGCGATGAATTCGCAGATTGATTTGCTTGACGAACTTTGGACCGACAGGCCAGGTTTGCCAACTGCAAATGCGTTCCTTCATCCGGTTAAATGGGCTGGCAAAACCCGCCCCGAAAAATTCGCTCAAATCTATTCTGAAATTGAAAAAATTGGAGGAACCGCGACTATTATTACTGCTCTCGACGATCTTTGCTGGGCATTTAATATCCGTGGAGCCGATGTTGAATGCAACCCGGTGGTGCTGGGCTACGGAATTATTCAGAAAGAAAAATCAATGCTATTCGTCGATGTTGATAAGTTCGATAAACAAGCAATTGATGAGTTAATTGCTGATAGCGTTGAAATACTTCCTTATGGCGATTTTTACGACTATTTAGCTACTGTTGAAAATGAAATAATTGTGATTGATCCTAACCGGACTAATTATTTGATTCAGCAAAAAATAGTTGAAAAGAACAGGTTGATTGAAGCTGTTTCTGTTCCCAACGTATTAAAATCGGTAAAGAACAGCGACGAAATTTTAGGGATGAAAAAGGCCATGCTTGAAGATGGATTGGCATTGCTCGACTTTCAATTTTGGCTCGAAAATACAATTGGAATAGAACAAATTACAGAATATGATGTAGTTTGTAAACTTGAAGAGTGCCGGTCGAAACGCGCAGGTTTCAAGGGAATTAGCTTCGAACCGATTGTGGGTTATAAAGATCATGGCGCAATTGTTCATTTGCACGTTACCCGCGACTTTGCCAATGTTTTGGAACCAAATGGGGTTTTACTGGTCGATTCGGGTGGACAATATGAATTTGGTACAACCGATACAACCCGAACTTTTGTTCTTGGAGATGTTGATCAGGATGTTAAACGCGATTTTACCCTCGCTTTAAAGGGAATGATTGCGCTTTCTGCTGTTCGTTTTATCCGTGGTACAATTGGTTGTCACCTAGATGTTTTAGCGCGTAATGCGATGTGGAAATATGGTATTAATTATGGACATGGAACGGCTCACGGTGTAGGCTCTTTTCTGAATGTTCACGAAGGTCCAATGAGTATTCGTATGGATTTGAACAATGTACCTATTTGTCCTGGCAATGTTCTTTCAAACGAACCGGGTATTTATCGAACCGGAAAGTATGGTGTACGTACTGAGAATGTGATGGTTTGCAAAGAAGATATCTCAACCGAATTTGCCGACTTTTACTGCTTCGAAACCTTAACGCTCTTTCCAATAGATACTCGTTTGATCGATTTCTCGTTGATGAACTACGAAGAGATTAATTGGTTAAATGATTATCATCAATCTGTTTTAGAGAAACTTAGACCTCAAATTCCGCACAATCAGTTAAGTCTATTGGAACGATTAACAAAACCCGTTGAGTAATGCAAAACATCTCTATTTCTGATGAATTCGCTGATAAATGGCCTGCCGTTAAGTTGGGGTGCCTCGAATGTAGTGTAACCGTTGACGAAAATAATTCATTGTTGTGGAATAGGATCATCCAGATATCAAGCGAGTTGCGAACGCAAATTCATATTGAAGAAGTGAGTTCTATACCTGCAATTGCAGCTTCGAGGAAGGTTTACCGTACATTTGGTAAAGATCCCGCCCGTTACCGTCTTTCCGCAGAATCATTAATCCGCAGAATACTAAAAGGCAATGAATTGTATCAGGTAAATAATGTAGTCGATATTGTGAACCTCGTTTCGCTGAAAAGCGGTTTTTCGATTGGTGGCTACGATGCCGAGAAGATTAATGGAGATGTTAAACTCAGTATTGGAAAATTGGATGATGTTTACGAAGGCATTGGGCGAGGAGTGTTAAATATTGATTGTTTGCCGGTTCTTCGTGATTATTCTGGCGCTTTTGGAAGTCCAACAAGCGATTCTATCAGAACTTGTGTCGATTTATCAACCAAACGATTTCTGATGGTAATTTTTTGCTTTGGCGATTTCGAAAACCTTCAATCTACACTTCGTTTTTCTGAAGAAATTCTGGTTGAATTTGCTAATGCTCACTCTGTAACGACTAAAATTATATCACATGGTTAAAGATGTTCTATCGGTTGCAATGGTTCAATATCAAATTGAATGGGAAAACCCAAATGCGAACAGGGCTAAGATTGAAGAGTTACTCTCTGTTGATCTGCCTCTGGTTGATCTGATTGTTTTGCCCGAAGCGTTCAATACGGGTTTTTCAATGAATTTAAATGTTGTTGCTGAATCAATTAACGGCGATACTGTTTGTTGGATGAAAAAGATTTCGGCCCAAAAGAACGTGGCAGTTTGTGGAAGCATTTTTGTTTGCGACGGAGGAAAATTCTTCAACCGTTTTTTCTGGGTAAATCCCGACGGAACTATTCAAATTTACAATAAACGGCATCTGTTCAGCCTTGGTGGTGAGGATGAATATTTTACACAAGGCAATGAACAATTGATAGTTGAGTATAAAGGTTGGAGAATTCAACCCCAGATTTGTTACGATTTACGTTTTCCCGTTTGGAGCCGTAATACGCAACAATACGATTTGCTGATCAACGTAGCAAATTGGCCGTCGGGCAGGGAAGAGGTTCGTCAGATTCTTGCAAAAGCCCGTGCGATTGAAAATCAATCATATACAATTGCCGTTAATCCGATTGGGAATGATGGTAATAACCTGACTTATTCTGGTAATTCTATGCTGATTGATGCCCGGGGGAAGGTGATAAACAATATGGGCGAAGGCGAAGGTGTTATGATTGCGAATCTTAGTTACCCTAAACTTCAGAACTTCCGCAATAAGTTCGACACCTTGAAAGATGCCGATCGGTTTACGCTTATTTCTTGATTAAATTTTAAATGAATATCCTTTTTCTTATCTAAAAGACGAAGTTGTTGGCATTCGTAAGGACTGGCCTTGGCCGGTGAGCCGAAAAACAAGTGAAGAGGGCGTTAAAAAATCTTTTCTGTTTGAGCCGTTAGGCGAGTTTAAAAGATTTTAGCCATCGAGCGCTAGTTTTTCGAGCGAAGCGGGCACAGCCTTGACTTTTCTTGATTACTTCTTTGCGTCAAGGCAAAGAAGTAATTGGGGTTTAGGGGCAAAGCCCCTTATTCTGTTTACCAAGGTACACTAACTGATATTCATTTTATTTCACTTACATCAGTTGTTGATATTATTTCGCCTGATTGTGAGTCAATTATAATTTCCCAAGTTTCGGGATATAAAGCCCAGCACACTCGTAGTTCTATTTTGTTTGAACGGGTTATTGGCATAATCATTTTCTTCGGTTCGTACCAATAAGTGCTTTCGTCGGGAGTTAATTCATTATCGTCGTAAGTAAGCTTTTTGCCTATAAGTGAATTCTGGGCTTTCTCTTCTGTTAAAAATTCGGTTGATGGCACATAAATATCAGAGTATCTTCGTCCTCCAATCGAAACGATTTTTCCCGTAAAAATTACCATCTTAATTTCTGTTCCAACAACTTGTAATCCACTTACTGTCTGGGTATTCGATGTTACAATCCATTTTAGCGAAGCCGAATCGGGATAACTTGTGGTAAACACTTCGTAACTTTTTTCGTCTGCTGTAGTTATGCTACTTACTGATATTGAGGATGGATCATCAATATTCAATAACGTTTTATAGTCGTTTAAAGCCTGATTAAAGATACCTTTTATTTCAGTGTCGGTCAGTTTGGGATAAATTCGTTTATCAACAACCGAGTAAATAGTATCATATTCAATTGTATAGACGGTATCATTTTCAGATGAAAAAATTGTATCCGATTCAACAGTAAAAATTGTGTCTTCGCCGGTTGTGAAAATTGTATCAAATTCACAACTCTTATCGTCGATGTATGTATTAAGAAAACCAAACGTATCGATTGCAGTACAGCTGCTTAATTGACTTTCTGAAAGGCTGATCAGTCGTTGGTTAATCTCTTCGGTTGTTAATTCGTTAACAATTGTAGGGTACTCTTGGTCATGAAAATCTTCTTCTTCGGTACAGCTAATGAGAATTATACTGGTTATAAAGAGTAGTATAAATATCGCTTTTGACATGTTATTTTTTTGCGAAGATAATGTTTTACAACAATTTTCTCACAATAACTAAAAGGTTAGTTTGAAAACTAAAATATTAGTTATAGATTTGGATTTAGAAAATGAGACTGAGAAAAGTGATCAACTTCTCGTTATAGTTCTCCTATTAACTTATTGACTAATAACCACAAAGTGAAGACAACAAGAACAATTTCTATCCATCCACCTTAAATTTTTTTTGAGGAAAATAACTAAACAATTAGTTGTGAAACTAACGGGATAGTTGTAGCTTTGAAAAGCAATTGAAAATTAACTCGAAGACATTCATGAGTACACTACATTTTTCTCCGTGCCTTAATGTCTTTGTGTTTAAAAATAATAAGATGAAAGAATTAACCAAAGCAGAAGAACAGATAATGCAAATTTTATGGCAGTTGGAAGAGGCTTTTGTAAACGATATTGTTGACAAAATGCCCGAACCAAAGCCAGCCTATAATACAGTTTCTACCATCGTACGCATATTGGAGAAAAAAGGATTTGTCGACCATAAAGCCTACGGGAAAACGCACCAGTATTATCCGTTGATATCGAAAACCGATTATACGCGTTCGTTCATGAAGAACTTTATGGGCAGCTACTTTGGAAATTCGTTCCGCGAAATGGTCTCGTTTTTTGCCAAGCACGATAATATGTCGGTTAGCGAAATTGAGATCCTTATGGAAGATGTTAAAAAAGAACTCGAAAAAGAAGAATAGCAATGGAAACTTACTTCAACTACGTTATCGAATCGGGGATTGGCTTGGGCGTTTTTACCCTGATTTATTGGTTGTTGCTTCGTAAAGAAGTGTTGTTGAAAACCAGTCGCATTTACCTGCTTGTAGCGGTGCTTTTTTCAACACTGTTGCCGTTCCTTTCAATCGATTTGAGTAGTTGGAATAAACCAGAAACTATTGCACCGGTAACCAACGAAGTTGTTTTGAAAACCAATTTACTGGAAACCATTACGGTAACCGCTTCAGGTTTCCCCGCAAAGGTTGGTCAGGCCATTGTTTCTGTTAAACCATCGGTGTGGTTTTACACTGTTGGGGCGCTTCTCGTATTTTTCTTTTTGGTTACAGGCATAGCACAACTGCTCTCGATGATTTCGCACAATAGGCGTTTCCGCCTGAAAATGGCGCGGTTAATCATCAGCAATAAAGCCGTTTCGCCTTACTCTTTCTTCAATTACATTTTCATTAGTCGTGAACTTCCTGAACAGGAAAACTGGAAAGCCATGGTGCACCACGAGCTGGAGCACGTGCGGCAAGGGCACTCGTTCGATGTGCTGTTTGTCGATTTCATGATGGTTTTTCAGTGGCTTAACCCGTTTTACTGGATTATCCGCCGTTTGGTGCGCGAGAACCACGAATTTTTGGCCGACCGTGCCGTGATTCAACGTGGCAACATTACAACAGGTAACTACAAAGCCTTGTTGCTGAGCCAAGCCATTGGTGGCCGACCAGTTATGACAAGTAACTTTTTCAATGTAAAATCAATTCAAAAACGATTCAAAATGATTACAAAAAATAAAACCGGAAAATACAGTTTTCTGAAATATACATTGGGCGTAATTGCCGCTTTATCAATATCGATGTGCTTTGCTGTATCAAAAGAACAAATGGATAAAGACACTCAGAATTCAAAAATCTATATGATTGGTGATGTTTTGACTCCTGAATATGTTGGAAATGAAGTAGACCTTCAGTCGGCAATTGTCGAGATTCCAAGTGTAGAAAAAGAACAGATTGTTCAAAAAGAGAAAGCAGAAAAGGTTGATACATCTGCAAATTGCACTTGGGAAATCTGGATTGAACCATCTGATTTTAAGAAAGTTTATCCTGAAGCTACTATTAATGAAAAAGATGGTAAAGTCCAATGGTTCATAAGTGCAGAATACTCAAAAGCAAAAAAAGAAGCAAAAAAGTTTAATATCGATTTAAAACCTGAACATCGGGTAACTTCAGCAAAATTAAAATCTTCAGAAAAAAAGAATCAAGAAGACGATGTTTACGTCATTGTTGAAGATATGCCTCAATTCCCAGGTGGCGAAGAAGCACTAAGAAAATGGATTGCTGAAAATGTAAAATATCCTGTTCCTGCTGCCGAAAATGGCATTCAAGGTAAAGTATATGTGCAATTTATAGTTGAATCCGATGGCAGTATTAGTCGTGCAAAGGTAGTTCGCGGCGTAGACCCTTCGCTCGATGCCGAAGCGTTGCGTGTTGTTAATGCATTGCCTAAATGGAAACCCGGATATCAAAAAGGAAAAGCTGTACCAGTTTCGTACACAATACCCATCAATTTTGCCCTCGAGAACGGAGAAAAAGGCAAAAAAATAGATGAGACAGTTGTGGTTGGCTACGGAAGCAAAGATGCTTCGAAAATCGACAGTATTTATCAAGAATGTGAAGTAATGCCCGAATTTCCCGGCGGAGAACTTGAAGTACGCAAATATATTGCCAACAACATACGCTACCCCAAAGAAGCCATGAAATACAGTGAGGTGGGTAAAGTGTTTGTTACATTTGTGGTAGCTAA
>Ga0209373_10001984_pt1 | contig 21924 bp, 18 predicted proteins | sample Higcelweek5metaG_FD_187173 | JGI IMG/M metagenome (GOLD analysis project Ga0209373, IMG submission 187173) | Freshwater pond sediment microbial communities from the University of Edinburgh, under environmental carbon perturbations - High... | ecosystem: Environmental > Aquatic > Freshwater >... | reverse complement strand
AAGTGCGTGCAGGAGTGTAAGATGTGACATAATTATTGTCAATATGTTTTTTGAGGGTACTTCATGGGAAGGATTTTTAGTGAAATACGGGGCTTTTCGGGTATAAAAATAACAAATAAACGGCCGAGAAGGCGGCTTGGATAGAAAATATTCCATTTTCTCTTGACACTCAAATGCACGGCTAATATTAATGACCAGCTGACGCGTGCCCCAATCGTTATGCATACAAACATGAAATTGTATCTGAAAACACTGTTTTCAACCGCAGTTTTGTGAACCGGCATTTATAGAATACGCTTTGTTCTTTTGGCAAAATGAACAAGTGATGGTTCGGATGCCCATAACACACGCCAATGGAGATTATGTTAAAATGACGCAGAAAACATATGCAATGAAAGAGTCCGAAATTGTCCGTAAATGGTATGTGGTGGATGCCGACGGTAAAGTACTTGGACGCCTCGCAACAGAAGTCGCGAGAATTATACGCGGGAAACACAAACCCACATACACCCCGAGCCTTAGCATGGGAGACGTTGTGGTTGTGATCAACGCGGAAAAGATCGCGCTTTCCGGCGCGAAAAATGAGAACAAGGAATACTGGTCGCACTCGAAATATCCGGGCGGCGATAAGCTGACGAGCGTAAAGAAATACCGTGCGGAAAAACCCGAGTTCATTCTTGAGCACGCGATCCGTGGAATGCTTCCCAAAGGCCCTCTCGGCCGTAAGCTTTTCTCGCAGCATCTCAAGGTCGTGGTTGGTTCCACTCACCCGTACAAGGCTCAAAAGCCTGAGACACTGGATATATAGAGGTAGATAATGGCAGAGAGAATATACGCAACAGGAAGAAGAAAGACATCCGTGGCTCGTGTGTACATGACACCCGGTTCCGGAAAGATCGTGATAAACCGTCTCCCTATCGATGAGTACTTCCGCCGCAAGACGCTTGAACTCATAATAAGACAGCCTCTCGAACTCGTGAACGCGATGGGTCAATATGACATTCTCGCGTTTGTAAGCGGCGGCGGCTGGACCGGTCAGGCCGGTGCGGTCAAACTTGGTATCGCACGTTGCCTTACCAAAAACAATGACAAGCTTATCAAAGCGCTTTCAGACGCTGGGTTCCTTACCCGCGACGCTCGTAAGGTTGAACGTAAAAAATACGGTCACAAGAAAGCGAGAAAGAGCTTCCAGTTCTCGAAACGTTGATCTGTACTATATCAGAAAAATGGAAAGAGCGTCCGCGAGGGCGCTCTTTTTTTATGCGGGTGTGTGGTTGTTTCTTCGCGGGTTTTTGAATGATTCATCCGTATTCCATATGTGGAAGATATCCTACATCATGATAAACCGTGTGTATACACTCTCGGAGTAAAACGGTCGTCGCTCTATCGAGACCTGTGGATGAGGTACGGACGGGGCTTTGTATCCGCGTACAATCGGTACGCAAACGGCATACGTGAGAAAATGCAATAAATTGAACGAAACACATGGAAAGCTGCCGTGGAACGGTCGTTCGGGACAGATCCCGAAATATGCCCGCGATGCGATTCGAGAATGATGCGATCGGTTGTGTTTTCATATAATGCGTTACGATCCGCGAAAGTTTTGTGGTGTACTCATGCCTGTGTGAACGGGTATTTTATTCCATATCGAAGTAAAATATAAGTTTGAGTTCAACCTGACTTGCAACCGAAGGCGCTCGCAGATTAACTCGATTCTTATATTTACAGAAGCTTTTACTGTTCAGCACAAATGTTCTATTATTAGTTTGGGGTCTGCCCCTCTGAGAATGTCTATAGCTTCACAAACGCATAATCCTCGTCTGCAAATCCATCTACTGCATGTTCAAAAATCCGAACATCACTATCCTCAATAACTATATTTTTAAAATCTTTTAACTCCTTTTTTGTAATAATATCAGTGCTTACTAAAGGAGCTGGACCTTGATCCAATAATACATCTTCCTCATCGACTTCGTGATTTCCTAAAATGTATAAGAGTCCCCCTTGTGGTGTATGCGAAGTAAAGCGATTACACTGTGTGCAAGTAGGACCAAGGCGAGGAGATTTACTTCCTCGAACAAATGGACGACAAGTTGTATTAAAAGTTAAATAATCGGTGATATCCTCTCCATTTCTTGAACAAACTGATCCAACAGAGAATTTCTTAAACTTTCCAGGAAACCCAAGCCTTTCGGCAAATTTCTTATGTAAAATGCATACACCAACTTTTGTAGTCCATGCATATGCCTCTCCGAATGGAAGATTCTCTAATACAATATCGATTGCATTCCCATCAAATGGAAGTCCACATTTTGAGCAAATCCGATGCCTTCCAACCAATAAACTAGTATCTACTTTTATAGGAGAAGAATTACTCCCTAACATATAATACTTTTTCATTTCAAATCAAAGTCTCCCTTTTTCAAACCATCCAATATCGATTGGTATTGATTTGTTCCGTTCTTTGCATCAAAGTTTTTGCGGTATTTTTAAATACTTCAATTGCCTTATCTTGTGAACCAGGATTCTTAGCCAAAAAATCAGTAATCTGTTTTGTCGATCTACCGATACCACCGTTTTTCAGTTCTTTTAGTGGCATGCCAGCATCGGAGAATTTAAGCGCCTATCCTGAGTTGAGTCAACTTTTTTACCGGGGGTCAACTGCTGATAAGGTGCATTATGCCGTGAGTTGTGATCTGAAAAGTAGTTGTAGTTATGCGGTGAAAGGGAGGAGATTCCTAGTGGGAAAATTTTATTTCATAAGTTAACCTAAAAATATATCGACATCAAATTACCACTTTGGCTGGACTCGGCTGCGGCATATAGGTTAAAAAAAATTGCTGGGTTGCAACTTAGGGACGACACGAAATATTACAATTGATGATTTTCCTTTTCTTTGAGAGGTGCTTTCCGTACATAATATGCTTAAAATTTTACTTGACGGTCCATGTGACATATATTATATGATATATGTCACATGGACCGTCAAGAAGGCTTGTTATAGAAGTTGATCCCAAGCTAAAAAATGAACTTCACGCTGCTCTAGCATCTGATGGGACAACACTCAAGGAATGGTTCATTAGTTATGCTTCATCATACTTGATCAATCGCCTCCAACCTACCTTCCCATATCTTAGTAAAGAGAGTGATTCCGGTGCTATGTTGGTTGCGGAAGTACCATTAACTGACAGTAAAAGATCGGTTCCATTAAAAACGGATCCCGTTGTATATGCAACAATAAGGAAAGACTGAATGTCAGATATTCAACTTGTTTGGAAAGGGAAAGAGCTATCACTTAGAGCATTAGGAGAGAAAGGTTACATATGGAAAAAGCCAGACGATCCTATGCTGTGTGCTCCCCTTGCGTTTGAAAAACTTTCAAAACAAACGATAGATACTGATTCGAATATTTTAGCAATTGGTGACGGGCTAGATGTTTTAGATGCAATAGGTAAAGGAACGAGTATCTTCCAACGTGGTATTCGACTTGTGTACATCGATCCGCCATTCAATACCCAAGTCAATTTTCGTCAATACTCCGACTCGATGGATCGTGCGATGTGGCTCAGCATGCTTCGGGATCGTGTTATTGCTTGTCACCCATTTCTTGCTGAAAACGCTAGTGTATGGATTCATTTGAATGATGCAGAGGTCCATCGAGCTCGCTGTATTATGGATGAAGTATTGGGTGAAAACGCATTCGTTGCCTCAGTGATTTGGCAGAAGAAAACAACGCGTGATTCAAGAGCAGCCTTTTCATCAAATCATGATACAATTTTGGTTTATGCGCCAAGTGGACCAAAAAAGTGGAAGACTTCGAGAAATTTACTTTTAAAAGATAATGCTAGGATGACCAATAGGGATAATGATCCACGGGGGCCTTGGTCAGATGCCCCATTTACTGCCCCAGGTTTTCGTAAGGCACAGCAATATGACATTGTCACCCCGACAGGGCAAGTCTTACGACCTCCCCGAGGTAGATCTTGGTATGCGACAGAACCTACATACCAGAATCTGCTTGCTGAAGAGCGAATATGGTTCCCGAAAGGTGGAGATGGGGCACCTCGACTTAAGCTGTTTGCACATCAATTACGAGGTTTAGTCCCGTTCACAGTATGGGGTAGCGCAGATGTTGGCACAAATGACGATGCAAAGCGTCACCTGATGAGCTTGTTTGATGACCAAGAAGTATTTGATACACCAAAACCAGAATCACTATTAGAGCGCATAATTCACATCTCTACTGATCCGGGCGATTTGGTTGTGGATATTTTCGGGGGTAGCGGAACAACAGCTGCAGTCGCTCATAAGATGAGACGCCAGTGGGTAGTCGCAGAACGGAGCTATCAGACTGTTTTGGATTTTCTATATCCTCGGCTTGTTAAAGTGACAGGTGGTAATGATCCTGGGGGGATCACGGAGTCAACATCTTGGACAGGTGGTGGTGACTTTTCGGTTGTCCGTGTTTTACCTCGGTTTAATGAGGCAGAAGTAATACCGCTCGCAAAGAGTATAAGTCAACTAATAGCGCACAATAGACCTCAGTACCCTTCTAAACTTTTGAAGACTAATGCAGTGGTTCTTGATAATCGAAAAAGGGGAAAAAGGGTTGCAGTATTCTAACATTGAGGCAGATAGTCAAGTTGGTGAAGTAGAGTCAATACCTACAAAGGTAAAACCCTTCATAAGGTGGGCCGGCGGAAAGTCGCGGCTACTTCCATTGATACTTCCCCATGTTCCCAAAAGCATAAACAATTACTACGAGCCTTTTCTCGGTGGGGGGGCGGTTTTTCTTGCCTGTGCTCAACGAATACTTGGTAATTCTATTCTTACGGATCTAAACGACCACCTGATTGCCGGTTGGATTGCAGTTAGAGACCACCAAGATGAGCTGCAGAAGCAACTCGATTGGTTTTTGATTAATGACTCAAAAGAATTCTATTATGAAGTTCGTAAACTCTCCCCAAATTCACTTATTGAGAAGGCTGCAAGGTTTCTATACCTTAATGGCGTTTCTTGGAATCATTTATGGCGAGAGAATTCACGAACAGGTGCAATGAACGTACCTTGGGGCGATCGGCGTTTCAAGAGTATTGATGTTTCAACTATGACAATGATGTCAAAACTTTTAAGAAACGCTGAGATACGTGTTGCAGATTTTCGCGACGTACTTCAGTATGCTAAAGAAGGTGACTTTGTTTACTTGGATCCACCGTACTTGCCGATATTTACTAAACCTGGCATAGAGAAAGAACCAACCGCTAAATTTAACAAATATACGGCTAAGACTTTTGAGTTAGTAGATCTAGAGGAACTTGCTTCGATATGTAATGACCTTTATATTCGAGGAGTAAACTGGATTATGTCTAATCGAGATAATGAATTAGTTAGAAGTATGTTTCCAACATCAAAGATCATTAGGTTCACTACTAATCGCTCTCTTGCTGCCCAAAGTCGTCGCGAAGTTGAGGCGCGACAATCACCTGAGGTCATCATCATTGGGAGTTTATAAATGACTCCTAAGCCGGTAGAATGGGTACTTGCAATTTACTATGGTTCTTCTGCGCATCGTGCGACTTATGGACGCTTGGACAACACCAAATATACAAAAGACTACATTCAACTTTCCAGAAAAACTGAGTTCCTAACAACTATTTCTAGTCTTTTCCCTGTGGACGGACAGCAAGGATTAATTCCGTTAACTTACCAGTGGCCGAAGGGAACCGCTGAAGGCACATTAGTGTTCCAGTCGGCAGACAGACCACACCTCAAGTGGGAAACTACAGTTGGTGCCCCCAAAGCATGGAAAATGTCGAATAATCCCAGCGAAAATACTGCAGAAACTATTCCCGGTGATCCAAACCATCTTGATTTCAATGATGCAGAAAATGAACTTGCACAACTGATATCACGTGGTGCTGGACAGCCCTATTTGCTTGCAATAAAACTCCGTGATGAATCAAATAAGCTTCATCTGAGGGCTTACCTCGATAATCCGTCTGATGAGTTTTCATGGGCAAGTATTGGTTTGATGCCGCCAGAGGTTCAAGAGCTCATTTCTACAACCTCTCAAGAATCAGCTCTGGCTTGGAAGAACTTCCAAAGTGGTGGTGTGCCTCGAAATACGAATATAGAAAATTTACTTTTGAGAATTGGGATACATGAGAATCTCTCTACGATTGTCGAAGGTTTGGAGCCAGATCTTGCCAAATCAATTGCTTTATACCTAAGAAATCCAGGGTATGGGTTGTTTTTTGATCCAACACAGAACCATGATGCTTGGTTGCCGCAAATACCGCTACCGATTGAGTATGTGTCTTCAATACGAGAACTTCTCAAGCTAATTGATGAGAAGTATCCTGCGGGGTATCAGGAAGATTCTATTGCCGAATCATTAGCCAGTGATCCAGACGAGATTGCTTGTTTTAATGTACAAATAAATGAAGAAAATTACGAGGTGTCCGACTCGACGGCAACAACCAAGACAAGAGGTAGTGCCCAGAAGGTATTCTCTGATAGAGTCAAGAGAAACTATGAATTTCGTTGTGCACTTACTGGAATAACGACCAAAGATTTCCTTGTTGCATCTCATATTGTACCTTGGTGCGAAGATCAGTGTATTCGCCTCGATCCGGCAAATGGAATTTGTCTCTCATTGATTGTTGATCGTGCCTTTGAGAAGGGATACTTGATTATTGAAGATGATCTTTATGTCCATCTTAATCGCGATAAAATTGGTGATGACAAAAGTTTGCTATTGATCTTGGAGCCACTAGATGGATGTAAGATCAGGACCCCGATTGATAACTCACCAAAAATCGAGTATCTCCAAAGACGACGAAATTTAGTTACTGATTAACACTAACTTTCTATAACAGTCGTGACGAAATGGTAATAAAAATGAATCAACCAATAACCTGAAATCAAATACGAAGTTTAATACTGATTAATCATCATTGAAAACCTCTATTTGTGTTACATATTTTTTAATTATCTATTCGAAGCAAAATTTAAGCGCCTGTCCTGTATTGAGTCAACTGTTTTAACGGTTTCAACTGCTGATAAGAAGCATTAAGATGTGTGTGTTATCTGAAATGAAATTGCAGTCATGCGGTGAATAGGGTGGGGTTCCCTGGTGGGGAAATATGATTTAACCATTAAACACTTGCCATTTAACAGAATAATTCATTTTGTATCCTAAGTTTAAAATAGGAGTTTCTTATGAAAAGAATTATTTCCATTGCAGCAGTAATTACAGCATTCGCATTTTTTTCAGTATCTTTTGTTTCAGCGGAGGAAGGTACAGAAATAGAAGGAAAAAAGATAAATAAGGGAGCAGTAGGTAATTCTACAGCCGGAAATGACGCTGAGATAAAAAAAGCCGAAGCTAAAGTCACTAAGACTAAAGCTGCTTTAGACAAAGCTGACAAACAGGTTTCAGATGCAGACGCGCAGATTAAAGCCGGTAATGATTTAACAAATGAAGGGAAAAGTGAATTTAAACAAGTAACTGTTGATGAAAGTAAAATGATGAAAGAGTATGATAATGAATTGAGTCCTCTGGAAAAACAATCAAAATCGAGAGATAAAGATGACGTGGCTCAAGCAAAAATAGAAATAAAAGCACTAACCAAAAAGTATTTAGCTGCCACGAAAGTAATTGAAACAAGATATAAAGTAGCTGATAAAAAAATAGCGTCTGGCAAGTCAGATATTACAAAATCCACAAAGGAAAAAGAAACTGCATCGAAAGACCAGGTAAAATCAAAAAAGAATTATGATGATGCTGTTGCAAACTTAAATAAATTAAAAGCAGCTAAGAAATAAGATTTAAAAAAGATTTATACTCAATAGAGGCGCAAATTGTTGTGCCTCTATTGAGTATAACCTATGAAAATTGACAATACCCTTCCAAGATAATATTTTCTTCATGAAGAATCGGCGTTGATTCTCGAGAGTCGATGTTTGTTCTCTGAGATCCGGTACTGGTTCTCCAATAACCTCACTGGATTCTTTGAGAATCTTGCGCTATCATTACCGGATTCTTCTGATATATTTTTATTACTCATTAAACCACGTAATATAAATCCTCTAGTTGTTGCCAGATTTATTAACCAGATCGCAGGAACTTAAGTCTTTAAAAAAATAATCGCCAGTCCTTACCCGGACTAACTGTTTCAAAGATTTCACCGTTGATAAGATGCTTTATGCAGTATACGTTATCTGATATGTACTTGCAGTTATGTGGTGAATAGGGCGGATTATCCTTGTGGGGAAATACCATTATTTCTTGCTACTCCTTAGCAATTTTGTAAATGGATTCTCATATGGTAAACTAGTATCTTCAAATTTAAAACCTTTCAATCCAGAATTTTCAAACAATGATTTAATATCATCATTAACATAGATTGTTTTTTCAAAGTTTTTTATACGAAATACTTTGCTATAAAAATTATCTATAGTATTGAATGAATATTCTTTTATATCCAAAATATTTATTCCATCACTAGACATCGTGAGATTTGGTTTCTTCTTATCAAGACAATCAAGAATATTGCTGACATTAAGTATGTAATATTCACCGTCACTATCCAGTATCTCAACGGGTAAAAATTCTACAAGAGATTGAATTTCATTTTCTAACTTCCTTTTTGCATCGTTGCTTATCAAAGGAACGTCAAAATTTGGATAATCACCTAATGGTATATCAGGCCTCTCTTTTATTGTTTGCAACTTTAATGGCACCCACTGTTCAATAATACTTTCACCATTCATGTTGCTCAATTGCATATAATGTATTTTTCCTTTATAAGTTACCCACTTATAGTTTGTTACATCATTAGCTAACTTATATATTTTCATATTTCTCTCACTAACTTCCATCTTTAAATTTAAGCGCCTGTCCTGTATTGAGTCAACTGTTTTAACGGCTCTTTGTTCCGATAAGGTACATTACGAGGTGTGTGTTATATGAAAGGTGGTTGACGTTATGCGGAGTGTAAGGCGGATTATCCTTGTGGGAATTGTCCATTTCGCTCAATCCTGGTCCGGAAAAGATAATGAAGGTGCGGCCCAAACGTCTTGTGGATCTTCGCGAAATTGATGAACTTCTTGTTGGGGATATATAGCGTTGGAACTTTGTATTCTCCGCGAAAAAATCAGTATCTCCTCTGCATTTTGATGTCAGATATCGCGTGGTGCTCCGTAAAAAGCTGTCGGATGAGGAGATTATTAAAGAAGTCAGAGCCAAGATGAAAGAAAAATCAGGGCAGTAACCCCGCCAGTTTATCGTGGATATGGAAACTCGTTCGTGATCGCGAGCGGGTTTATTTCTTATTGGGTAGTGCAGAAAGATCACTCAGTTTAATAGATATAGTTCTGTTCTTAACATTTGACCATTGTTTCGCGGTACAGAGTCAACAGAAATACTTCCAGACATGATATGTGGATCACCTAAATTGGGCAACAATGGGTAACAATTGCACGATAAAAAGGAACAATCCTTACGAATAGATTCTGATCGACTCATCGCAAAAACCCATCAAATATTTTTATAATAAAACGTCCGTACAAATCTGTGCGGACGACAAATCAGCTTATATCTGGTAGTGTGTGCGGGAGTATAAAATGATCTCACCGATGATAAGATATATTATGCGGTGTGTGTTATTTGAAATGTGCGTGCGGCTATGCGGTGAATAGGACGGAGTTTCCTGGTGGGAAGTGGGATAATGTGCTTTACGCGCAAAATTATCCGAGTTTTTTTGTTAAAATATACCATATCCTTACACTATATAACAGCATGATAAAAAACAGATTATATCCCTTAATTTTATTCCCGCTGATTTCAGCCTGCGGCGGGGCGATCAGCGATTCACAGAATTTTGTGCCGAACAAGGTTCCCGTCTTTACGCGCGTATCTTCCCTATTGTGGAAAGGCGGCTCTCTATACGAGCCTCTCTCCTCAGACGAGAAAACATCTTTGATATCAAATATGACATTCCTTCTTAAGATCGAAGCGGCAGACCCTGAAAACGAGGGGATCTCGTACTCATATTCCTCGGAACAAGGCACCTTCACTCCCCAGGAGGTGACCGCATCCGGAACATCGGCTTATTTCGTGACAGACGAAGATATGAGCGCTGGCGAGGCTGTTAGCATTACCGTGACGGCGACAGACTCGGTAGGGGACTCATCTGATTATAACCTTGAGCTTGGAACGGTAAAGCCCGTTCCGGTTCTGAGCGCGTCTCTCAGCAGTACATCATCCGTCACAACTGGAACATTCACTTCTGCCGGCGGATCGCTGAATATTTATCTTTCAGCAGACTGCGACGGTCAATATCAGACGCGGATTGTTACTGCCGCTTCGGCGGCGTCTCCCGGAATGGACTATTCAAACTTTGTATGGAATTATACCAAAGGGGATACCGCTCAGATTGCGGTTTCTTCATCGAGCGAAAAATGCAAGATAACCGGGGCGGGAATGTACTATGTATGGGTCATTTTCGTTGACGCCATCGGGCAGGAAGCCGCCAGGTGCATGACAATCACCGCAATATAATGAGATGGTTATTATGAAAAAAATAATCTGCATGATAATCATATCCGTAAGCGCCTTTGCCGGCTGCGGAAAATCTATTTCTGACGCACAGAATTACGAAAAAAACAACGCGCCGGCTATTACCATAACATCGGTCACAAACCCTGACGGAAGCATAATAGACCTTTCACGCATTGTCTCGTACACGACCTACAGCGTTACAGTCGCGGCGTCGGACCCTGACAACGACACCCTCTCATACTCGTTCAGCTCGGCACACGGCAGCTTCTCCGCGCCGACATACAGCGCGGGGGGATGTAAAGTAGCTTTCAGGACAGGGGCGCTTTCCGGCGGACAGGAGGTCGCGTTTTCTGTATCGGTATCCGATAAAAATGGCGGTGCCGCCGCGGCGAGCTACGATATCGGCAGAGGAAAGCTCGGCCCGGCGATATCGGTCGCTGCGGATAAAACACAGATGAAGTCTTCAGCCGTCGTGACTCTTGCCGTCACGGCGAATTGCAGGGGCACATTTATCGTAAACCCGAACAGAGACGGCGCGATTACCGATGCGGAGGCGGCAATCGCTTTATTCAAAGCTAACAGCGCCGGCGCACGGCTGGCGTATCCTTCGGCGGGAAGCGAAACATCGATTACCCTCGCGGGGCCTAAATCCCCAGCTACGACAAAGCTCTCTCTGCCTGCTCTTGATTCGCCGCCGGCCGAGTACGACATGGTTTACAATGTATGGGTTACTTTCGCGGATGCGCTCGGACAGGCCGACGCCGTATGCGTGCCGATATATGTTGATGACGTAAAGCCGATTGTGGCGGCGACAGAGCCCGCCGACGGCGCGGAAAACGTCGCGGTCTCAGACAGCTTTGTCATAACCTTCTCTGACGATATGAACCTTTCATTGTTTGACGACGAATCTCTTGTGATCGCGCCTGCGGGAGCTTCTGTTAACTTCATTTCTTACGAAAACAGGAGAGCAACTTTCGCAGTGAGCGGGCTGAGTAAAAACGTAAACTACACAGCATCGGTTTCGAATCTGTCAGACCGGGCAGGGAACCTTCTTGATGAAACATCGTTTACTTTTATGTCAAAGATATTTGTTACAGGAATCACATTATCCGCCCCGTCAATCACAACATATGTCGGATTTAATCCCGTCACGCTGACGGCAACAGTCAGCCCCGCAAATGCCATAGATTCATCTCTGACATGGTTGAGCAGTAATGATAGTATCGCGACTGTGGTCAACGGAGTTGTAACGATCACCGCGACAACCGCCGGTTATGCGATGATTACCGCAACTGCGGCTGACGGCTCAGGTATAAAAGCAACCTGTAACATTAATGTAGGAAAATACTATGCAATATCTGCTTCGAATATGAGCACGCTCAACAGCGTAATGGCGGAAAATCTTTCGGGACATTATCAGCTAAGTGAGAGTATTGATCTCCAAGCAATAACGTGGGAATCTATCTACGGTTTTAAGGGTTTGTTTGACGGTAACGGGAAGAAGATATCAAATCTTGGCAGTAACTTCTTCAATTTGATTGAGAATGGAGGCAGGGTTGCCAATCTTGAAATATCAGGGAGTATTATCGGGGGTGGGATTCTTGCGAGATACAATAGCGGAGAAATTGAAAGATGTTCTACTGGCGGTTATCTATATTCTGGAGTGGAGCAAAACGGCGGACTTGTCGGTGCCAATTACGGGACAATTGAGTTTTGTTCGTCATCCTGTACCGTTAATAGCAATGCCAGATATAACGGCGGACTTGTCGGACTTAATAATGGTACGATTAAAATGTCATATGCGACGGGAGCGGTCAACGGCGGATCCGGATATTCCTGCGGCGGGCTTGTCGGTCAAAATGAGGGGGATGGGAAAATTGAAAACTGCTATGCGAGAGGATCTGTGAATGGTTCTTTTAGTGGTGTGGCATTTAGTGAGCGCGGTACAGGCGGTCTTGTCGGCACAAACATTGGGTACTCTGGGGCTGTTATAAATAGTTATGCGACAGGAGAAGTAAAAAACGGAAGTTCACCGTATCCATTGAATTCTGCGTATTTTGGCGGTCTCATTGGTTATAATGGTAATTATCTTCCAGTAAATTGCTACTACGATTCTACTACAACAAAAATGTCTGACACGGGAAAGGGCGTTGGGAGGATAACTACTGCCATGAAGGTCGATACGCCTTATGACTACAATTGGTTATCGTCAGTATGGTCGTTTACCACAAATAGCTATCCCTCTCTGAAACCCCCAATCACTGAATGAACGCGATTCACTGTTGAAGGACAGCATTTAACATCGCGGGAAGCGCTCTTCCCTCAGCCATCTTTCACTGGCCGCACTCTTTTTTACGGATCCTCTGTTGAGCGAGCACGTCTGCCCTGAATGCGGCAACCCGGTTACGGAATCTGTACTGAGTGCGCGCGGATCTGACACTGATATGTTGCATCTGCTCACAAGAGATCCGCACGCAATGACAAATAACCCTTTCTGCAAAGCGCGTTTTATCTATACTGACTGAGATGACCAGATGGAAGGATTATTGTGCGAAAACTCTGCGTTTCGTGACGAAGACACAGATAGAAATTGCGAAATCGGCATGGAGCTGATGGGGTAAACTGCTGATATTATTCAATAAATAGTGTGTGTTATATAAAATGCGGTCGCGGTTATGCGGCGGTGCAGAGACTCTTGGTGAGAAAATACCTCCGGGGATGGTGTAATCCTTTGAAATGATTACGTCCTTGACTTTAATACTTTTTCCGGTCAAAATATACAATCCTCTGGAGGACTTATGAAAAAATTTCTGGTTCCTTTAATAGTGGTGTTTATTTTTAGTGTGTCGTATGGAAAGGTATCTCCGCTCAAAGTTACAATAATGAATTATATCGGCAACGTTTCGGTTAATGGTAAAGCTGTCTCTGCCATAGGTCAGCCGATCCGTTACGGTGATATGATTAAAACAGAATCGGTTTCCATGTGCGATATACTTATTAATGAAAAAAATATCATACGTCTCGGGGAGAATACCAAGTTAGTTTTTAAAGTATCCGGGAAAGATAATCAGTTGATTCTTGAATCAGGTTACCTTGCGGCGATTACACGGAAAGCTTTTGCAAAAGGCGGAACCTATATGGTGAGAACCACTGCGGTAACCGCGGCGGTGCGAGGTACGTCTTTCTGTACTAAGATTGAAAGTGATAAAAGCGTCTATTTCTGCGTCTGCAACGGGAAAATTGATCTTGTATCCGCGGGATCAAAATCAAAAGAAACCGTAAAATCGGCACATCATTCAGCACGCCGTTATATCAAGTTGAGTGACGGGTCGATCAATATCGATAAAAATCCGGGTCTACTGTATCATGATGATTCGAAGCTTGAAAAGATGGCTTCTCTGATTGATGAACAGGTTGACTGGACAAAACCTGACGGCGATTAAAGCGTTTAACGCGCATCATTCCTGTCATTCAGAAATGATGCGCCGCTCTGAAATCAAGTTGCATCAGAAAGTATTTCTCCGGAGCATGATCCAGCGTGGGGTAATATTTCATAGCATTTCCCCCGCAACAATGACACCAAAATAAGTTAGTATCCTCCTACTTCGATAATTCATAGTCGGAAAGATACTGGTCAATATTATCGATCTTTTTTATCGGCTCAAGATTTGCCAATGAACTTGTAAGAGAATCGATATACCATTTATTGCCGAACTTTGAGAAGGTGATTCCTCCTGCATAGTATGAATCGTCGAGTTTGTAGAGTACTACATATTCTACCTTGTCATTGAATTTATATATTTTTTTCAATACGGAGACATTGTTTTGGTGGCGTTCCAATTTTTGAACGTCGGGCCGGTATAGATCCAGGCGCACCAGTTCAAGTTTCTTAAGCCGCTTGGTATCGAGTGATTGAAGGTACTCGTCGAGCGTTTCACGATTGTCTTCCAGTGAAATCACTTTCTGTTGTATAATGAAGTCGTTGAATTCCGTCGGCAGTAATAAGGTGAAGCAAAAATTATTAAGAAGATACCCGAATCGTGAGCACATTTTTATCTGTTTCAGTCTGAAATAATCAGCAGGCAGATTCTCTGCGCTGAACGGTGTCAGTGCGTTAAGTCTAAGCGAATACGCTTTGGGATCGATGTTCTTCACGATCGCGTCATTATGGTACGCGTACAGCTCGAGAATACTGTCGAAATCGGCGTTCTTCATGCAATCGATAAATCGGGCGCATACGGTCTCGGGTGATTTCTGGAAGTCGGAACTTTGAGCGTACGTGATCGTACTCAGTGCGGTGAACATGGTAAAGAATAGTATTTTTTTCATGTAATCCTCCTGATGATGTGTGTGCAATATTTTGCAATGTCCTAAATAGCATCAAGAGGTAAGATTGAATATGGCTGGTCTGATGGTGTCAAACCGTTTTCAATCTGGGTCAGTTTTGAGTTTGATTATTCGGAGACGGGGACGCTCGCGTGAGACGCCATTGTTATGCGGACTTATCCGGCTGATAAATTTCTTGCCTTCCGCGCTCACTCGGGTCAATCTGCGAATTACGGAGAGAGAACATGGGAAAAATACTTATTATGGTTTCCGCCGTTATGATATGTGCGCCATGGTTTTCACGATCAATGGGAAATTGCGAAGAGAAGAAAACGCCCGTTGAAAAAGCGTATTCACTGATAGATTTACCGGATTCAGGAAAGATCATAGGACTTTCGCCGAACGCCGCTTCGGTTATTATCGGATATGAATCATCGCGCAGAATCGAATCAATCCGTCTCGAAAACGGAGCTCTTGCCGGTAAGATGTGGTTCGCCGATCTTGATAATGTCGGGAAATATCCATATGGGAAACGAGCGGTATGGTCGCAGGACGGAAAACTACTGACGTTTCGTAGTAATGGAGCGTATCCTCTTGAATTGTCACGGTTCCGTAATTTCTGCATCTACGCGATCGACGCCGCAAGCGGTAAAATCATCGAAGTGGGTGACGATAATTGTTCGGAAAAGCCGAAGCTTTCCAATATTAAAATGACATATGATGCCGCGTTAATTCCCGGAAAGGAATCGCTGCTGTACCATCGTTATGCGGCAACGGGTGTTGAGCTGTACATCGCCGGACTTAGAGGGGGTAAATCCGTTAAGTTCAAGCAGGTGGGCGGCCACGGAGCGTTCGCATACGCGGTTCCTCTGAGCGGCACGGCCGCCCTTGTATATGTTGAACCGATGAGAAACCGTGATCCGATAACTCTCACTATTCTTTCGGCCGACCATATCGACCGTGATGTTATGCGTAACGACCGTAAAGGGGAAATGATCATATGGGAGATGAAAGCGAGTTCCGCCGACGGAAGAGTGGTTCTCATTCAGGAACGTAGGCATGAACCGCAAACAGGGAACATGGTGATTTCAGCGTTGAGAATACTCCGGCTCAATAATGATTGGTCGGATTGGAATATTGATTCGATAGTCAAAAGAGAGGGGTTGACTATAATGGATAGCGCGCTGTCGCCTGACGGAAAAAAATTAATATATCTCCAGAGGACGAACGCCGCAAAAGGAGATGCTGTATCAATTTTCTGTCGCGTATGCGAGGGTTCGTTTGAACGTCCCGTTTTCGAAGAGAAACCGGAGTCGATTGATGACTGGGCGCTGAAGCGGAATGAAGAGGGAATTATTTACATGTCTGACCGCGCTTTTATTTTGCATGTCGGAGACCAGTATCGGTTCTACAGATTAGGTCTATCGAATTTTCCTTCATCACCGGATTGATTTATAGATCAGCGGTTTTTAGCGTATTGAATGAATGCTGTCATATCGATAATGTAGTTTTTCAAAATATCAAAACATCTCTGTATCGTTGGCGGCGAATAGTATTGTCACTATTGATTATTCTCTCCGTTTTCTTTCGCTAGAAAATTATCTTAAATTACCGCATAACATATATCACTATTCTGATAACACATGCTCCATCATGTATTTATTGACAGAAAACTCCCATTAAAACAGTTAAACTAACGAGTAATCGGGCGTAAACTTGTAACCTGATCTCGTACCATCAATCGTCCTGTAAATATTAATCGCACTGGCACGACATAATTGAAATATAAACGGAGATCTACTCATCTCTCGAGACATTTGCAGTTTTCCGCGCGCGAAAGATGAATCGGAGCATATTTCTGAAAGATATTAATCTTACATCATCTTAAATTTGTGATTTACCGTATATCTGTTATGGGATTATTCATGATTAACTACAGATATTGCAATTTGCGGAGATCCTCATGACACTCAAAAACAAGTTCCTTGTCACCATCATCAGTCTGACTGCCGGAATGTCGCTTATCGTCGGTTGTTATCTGGTTTTCAAGCTGTACGCCGATCAGAAGGAACAGGTTTCGCTCTACCGCAGCACCCTCGAAAAGGATTACGACAGCATCATCAAGGGACAGGTTGAAGAGGCGGTGTCTGTGATCTCCTGGGCGTATAAAAAAGAAGAGTCGGGAGAGATGAAGCGTGAGGAAGCTCAGGAGCTCGCCAAGTCCGTTGTAAAGAGTATGAGGTACGGAAAAGAAGGTTACTTCTGGATTGACAGTTTTGATTTTATTCTTATCGCACATCCCATGATTCCGCAGAAAGAAGGTTCTAACCGTAAAGATATCGCCGATCCGAAAGGAACGAAGCTCATTCAGAATATAGTCGCAGTGGCGACTGAGAAGAACGGCGGGTATACAAATTTTCTGTGGGAGAAACCGAAAGATGTCGGTACGAACAGGCTTTCCCCGAAAAGGGCGTATTCAATGCCGTTTGTTACGTGGCAGTGGATTGTCAGCACGGGAAATTATGTCGACAACATTGAATCGATGACCGCCGCGAAAGAGCAGGAGATCGGAAGGGGAATCAGAAAGAGTATTCTGATCGTCATCGCGGCGACCGTTCTTTTCCTCGGTATCACGTTCATCGTATCGATAAATCTGTACAGAAAAACGATTGGTCCGATTGCGCAATTGTCTCGTGGAATGAAGGAGATTTCATCCGGGAATCTGTCCGTAACTATTGAAAACTGCCATCAGGGCGAGATCGCCGATATATTCAATAAATTCAACGCCATGCTTTCTTCGCTCGCTTCAATTCTGTCTCAGATACGTATGTTTTCTTCGGAACTTCTTGATAAGGCAAATATGCTCGAAAGACTGACCGGAGAAGTCGTGCTCAATATGGAGGGTACGAGCGAGGCGGTTGCGTCAGCGGCACAGGATGTAAACACGCAGGCGAATGATCTGTCATCCGCTCATGCTAATATCCAGCGGCTCGCCGAGAGCATCAACATGGTGGTGGCGGAAATCGAGAGCAATAACTCGTTATTCAACGAGGCGATGTCGCTATCGGACGACGGCATGTCTCAGATGAACAGGTTGAAGAACAAAGCGAGTGAGACGAGTGAGTCTTTCAGAGTGCTCGATGAAGCGGTGAACAAAATGGGGAAAAGCTCTTCTGAGGTGATTCAGATCATCAACACCATTACCGAAATATCCGATCAGACGAATCTCCTTTCCCTGAATGCATCCATAGAATCAGCAAGAGCTGGTGAAGCGGGCAAAGGGTTCGCGGTTGTAGCTGATGAGATCCGCAAGCTCGCGGAGCAGTCGCGCGATTCCGCCGAGCTCATTCAGAACATGGCAAAAGGGATTATTGATAATTCGGAAAGCGCGTCGGCGGCGATATGCAGGAATAAGTTGGTCATTGAGGATCAATTGAAAATGGTGACGGCTAGCGTCGACACGATCGGGCGAATAAACTCCGCTATGACCAAGGTGCAGGACGGAAACGCGGCGATAATCGGTAAGAACAATAAAATGATTGAGTTCAAGAATACGATTGAAGAGATGATTCACAATATAGAATCGACGGCTCAGAATTTCACGTCGACATTCGAGGAGCTATCGGCGAATACGGAAGAGATTTACGGGTTCATTAAAAATCTCGAATCGATGACGTCCGAATTCCGCGATATTTCCCAGAATCTGGATTCTGTCACCACGAGCCTTAAACTGTAGCGGACACTTCTGACGATAGGCCGATTGAGTTGACGGAGTATGCTTTACGGAACTGGCATCTCTGACACCTCTCTTGATTGAGAGGGGTCATCCACTGTGCTGCGCCCGCCATATTATTGTTGAATATCACGGTAAAACCTGATATGTAATATCAAATTATGAGAACACAATTTTCATTTACCCACATGACTGTATTTCTCTGTGTAACGTTTGTCATGGCTGTTCTGATGTTGACAGGATGTTCGATGTCGGTGGATAGCGATATTTCCGTCGAACCTGTATATATCGCAGTAACGATTGATCTGACTAATCATACCTTCCCGCCGAAATCATATCTGACGAAAGTGAATCTTTTTTACAATGCCGATGAGTTGCTCTATGTGAAAAACAGAAATGATTTCCGGCTGAAATACCTGGATCCCGTGATTGTGATGAGCGATACGGGGCTCAGTATCAATTTTGGTTTACTGCCTGTCGGTTATTTCTCGTCGGGAAGGAAGATAACTCTGTATTTCCTTCCACTCAAAGAAGGAGAGATAACAATACATGGCGATCTCGTATGCAGAGAAAAAGAATTGATTCTCGGACCGCGAAATCCGGCTGTGATAAAAACATTTACTCGTTCGCATATTGAATCCTCACAATTCTTCGGGTTGCTTCCCCTGCGCGCCGATAATTTTCTGAAGCTCGCGAATCAACGTGGTCTGATGTATGGGCCGGAATATCTCAAGGGAAAAAATATTGATCTGTCAGTTCATGATCTTCCTGCCGACAGAGTAAAAGATGAATTGGAAAAGCTTTTAAAAGAGGAAGGGTTTTTCTTGAAAAGCTCAGTTAGCTTTGATGCCGGAACGTGCGGAGTATATATCAGGTCTTCCGGAAATGGCAGGGAGATTATAGAAATCCGCGCGACAATAGATCGAAACGGCAGCGCTATTACGGATAGAAATCTTTACATATACGCTTTCGGGAATGCACCCGTTGACGATGTGATCGGACGCATCGCGGGAAAGTATCAGGAACGAGTGTCGGGGAAATGACGTATGTGATGTAACCTTTATATCTGCACGGCTCCAGCTATCTAATTGTTTCGCAAACTGCTCTAGTCATTTTATGAGATCCTTGTATCCGGACACTTTGTAAGTCTCAGGATACATTCATGCATTGATTCTTTTTTAGACAGTAAACTCAAAACCTGTTTCGGTTCATATCAGATTCATTACACGTAAAATTAGCAGGTAACGTTATTGTTGTATGGACAAATGATTTCATATGCGGTATCGTATTATTCGGAACTGGCTTATCTTTTAAAGTGTATAACTCATTGTCAGATCAGTAAGTAAATTCGGGAAGATCAAGAAATCAGTTTTAGATGTTCTCTTGCATTCCTTTTCAAGGTAACAATTAATTATTCTGAGGTGCCCATAAGATATAACCAATACACATATTTCGCCGGATTAATTTGATTATTTCGGGAAAGCTATTTATAATCAATACGTACGTATGGGCTCTTTATTGTGGACTAGGTACATGTAATTTCCGAGGAGGATATTATGAAGAAGACGCTGTGTGGGCTGGCTATTATTTTGTTTTTACAGATTTTATCATGTGGGGGAGGTTCAACCGGTTCCGGAGGATCCGAACCTTTGCCGCAAAATGACGGAACCACTTCGGAAACCGTGAATGATCCCGCTGTCTCCACAACTGAACCCGCAGTGACCGTGCCGACGGTTGACGTGAATACGTATACTTCCGACACATCGGCTTCAGAGACAACTACTGACTCATCAAGTTCATCGGGTTCATCGGAAACGACACCAACGACAGCCGCTGATAACAAAACAAACAATGCGAGTCAGGATACAACTGTTTCCGGTAACAACGATTCAGGAATCGGTCCTGACGACAAGACAACCGGCAACGCGGAAACAGTTTCCGACAACATGAATGTTCCCTCTTCCGAAAACAAGGACAACGGTTCTAAGGATTCTGTACCAAACTCGGAGAATGTGATCATTGCTGATGAAGATGTTTCCGCCGATGCTGAAGAGGAAATCGCAAATGAGGTGCCTTCAACAGAAGTGAATGCGTTTGATTTTGCGACAAACGTGGAACTTCCCGCGCGTATAGAGTTCAAAGATAAGACTACCGGTAAGGCGATCAGCGGAATAGAAATTACCGTGTATAATCCCGAGAATGGAACAATACTCGCGCGTGCGTTTACCAATAGCAAGGGTATTTCAGAATTCATCATTACAGGACAGGATGCGGGATCCCGTATCGAGCTTGTGTTCAAGAAAGACGGTTATACTCCTTTGGCCGGATACTATATCGACAAGAATGATATTGCTTCGATCACGGAACTTGTTCGCTCAATTGAACTCTCGCCGATTGCGGCAAACTCCGGAAAGGGGAAGGACGGTGCTGCGGTTATCGCCGATCAGGATGGAGACGGAATCGCTGATCAGAATGACGAGTTTCCCGCCGACAAGTCGATTGCAAAAGTTGAAAAACATTCGTATATCATTGCGTTTGAAGACCGTTATCCCGGCATTGGCGACGCTGATTTCAACGATGCGGTTATCAGATATGACATCGACGAGTTTATTTCTTCAGCGAATACCGTTCCTAAAATCGTTATTCGCTCACAGGTGCTCGCCGCCGGAACAAATAAGAACGCCGTATTTGCGGTCAATGTGGCCGGTAAGAGCTATACGCTGATTGAAAACCTGAAAGCGGAAATTGCGAACGGATGGAATACTCGCGCAAGCGATAAATATCTGCCCGGTAAAGTGAACGAAACGACGATTGAGTTCAATATGCCCGTTGAAAGGAAAAAGGTCGGCGCGGTTCCGTATGATCCGTATCTGATCGCCAATGGCGCGCAGCATGGCAGAAGCGGCAAGATCAAATCATCAAACGAGATACATCTCAGTTTTGTGAAAACATTGTACAGGAAAACACGTTTTGCGAAGAATGGGCTTACCTTCGCGCTTCTTCTCCCCGTTGATTGGGTATGGCCCGCCGAGAAAGTGGGCGGTATATTCAGGGCATATCCTGATTTCGCGAATTGGTTCAAATCGGGTGGAAGAACCAATTCTGACTGGTATAGGAGCTATGATTCGGATCGTATCTTCGCACAAGCTGCGTCAACATCTTCTATTGCCGGATATCTTATGGAAAACAAGATGATGAGTACTTCGGTTCTGATCATGCTGATTCTCATGTTTGGAGGAGCGATTGGTCTGATTCGGTACTATAGGTTGAGAAAAAACTAAAGGTAACATATAAAGCAAAC
>Ga0209373_10001982_pt1 | contig 21964 bp, 19 predicted proteins | sample Higcelweek5metaG_FD_187173 | JGI IMG/M metagenome (GOLD analysis project Ga0209373, IMG submission 187173) | Freshwater pond sediment microbial communities from the University of Edinburgh, under environmental carbon perturbations - High... | ecosystem: Environmental > Aquatic > Freshwater >... | reverse complement strand
TCGAACAAGGCAATGGGCGGAAACTTGGAGTTGACCAGGCGGTAGGCCTGCAGGCTCTCGCCGCCCTGGGCGGCAAGGCTGCTCAGCATTACCACTGGGCACCCCGCAGCGTATCGATCCGTCGGAATGTCTCGTACAGCGAGATCATGTCACCCTGTGCCATGACGTCGAGCGGCGCTCGCCCGTTGAAGAACTCGTTGCGGTTCTTCATCGAGGGGAAGCCATAGACATTTTCGGGGTTGTCGAACACGAGGCGGAGCGCCGCGTGGATATTCAGCACGATGCTGATGCGCTGCATCTGATCGGAGTCCAGGCCTACCGCCCACTCCGAATCGCGTTGCCTGGCGCGGGTGTAGGTGCTGCGCGAAATGCGCAAGATTCGGCAGGCCTGTTCGCAGGAGGCCTTCCACTTATCCAGGATGTTCAACGCCGCGCGCAGGCCGGCCACGCATTGGCTTTTCGAAAAATCCTGAGCTTGGATAGCTACGGTCATTGCCAGCACCTCAACCATGTTCTTTAGATGCAAAATTAGCAAATAATAATCCACAGACGCAATTCAGCGCCAAGCAGCCCAAGGCCCCTGAACGCCAACGCGCAATCATGGTTGTTGACGGCAGCATTAGATTCCACAACGGCTGCATCTGGCCGGTTGCGGCGAGTCGGCTGGGGACACGGCGCCTCGCCAATACACACGCCCGCTCGCTCGACTCGGGATGCAACTTTCCCGGTCTTCCCACCGCTACGCCATGCGGCCGGGCGCCGGTCGGGGCGTCCGGCTTTACGGCTCACGACGGCGGTCGTGACGAAGCAGCCCGGTCGATAGGCCAGGAGGCCGCAAGGGCGGCCTAGTCGAGGTCGTCGTCGGGCTCGCCGTCCTCGAAACTGCCCGGCGCGCCGATTTCCTCGACCGAGATCTCCAGGCGGTAGGCCACGGCGATGAACAGCGCCTGGCACAGGCTCAGGGTGGAGCTGAGCGAGCGGAAGGCGAAGGTGCTGCCTTCGTTCACCAGCAGCAGGGCGCTCGCCTGTCTGGCCAGCGGCGCCAGCTGGCTGTCGGTGATGACCAGCGTCCTGGCCTTGTGCTGCCGGGCGATGCGCACGCAGTGCCGGGTTTCCTTGCCGTAGGGGCTGAAGCTGATGGCGACGACCAGGTCGCCTTCGCGCACGCTGCGCATCTGCTCGCGGTAGCCGCCGCCCAGGCCGGAAACCAGGTGGATGCGCTTGTTGGTGTGCCGCAGGCTGTAGACCAGGTAGTGGGCCACCGAGAAGGAACGGCGCACGCCGATCACATAGATGTTGTCGGCCTCGGCCAGCAGGTCCACGGCCTTGCCGAACTCGGTTTCGTCGAGTTCCTGGGCCAGCCGGTCGAGGCCCGAGCGGCTGACGTTGATGCACTCGCGCGCCAGCTCGCTGCTGGAAGCCTTGTGCGAGCGGTTGGCGATCATCCGGCGGATGCGCTGCTGGTAGTTCTGCACCGGCGTGGCCTTGTCGGTGTAGGCGTCGCGGAACAGCGCCTGCATCTCGCTGAAGCCCTTGAAGCCGAAGCGCTGGGAAAAGCGCACGATGGCCGAGGGGTGCACCTCGCACTGCTGGGCGATGTCGCTGACCCGGTCGACCATCACCCGGCCGCTCTGCTGGCTCATGTAGTTGGCGATGCGCTTGAGCTGGCGCGGCAGCCCCTCGTACTCCGCGCCGATCAATTGCTGCAGGCGCTCCACGCTGGCCGGCGCCTCCAGCAGCGCTTCGCCGGAACTGGCGGATGATTCGGAACTGGACATGCGCTCGTTACCTCTTGTCGTGAATCCTGTGGCCGGCGGCGGCCCGATGGCGGCCGCCGCGGCAGAATGAGGCCCCTCTCCCCCTCGTTTCCCCTCCTCGCCCACCCTGCGGGAGCACGGCCAGCCTGCCGGCCGTGCGGACAGGATACCCCAGTGAATGGAAAATTAATTCTAAAAAATAAAATTATGGAAAAAATGTTGATTTAGCGGCGCCGCCCGTTCTAATCTCGGCCCATCGCATCAGTCACCACATTCGGGTGCGTAAAACGCAGGCCGACAAGAACACACAAGAGGAGGCAGCATGGGCGAAATCACTTTCGCAAGCGGACGTCAGCTGGACGTCATATGTCTGGGGCGGCTCGGCGTCGACCTGTACGCCCAGCAGATCGGCGCACGGCTCGAGGATGTCAGCAGCTTCGCCAAGTACCTGGGCGGCTCGTCCGCCAACATCGCCTTCGGCACCGCCCGCCTGGGCCTGAAGTCCGCCATGCTGACCCGCGTGGGCGACGACCACATGGGCCGCTTCCTGGTCGAATCGCTGCAACGCGAAGGCTGCGACACCCGGGCGATCAAGGTCGACCCGCAGCGGCTGACCGCCATGGTCCTGCTGGGCATCAAGGACCGCGACACCTTCCCGCTGATCTTCTACCGCGAGAACTGCGCCGACATGGCGCTGCGCGAGGAGGACATCGACGAGGCCTTCATCGCCTCGAGCAAGGCGCTGCTGATCACCGGCACCCACTTCTCCACCGACGGCGTCTACAAGGCCAGCAGCAAGGCGCTCGACTACGCCGAGAAGCACAACGTCAAGCGCGTGCTGGACATCGACTACCGCCCGGTGCTCTGGGGCCTGACCGGCAAGGCCGACGGCGAGACCCGCTTCATCGCCAACGCCAAGGTCAGCGAGCACGTGCAGCGCATCCTGCCGCGCTTCGACCTGGTGGTCGGCACCGAGGAGGAATTCCTCATCGCCGGCGGCGCCGAGGACCTGCTCACCGCCCTGCGCAAGGTGCGCGAGGTGACTGCCGCGACCCTGGTGGTCAAGCTCGGCGCCCAGGGCTGCACGGTCATCCACGGCGCGATTCCCGCACGCCTGGAGGACGGCAACATCCACAAGGGCATCCGCGTCGAAGTGATGAACGTGCTGGGCGCCGGCGACGCCTTCATGTCCGGTTTCCTGCGCGGCTGGCTGACCGGCGGCGACGACGAGCGCTGCTGCCGCCTGGCCAACGCCTGCGGCGGTCTGGTGGTGTCCCGCCATGCCTGCGCCCCGGCGATGCCGACCCCGGCCGAACTCGACTACATCCTCAACAGCCCTGAACCCATCACCCGCCCGGACCTCGATCCGCAGCTCAACCGCCTGCACCGGGTCAGCGTGCCGCGCAAGACCTGGAAGCCGCTGTTCATCTTCGCCTTCGACCACCGCGGCCAGCTGGTCGAGCTGGCCCAGCAGGTCGGACGCGACCTCAAGGCGATTCCCCAGCTCAAGCAGCTGTTCGTTACCGCCATCGAGCGCGTCGAGGCCGACCTCGCCCGCCAGGGCATCGACGGCGACGTGGGCCTCTTGGCCGACCAGCGCTTCGGCCAGGACGCCCTCAACAGCGCCACCGGCCGCGGCTGGTGGATCGGCCGCCCGGTCGAGCTGCAGGGCTCGCGGCCGCTGGCCTTCGAGCACGGCCGCTCGGTCGGCAGCAACCTGCTGCAGTGGCCGCGCGAGCACATCATCAAGTGCCTGGTGCAGTTCCACCCGGACGACGAGCCGCTGCTGCGTCTGGAGCAGGAAGCCCAGCTCAAGGGCCTCTACGAGGCGGCCCAGGCCAGCGGCCACGAGCTGCTGCTCGAGGTGATCCCGCCGAAGAACCACCCCTCCGAGCATCCGGACGTGCTCTACCGGGCGATCAAGCGGCTCTACAACATCGGCATCCAGCCGGACTGGTGGAAGATCGAGCCGCAGCCGGCCGCGGTGTACCGGCAGCTCGACGCGCTGATCACCGAGCGCGACCCCTACTGCCACGGCGTGGTCCTGCTCGGTCTGAACGCCCCGGTCGAGGCGCTCGCCGAAGGCTTCCGCCAGGCCGGCGCCAGCCAGGTCTGCCGGGGCTTCGCGGTCGGCCGGACGATCTTCCAGGAACCCAGCCGGGCCTGGCTGGCCGGCGAGATCGACGACGAAACCCTGATCGAGCGGGTGCAGGCCACCTTCGAGTTCCTGATCAAGTCCTGGCGCGAGGCGCGTCAGCAGGCCTGACACTACCCGGACCTTCGCTCAACCGAACAACGACAATCAGGTGCGAACGACATGACGAATTCACCGGTCAAGATCGGCATCAACCCGATCTCCTGGAGCAACGACGACCTGCCCTCGCTGGGCGGCGAAACCCCGCTGAGCACCGCCCTGTCCGAGGGCAAGGCGATCGGCTACCGGGGCTTCGAACTCAACGGCAAGTTCCCCAAGACCCCCGAAGGCGTGCGCGCGGTGCTCGCCGAATACGGCCTGGAGCTGGTCTCCGGCTGGTATTCGAGCCTGCTCGCCCACCGCTCCGTGGAAGAGGAAATCGAGGCCATCGCCCCGCACTGCCGGCTGCTCGCCGAGAACGGCGCCAAGGTGCTGGTCTACGGCGAGGTCGCCGGCTCGATCCAGGGCCGGCGCATCGCCCTCGGCGAGCGCCCGCGCTTCTATACCGACGAGGCCTGGAAGAGCTACGGCGACAAGCTCACCCGGCTGGCCCGCTTCACCCAGTCCCAGGGCCTGCGCCTGGCCTACCACCACCACATGGGCGCCTATGTGCAGGCCCCGGAGGACATCGACCGGGCGATGGCGGCGACCGGCGAGGAAGTCGGCCTGCTGTTCGACGCCGGCCACTGCTACCTGGGCGGCGGCGATCCGCTCGCCGTGCTCAGGAAGCACCTGGCGCGGGTCTGCCACGTGCACTGCAAGGACGTGCGCGCAGGCGTGGTCAAGCTCTCGCGCAACGAGCAGTGGAGCTTCCCGGAGTGCATCGTCAACGGCACCTTCACCGTGCCCGGCGACGGCGACATCGACTTCGAGGCCATCCTCGCCACCCTGCTGACCGCCGGCTACCGCGGCTGGCTGGTGGTCGAGGCCGAGCAGGACCCGGCCGTGGCGCCCAGCTACGCCTACGCCAGAAAGGGCTTCGAGACGCTGAACAGCCTGCTCGCCCGCCTCGCTCCCCAACACGCCAGCGCCTGAAGGAGGAACACCGTGGACAGAAGCAATACTCCGGATCTGCTCGTCAAAGGCTCGGCCGGCCAGCGCACGCTGGTCCAGGTGCCCGAGGGTGCGCTCGACTACGTGGGCTTTGCCGCCCACCGCCTGGCCGACGGCGAGGAGCTGCCGGTCAAGGGCGGCGACCAGGAGCTGTGCCTCGTGCTGCTCAGCGGCAAGGCCACCGTCACTGCCAGCCACCCGAAGAAGGGCTCCTTCGCCTGGGAGAACATCGGCGAGCGGCAGAGCGTCTTCGAGGACCAGTCGCCCTACGCCGTCTACCTGCCGCCGCACAGCGAAGCGCTGGTGCGCGCCCACGGCACGGCCGAGATCGCCGTCTGCCGGGCGCCCGGCAACCCGGACGAGACGCTGGCGCCGCGGCTGATCGAACCCGCGCAGATGAATCGATCCACCCGCGGCAAGGGAGCGAACACCCGCTACGTCTGCGACATCCTCCCGGACACCGCCGAGGCCCATTCGCTGCTGGTGGTCGAGGTGATCACCCCCTCGGGGCACACCTCCAGCTACCCGCCGCACCGCCACGACACCGACGACCTGCCGGCGCAGAGCTTCCTCGAGGAGTCCTACTACCACCGCCTGAACCCGGCGCAGGGCTTCGTCTTCCAGCGCGTCTACACCGACGACCGCGGTCTCGACCAGGCCCTGGCGGTGGAGAACCACGACGTGGTGCTGGTGCCCCGCGGCTACCACCCGGTCTGCGTGCCCTACGGCTACACGTCCTATTACCTGAACGTGATGGCCGGGCCGACGCGCGCCTGGAAGTTCCACAACGACCCGGCCCACGAGTGGCTGCTCAAGCTCTAGGAAAGCCGCCGACCGAACGGAAGCGACCTTCGCTGTAGCTGACTTCTGGACCAAGAACAACAACCAGAGCACGCGATATGAACGACAAGACCGTTGCAACCCAGCAGCACGATGTTTCCTACGTGCTGCGGATCTGCGCCGTGGCCGCCCTCGGCGGCATCCTCTTCGGCTACGACACGGCGGTGATCTCCGGCGCCGTGGACGCCCTGCGCGAATATTTCTCCCTCTCCCCGGCGGAAACCGGCTGGGCCGTCTCCAACGTGGTGGTCGGCTGCATCGTCGGCGCCCTGGGCGCCGGCTGGGTCGCCGGTCGCCTGGGCCGCAAGAAGGCCCTGGTGCTGGCGGCGATCCTCTTCACCGTCTCGGCGATCGGCTCGGCGCTGGTCGACAGCTTCGTCTGGTTCGTGATCTACCGGATGATCGGCGGCCTCGCCGTGGGCCTGGCCTCGACGGTGTCGCCGATGTACATGTCCGAGGTCTCGCCGAAGAACATGCGCGGCCGGGCGCTGGGCATGCAGCAGATGGCGATCGTGCTCGGCCAGGTGGTGGTGTTCTACGTGAACTACCGGATCGCCGCCGGCGCCGCCCACGAGTGGCTGGTCGAGTACGGCTGGCGCTGGATGCTCGGCTCCGAAGTGATCCCCTGCCTGCTGTTCTGCCTGTTCGTGTTCAGTATCCCCGAGTCGCCGCGCTGGCAGGCGATGGTCGGCCAGGACCAGCGGGCGCTGAAGACCCTGACCCGCATCTCCAACGCCGAGCACGCCCGCCATCTGCTCGCGGAGATCAAGGACTCCCTGCAGGAGGACCACCAGGGCCGGGCGCAGAAACTGAACCTGCGCGAGACCGGGCTGACGCTGATCCTCTTCGTCGGCTGCATGCTGGCGATGCTGCAGCAGGTCACCGGGGTCAACGTGATGATGTACTACGCGCCGATGGTGCTGAAGAGCGTGAGCCTGAGCACCGAGTCGGCGCTGTTCCAGACCATCTGGATCGGCGTCATGCAACTGGTCGGCAGCCTGGTCGGCATCTGGCTGATCGACCGCGTCGGCCGCCTGCCGCTGATGCGTATCGGCACCCTCGGCACCATCGTCGGCCTGCTGGTCACCTCCTATGCCCTCTACACCCAGCAGGCCGGCTACCTGGCGCTGTTCGGCATGCTGCTGTTCATGGTGCTCTACGCGCTGTCCTGGGGCGTCGGCACCTGGGTGCTGATCTCCGAGATCTTCCCCAACCGCATGCGTTCGCTGGGCATGAGCGTCGCGGTATGCAGCATGTGGGTGGCCAACTTCCTGGTCAGCCAGAGCTTCCCGATGCTCAACGAGCACCCGCTGCTGATGGAGCAGTTCCACGGCGCCTTCCCGATGTGGGTATTCGCCGGCTGCTGCGTGTTCTGCTACTGGTTCGTCGTCCGCTTCGTCCCGGAAACCCGCGGTGTGTCCCTGGAGAACATCGAGGCGGTCATGCTCGCCAAGCTCAAGCGGGTCTCCCCCTCCCGCGAAGAGCGCCCCGCGATGCACTCCAGCCAAGCCTGATCCCCCGAACGCGGGACCGGGCCAGACGGTGCCGGTCCCCCCCAATGACGCTGCCGTCTTCCCGACGGCAGGGAGGAGCCCGAAAATGACTCAAGCAAATCTCATCGGCCACTTCATCGACGGCCAGATCCAGCACACCGGCGAGCGCCACAGCGATGTGTTCAACCCGGCCCTCGGCGAAGTCAGCGCGCGCGTCGCGCTGGCCAGCCGGCAGACCGTCGACGAAGCCGTCGCCGCCGCCAAGGCCGCCTTCCCGGCCTGGTCCGAGCGCTCGGCGCTGCAGCGCTCGCGCATCCTGTTCCGCTTCAAGGAACTGCTCGACAGGCACCACCAGGAGCTGGCGGCGCTCATCACCGCCGAGCACGGCAAGGTGCTCTCCGACGCCATGGGCGAGGTGACCCGCGGCATCGAGATCGTCGAGTTCGCCTGCGGCGCGCCGCACCTGCTGAAGACCGCCTACACCGACAACATCGGCGGCGGCATCGACAACTGGAACATGCGCCAGGCGCTGGGCGTCTGCGCCGGCATCACCCCGTTCAACTTCCCGGTGATGGTGCCGCTGTGGATGATCCCGATGGCCCTGGCCACCGGCAACACCTTCGTCCTCAAGCCCTCCGAGCGCGATCCTTCCGCCAGCCTGCTGATGGCCGAGCTGCTCAAGCAGGCCGGCCTGCCGGACGGGGTGTTCAACGTCGTGCAGGGCGACAAGGACGCGGTCGACGCCCTGCTCCAGCACCCCGACGTCGAGGCGGTGTCCTTCGTCGGCTCGACGCCGATCGCCGAGTACATCTACCAGGAAGGCACCCGCCGCGGTAAGCGCGTGCAGGCCCTGGGCGGCGCCAAGAACCACATGATCGTGATGCCCGACGCCAACCTCGAGCAGGCCGCCGACGCGCTGATCGGCGCCGCCTACGGCTCGGCCGGCGAGCGCTGCATGGCAATCTCCATCGCCGTGGCGGTGGGCGACACCGGCGATGCGCTGATCGAGAAGCTGCTGCCGCGCATCGACCGCCTGCGCATCCACAACGGCACGGACCCGGAGGCCGACATGGGCCCGCTGGTCACCGCCCAGCACAAGGCCAAGGTCGAGGGCTACATCGCCAAGGGCGTCGAGGAAGGCGCCCGGCTGATCGTCGACGGCCGCGACCTCAAGGTGCCGGGTGCGGAGAACGGCTTCTTCGTCGGCGCCACCCTGTTCGATGGGGTCGGCACCGAGATGACCATCTACCGCGAGGAGATCTTCGGCCCGGTGCTCGGCATCGTCCGCGTCCCGGACTTCGCCGCCGCCGTGGCGCTGATCAACGCCCACGAGTTCGGCAACGGGGTGTCCTGCTTCACCAGCGACGGCGGCGTCGCCCGCGCCTTCGCCCGCGCCATCAAGGTCGGCATGGTCGGCATCAACGTGCCGATCCCGGTGCCGATGGCCTGGCACTCCTTCGGCGGCTGGAAGCGTTCGCTGTTCGGCGATCACCACGCCTATGGGGAGGAAGGCATCCGTTTCTACACCCGTTACAAGAGCGTCATGCAGCGCTGGCCGGACAGCATCGCCAAGGGTCCGGAGTTCAGCATGCCGACCGCGAAGTAACCCAACCCCCTGCGTGTAGCCTTACGGAGAACAACAATGACCCCGTCCCTCCCCTTCGCCCTCAACCGCATCGTCGCCCCGACCCTGCCGCTGGCCGAGTTCCTCGACCTGGCGATTGCCTTGAAAGCCGACAGCATCGAGCTGCGCAACGACCTTTCGGGCATCGAGATCGAGGACGGCACGCCGCCCGAACGGGTCCGCGAACTGTGCCGGGCGAAGGGCATCCGCGTGCTGAGCATCAACGCCCTCTATCCCTTCGACGTGTGGAACGACGCGCGCCGCGCGCAGGCGCTGAAGCTCGCCGCCTATGCCCGCGCCTGCGGCGCCGAGGGGCTGGTGCTCTGCCCGCTGAACGATCCGGCCGACCCGCGCGGCCGTGCCGAGCGGGTCCGGGGTCTGCGCACCGCGCTGACCGCGCTGGCGCCGATCCTGCGCGAGCACGGCCTGCTCGGCTTCGTCGAGCCGCTGGGCTTCGAGAGCAGCGCGCTGCGCCGCAAGCACGACGCCGTGGAGGCGATCAAGGGCATCGGCGGGCTCGACGTGTTCCGTCTGGTCCACGACACCTTCCACCACCACCTGGCCGGCGAGCAGGAGTTCTTCCCCGAGCTGACCGGCATCGTGCACATCTCCGGGGTCGAGGACCGCCAGGTCGCGCTGGCCGAGATCCGCGACGGCCACCGCGTGCTGGTCGGCGAGGCCGACCTCCTCGGCAACGCCGAACAGATCCGCCGCCTGCTGGCGCTGGGCTACCGCGGCCCGTTCTCCTTCGAGCCCTTCGCCGAGAGCGTGCACGCCCTGGCCGAGATCCGCCCGGCGCTGCAGGAAAGCATGCGCCACCTGCAGGCGAGCGTCGCGATACCCGAAGGCTGCGCCGCATAACCCGCCCGTTTTCCACGCGACGTAGGGCGGGTGAAACCCGCCGGACACGGCCGGGCCCAACGCCAAAACGGCGGGTTGCACCCGCCCTACGCACCACCGAATCGAGAGGAACCTATGAGTACGACACGACTGACCATGGCCCAGGCGCTGGTGAAATTCCTCGACAATCAGTACGTCAGCGTCGACGGCGTCGAGAGCAAGTTCGTCAAGGGCGTCTTCACCATCTTCGGCCACGGCAACGTGCTGGGCCTGGGGCAGGCGCTGGAACAGGACCCGGGCGAGCTGATCGTCCACCAGGGCCGCAACGAGCAGGGCATGGTCCACGCCGCCATCGGCTTCGCCAAGCAGAAGCGCCGCCGGCAGATCTACGCCTGCACCTCCTCGGTCGGCCCCGGCGCGGCGAACATGATCACCGCCGCCGCCACCGCCACCGCCAACCGGATTCCCGTGCTGCTGCTGCCGGGCGACGTCTACGCCAGCCGCCAGCCCGACCCGGTGCTGCAGCAGATCGAGCAGAGCTACGACCTGTCGATCAGCACCAACGACGCCTTCCGGGCGGTCAGCAAGTACTGGGACCGCGTCAGCCGTCCCGAGCAGCTGATGAGCGCGGCGATCAACGCCATGCGCGTGCTCACCGACCCGGCCGAAACCGGCGCGGTGACCCTGGCGCTGCCGCAGGACGTGCAGGGCGAGGCCTACGACTACCCGGACTACTTCTTCGCCCGGCGCGTGCACCGCCTCGACCGCCGCCCGGCCACCGAGGCCATGCTGGCCGACGCCGTGGCGCTGCTGGCCGGCAAGCGCAAGCCGCTGCTGATCTGCGGCGGCGGGGTGAAATACTCCGGCGCCGCCGAGGCCCTGCAGCGCTTCGCCGAACGCTTCGAGATTCCCTTCGCCGAGACCCAGGCCGGCAAGAGCGCCATCGTCTCCGCCCACCCGCTGAACGTCGGCGGCATCGGCGTGACCGGCGGCCTGGCGGCCAACCTGCTGGCCAAGGAGGCCGACCTGGTGATCGGCGTCGGCACCCGCTACACCGACTTCACCAGCGGGTCCAAGGGCCTGTTCCAGAACCCCGAGGTGGCCTTCCTCAACCTCAACGTCAGCGCCTTCGACGCCTACAAGCTCGACGCCGTGCAGCTGGTAGCCGACGCCCGCGTCGGCCTGGAAGCGCTCGGCGAAGCCCTCGGCCGCCGCGGCTACCGGGCCCAGTGGGGCGAGGCGCCGGCGCAGGCGAAGGCCCGGCTGCAGGAGGAGATCGACCGCCTCCATGCCGTGGAATACGGCGGCGAAGGCTTCGTCCCGGAGGTCGACGACCCCTTGCCGCGCCGCGTGCTGGAAGAGTTCGTCGAGCTGACCGGCTCCAGCCTGACCCAGAGCCAGGTCCTCGGGGTGCTCAACGAAACGCTGGCCGACGACGCCATCGTCGTCGGCGCCTCCGGCAGCCTGCCGGGCGACCTGCAGCGCGCCTGGCGCAGCAAGGGACCCGACACCTACCACATGGAATACGGCTATTCCTGCATGGGCTACGAGGTCAACGCCGCCCTCGGGGTGAAGCTGGCCGAGCCTGATCGCGAGGTCTACACCCTGGTCGGCGACGGCTCCTACCTGATGCTGCATTCGGAGCTGGCCACCTCCCTCCAGGAGCGCCGCAAGATCAACGTGGTCCTGCTCGACAACATGGCCTTCGGCTGCATCAACAACCTGCAGATGGGCCATGGCATGGGCAGCTTCGGCACCGAGTTCCGCTACCGCAACCCGGAGACCGGCAAGCTCGACGGCGGCCTCGTGCCGGTCGACTTCGCCATGAGCGCCGCGGCCTACGGCTGCAAGACCTACCGGGTGAAGACCCTCGACGAGCTGCGCGCGGCGCTGGAAGACGCCCGCCGGCAGAGCGTCTCCACCCTCATCGACATCAAGGTGCTGCCCAAGACCATGCTCCACGGCTACCACGCCTGGTGGCGGGTCGGCGGCGCCCAGGCCTCGAAGAGCGAGCGCATCGCGGCGGTCGCGCGAGTCCTTCGAGAGAACCTCGCCAAGGCCCGGCAGTACTGAGTGTTCGCCCGACCTGCGCGGGACGCGCCGCACAGGGCTTTCCCCACCACAACGCCAATGACAATGAAAGGAAGAGACGCATCATGACCTTGAACATCGGAGTGATCGGCACCGGCGCCATCGGCCAGGACCACATCCGTCGCTGCAGCTTCGCGCTGTCGGGCGCGCGGGTGGTCGCGGTCAACGACATCAATCAGGACCAGGCGAAGAAGGTGGTGAGCGACCTGGGCATCGCGGCGGAGGTCTATGCCGACGCCCACGAACTGATCAACGCCGCCAACGTGGACGCCATCCTGGTGACCTCCTGGGGCCCCAGCCACGAGGAGTTCGTGCTGTCGGCGATCAAGGCCGGCAAGCCGGTGTTCTGCGAGAAGCCCCTGGCGGTGACCGCCGCGGGCTGCAAGAACATCGTCGACGCGGAAATGGCCTTCGGCAGGCGCCTGGTCCAGGTCGGCTTCATGCGCCCCTACGACCAGGGCTACCGCGCCCTCAAGGCGGCCATCGACGCCGGCCGGATCGGCGAGCCGCTGATGATCCACGCCGCGCACCGCAATGCCCGCGTCGGCCAGGCCTACGCCACCGACATGGCGATCACCGACACCCTGATCCACGAGATCAACGTGCTGGGCTGGCTGCTCGACGACCACTACGTCTCGGCCCAGGTGATCTTCCCGCGCAAGACCTCCAAGGCCCTGGCCCACCTCAAGGACCCGCAGATCGTCCTGCTGGAAACCGCCAAGGGCACCCGCATCGACGTGGAGGTCTTCGTCAACTGCCAGTACGGCTACGACATCCAGTGCGAGGTGGTCGGCGAAACCGGCATCGCCCGCCTGCCGGAGCCGTCCTCGGTGCAACTGCGCAGCGAGGCCAAGCTCTCCAACGAGATCCTGGTCGACTGGAAGGACCGCTTCATCGCCGCCTACGACGTCGAGCTGCAGGCCTTCATCGACGCCGTCGCCGCCGGCCGGGTCGGCGGCCCCTCCGCCTGGGACGGCTACACCGCGGCGGTGACCGCCGACGCCTGCGTGGCCGCCCAGCGCAGCGGCAAGGTCGAGCCGATCGAGCTGCCCGAGCGCCCGGCCTTCTACGCCCCGGCCTGATCCCGACGACAACACCCGCCGCCTGCCCTCCCCGGGCAGGCCGGCATGGTTCGGCTTCGAATCGACAATAACAACAAGTGGAGATCTTCGATGCACATCAAGAAACGTCTGGCCGCGGCCGCCCTGTCGCTGATCGCCAGCACCAGCGCCCTGGCCGAGCTGAAAGTCGGTGCCGTCATGGCGTCGTTCGACGACAACTACCTCACCTACGTCCGCGAGCACATGGCCGCCAAGGCCAAGGCCGACGGCGTGCAACTGCAGTTCGAGGACGCGCGCAACGACGTGGTGAAACAGCTCAGCCAGGTGGAGAGCTTCATCAGCCAGAAGGTGGACGCCATCGTCGTTCACCCGGTGGATACCGCCGCCACCCGCAGCATCACCGAGGCGGCGGTCAAGGCCGGCATCCCGCTGGTGTACATCAACCGCAAGCCGGACGACGCCAAGCTGCCGCCCGGCGTGGTCACCGTGACCTCCGACGACATCGAGGCCGGGCGCCTGCAGATGCAGTTCATGGCCGACAGGATGGACGGCAAGGGCCGGATCGGCATCCTCCTCGGCGATCTGGCCAACAACTCCACCCGCGGCCGCACCCAGGGCATCAAGGAAGTGCTGGCCAAATACCCGGGCATCACCGTCGTCGAGGAACAGACCGGTCTCTGGCTGCGCGACAAGGGCATGGACCTGACCAGCAACTGGCTGCTGGCCGGCCAGCAGCTGAACGCCATCCTCTCCAACAACGACGAGATGGGCATCGGCGCCGCCATGGCGCTGCGCCAGGCCGGCCGCAAGGACGTGCTGGTCGGCGGCTCCGACGGCACTCCCGACGGGATCGCGGCGGTCAAGCGCGGCCTGCTGGCGGTCTCGGTGTTCCAGGACGCCAAGGGCCAGGCCGAAGGCTCGCTGGACGCCGCGCTGAAGATGATCGCCAAAAAGCCGGTCGATCAGCATCTGCTGATTCCCTACCGGCTGATCACCGCGGAGAACGTCGGCGAGTTCCAGGTCGCGACCAAGCGCTGAAATCCCGGAACAGTCCGGCCGCCGCCAGCCCCGGCGCGCGGCCGACCCCTCCGGAAATCCGGGACTCTCCCGGATTTCCGCATCTTGCGGGCACACCCCGCAGCGCCCGACGGCGGCTGAAGCCGACCAGCCGCGTTTCCTGCGAACAGGAGGACTTCCCATGCACGGACACCACGGATCGCCTTTCAAGCTGGCGGCAAGCGCCGAAATGCTCTTCCTCGACCTCCCCTTCGTCGAGCGCGTGAAGCGCATCCACGAACGGGGCTTCGGCGTCGAGATCTGGGACTGGACCAAGCAGGACATCGCCGCCCTGGCGGCCACCGGCGCCGACTTCACCTCGATGACCGGCTACGTCTCCGGAAACCTGACCGAGCCGGAGGGCATCGCCGCCCTGCTCGCCAGCGCGAAGGAATCGCTCGCCGTCGCCGAACGGCTCGGCTGCCCCTGCCTGAACCTGCACGGCACCGGCCTCGACGACAAGGGCTTGCCGGTCCGGCCCGTCGAGCGGGTCACGGGCAGGATGTGGCTGGCCGCCTATAAGACGCTGGCCGAACTGGCCCGGCTGGGACAAAGGGCCGGCAAGACCTTCCTGCTGGAGAACCTGAACACCGCGGTCGACCATCCCGGCGTGCCCTTCGCCAGGGCCGCCGATACGCTGGCGCTGGTCGAGGCGGTGGGCAGTCCCTATCTCAGGATGAACCTGGACCTCTACCACGCGCAGATCGGCGAGGGAAACCTGATCGAACTGATCCGCCGGGCCGGCCCCGCCATCGGCGAAATCCAGGTGGCGGACGCTCCGGGCCGCCGGGAGCCGGGGACCGGCGAGATCAACTATCCGGCCATCGCCCGGGCGCTGCACGAGATGGGCTACCAGGGAGTCGTCGGCCTTGAAGGCTGGGCGTCGGGAGAGCCGGAAACGGCATTGCGGCGTTTCCGCGAGGCCTTCTCCATCGCCCCCTGAACATCGGACAAGCCCGGTCGCTGCCGGCTACAGCGCGCAGCACCGGACTTCCCCCCCCCAGGACTCCGGGTCTTTCCGGCGCTCTCGCTTCACAGGCACACCCACCTCGCCGACAACCGACAGCCGTTTTCCGGCCATCCACCGGTTCGACCCGGCAAACGGCATCGCCGGCTGCACCCCGCTCCCTGGCGGGCCAAGGACACTCCCCTCTCCATCGCCGAACGGCTGTGCGGGCCAACTACGCATTGTGCCTGCCGATGCCATCGCGGCCGAGGCATGGGGATACTGGCGCGAGAAACATTGGTGTATAACTTCCCGAAACGGTCATCATGACCGCGAAACCCTCGGTCATGACAGGGAGAGCGAGCATGACCTGGAATGTTATCCACCACGCCCGTTCGGGTTATGCACCAGTTGGTGTTTAATAAAAATTACCCAACAATATTCACCATCGGCGTAAGGAAACGTAAATGATGCGGAATCAATCGCAGAGAAAAGCGCGCGAGCGGTGCTTAGCTCCGTTGAGTTAGAGCAACGGGTTACCCACAAAACACCGTATAAAGGGAAAAAATGCAGAACTTAGTCAAGCACACGCTGTACCTCTTTCTTTGGATTACAGGTGCCACCGCAATTATGACCCTTGTGGGAATCGCCTATGTCTGGTTTTTCTCTGACAAACAAGAGCTACCCCATCTAGAGTGGCTAATTGGATCGGTTATTGTTGAGATCATCGCTGTAATCTTAATGCTTGCTAAAAAAGGCATGAAGTATCTGCCTGACACGCAAACAGACAAAGAGCCGAAAGATACACTAAAATTTATGGAAGATTTTATCTCTACTGGAACAAGTGCAACTATCGTTAGTAACAGAGTCTCGTGGCTTGCCGGAAACCAAAAATTAATATCAATTTTACAAGAAAAAATTGAAACCGGAACAAGAATTGAAATTATTACCCCTGGCGAGATTTCTAAAGCTTTGAAAGACAATCTTAAAGGCGCATCGTTCATTATTACAAATGAGGATACTTCCCCAGAAGCTAGATTTACGTTGGTAAATGGTGATCGTAGTGGGGCTGAGAAACTTGCAATCGCAAGGGGCGTCCATCCAGACCATGAAATAACTATCTTTGATAACAACTCTGGCCCGCAGATCATTGCAATGGCAAAAGACATAATTAGAAAATCAAAGGAACTGGCTCATGCCTCACAGGTGGTGTAACTCAGCTTTACTTCGACGCGATCAAATTGAATCTGGTGCAGACCTGACTTTTAACGAAGTCTTTAAACCACTCATTGTTAATCGCGTTTCTAGACTGCTACCTAAAAGCGTGCTTGAGGTCGGTGCAGGAACAGGTCATATATCAAAAGAACTGTCTAATCTTGGATTTTCAATCACAGCGATTGAGCCATCAAAGGGCATGTATGATGTAGCTCAAGAGGTTCTATCTAACTCAAATGTCAATTTGGTTAATTGCACATCTTTCGAGTTAAAGAAAGAAAGCCTTTACGATGTTGCTTTTTCGCACCTAGTAGCACATGTTGTTGACGACCTACCAATTTTTTTTCAATCAATTGGTGAGCACTTAATTAAAGGTGGGCATTTTATATTTTCAATACCTCACCCATGTTTTTACAACGAATACAAGGGGTTCTTTGGTGACGAATACAACTACATGACCCCAATGACCAAAAATGTATCTTTTACCATAACTAAAGACGCTAAAAATACAATCAGCGGCGTCCCCTACCATCACAGGCCGCTATCTGAATACATTAATAAACTAGTTAAGTCTGGGTTTGCTATCGATGGGTTTGATGAAACCTATCCTGATGACGAAGTTCAAGAAAAATATGGCGCTAGATGGAAGACTCCTAGGTACTGTGTATTTACCTGTAAAAAGCTCTAATAAATTGCTGAAATCGCTCATTTCATTCGCTGGGACGGCGTTCCGCCGCCCCTTAGCTTAATCGTTAGGTTTCTCCCATGGCATACCCTATAGAGCGTAAGCTGGTCATAAGCGTCGCATCCAGCGCGCTTTTTGACCTATCCGAATCCCATAATGTCTACGTGACAAAAGGTGTAGATGAGTACCGACTGCATCAGGAGCAGAATATTGACATACCATTTCCCAAAGGGGTTGCCTTTCCTTTTATTCGTCGCTTTCTCGGTATTAATAAGGCATTCCCAAAACAGTCTCCGGTTGAGGTGGTACTACTATCGAGAAACTCACCAGAAACAGGATTAAGGGTTTTTCGCTCAATCAGGCACTACGACCTTGACATTACTCGTGCTGGATTTATGACTGGGCGATCTCCTCACGAATACGTCCCGGCATTCAACGCATCGCTATTCCTAAGCACGAACGAGGATGATGTTCAAAAAGCTATTGACGCTAACTATCCAGCCGGTGTGGTACTCCCCTCAAAAGTCTACGATGACGAGCTTGACAGTGAATTAAGGGTGGCCTTCGACTTTGATGGAGTAATCGCCGATGACGAAGCAGAGTCTGTTTTCAAACGAAATAACGATCTCAACGAGTTCCAAGCACACGAAACGGAAAATCAATCCATCCCTCACCAACCTGGCCCCCTTGGCGATCTCTTCAAGAAGTTATCGTTTATGCAAAAGCTAGAGGAAAAGCGCCGGAAGGAAGATCCCAAGTACCAAAAGATTCTTCGGATTGCGATTATTACTGCTCGCAATGCTCCTGCTCATGAGAGAGTTGTAACCACGCTGAAAGAATGGGGCGTGTCCCCTGACGAATCATTCTTTCTCGGCGGAATGCAGAAGTCGAGAATACTGACTATTCTTAAACCGCACATGTTCTTCGATGACCAGCGTAGCCACTTGGAGTCTCCTGCTGGAGATATACCTATGGTTCATGTGCCATTCGGTATCGCGAACAAGATCCTAACAAGTCAAGACCGTTCGCTCCGCTCACTCGGGACCGCGCTCCGCGGCCCCTTAACCTAAACGTTAACCGTAGAAAGAGAGTATGGACAACTTCAAGCATTTCTCCTTGATGTATCTGAATGACTGGTACTGGTGGGACAAGCCATTTTCGGAGCGCATATCGTCCGGGGCTAAAGAAGATAGCCTTGATGCGTTTTACAATGCAGCGAAGTACTACAAGGTTACTCGCAACTTCGAGAATAATGGAAGTGAAAAGCGACTACAGGCAGCGCTCGATCTTGTTCTTTCGGTTGGTGGGCCTCTAACCGAAGACAACGTATGTCAAAAGGTAAGTGCCCTTGCCAAGTCATTCGAGCGAAGGTACGGAAAGAACGCGGTGTCCGCAGCCTCAAAGTTCTTATGGCTTCGGTATCGGAGCCCAGTAGTCATTTTCGATGGCAGGGCCATCGCATGGCTTAGAGCCAAACACTACAAGGTGCCGCACGGCGGCGGGTATCACGAATATCGGCGACAATGGCTTGTGGCTTACTCTGATCATGAGGCCGAAATACGAGAAGCCTGTACCGGACTCGCATCCGTGAAGGATTACACGATGGCGCGAGATTGGAGCCCTGATGAAGTCGTGGCGATCGCGGGCTCTCGGTGGTTCCAAGAACGAGTTTTCGATAAATACCTTTGGTTCAATGCAGCAGGCGGCTAACAAGGCGTATATAGACTCTCCCCAGAAGTGGTGAGTAATGCTGTTTCAACCCTGTCATCAGTGCGGTTGCCTTCGTATATCCGGCCTTCCATGGGCGTTGCCGCCCGGGCCATTCTGTAGTTCGCGCAGTGGGGGCCAAGCGCTCAATCGATCATCAGGATCAGCATTGTGATCGGCCTTGTTCCGCTGCAGGATTCGCCTGTTCCGGCAGTGCCGCTGCTCACCACAACCACGAGAAAACCGATGGAGGCTGTATGGACGAAGACATTCGAAATTTTGGGATAACCCTGGGGTGTGCCGCTCTGTCGCAGTCATGGCAGGAGGTGTACGGAATGCTCGCGCCATGGCTGCGGAATGTTCAGTCCGTGGAAGGTGTGCAGAAGTTTTTCGAGGATGAGTACCGATCAACGCTCCAGGCGAATCGGATCGAAGGCCTTCATTATCCCGAGTACCCAGAGCCGGAACTGGATGGGAACGGCTTCACAAAAGCCACTCAGTTGCGCGAGCCGATATCGTTTGCCGGCGGCAAGGTTCGCTGCATTGCGCCGGAAATGACCGATGCGAACACTCGTTATTGGATGAGCATGAAGCTGCTGTGCTCCGACGAACAGATCGAATCGCTGGACTTTGATTTTTTCTGTGAGGTCTGGATCGCCGTGGTCGAGAGCGCAGAAGGTCTGCGAGTCGGGTACTGGAGCCAAGGCGCGTACTAACGGGCGACACCGCCCGACCATTCGCCGCAGCGCGACGCCGTTTTAATCAATCGACCAATCGAGGCAAGCCCCGTGAGCATGAATTACTTTTTTGCGGCATTTGAACAGAAGGATATTGACGCCATGAGTGGCGATCACAGCCTGATCGATCCGTATGTTTTTGAAACGGAAACGTCCCTGTTTTCAACCGACGTTGGGACCGCCTGGGACGTTCTCGTCAATATATTGAATGGTACAGGATTCCACGCCGGCGATTTTTTCGATGACGCGCTGACCAACGGTGGGTTTCTACTTTCGGCAACCGAAGCAAAGGAGCAAGCCATTCTGTTATCGCAGTGGAAACGGGAAACGCTCATTGAACGTCTACAAAAAATCGAGGCCGACTCGGGACTGTATTGGCTAGACGTTTATAAAGATGACGAGGAAATGTTACTGGAGGAGTTCGACAAGCTCGTGGAGTTTTACACAAGGGCGGCAGAAAAATCCCTTGGCGTCGTTCACTACCCGGCCTGACAGCCAGCGGAGTGATCGAAGGAGCTGAAGCAGGCACGGCCCCTGCGCATAACGGTGCCATCCGCTCCAGCCCCGTCAGCTTATTTCCACCAGTACGCCACCTGCAGGCCGAAGTTGCCGCCATGACGTTCTGAGCCGAAGGCACCGGTGTCGGACAGTGTGGTGTCGGGATCGGCCGCGCGCTGCGCCGCCTTGTTCCAGGTGGCGTAGGTGTAGAAGACGCGCACTTCCGGGCGCGCCCAGAAGCCCATCCCGCCCGGCGACCAGGTCGGGGCGACGGTGAACTTGGTCAGCTTGCGGGTGCCGCCGGAGGTCATGACCTGGTCGTGCCCCACCTCGCCGCTCAATTTGAACTGCTCGGTGAAGGCATAGACCGGCCGTATGCCGGTGGACATCCAGCGCAGCTCGGCACCGTCGGGGTTGATATTCTTCTCGTAGATGAACTGGAACTGGCCGCCGAAACGCTCGGTCGTCTGCCAGTCGAAATATTCGACGACACGCCAGGTCTTGTTGTTCCTGTTCAGGGTCGGGTCGCCGGTATACCCCAGGCCCGTGCCCGGTCCCTCGCCGTATTGCAGGGCGAAGGTGTTGAACTTCCCGCCGAGAAAGCCCGCCTGCTTGTGCTGCATGCTCACCGCCCAGCCGCTGTGGGCATCCTCGCTGTCCGGCTTCTCCAGGTAGCTCAGGCCCACTTGCACCTCGCCGCCGGGATTGGTCTTGAAGCCGTTGACGTTGAAGTCGTGGCGGTTGATGTAGGGTTCCTGGTTCTTGTTGTCCTTGCGCGAGAAGACGTAGCTGTAGCGCAGGTCGCCAATCGGCACTTCGTCGAAACCGAAGCCGGTGGCGCTCTGGTTCCAGTAGTAGTAGTCGGTCATGTGGATATCGTTCCGCTTGTAGTAGCGGCGCCCGACCCAGAAGTTGCCGCCGTTGAGTACCCCGGCATTCTTCCACTCGACGAACATCTGCTGGACCCGCGAGGAGCCGCCGCCATGTTCGTTGGAGTCCTTGAACTTCGGCATATGCCCAATCGGATTGTAAAAACCGCCCATCACCAGGCCGCTGAGCGTCGAGCCATCGGCAAGCTGGACGAAGTCGTGGTCCCAGGTCAGCTCGCTCCACAGTTCGCACTCGTTGCCGAGCCGATATTTCGAGCGCGCGCCGGGCAACTTGAAGCAGGATTGCGTACTGCCGTTGGTATTGCCGCCAACCCCGAGGCGGTAATAGCCGCTGAAATTGAGTGCCTCGGCTGGAAAGGGCAAGGAGAGACAGACACCCAGGGAAACAAGTATCGCCTTCCTCAAACTATTGCGCATATCAGCTCCCATCTTTCTTATTGTTTTTCACGGACAGGAGGACGGTCCGGCAGTGCCGACTGGCGAGGAATCCGCTGATACCTACCGTCCTGTTCGCAGGTTCATCGATCGTTCGGCGGGGCTGTTCGGCGCCCGCCGATATACCAGAAAAACTTTGCCGGCAAAGTTGCAGGCTATCCGCGCGAAAGTTTCGAATACTTCGAAGCGCCATTTGCCCGGCGACTCCGTGTGCCGCTGCCGGACACGCCAATACTCGAGCGCAGCCTGCGCCATAGCGGGCATTTAACTAAATAGTTCCGACCAGCCGAAACCATACCGACTCCGATTATCGAGAGCCGTAAACCATGGCGACGCCTTCATGTGCCGCATTCGATGCAACTAGCGCAGCACCGCCAAGTATCGCGGTATCAACGAAACCGGAAGTTCCACGCATGGACAGTCACTTGCATATCGATATAGGACTGGTGAACGGTTCTCCCATATTTCCCTCAGGGGATATCCCCCGACAACTTCGCCATCAGGGATGGCTGGCCCGCCGGAGCGATGGCTGCCGGGCTGTAGGAGCAGATTCATCTGCGATCATGGGCAAAACCAGAACCATCGCGAATGAATTCGCTCCTACCGAAGCGCTATCGACCTCGCTTCCCGGGCTATCCCCAATGGGAAAGTGCAAGACCTTACTAGAGCATTTTTACCTTATCCCGATTCATATCCGGCCGCCTCGAAGTAGTGCCTGCAGTCCTGCGCCGAGAACTGTGCAATCGCCTCGCCAATGCTCTGCCACAGCTCCGGCACGGTCCGCGCCGCCGCCTTTCTCAGCAGCGCCTTGAGTTTGGAGAAGGCCATCTCGATCGGGTTCA
>Ga0209373_10001981_pt1 | contig 21968 bp, 22 predicted proteins | sample Higcelweek5metaG_FD_187173 | JGI IMG/M metagenome (GOLD analysis project Ga0209373, IMG submission 187173) | Freshwater pond sediment microbial communities from the University of Edinburgh, under environmental carbon perturbations - High... | ecosystem: Environmental > Aquatic > Freshwater >... | reverse complement strand
ACCTCCGCTTTTCCTTCAAAACAACGTCGCCGTTGCTTCTCCGGGAGGCCGGGGTTCTACAGGAGACCCCCAACCGCGTCAAACTCTTTTTTGAACCGTCCGAACTTTCGTTCAAACCCACCGGCTGCCTGACGTTCCGGCCCGCCACCGCAGCGGCGAGGCTGCGGGTTATAGGCCCGGGTCTTGCCGCCGTCAACCCCTTTTTATGACCACCGTGTGACGGTCTGTTTGGGGTGGGGACGAAGTTTCAACATATGCCGATCGGCCTGCCGTGGCAAGAGGGATCAATAGGTGGCCGGATCACAGGATTGACGGTGCAACTTGAGCGTCTTGCACAGCTTGCGCGCCGCGTCCTTGCTGGCCAGCGGACCGGCGATCACCCGCGTGCGCCCGCCCGAGGTTTTGAAATGGCCGTCGAGATTGCCCAGTTCCTCGGGGAACTTGGACTTGATGCCATCCCACAGCTTTTGTGCTCCGCTTTCAGTCTTGGACGACGCCAGGGTCACGCCCCAGGTGCCGTCGTTGGACGCGGCGGCCTTGGCCGGAGCAGCCGGGCCGGACGAACCGGGAGCACCGGGCCGCAGTCCGGTGGCGGTGCCCGCCACGCGCTGACCGGACAATTGACTGTCGAGCGAGCGTTCGATGGCGTCCCGTTCCTTGCGCGCCTCGGCCTCGGTGATCAGACCGGCGCCGCGCAGACGCTCCAGCCGCCCCACCGCCTGCCCGGCCTCGATCATATCCCGGGGCGCCGCCGCCGCCATTTCGAAGCGGCGCGGCCGTTCCGGCAACAGGGCATCCAGAATGATAGCGCGCTCGGCCGCATGCTCGGGCGCGCTCATCTCACGTCCTTCCAGGGCGATGGACATGTCGCGTAGACGGCGGACCACCGCTTCGTCACCGGGGATCGGCCGTTCCAGACCACTTCCCGGCGGCGATTGGGTAAAGGGCAGCATCGCCCCGAGATTGGCGGCGCGGCGCTTGTTATATTCCTCGGGCGTGATCAGGCCGTCATCGAGCAGGCGCTTGAGGATGCGGAAACGCCCGGCGACGTTGACCTCGGCATCTGACACGCGGGCCGATGCCCCCTGGGACATGCCGATGGGTTCCAACTGGGAGGCATTGATGCCGGGGCGGCCACCGCCGGGTACCGGCACCACGCTGGGCAAAGGCGGAGCCCCCACTCCCGGCGCGCCGGTCGGGCGGCCCGATTCCTGGATGCTGCGCGGCGTCGAGCGGCCGGTGATCTTGTCCACCAGCGCCATGTTGGCCCGCGCCACGTCCACCACCGAACGGGGCATGATGACGCCGCCGTCGCCGGGCGACATGATGGTACCCGGCACCTGATTGGTGATGATCACTTCGTAATACTGGCGGGCCAGGTCGTACTGCCCCATGCCCTGATAGGCGATGCCCGCATTGAGCAGCGCCACCGGATCGCGCGGGTTATAGCGCAGGGCGGCGATGGCGTAGCGCTCGGCGGCCGGAAAGTCGCCGCGGGTCAGAGCGGCCGAGGATGCGTCGGCGGCACCGGCATTGACCATGCCGACCACCGTGTCCTGGGTACCGCGCGGGTCGAGCACCGGGGCGCACCCGGCCATGGCCGCCAACGCCACCACGGCGGCAGCCGTGCGTCCGAGACGGGAAACTGTCCTCATCGTGCTCCCCCGAATACAAAGCGGGCCAAGCCCTGCCCCTTCCCTTTTCTGATACACCGAAGGGCGCGGCAAGACCACCCTGCGCAGAATGCGGCCAAGGGAGTTCATACTTTGTTAAAAGCCCGGGACAATGCTTCCGGCCGCATTCTACCGGGCGGCCTGCGGTGCTATAGCTGAGACGTATCCCCGGAGGCGTCATGAGCAGCACCGAAATCGAGCTGAAGCTGGCGGTCGAGCGCAAATCCCTGGAACGCCTGCGCCGCCTGCCCACATTGAAGCCGCTGCGCGACGGCCGCGCCACGTCCAAAACATTATGGTCCACCTATTACGATACCCCCGGCCGTACCCTGGCATTGGCAGGCATCACCGTCCGTGTGCGCCGTGTGGATGGTGGGTTCGTGCAGACGGTGAAGACGGCGGGCGACCGCGCCTCGGGCCTGTTCTCGCGCCGGGAATGGGAGCACCCGCTTGGCGAGGCGGCGCCCGATGCCGCCGCACTGGCCGCCACCGGATTGCCGTTGCTGGCCGATGGCGATGTGGTCGCCGAGCTTGCCCCGATCTTCACCACCGACATCCACCGCACGCTCTACCAATTGACCGGCGATGGCTGGCGCGCCGAGATGGCGCTGGACGTCGGCGAGCTTCGCGCCGGAGAGCGACGCGAGGAGGTGTGCGAGGTCGAACTGGAACTGCGGGGCGGCGCCCCAATCCACCTGTTCGCCGTGGCCCGCCACATCGCCGAGGGCGTGCCGGTGCGGCTGCTGACCCTATCCAAATCCGATCGCGGCCACGCTTTGGCCGAGGGGCGGCGCGGCGGCGCCACCAAATCGGCGCCGCTGGCCCTGAACACCCAGATGAGCGTGGCCGAAGCCTTCCGCGCCATCGCCCGCAACTGCCTGCATCATCTGCTGGCCAACCAGGCGCCGCTGCTGGATCAGGGTGACGGCGAGGCGGTGCATCAGATGCGGGTGGCGCTGCGACGCCTGCGCTCGGCGCTGAAGATTTTCCGGCCGCTGGTGGAGGGACCGCAGCTGACGCTGTTGCGGAACGAGATGAACTGGCTGTTGGCCGCATTGGGGCCAGCCCGCGATGCCGAGGTGTTCCTGGCCGAGATCATCGAGCCGGTGCTGGCCGACCGCCCCGGCCAGGACGGATTGATCGCCCTGCGCGATCATTGGCGGCGGCGTTGGGCCGACGACCTGGCCGCCGCCCATGCCGCCGTGGCCGAGCGGCGCTTCGCCCTGCTGCTGCTGGATCTGGGCGCCTGGGTCGAGGATGGCGACTGGACGCGGTCGCCGCTGGCGGCGAAGCCTTTGCGGCAATTCGCGACCAAGGTGCTGAACAAGCTGATGGACCGTATGGAGCAAACGGGCAGCAAGCGGCTGGAGCGCCTGAGCCCCCCTGCGCTGCACCGCGTCCGCATCATCGGCAAGCAGGTGCGCTATGCCGGAGAGTTCTTCGCCTCGCTTTACGGCAAGAACGCCGCCCGCGACACACTGACGGTGCTGGGGCGGCTACAGGACGCCCTGGGCGGACTCAACGACATCGCGGTGGCGGTGCCGCGTCTGGCCACCTGTCACCATATGGGCGACGCCGCCTGGGCCGCCGGCGTGGTGGCGGGGTGGCATGAAGCCCGCCGCCCGGATTTGTTGGAGGATGCCGCCGAGCTGTGGCGCGACCTGCGCAAACGGCGGCGGTTCTGGAAGGGTTAAACCGGATCGTCCTCTATATGCTTGCCGTCGAGATCGCGCGCGGCCTGCTCGGCTTGTTTACGCTCGGCTTCCTTTTGCGCCTTGGTGCGGCCAAAGGCGACACGGTTGACGTCGGCTTGGCGGGCCTTGTCCTCCTTCGCCTTGGCCTTACGCCAGCGATTGAGGTTGACGATCTCGCCCATGGTGGAAACTCCTTATTCCCCGGTCGCGGAGTATAGCCGGAAAACCCCACCCGGAACGACGAAAACAACAAAAATGAAAAAGACCGCTTGCGCCCCCCAAAAAGCCCTGCTATATCCCCGGCCCTCACACCGGAGCGGGTGTAGCTCAGTTGGTCAGAGCGCCGGCCTGTCACGCCGGAGGTCGCGGGTTCGAGCCCCGTCACTCGCGCCACTCCTTGTGTGAGAATATTCGACGGACCGCAAGGTCTTGTCTGGTTGCGGGTGTAGCTCAGTTGGTCAGAGCGCCGGCCTGTCACGCCGGAGGTCGCGGGTTCGAGCCCCGTCACTCGCGCCACTTTCCCTCAGGGAAAGTCGCGCTTTTGTCTCTAGCGCAAATCCCCCGATAGACCTAGGCTCAACTCCGGTCATACCAATTCGGACCGGGAGTCCCCTATGAAAGTTTCCGTTGTCGGCGCCGGCATGGTCGGTGCCTCCGCAGCGTTCTCCATGGTCATGCGCGGCGCCGCCTCCGAGGTGGTGCTGGTGGACCGCAGCCGCGCGCTGGCCGAGGCCCAGGCCCAGGACATCCTGCATGCGACACCTTTTGCCTATCCGGCGCGGGTCTATGCCGGGGATTGGGCGGATATTGCCGGGTCGGGCGTGGTGGTGCTGGCGGCGGGCGTCAGCCAGAAGCCGGGCGAAACCCGGCTGGAATTACTGGCCCGCAACGAGGCGGTGTTCGCCGACATCGTGCCGCGCGTGCTGGAGGCGGCCCCCGACACGGTGTTGCTGATCGCCACCAATCCGGTGGACATCATGACATCCATCGCCACCCGCCTGTCGGGTCTGCCGCCGTCGCGGGTGGTGGGATCGGGCACTATCCTGGATACCGCGCGCTATCGCTCGCTGCTGGGCGAGTTCCTGGGCATCAGCCCCAAATCGGTCCATGCCTGGGTGCTGGGCGAACACGGCGATTCGGAAGTGCTGTGCTGGTCCGGCGCCTCGGTCGGCGCCCTGACCGTCGAGGCCCTGGCCGAACAGCGCGGACGCCCGCTGACCGAGGCCGACCGCGCCGTCATCGATCAGGGCGTGCGCGGCGCCGCCTATAAGATCATCGCCGGAAAAGGCGCCACATGGTTCGGCATCGGCGGTGGCATCGCCCGCATCGTGCAGGCCATCGCCGCCGACGAACGGGCGGTGCTGACAGTGTCCACCCTGACCCCCGAGGTCGAGGGCGTGCCCGACGTGGCGCTGTCACTGCCGCGCGTGGTCGGCGCGGGTGGCGCGGGCGCCGCCCTGTGGCCAGAGCTGGACGCCCCGGAACGGGCCGCCCTGCGCCACAGCGCCGAAGTGCTGAAGATGGCGGCTGCCGGTCTGTGATACCAAATCCCAGTGAGGCAGACTCATTGGGATTTGGTTAGGCCCAAAGGGCCGCGCGGCCTATGCCGCGGAAGGCAAGTGTTTCGGAGAAACACGCCCGCCGCCTGAGGGCCGCGGTGATCGGTTCCGATCACCGCAATATGGCATACCCCGGGCCTCAGGCCCGGGTCTGCTGCACGTTGTTGGCGTAATCGAACAACTGAATGGCCATGCTGATCAGCGAATCGGCATCGTCGGGGCGGTTGAGCGCCTCGGACATCAGGCGGGCGGCCTCAAGCTTGATGTCGAGGGTGTTGTTTCCGTAGAGGACGGCAAACTTTTCCGAGCTGCCCATGGCAATTTTCTCCGGGTGTTGAGGCGAAATCCAGGCTTTCCGCCAGGACCCCGCCGGGATCTGCCCACAACGTTGCAGGCGGCGTGCCAGTTTCCCGGAGAAAATTTTCTGCATAAAAAAACGACAGTGAAAAAATCAGCACATTTCGCAGCCATGTACGCAACACCCCTTAGTTGCGCAACGACATCGTGCACATTCCATGGGCATTTCAGGGACACCCCAGCCATCGGTTTGGGCATGTGAAGGATGCCCATTTCCTGATCAACGCGTCAACTACTTGAAAAACAACGATATCCATCGAAACCGCCCTTTGGCATGCGGCTTGATAGCCGCGCCCGACTCCGTCGCGAACGGGGACAGCTTGCAAAGAGGGTTGGCAATGGACTCGATGAAGATCGGTGTGGATGTACTTTTCGTCCTCTTGGGCGCGGTCATGGTGCTGGCCATGCATGCGGGCTTTGCCTTCCTTGAGGTCGGCACCGTCCGCAAGAAGAATCAGGTCAACGCCCTGGTGAAGATCCTGACCGACTTCGCCGTGTCCACCACCGCCTATTTCTTCGTCGGCTACGCGGTGGCCTACGGCATCACCTTTTTCGGCTCGGCCGCCGTGCTGACCGGCAAGGCCGAAGGCAGCGCCTTCGCCGCCAGCGGCTATGATCTGGTGAAGTTCTTCTTCCTTGCCACCTTCGCCGCCGCCATTCCCGCCATCATCTCGGGCGGCATCGCCGAGCGCGCCAAGTTCTGGCCGCAACTGATCGCGACCTCGATCCTGGTCGGCCTGATCTACCCCACCTTTGAAGGCATGGTGTGGGGCACCCGCTTCGGCTTCCAGGATTCCATGAAGGCGCTGTTCGACGTGCCGTTCCACGATTTCGCCGGTTCGGTGGTGGTGCATGCGGTCGGCGGCTGGATCGCCCTGGGCGCGGTACTGATGCTGGGCGCCCGCCGCGGCCGCTACCGTAAGGACGGCCATGTGGTCGCCATTCCGCCGTCCAACATCCCCTTCCTGGCCCTAGGCTCGTGGATTCTGTGCGCGGGCTGGTTCGGCTTCAACGTCATGAGCGCCCAGAGCATGGACAACATCTCGGGCCTGGTCGCCATGAACTCGCTGATGGCCATGGTCGGCGGTATCCTGTCCAGCCTGGTCGCGGGCCGCAACGACCCCGGCTTCGTCCATAACGGCGCCCTGGCCGGTCTGGTGGCGGTGTGCGCCGGGTCCGACATCATGCATCCCATCGGCGCCTTCATCACCGGCGGCATCGCAGGTGCGGTGTTCGTGTTCGCCTTCAACCAGTGTCAGAACAAATGGCGCATCGACGACGTGCTGGGCGTCTGGGCGCTGCACGGCCTGTGTGGCCTGATGGGCGGCGTGCTGTGCGGCGTGTTCGGCCAGGAATTCCTGGGCGGCCTGGGCGGTGTGTCGTTCGGCGCCCAGATCAGCGGCACCGCCATCGGCGTCGCCCTGGCCCTGGCCGCCGGTCTGGCGGTCTATGGCGGACTGAAGGCCACCATCGGCATCCGCCTGTCCGACGAAGAGGAATTCATGGGCGCCGATCTGGCCCTGCACCACATCACCGCCTATCCCGAGGAGCTGACCACGGTCCATGACGAGGCGCCGCTGGCCATCCGCGCCTCGGCCGCCCGCGCGCCGCTGCACGGCTGATAGCTTTATTCTAGCCCTCGCCGGGCGCAGCCATCCGGCTGCTTGTGGGCGAAGCCCACCCTCCGGGGTCGTTTGCCCCTACGGGGCAGCACGGCCGCGGCCTCAATGGCCGCCGGATAAAAAATCAGCCCTCGCCCACCCAGGCCCGCCGCGTCCGACGCGGCGGGCCTTTTCATTTTTGGCTACCACCCCTGATCGATGCGCACAGCCCGGCACATATCAACCACAAAAAGCCTGTGGTAATGTGCGTCATTGTTCAGCTCCCCATGGGGGCAAGGGTGAGATATCGCTTTTCCTGGGGCCGCATGCGGCCCACCACCAGCCGGGCCCTGGCTATCCTGGGCGGCATCGCCATCGCCGCCGTTCTGGTCATGACCGGCTACGAGATCTGGCGGCAGCGGGCGACCACCATCGCCGGGGCCGAATCCAATCTGTCCGCCCTGTCGCTGGCCCTGGCGCAGCAGACCGAGCGAGCTTTTCATTCCGTCGAACTGGTGGTCGAGGCCACCGCCCTGTCGCTGGAGAATGCGGGCGGCATCTCCCGTGCCGACGGGCCGGAAATGCACCGCACCCTACGCGCCCGGATTACCGGCACACCGCAGATCACCGGCGTGGCGGTCATCGATGCCAATGGCCGGTTGGTGAACGGCGCCCGGCTGTATCCCCCCGCCCCCGACAACCGCTCGAACCGCGAATATTTCCGCTGGCACCGCGACAATGCGCAGCCGGGCATCCACATCTCGCCGCCCGAGCCGTCCTCGGTGGACGGCGCCCTGATGATCCCGGTCAGCCGCCGCCTGTCGGCCCCGGACGGGTCGTTCCTGGGGGTGATCATCGCCTCGGTCGATCCCGGCTATTTCCAGCAATCCACCCGCCGCCTGCTGCCGCCCGAGGGCGGCGCCAGCGCCCTGTTCCGCGATGACGGCGCCCTGCTGACCCGCGTGCCGGTGGTGGACAACATGCGGCCCGGCCATTCCTACGGCCAGCTTGCCATCTTCCAGCCCGGCGCACCGCGCCACGGCCTGGGCTGGGGGGCGAGCCCACTGGACGGCGCCATCCGCATCCTGGCCTATCACCGCCTGGACATGTATCCGCTGGTGGTCAACCTGTCGCTGCGCCGCGACGTGCTGCTGGCCGAGTGGCAGGGCAGCGCGGTCCGGCTGGCGCTGGCGGCGGGGCTGGCGTCATTACTGCTGGCGGTGACGGTGGTGGTTCTGGTGCGGCAGTCGCGGCGCCAGGAAAACGTCCATACCGCCCTGCGCGAAAGCGAAAGCCGTCTGCGCTTCGCCCAATACGCCTTGGACCACGCCGCCGACATGGTGTTCTGGGTGGATGTGGAGGCGCGCATCCTCTACGCCAACGAAGCCGCCGCCCTGCGCCTGGGCTACGAGCGTCAGGGGCTGGAAGGCATGCTGATCAGCCGCATCGATCCGCATTTCTCGGCCGAATTATGGCCGCGCCTGCTGCGCCGCCTCAAGCTGCGCGGCCATGTGCGGTTCGAGACCACCAACCTGACCGCCGACGGTGGCGCCTATCCGGCCGAAGTGACCGCAACCTGCGTGTCCTTCGCCGGAGCCGATTACGTCTGCGCCTTCGTGCGCGACATCAGCCAGCGCAAGCTGGCCGAGGCGGCGCTGGAGGAAAAGACCGCCAAGCTGGAGGCCTCCAACGCCGAGTTGGAGCAATTCGCCTATGTGGCCAGCCACGATCTGCGCGAGCCGCTGCGCATGGTCAGCAGCTTCGTGACCCTGCTGGCGCGGCGCTATGGCGAGCAATTGAACGACGAGGCCCGCGAATTCATCGCCCTGGCCCAGGACGGTGCCGTGCGCATGGACCGCCTGATTCTGGACCTGCTGGAATATTCCCGCGTCGGACGCACGGAGCGCCCGCTGGCGCCGGTCGATCTGGCCCGGGTGACGGAACAGGCGTTGCGCGGCCTCAGCATCGCCGCCGAGGAAGCGGGCGCGGAAATCGAAGTTGCCCCAAATCTTCCCGCCGTGATCGGCAACGAGGAAGAAATGCTGCGCCTGATGCTCAATCTGGTGGGCAACGCCATCAAGTACCGCGCCCCCGACCGGGCGCCGCGCATCCGCATCGGCTGGCGGCGCGAGGGCACCGAGATGGTGTGCTGGATCGCCGACAACGGCATCGGCATCGCCCCCCAGGATTACGACCGCGTCTTCCGCATCTTCCAGCGCCTGCACGGCCGCGACCGCTATGAAGGTACCGGCATCGGGCTGGCCATCTGCAAGAAGATCGTCGAGCGGGCGGGCGGCCGCATATGGATCGACTCCACCCCCGGCGAGGGCAGCACCTTCCTGTTCAGCCTGCGGGCGGGGTGACCGATCCCGCCAGTTCCACCAGCGCCGCGATCACCGCCGCCTCCTGGTCCCGCTGGGGCGAGTGCCCGCATTGGGGCAGCAGCAGGGCGCGCACCGGACCGGCCACGCCCTCGGCCACCACATCCACCTGGGCGCGGCTGGCGTATTCGTCGTCCTCGCCCTGGATCACCAGCACCGGCACGGTGATGCGCGGCAGCAACGGCCGGAAATCCATGTTCTTGAAGCGCGGGTCGAGCCAGGTATCGTTCCAGCCATGAAAGGCGCAATCCACGTTGGCGCCGTGATGACGCTCCAGCTTGGGCCGCAGGGTATCGGCATAGACCTTCCGCACTTCGGCGATGGCGGCCACGCACAAATCCTCGACGAAGCTGTGCGGCGCCAGCGCCGCCACGCCCCGCACCCGCCGTCCGCCCTCCAACGCCGCGTGCATCAGGGCGATGCTGGCGCCGTCGGAATGCCCCACCAGGATGGCATCGGCGATGCCGACCGCGTCCAGCACCCGCCCCAGCACGTCGCGGGCCTCACGCTCCAGATAATCCATGGGGCGCGGCAACGGCACCGACGACGAGCCGCCATAGCCCTGGCGGGAATAGACGAAGGCGGGCAGGCCGCAGGCCGCCGCCACTCTGTCGGGGAAATCCCGCCATAGCGACACCGAGCCCAGACCTTCGTGAAGGAACACCAGGACCGGCTGTCCCGGTCGCGGCGCACCAATCCACCGGCATTCCAGGCGGATACCGTCCAACGTCAGAAAATCCATGCGGCCCCCGTATCCTTGCAAGGGCACCGGAAAGGCTCCGGTCAGCCCCCGGACAACGGATCGGGGCCGGCCACATTGCCATACAGGCGATGCAGCAGGCCCTTGAGCACCCGGATCTCGTCCTCGCTCATGCCCGCCACGGCCATGCTTTCCCAATCCAGCGCGCGTGGCACGATGGATTCGGTCTTGGCACGGCCTTCCGGCGTCAGCGCGATGATGACCGCGCGGGCATCCTGGCCCGAGCGGCGGCGCGTCACCAGATTACGGGCCTCCATGGCGGCGGCGATGCGCGACAGCGTGGACAATTCGATGGCGGTCAGCCGGGCAAGGTCGCCCAGACGCTGCTCGCCCTCGTCCAGCAGGGCCGCCATCACCCGCCACATGGGCAGGGACACGCCGAAGCCGTCCAGTTCACGCGAAACGTTGTTGGCCAGCGAAACGCCGGCCCGACTAAGAAGATAGGGGACATATTCCCCGAGTCGAAATCTCACGTTCTGATCCTCCCAGACCGTCCTCTGTCGGGACGTGTTCTTGGAATCGATCAATGATTTCCGGCGCAAGGGAAGTCAAGATTCTTGTGCGCGCAAAAACCTGCGGCGGGTTGATCGCACCCGCCGTCACGGTGCATTCTGTTGCCCTGCTTTTTCAGGAGAGCCCCTATGTCCACCCTGTTCCATCTGCCGCAGCCCGCCGTTCCGGTGATCGGCGAAGACGCGCTGTATCCGGTGCGCCGCGTGTTCTGCGTCGGCCGCAATTATGCCGCCCACGCCCGCGAGATGGGCTCGGACCCCAACCGCGAACCGCCGTTCTATTTCGCCAAATCGGCTGATTCGCTGGTGCCTGGCGGCGGCGCCATCCCCTATCCGCCCGGCACCGCCAACCTGCACCACGAGGTCGAGCTGGTGGTGGCGCTGTCCGGCCCCGCCTATCGCGCCACGCCGGAACAGGCGGCAAAGGTGGTGTTCGGCCACGCCATCGGCCTGGACATGACCCGGCGCGACCTGCAATTCGCCGCCCGCGACAAGGGCCGCCCGTGGGATCTGGGCAAGTCGTTCGAGTTCTCGGCCCCCATCACCCCGATCCTGCGCGGCAGCGATCCCATCCTGTCCGGCGCGGTGACGCTGGAGGTCAACGGCGAAATCCGCCAGCGCGGCGACATCGCCGACATGATCTGGTCGGTGCCCGAGGTCATCGCCCACCTGTCGCAATACTACCACCTGGACCAGGGCGACCTGATCTACACCGGCACCCCGGAAGGCGTCAGCGCCGTCCGCCCCGGCGACACCCTGGTCGGCCGCATCGACGGCCTGGGCGAATTGGTGGTGACCATCGCCGAGGGGAACTGAGCATAAAAAAAGGGGGGCCAAGGCCCCCCTTTGCATTTCACGCCGTCCTGATCACATGGGGCTGAGGCCCAGGCGGCCGAACAGGCTCTTGTCGTCGCCGGGCTTGGCGTTCTTGGCGGTCAGCAGCTTGTGGCCGCAGAACACCGAATTGGCGCCCGCCAGGAAGCACAGCGACTGCATCTCGTCGGTCATGCCCTCGCGCCCGGCGCTCAGGCGCACGAACGATTTGGGCATCATGATACGGGCGGCAGCGATGCAGCGGACGAAATCGAACGGATCGGGGCGCTCGGCATCGGCCAGCGGCGTGCCGGGGATCGGGATCAGCAGGTTGATCGGCACGCTGTCGGGGTGCTTGGGCATGTTGGCCAGCTCCAGCAACATCTTGGCGCGGTCGGTGCGGGTCTCGCCCAGGCCGATGATGCCGCCGGAACAGACGTGCAGACCGGCGTCGCGCACCACTTCCAGCGTATCCAGGCGGTCCTGGAAGGTGCGGGTGGAGATGATTTCCTTGTAGTGCTCGGGGCTGGTGTCGATGTTGTGGTTGTAATAGTCGAGGCCGGCTTCCTTGAGCCGGTTGGCCTGGAACTTGTCCAGCAGGCCGAAGGTGGCGCAGGTCTGCATGCCCAGCGCCTTGACGCCCTCGATCATGGCGACCGCCACATCGAAATCGTCGCCCTTGGGGCCGCGCCAGGCGGCGCCCATGCAGAAGCGCGAGGCGCCTTCTTCCTTGGCCTTGCGGGCGGCTTCCACCACCTCTTCCACGGCCATCAGCTTTTCCTTTTCCAGGCCGGTGGCGTAGTGGGCCGATTGCGGGCAGTACGAGCAATCCTCGGGGCACGAACCGGTCTTGATGGAAATCAGGCGCGACACCTGAATCTTGTTGGCGTCGAAGGTCTGGCGATGCACCTGCTGCGCCTGGAAGATCAGATCCATGAACGGCGTGGCGAACAGCGCCTCGACCTCTTCCACCGTCCAGTCATGCCGGACCACCACATCGGGGGTGGCGATTTTTGCCGCAGCCGTCACGTTCCCAACCTCCTTAAAGCCTTACTACACAAAGGGTCTTACCCCTTTTGCGGGGAGCGCAGATTAGAACCGCTTACACCACCTTTGCAACAGAAGCGAAAAGCCACTAGAACACGGGACCCATGCATGATCTCGATTCCCGGCTGAACGCAGCCATCGCCGAACAGACCGCCCAGGGCCGCCGACGCACCCTGCGCGACGTGGAACCCCTGGATGGCGGCCGTATCCGTATGGGCGGACGCGAGCTGGTGAACTTCTCGTCCAACGATTACCTGGGGCTGTCGCGCCATCCGGCGGTGATCGAGCGTGCCCGCGAATGGGCGGCGCGCTGGGGCGCGGGCGCGGGCGCGGCACGGCTGGTGACCGGCCACCTGGAGGCCTATTCGGCCATCGAGGAAAAAATCGCCGCCGCCAAGGGCGTCGAGGCGGCGCTGGTCCTGGCCTCGGGCTGGCAATGCAACGCCTCGGTGCTGCCAGCGCTGCTGGACCGCACGCTGTGGGGCGCCGAGCCGCTGGTGTTCGCCGACCGCCTGAATCACGCCAGCCTGCACATGGGCTGCGCCGCCGCCGGAATCAAACAGACCCGCTTCCGCCACAACGATCTGGGCCACCTCAAGGAATTGCTGGCGCGCAGCGCGCGCGAGCCGGGGCCGCGTTTCATCGTCACCGAATCGGTGTTCTCCATGGACGGCGATATCCCCGACGTGGACCAATTGGCCGAAATCGCCGACGAATGGAACGCCCTGCTGTATCTGGACGAGGCCCACGCCACCGGCGTTCTTGGCCCCAACGGTTTCGGCCTGTCGGTCGGCGCCCATGTGGATTTGGCCATGGGCACCTTCTCCAAGGCCATGGGCAGTTTCGGCGCCTATGTGGCCTGCTCGAAGGCGGTCAAGGAATGGCTGATCAACCGCGCCTCGGGCTTCATCTACGCCACCGCTTTGCCGCCCGCCGTGCTGGGCGCCATGGATGCCGCTGTCGATCTGGTGCCGACCATGGCCCCAGCCCGCGCCCGCCTGCAGGCCATGGCCAAGCATGTGCGCGACCGCTTCCACGAGGCCGGCCTTGATACCGGCGCCTCCAGCACCCAGATCGTGCCGGTGATCCTGGGCGACGAGGAGCGCACCCTGAAGGTCGCCGCCCGGCTGGAGGAACAGGGATTGCTGGGCATCGCCATCCGGCCGCCGACCGTGCCCAATGGCACCAGCCGTATCCGCTTCGCCCTGTCGGCCGCCCATTCCGACACCGACATCGAACGGCTGATCCACACCACCATCGACGCCGCGAGGGCGCCATGAGCGCCATGCGCACCATCGTCTTCGTCCATGGCTGGGGCTTCGATTCCACCTTCTGGCAGCCGGTGGCCGAGCGCCTGCCGGAATTCGCCCGTGTGTTCGTGGATTTCGGCTTCCACACCCTGCAACCGCACCACCCCAAGGTTCCGGGCGCCATCGTGGTCGGCCATTCCATGGGCTTCGCCTGGGCGCTGGCCAATCTGCCGCGCCCGTGGGCCGGGGCGGTGGCGGTCAACGCCTTTCCCCGCTTCACCCGCTCGCCCGATTTCGTCTCGGGCGTGGCGCCGCGCATGGTCGAACGCATGCTGGCGAAATTCACCGAGGACCCGGCCCACGTCACCGCCGATTTCCTGGCGCGTTGCGGCGTCGAGAATCCGGACGTCAGCGACATCCGCCCCGCCGCCCTGGGCGAGGCCCTGCGCTGGCTGGCGGAATGCGACGAACGCGCCACCCTGCGCGGCCTGGATTGCCCGGTGCAGGCCCTGGCGGGCACCCGCGACGCCATCGTGCCGGAATCCATGAGCCGCGAGGCCTTCGCCGAAGTGCCCTTGACCCTGGCCGAGGGCGCCGACCATCTGCTTCCCCTCAGCCATCCCGATTGGGTGGCAAGCCAGATCCGATTGTTCGCGGCCCATCTGCGATGACACGCAAGCAGCAGGTGGCCGAGGCCTTTGCCGCGGCCGCCGCCACCTATGACAGCGCCGCATTGGCGCAGGCCCGCACCGCCGACCGGCTGGTGGAATTGGCGGCTGACCTGACCCTGCCCGCCCGCCCGACGGTGCTGGAGGTGGGGTGCGGCACTGGCCTACTGACCCGGCGTCTGCTGCCGCGCCTGGGCGGCGACTGGCTGGTCACCGACATCTCGCCCGCCATGGTCGAAACCGCCGCCGCCCTGATCGGCCGCGACAAGGCGCAGTTCCGCATCATGGACGGCGAATGCCCCGACGCGCCGCCCGGCCTGTTCGACCTGATCGTCAGCAATCTGGTGGTGCAGTGGTTCGGCGATCTGGGCCGCGCCGTCAACCGGCTGCGCGCCCGTCTGGCCCCCGGCGGCACCCTGCTGCTGTCCACCCTGGGCGCGGGAAGCTTCGCCCAATGGACCGATGCCCATGCCCGGCTGGGCCTGCGCGCCGGAACCCCGGCCTATCCTGACACCGAGCGGCTGCGCGGCCAATTGCCGTCCGGCGCCCGCGTGCTGACCGAGACCGTCACCGTGCGCCACGACGACGCCCGCGCCTTCGTGCAGGCGCTGAAGCGCATCGGCGCCGGAACCCCCGCCCCCGGCCACACGCCGCTGTCGCCGGGCGCCCTGCGCCGGGTGATGCGGGCCATGGGGACGCCAGTGGACATCGATTACGTGATCCATTACGCGATCATCCCAGCGGAGTGAAAGACATGCGCGGCGTGTTCGTCACCGGTACCGACACCGACGTCGGCAAGACCCTGGTTTCGGCGTGGCTGACCCAGGCCTGGCAGGCGGATTACTGGAAGCCGGTGCAGACCGGCGCTGTGGACATCACCGATTACGGCACGGTGGAAAGGCTGGTGCCCGGCGCGGTCATCCACCCGTCCGCCTATGTGTTCCAGGCGCCGCTGTCCCCGCACGAGGCGGCGCGGCGCGAGCGCGCCCGCATCGATTTGTCGGCGTTGGTGCCGCCCGCCACCGATAACCTGCTGGTGGTCGAGGGCGCGGGCGGCGCCATGGTGCCGCTGAACGACACCGCCCTGACCGTGGACTTCATGGAACGGCTGGGCCTGCCCGCCTTGGTGGTGGCGCGCTCGGGCCTGGGCACCATCAACCACACCCTGATGACGCTGGAGGTGCTGCGCCGCCGCCGCATCCCCATCCTGGGCGTGGTGATGAACGGCCAGCGCAGCCCCGGCAACCGCCAGGCCATCGAACATTTCGGCGGCGTGCCGGTATTGGCGGAAATCCAGCCCTTGCCCGCCGTGACCGCCGCCATCATCGCCGGTCTGCCCGCCCCCGCCTTCCAGCCCCCTGGGGAGTAACCTTCATGACGCTGTCCTATGACGAGCTGCGCGCCCTGGATGCGCGCCATGTCTGGCATCCCTTCACCCAGGCGGGGGTGGCGCCGCCCGCCACCCTGGCCATCGGCGGCAAGGGCGCCAGCATCTACGCCGCCGACGGCCGCGAATTCCTGGACGTCTGCGCGTCGTGGTGGGTTAACCTGCACGGCCACGGCAACCCGGCCATCGCCCGCGCGGTGGCGGAACAGGCGGCACGCCTGGAACAGGTGATCTTCGCCGATTTCACCCATGAACCCGCCGCCCGGCTGGCGGCGCGGGTGGCCCGCCGCCTGCCCGGCGATCTGGACCGGGTATTCTTTTCCGACGACGGCTCGACCGCCGTCGAGGTCGCCCTGAAGATGGCCCGGCAATACTGGACCAACCAGGGCCACGACCGCCGCGTCTATATCGGTTTCCAGGGCGGCTATCACGGCGACACCGCCGGGTCCATGTCGGTGGGCCGCTCGTGCGGCATCTTCAGCGCCTGGGAAAACATGATGTTCCCGGTCGAGGTGGTGCCCTATCCCGTCACCTGGGACGACGATGCCGAGGCCGAGGCCAAGGAACAGCGCGCCCTGCTGGCCCTGGACGAGGTGCTGGAGAAGAACGCGGGCAAGGTGGCGGCGGTGATCATCGAGCCGCTGATCCAGGGCGCCGCAGGCATGCGCATGTGCCGCCCGCAGTTCCTGCGGGCGCTGGAGGCCCGGGTGCGCGAGGCCGGAACCCTGCTGATCCTGGACGAGGTGATGACCGGTTTCGGCCGCACCGGCGACATGTTCGCCTGCGTCAAGGCGGGCATCGAGCCCGATTTCGTCTGCCTGTCCAAGGGCCTGACCGGCGGTTTCCTGCCCATGTCGCTGACGGTGACGCGCGAACACGTCTACGAGGCGTTCATCGCTCCCGATATCGCCAAGGCCTTCCTGCACGGCCATTCCTATACCGCCAACCCGCTGGGCTGCGCCGCCGGTCTGGCGTCGCTGGACCTGCTGGAGGCACCGGACTGCCAGCAGCGGCTGAAGGACATCGAGGCCATCCACCGCCAACGCCTGCCGGGCATCGCCCGCCGCGCCGGGGTATCCAAGGCGCGGGTGTGCGGCACCATCGCCGCCTTCGACCTCAAGGGCGACGGCTATGGCGGCGCCTCCAGCCGCAAGCTCAAGGATCTGTTCATGGACAAGGGCCTGCTGATGCGGCCCATGGGCGACGTGCTGTATCTGTTGCCGCCCTATTGCATCACGGATATGGAACTGCACCGCGCCTGGGATATCATCGACGGAGTGGTTTCCCGTCTGTGAGGCCGCCATGTTGCGTAGCTCAGTAAGAAACAATGCTCCGCATTGAGGAAATCGTCGGCGCCATGGACGACGAGTTCCGTTATGCCCTGGACGTCCTGAGCGACGAGCGGCTGGCCGTCCTGGCCGCCGACAAGGCGGCTTTGCGCCGTCTGCGCCCGGTCGGGGTATCCCATGCCGAGGCCCTGGCCATGATCGCCGCCATCCAGGCCAAGCGCCAGGAGACACGCACCCGCCAGGAACTGGCCGAGCAGAAGAAGCGCGAGCGCGCCGCCAAACGTGCCGCCGCGCCCAAGGTGCCGCGCAAGCGCAAGACGGTGACGGCACCGCCGCCGCCCGAGCCCACCAAGGTCGAGCCCGCCAAACCCGAACCCAGTCCGGCGCAGCCTTGCCTGAACGCCCCACCGCAGGCGCCGTGTTTGCCCTCGCCCATTTCCATGGGGCCAGCCATCCGGCTGCCGCCCCCCGCCGCCGACACGCCCGCTATCCCGCTGCCGCCTCCGCCGCAGCCAGAGCTGCCGGAACAACCGGTCGCGATGCCCACCGCCCGCAATCCCTGGCCGACACTGGTCATCGCCGCCGGATTGGCGGCGGTGGCGGTTCTGCTATGGCTGATGTGAAGCGCCCCTGACGCTCAGTGGCCGCCGCGCGGCCCAAAAACGATGATGGCGGCGCCAAGGATACAGACCATTGCGCCGATGACGTCCCAGCGATCAGGGCGCGCACCTTCGACCATCCACATCCAGATCAGCGACGCCAGTATGTAGATACCGCCGTAGGCCGCATAGGCGCGCCCGGCGAAATCGGCATCAATGCGGGTCAGCGCCCAGGCAAACAGGGCCAGACTGACCATGCCGGGCACCAGCCAGAGCGCGGTTTTGCCCAGGCGCAACCACGCCCAAAAGGCAAAACACCCGCCGATCTCGGCGAATGCCGCCAAAATGTAAGTCGGAATGGTCCACATGAAGGCGCAATACCTATAGCGGCGGCCGCCTAATAGCGGTAGTTCATCACGCTGCCGGGGCGCACGGCGCCGGGGGTGGTGCGGCGCATGTTGGATTCGTAGATGCCGATGCCGCGCAGCATGGTGTCCAGGAACACGCCGCCGCCGGAATTGCCGCCGTTGGCCTCGTCCGCTTCCTCGACCTTGAAGCCGTTGCTGGCGCGGATGATGAACGGCGTCGCCTGTTGCTGCTGTTCGGATTGTTGTTCGAACTCGAACTGGGTTTCTTCGTCGAAACGCCACAAGCGGTTGTCGTTGACGCCAATCTGCGGCGAGAACCCGGCGCCCTCGACCCCTGGTCCAACCGACGCGACGTTGCGGCCACCCGACGCGGGGCGGGCTGTTGCCGCCGCCGCCATGCCGGGCGATGCAATCGCCGAGACTTTGTTGGTTCCTAGGGCCATGACACACTGCACCTACATTAACTCGATATTAAGTATATGGTGACAAAGGAACAAAATCCAGGTGTTTATGGAAAAGTCTTTGAATTTCCAGGCGCTTTGCCACTTTGGTCGGAGATGACCACAGAAGTGAACGGCGAGTAAACAGCCCACCCTTACAACAAAACCCAAAGTCATTGAACTCCGCCCGCCGCCGCCAGGACACGCGGAAACAGCGCCTTCGCAGTTGCAAAATTTTCATGAAACCCATGAACGCCCCAGGGTTATAGTGATCGGGCGAGAACCTGATCCGCCCACCGGGGCGCGCTCGGGGCCCATCCAGCGAGGAAGCGTCATGACCGAAATCCGCCCGACCTCTCCGCAACCCGATGGCGTCCAGGGCGCCACGCCGACCGCCCCGCAGCGGCCGGTGCATCCGCTGATGGCGGTGCCGCAGATGCCGGAACACTTCACGCCCCCCTTCCCCATCTTCACCGAATCCACCGACCGGCTGATGCACGCCGCCCAGGGCCGTTACACCATGGCCATGTCCCCGGCCTCGCTGTTGCTGGCCTATCTGGACTGGCAGGTCCACCTGCTGAACTCGCCGGGCAAGATGGGCGAGATGGCGCAGAACGCCATGGCCAAGGCGTTGCCGTTGAGCCGCTATACGGTCGATTCGCTGATGGGCCGCACCGATCCCGACCCGTTCGTGCCGCTGGCCCAGGATTCCCGCTTCGCCAGCCCGGAATGGCAAAAATTCCCCTACAACGTCATGTCCCAAGCGTTCCTGTACACCGAGCAATGGTGGCATTACGCCACCACCGGCGTGCGCGGCGTCGGCAAGCACCGCCAGCAGGTGGTCACTTTCGCCGCCCGCCAGTTGCTGGACATGTTCTCACCGTCCAATTCGCCGTGGACCAATCCCGACGTGCTGAAGGCGACCATGGAACAGGGCGGCCAGAATCTGGTGCGCGGCTGGCAGAATTTCTGTGACGACATGATGCGCAACACCACCGGCCGCGACTACGCCCCGGACGAGCGTTACGCGGTCGGCAAGGGCGTGGCGGTGACGCCGGGCAAGGTGGTGTTCCGCAACAAACTGATCGAGCTGATCCAGTATTCGCCCACCACCCCGGACGTCCACGCCGAGCCGATCCTGATCGTGCCTGCCTGGATCATGAAGTATTATATCCTGGATTTGTCGCCGAATAATTCCATGGTCAAGTGGCTGGTGTCCAAGGGCCACACCGTCTTCATGATCTCGTGGAAGAATCCCGGCCCCGACGACCGCGACATGGGCATGGCCGATTACCGCCGCTTCGGAATCATGGCGGCACTGGACGCCATCAACGCCATCGTGCCGAAGCAGAAGGTGCACGCGGCGGGCTATTGCCTGGGCGGTACGCTGCTGTCGGTCGCCGCCTCGGCCATGGCGCGCGAAGGTGACGAGCGGCTGGCCAGCGTCACCCTTCTGGCGGCCCAGACCGATTTCGAGGACGCGGGCGAGATCATGCTGTTCATCGATGAAAGCCAGGTCACCTACCTGGAAGACATCATGTGGGACCAGGGCTTCCTGGATACCAAGCAGATGTCCGGGGCTTTCCAGATGCTGCGCAGCAACGATCTGGTGTGGTCGCGCATGGTCCGCCAGTACTTCCTGGGCGAGACCGACCACGCCAACGACCTGATGGCGTGGAATGCCGACGCCACCCGCATGCCCTACAAGATGCATTCGGAATATCTGCGGCGCCTGTTCCTCAACAACCTGCTGGCCAAGGGCCGCTATACGGTCGAGGGCCGCCCCATCGCCCTGACCGACATCCGCGCCCCCATCTGCGCCGTCGGCACCACCAAGGACCATGTCGCGCCGTGGAAGTCGGTCTACAAGATCGGCATCCTGACCGACACCGATGTCACCTTCATCCTGTGCAACGGCGGCCACAACGCGGGCATCGTCTCGGAACCGGGCCACAAGCACCGTTCCTATCAGATCGCCACCCACGCCGACGCCGAAAAATACATCGATCCCGATACCTGGGCGGCGCTGACGCCCAAGCACGAAGGATCGTGGTGGGAAGCGTGGCAGGACTGGCTGGTCGCCAATTCCAGCGGCACCATCCCGGCCCCGTCCATGGGTGCCGCCGACCAGGGTTATCCGCCGGTGGCCGACGCGCCGGGCCTTTACGTGCTGATGCCGTAACCGCCCATTAACCTTATCGTGCGTTCATGGGACCGGAACTCCATCCACCAGGGAACCGGTCCCATGGCCAACGATACCATGGTCGGCGACAAGCCGACCGAAGCCGTCTACGGCGTCGATGTGGAATGCATCGCCGTTCTGGGCACCGCCAATCTGCCCATCGCGCAATTGCTCAAGCTGGGCCGTGGCGCCGTGGTGGAGCTTGACCGCAAGGTCAGCGACCCGGTGGATCTGTACGTCAACCGCAAGCACATCGCCCGCGCCGAGGTGGTGGTGGTCGAAGACCATCTGGCCGTCACCATCACCGAAGTGCTGAAGCGCGCGGCTGACTGATACCAACCGGCCAATAAATTGGCCGGTTGTATTGTCCCTCGCCGGGCGCGGCCATCCGGCCGCTTGGCCGCCGCCGCAATGGCGGCAAAATACCGACCGCCGATTCAAATTAAAGGTCGGTCGGTATGATTTTTCATACATCGGCGATTGATTCGGCGCGGAGAGGCGTTAGCCTGTCCGCGCCGAACGCATGCGCAGAACAAAAGGAAACGACGCCATGAAATTCTTCCTCGATACCGCCGAAATCTCGGAAATCAAGGCCCTGGCCGATACCGGTCTGGTGGACGGCGTCACCACCAACCCGTCGCTGATCGCCAAGTCCGGCCGCAACATCCTGGATGTGATCTGCGAGATTTGCGACCTGATCCCCGGCCCGGTCTCGGCCGAGGTCGGCGCCACCGATTACGAAACCATGCTGGAAGAAGGCCGCAAGCTGGCCGCCCTGCGCCCCAACGTCGCGGTCAAGGTGCCGCTGACCGTGGACGGCCTGCGCACCTGCAAGGTGCTGTCGGACGAAGGCAAGCTGGTCAACGTCACCCTGTGCTTCTCGGCCAATCAGGCCATCCTGGCCGCCAAGGCGGGCGCCGCCTTCGTGTCGCCCTTCGTCGGCCGCCTGGACGACATCGGCCAGGACGGCATGCAGTTGATCTCGGACATCGTCGAGATTTTCGCGCAATACCCGGACTTCACCACCGACGTACTGGTGGCCAGCGTGCGCAGCCCCATGCACGTCACCGACGCCGCCCGCCTGGGCGCCCATGTGGTGACCATGCCGCCGTCCATCCTGAAGCAGATGTACAACCACCCGCTCACCGACAAGGGCCTGTCCGCCTTTGTCGCCGATTGGGCCAAGACCGGCCAGAGCATTTTGTAGGACCAACAACGCACCTCGCATCCGGGGCGCGTTGTTCCTGCGCCCATTGCGGGCGCGGCCAAGCAACTGTGTTTCATGCGGCGTAGACGCGCTGATCGCGGATCAGCGCGTTTGCCATGATGACGAGCTTGCGCATGACCGCGACGATAGCGACCTTCGGCTTTTTCCCTGCGTCGCGGAG
>Ga0209373_10001980_pt1 | contig 21981 bp, 20 predicted proteins | sample Higcelweek5metaG_FD_187173 | JGI IMG/M metagenome (GOLD analysis project Ga0209373, IMG submission 187173) | Freshwater pond sediment microbial communities from the University of Edinburgh, under environmental carbon perturbations - High... | ecosystem: Environmental > Aquatic > Freshwater >... | reverse complement strand
TCGGATTGTCGTGATAGCGTTGCAGCGCGGCGGCGAGACGGCTGCGGATATCGTCGGCAATCTGGACGGCCGCCCGTTCGCGGGCATCGCGCTCGATCACGACACTGGCGTAACGCGCTCCGAGCGAATCGAAGCTGACGATGGTGGTCGCGGTGTCGGACAGCAACACCAGATCATCGGTCTGAAGCGAGAAGGTCGCGGTCAGGGTCAGGTTGCTGAGAGTCGCGTAATTATCGCGGCGATAGCCAAGATCGGCATAATTCTCGGCGAGGTGAATGTCGAGATGATAGGCCGGATCGGCCGGTTCGCCCCGGGGGCTGAGGCGCTGCACCAAAGCGTTGCGAACCAATTGCCCCATCCGGTTGGGAATCGGATCGACCCGAATCCGGGTCAGATCCCCGCCCAGATTCGCCCCGGCCCGGCCGTCTGCACTGGCTTCGGCCGCGTCGGGGAGAGCATGGACCGCATGAAAGCCGCAACCGGCCGGGCCAAGCCCAGCCAGTGCCAGCATCAAAACGGACAGTTTAGACCACGACATTGACGATCCGATTAGGCACCACCACCACTTTGCGCGGGGGCTTACCGGCCAGCGCCGTGACCACCTGAGGCTGCTCCAGGGCGGTGCGTTCAGCCAGAGCGGCCTCGGCGTCTTTCGGCAAGGTGATGGTGGCCCGCAGCTTGCCATTGACCTGAACCGCAACGGTCACACTATCCTCGACCAGCAAGGCGGCTTCGGCCTCAGGCCAGGCGGTTTCGGCAATCAGGCCGTCGCGCCCCAGCAGCGACCACAGTTCCTCGGCGAGGTGGGGCAGCATCGGCCCGATCAGACGGGCGGTCACTTCCAGCCCCTCGCGCAGCACCCAGCCGGCATCACTGTCGGCGGCCGGGCTGCCCAGTTCGCTCAAAGCGTTGGTCATCTCGCGAATCCGCGCCACCGCTTTGTTGAAGTGGAAACGGTCGAGATCCTCCCCGACCTGGGCAATCGTCTTGTGAACCAGTCGGCGGACCTTGGCCGCGGTTTCGCCCAAGGTCGGCATCGGGGTTCCAACCGGGGGCAGATCGGCGGTCGCGGTGATCCGCCACAGCCGGTTGACATAGCGCCACGCCCCGTCGATTCCGGCTTCGGTCCAATCGAGATCGCGGTCGGGCGGGCTGTCCGACAGCATGAACAGACGCGCGGTATCGGCGCCATAGCTGTCGATGATCCCGGCCGGATCGACCACGTTCTTCTTCGATTTGCTCATCTTCTCCGAACGGCCGACCGTGACCGGTTCGCCGCTGCCGACCCGAACCGGCTGGCCATCGCTGTCGGTGGTCACGTCACTGGGGAACAGCCACGCCCCATCGGTGGCGCGATAGGTCTCGTGGCAGATCATCCCCTGGGTCAGCAGGCCGGCGAAGGGTTCGGCGATGCTGAGGTAGCCGCAATCGCGCAAGGCCCGGGTGAAGAAGCGGGAATAGAGCAGATGCAGCACGGCATGCTCGATGCCGCCGATATATTGATCAACCGGCAGCCAGCGATCAGCGACGGCGCGGTCGAAGGCGATGTCGGCGCGGTCCGGCGAGGTGTAGCGGGCGAAATACCACGAGGATTCGAAGAAGGTGTCGAAAGTGTCGGTCTCGCGCCGGGCCGGCCGGCCGCATTCCGGACAGGCGACATCCTTCCAGGTCGGATGATGAGCAAGCGGATTGCCCGGCTTGTCGAAGCTGACATCCTCGGGCAGCCGCACCGGCAGATCGCTCTCCGGCACCGGCACCGCGCCGCAGTGCTCGCAATGAATGATCGGGATCGGGCAGCCCCAATAACGCTGCCGCGACACGCCCCAGTCGCGCAGGCGATAGGTAATCGTACCGGCGCCGATGGCGAGCTGTTCAATCCGGGCGATCGCCGCCTTTTTGGCCTCTTCGACCGGCAGGCCGTTGAGGAAGCCGGAATTGATCAACACCCCGTCGCCGGTATAAGCGGTGCCAGCGGCGATCTGCGCGGCCACCGCCTCGCGTTCGGTCGCGGGCTCGACCACCTGGGTATAGCCGAGGGCGTATTTATTGGCGAAATCGAGGTCGCGCTGGTCATGGGCGGGACAGCCGAAGATCGCGCCGGTGCCGTAATCCATCAGCACGAAATTGGCGACATGGATCGGCAGGGTGCGGCCGGGCTCGAACGGGTGCTGCGCCTTCAGGCCGGTATCGAAGCCCTTCTTTTCGGCGGTCTCGATCGCCGCTTCCGAGGTGCCCATCCGGTTGCATTCGGCGATGAACTCGGTGAGGGCCGGATTGCCGGCGGCCAGTTCGCCCGCCAATGGATGGTTGGCGGCGATGGCGACGAAACGGGCGCCGAACAGAGTGTCGGGCCGGGTGGTGAAGATCTCCAGCCCGTCGTCGCGGCCGTCGATGCGGAAGGTCAACCGGGCGCCTTCGGAGCGGCCGATCCAATTTTCCTGCATCAGCCGGACCCGCTCCGGCCAACGCTCCAGGGTTTTGAGCGAATCGAGCAGATCCTGGGCGTAGGCGGTGATTTTGAGGAACCATTGCGACAGCAGCCGCTTTTCGACCAGGGCACCGGAACGCCAGCCGCGTCCGTCGATCACCTGCTCATTGGCCAGTACGGTATGTTCGACCGGATCCCAATTGACCCAGGATTCCTTGCGATAGACCAGCCCGGCCTTCAGGAAATCCAGGAACATTTTCTGTTCGTGGCGGTAATATTCGGGCTCGCAGGTGGCGATTTCGCGGTCCCAATCGTAGGACAGACCCATCGATTTCAATTGTTCGCGCATCGCCGCGATATTCTCGCGGGTCCATTGGGCGGGATGGACTCCGTGCTGGATCGCGGCATTTTCGGCCGGCAGACCGAACGCGTCCCAGCCCATCGGATGCAGCACATCGAAGCCGCGCGCCCGCTTGGTCCGGGCCACCACATCGCCGAGGGTGTAATTGCGGACGTGCCCCATATGAATCCGCCCCGACGGATAGGGGAACATCTCAAGGACGTAATATTTCGGCCGGTCGGAGGCGGGCGGAGCGGCGAAACAACCGCGCTCTTCCCAGGCTTTCTGCCAACGGGCTTCGGTTTCCTTGACGTTGTAGCGATCGGCAATGATGCGGTCGGGGCGCGACATTTCGTCGTCTGTCTTTCTTCGGGTTCGAGGGAGGGGATCAGTCCTGGGTGGCGAGACGCAACTGGCGGGCGCGGGTCAGGATTGAGTTTTCGAGATCGCCGGCCATCCGCGCATCGACGCGGACATCGACCCAGGCGCCGCCGGCGTCGCGGGCCTGTTTGAACAGCGAGACCTTGACCCCATCGGCGCGCAGGGTGCGGTCCAGGATGAAGACATTGACCTTGTAGCGTTCGTTAGGCGATTCCGGCAGTTGATACCAGTCGGTCAGAATGGTCCCGCCGAAGGCATCGGCGGTGGTGATCGGCATGAAGGCAATGGTGTCGAGCGAGGCCCGCCACAGGAAGGCATTGACGCCGATTCCCACCCCGCCATTGTTGTCGGACTTGTTTTTGCCGAACAACCCTTCGGGACCGAAAATCGTTTCCTGCTTCTCGTTGGACATGCGCGGAGCGCTGTCCCCTTTTTCACGGGTCGGATAGACCGCCTGGGCGCTGTCGCAGGCCGACAATAACAGGCTGCTCAGCAAGGCGGCAGGAACGGCGAGGCGAACCGCGTTTTTATATCGGATCATGTCGGGCCTTCATCACCGCCGCGCAACCCGTCGCGCGGCCATTGGCATGTCGCGGGCGCGGCGAGGATGCACCGAGACCCGCCCGCGCGGCAAGGGTGAAAAGCGGGGCTGCCGCCCCGATCCCCGCCTGGAGGCTGGCGCCTCCAGACCTCCCCCTTTTTTAAAAAGAAAGGGGGTTTGGGGCCTCGCCCCAATCGGGTTCGGGCGGAAGCCCGAAAAAACCGCGTCAGCGGCGTTCGCTGTTGAGGTGATTCAACCCGGACTGAAGATAATCCCAGCCAGTGATCAAGGTCAGCACCGCCGCTATCGCCAGTCCGACCTCGCCGATCCCCTGAGTCGGGAGCAGCGACAAAGCATCGCCAACCAGCAACACCGGGATCGCCACCATCTGAATCCCGGTCTTCCATTTCGCCAGCCGGCTGACCGGGAGACCGATCCGCACTTCGGCGAGAAACTCGCGCAGCCCGGAGACCATGATCTCACGCAGAACGATCACCAGAGCCGACAAGATCGACAGGGCGCTGACGCGGTGGAATGCCACCAGCAAAAACAACACCGAGACCACCAGCAGCTTGTCCGCGATCGGATCGAGAAAACGGCCGAACGCCGACACCTGATTGCGCGACCGGGCGACATATCCGTCGAACCAGTCGGTAATCGCGGCGGCAACGAACAAGGCGCAGGCAACCCACCGCGCCTCCGGGCCATCGATATAGAACAGCCCGACGATCACCGGGATCACCAGGATACGCGATAGCGTCAGAAGATTGGGAAGGGTGGTCACCATCGATCCATGTCCGTCTCGCCCCCGCCCCGTCCCAAGATCCGTCGCGAAGCGCGGCGCGGGGGGATACTAGCCCGGTTGTTTCACCCTGTCACGACTGCGACGCAGGAAAATTTCTTTCTGGTCTTTTATGACGGTTCTCGCCGCAGCCTCGGCTCATCCGTCCCCCTCCGCAGCGGGATGGAAGAACGCATAAAGCGCCCGAGCCCCGGCCCGACTGATCCCTTCGACCGCCTCCAGCTCCTCCGGCCGGGCCTCGGCCACCGCCCGGGCCGACCCAAAATGAGTCAGCAGGGCTTTCTTGCGTTTCGGGCCGATCCCGGGAACCGCATCCAGCCGCGAGTGAGTCAGCCCCTGGGCTCGACGGGCGCGGTGGGTGCCAATCGCGAAACGGTGGGCCTCGTCTCGCAGCCGCTGGAGGAAATACAGCACCGGATCGTCCGGCGGCAGCGAAAAGGGATCGCGGCCGGGACAGAAAAACCGCTCGCGCCCGGCATTGCGGTCCGGACCTTTGGCGATCCCGACCAGAGCGATGCCGCTGACGCCCAAGGCATCCAGGACCGCCGTCACGCTGGCGAGCTGACCGGCCCCGCCATCAATCAGGATCAGATCGGGCCAAGTGCCCCGGCTGCGGTCAGGATCCTCCCGCAGCGCCCGCGACAAGCGGCGGGTCAACACCTCGCGCATCATCGCCGGATCATCGCCGGGATTCGCCAGCGATTCCCGCAGGGTGTATTTGCGCCACGCTGATTTCAGCAGTCCGTCCGGCCCGGCAACGATCATCGCTCCGACCGCGTCGCGGCCCTGGATATGGCTGTTGTCGTAGACTTCGATCCGCCGGGGCGGCGCGTCGAGGGCGAAGCGCGTGGCCAAATCGGCCAGCAGGCTGTGCCATGCCCCGCTTTCAGCCCGGCGGCGGGCCAGAGCATCGCGGGCATTGTCGGCGGCATGGTCGATCAGGCGTTTGCGGGGGCCGCGTTGTGGCACGCTCAGACGGATGGTTCGGCCGGCCTTTTCGCTCAAAGCGGCGGCGGTGATCGCCGGTTCGGCCGGGGCCAGTGAGAGCAGGATTTCCGGGGGCGGATCGCGTTCGGCGTAAAACTGACCGAGAAAGGCCGCCAGCACTGCCGCCGCCGTCTCATCCTGGCCATGCTGGGGGAAATAGGCCCGATTGCCGCAATGACAGCCGGCCCGATAGGACACCACCTGAACCGAACTGACTCCCTCCTCCTGCTCCAGGGCGATGACATCGGCCTCGGCCAATCCCTCGCCGACGCTGTCGGGAGCGGTCTGAATCCGGGCCAGGGCGCGCAGCCGGTCGCGCAGGATCGCCGCTTCCTCGAAATCCAGAGCCGCACTGGCCGCTTCCATCCGGGCGGTCAGGGCATGGCGGATCGCAGGGCTTTGCCCCGACAGGAAGGCCCGCGCTCCCTCGACCAGGGCCTGATAGGCCTCCGGGGAAACGCGCCCGGCACAGGGAGCACTGCATCGCTTGATCTGATGCAACAGACAGGGGCGGGTTCGACCCGCCAGCACTGCATCGGTACAAGAGCGCAGCAGAAACGCCCGTTGCAGCGCGGCCAGGGTATGAGTCACCGCTGCCGCTGAGGCAAACGGGCCAAAATACTGGCCCGGCCGGTTCCGCGCCCCGCGATGTTTGAGGATCTGCGGCCAGGGATGATCGGCCGTGATCAGGATGTAAGGGAAGCTTTTGTCATCTTTCAGCAGGATGTTGTAACGCGGCCCCAGCGACTTGATCAGGGTGCTTTCCAGCAGCAGCGCCTCAACCTCGGTTCGGGTGGTCGCCACTTCCATCGCTCTGGTTTCCGCGATCATCCGCTGAATCCGAGGGGGCTGGCGTTCGGGATGGGTATAAGCCATCACCCGCTTCTTCAGATTTTTCGCCTTGCCGACGTAAAGCAGGATCCCCTGCCGGTCGAGCATGCGGTAAACCCCGGGGCCATCGCTCAGGGTGGCGAGAAAACGGCGGATCACCGCCACACCGCTCGCCAACGGCCCCTCTGGCGCCTCGGTCACAGACTCCTGCGTTTCCGGGAAACTCTCCATCCGTCCATCCTCTCTCAAGCCTTTGTTTCTTTTCAAGAGTCTGAGATGATGGTTCGCCGTTATCGGAATGCGCCGTAAAACCCCGTCCTTTAGGGCGGGGATATAAGGCGCTCTCTCAACCTGTTGAAGGTTAGACGAAAGCACGTCTATCGCTTTTCTCCGGAAAAGCAGTCCGCCGCCCCGTGATTGACGCCGCCGGGCCGGGAGGAATAAGGTTCCAAACTTTATCCGTTTGTTGGAAGTCAAGGAAAATGACCGATCTTCGTGACTCTGCCCGCTCCGCTGCCGCCTGGCCGTTCCAGGAGGCCCGTGCCCTGCTTGATGGCCGGCTCGGGGGCAAGAAACCGGAGAAAGGCTATGTCCTGTTCGAAACCGGCTACGGTCCGTCCGGTCTGCCCCATATCGGCACCTTCGGCGAAGTGGTTCGGACCACCATGGTTCGGCGCGCTTTCTCCCTGCTCGCGCCGGAGATCTCGACCCGACTGTTCGCCTTCTCCGACGATATGGACGGGCTGCGCAAGGTGCCCGACAACATCCCCAATAAGGAGATGGTCCGCCAGCATCTCGGCAAGCCGCTGACCCAGATTCCCGATCCGTTCGGCACCCATGAGAGCTTCGGCCATCATAATAATGCCCGCCTGCGCTCGTTCCTCGACGCCTTCGGCTTCGAATATGAATTCCAGTCGGCTACCGACTGGTACCTCTCGGGCCGCTATGATGAAGCCCTGCTCGGGGTGCTGCGCCATTATGACGAGGTGATCAACGTCGTCCTGCCGACCCTGGGCGAAGAGCGGCGGGCGACCTATTCCCCGTTCCTGCCGGTCTGTCCCAAGACCGGGATCGTCCTTCAGGTGCCGGTGGTCGAAACCCGGCCGGATGACGGAACCCTGATTTATCGCGATGCTGAGGGCAAGCTGATCGAGACCCCGGTGACCGGCGGCGCCTGCAAGTTGCAGTGGAAGGCCGATTGGGGGATGCGCTGGGTCGCGCTCGGGGTCGATTACGAAATGAGCGGCAAGGATCTGATCCCCTCGGTCGAACTGTCGAGCCGGATCGCCCGGATTCTCGGCGGCCGTCCCCCGCAAACCCTGACCTATGAACTGTTCCTCGACGACAAGGGGCAGAAAATCTCGAAGTCAAAGGGCAATGGCCTCGCGGTCGAAGATTGGCTGAAATATGCGCCGCCGGAAAGTCTGGCTCTGTTCATGTATCAGAAGCCGAAGGCGGCCAAGCGGCTGTATTTCGATGTGATTCCGCGCGCGGTCGATGATTATCTAACCTTCCTCGGCAAGTTCCCTGGGGAAGATCTGGCCAAGCAGTTGGAGAACCCGGTCTGGCACATCCATGCCGGCCAGCCCCCGCGCGAGGAGGCCCATCTCAGCTTCGGCATCCTGCTGAATCTGGCCACGGTCTGTCATGCGGAAGAGCCGTCGGTGCTGTGGGGCTTCATCCGCCGCTATGCCCCGGGCGCCGAGCCGGACAATGCGCCGATTCTCAATGCCCTGGTCGGGTACGCCATCGCTTACTACCGCGATTTCGTCAAGCCGACCCTGCATGCCCGTCTGGCTACCCCGGAAGAGATCGATGCCTTCCGCGCCCTGAAAGAGGGATTGGAGGCCCTGCCGGCCGACAGTTCAGCCGAAGATCTCCAGACGCTGGTCTATGAGGTCGGCAAGCGGCCCTGCTTTCCGGAGTTGAAGGCTTGGTTCAAGGCCTGCTACGAAGTCCTGCTGGGGGCCGAACAGGGACCGCGCCTTGGCAGTTTCATCCGTCTCTATGGCATCACCGAAACGATCGCTCTGCTCGACAAAGCGATCAAAGGCGAGCCGATCTGAGACGGGATCTGCCGCCCCGAGCCGCTGGTGCCGGATTAAGGTAGGGCTATGGCGAAAGAGGATGATGCCCAGAAACGCGCTGACCGGCTGAAGCGGGCGCGCGCGCTCGCGGCCCGGGGCGGGGCGGCCGGGAGCGCCTCTGCGCCGGCTCCACCGGCTGCGCCTCCCCCGCCGGCCGCAGCCCCCCCTGCCGGTGGCCCGCCCCGGCCCGATCCCTCGGTCTGGGGGCCTCCGGCCGCCTCCCCGCCCGAAACGAATGCCCTGATCGAATCCGCTCAGGCCTCCTCCTCGCTCACCACCGCTTCGGCCGACGCCACCCGTTCGTTACGGGCCAGTCTGCTCGACATGATTACCGGGCTGCTCAAGCCCCGGGCGGCGACAGCCTTGCCGGTGCCGGTGGTTCTGCCGCCGCCGGAACCGCCGCTGCTGACGGTGGTGCTGGCGGCTCTCGGCGGCGACAATGACGGGGCGGCCGCCACTCAATTGTTCCAGGTGTTGACCGCACGCAATGCGCTGAAAATCAAGCCTCTGGCCAAATTGTTTCTGCTTGATGGCCTTGATAACCCGGCCCAGCTTTCGACCCTGGCGCTGAACACCCGCCATGCGGTGATCGAGGAAGACGGCGACCTGCTGCTGTGGGGCGAGATTACCCCCGATGGCTATTGCCTGCGGTTAGCCACCCCGTCGGGGGAGGATGAGCGGTTCGGCCCGGCCGCCCGGATCGAATTGCCGCGCGAGATCGATGAGACCGCCGCCACCCTGCTGTTCGCTGCGCTGCTGGCCGCCGCCGAACCGGGGGGGGAAGCCCGCCGCAATGCCTTGCGCCGGTTGCTGCTCCCCGCCGCCACCGCGCTTGAACCGGTCGTGGCCCGGCCGCCAGTCGCCCTGACCATGCCGCAGCAACGCTCGGTTCAGATGGTTTACGGCCATGTCGCGGCGGTGCTGTCCGGTCTGGTGGGACCGGAACAGGCCAATCCCTGGGCCGACCGTGCCGTCACCGCCTATCGTCAGGCCGCCCGCCGTCTGGGCCGGACCGATCCCCCCTGGGAAGCCGGTCTGCTCCATCGCGCTGTCGCGGCGGTGATTGCCGGCAAGGCCGACCGCACCAAAGAGCCGGCGGCATTGCTGGAGGAATCGATCCAGGAATGGCGCGCCGCCGCCGAGGCGATCCCGCGCACCAGCATGCCGCAGGATTGGGCGGCGATTCAGACCCGATTGGGGGCGGCCTTGTTCCGCCTCGACCTGATGACCGGGCGAACCGAACTGCTGCGCGAAGCCTTGCAGACTCTGCAATCAACGCTTCAGATTTATACCCGGACCGAGACCCCGCACCGTTGGGCCGATGTGATGCACACCCTGGCTCAGGTGCTAGAGGTCTATGGCGATCAATTGCACAATGTCGAGGTTCTGCAACGCGCGGTCGAGGCTTGCCATCAGGTGCTGGAAATCCGCACCCGCGACCGCACCCCGCTGACCTGGGCGGCGGTCCAAAATACCCTCGGCTCAACCTTGTTTCTGCTCGACCGCCATTCCCCCGAAGGCGGTCATCTCGCCGAGGCCGAACAGGCTCTGAGCGAGGCGCTGGAGATCTTCCAGCTTCATCGTGCCCGCCGCCCGGCCAAGGTGGCGGCCCGAAATCTCGACCATGTCCGCCGTCTGATCGAAAGCCGGAAGACTCGCGCCCTGGTCGCACCACACTGGCTTCACGAACGTTCGCGCTGACGGGAAATTCATGGCCCCCACTCTTTCGCCGAGGGCAATCGCCCTCGATTTGCTTGCCGCCCTACTCGACCGTGGCCGTCTGCTCGACGAGCTGCTGGAAGACCGCCGCCTTGCCGGCCTTGAGGAGCGCGACCGCGCCTTCGTCCGCCGCCTGCTGGCCTGTACGCTGCGCCGGCTGGGCCAGATCGACGCTCTGATCGAGGTCTGCCTCGACCGGCCCCTCGCGCCGAGCGCCACCCGGGTCGCGCATGTCCTGCGCCTCGGGGTCTGTCAGGTCCAGTTTCTCGATCTGGCCCCGCATGCGGCGATCTCGACCAGCGTCGAGTTGGTCAAGCACACCGCCCTGGCCGGCTTTGCCGGATTGATCAATGCGGTGCTGCGTCGCGTGCTCCGCGAGGGCGCAACCCTGGTTGCCGCCCAGGATGTCGCCCGGCTGAACACGCCTGATTGGCTGTGGCGTTCCTGGACGACGAGCTATGGCGAGGAAACGGCCCGGGCGATTGCCTTGGCTCACCTGACCGAGGCGCCGATTGATTTGACGGTCGCCAGCGATCCCGAGAGCTGGGCCAGCCAATTGGACGCGGAAATTCTGCCGACCGGTAGCTTGCGTCGCGCGGCCGGCGGGCTGGTGTCGCGGTTGCCCGGGTTCGAATCCGGGGCGTGGTGGGTGCAGGATGCCGCCGCCGCTCTGCCCGCCCGCCTGTTTGGCCCCGTGCGAGGCCAGAGGATCGCCGATCTGTGTGCCGCTCCTGGCGGCAAAGCGTTGCAGCTGGCTGCCGCCGGAGCCGAGGTGACGGCGGTGGATCGCTCGGCGGTCCGGTTGGAACGACTGGCGGCCAATCTGACCCGACTCAATCTGTCGGCCCAGGTGGTGGTGGCCGATGCGGCCGCCTGGAGTCCGGGGGAGACGTTTGACGGGGTGCTGCTCGACGCTCCCTGTTCGGCCACCGGCACCTTGCGCCGCCATCCCGATGTCGCCCGCCATAAGAGTCCGGGCGATGTGACCCGGCTGGCAGCCACTCAGGCCCGGTTGCTGGAGGCAGCGACGGCGCTGGTCGCTCCTGGCGGGCTGCTGGTCTATTGCGTCTGTTCGCTGGAAGTTGAGGAAGGGCTGGAGCAGATCGAGCGTCTGCTGGCCAGCGGTGCCCCGCTGGAGCGGGTGGCGATCCGTCCGGACGAAATCGGTGGGATGGGAGAATTGATTACCCCGGCCGGTGATTTGCGGACGCTGCCGCTGCATCTGGCTGACAAAGGCGGGATGGATGCCTTTTTCGCGGCTCGTTTGCGGAGGGTCTGAGATGACGTCCCGCCGCTTTGTGCTGATCGACCGCGACGGCACCCTTAATGTCGAGAAACATTATCTGTCGGACCCGGACCAGCTTGAGCTTTATCCCGGCGCGGCGGCGGCGGTGCGGCGGCTGAATCAGCTCGGCCTGGGGGTGGTGGTGGTCACCAACCAGTCCGGGATTGCCCGGGGGTATTTCGATCTGGCCCGGCTGGAGGCGATCCACCAGCGCCTGCGGGCTCTGCTGGCGGCCGAGGGGGCCTCGATTGACGGGCTGTATCTCTGCCCGCATGGTCCGGAGGAGGAGTGTCCGTGTCGCAAGCCCCGGCCCGGGATGGTCGAGCAGGCGGTGGCCGAGCATGGCTTTGACCCGGCCCAGGCTTTCATGATCGGCGACAAGGAAGTGGATGTCGCCCTCGGTCATGCCGTTGGCGCCACTAGCTTTTTGGTCCGCACCGGTCATGGTCCGGCCTGGGTGGCGGGATCGCAGGCGGATTTTATTGTGGCCGATCTGGCGGCGGCGGTGGAATTGATCGTTGCGGGGCTGCCGCCCCGGTCCCCGCTTGGGGGCGAGCCCCCAAACCCCCCCTGAATTCAAAGGGGGTCTGGGGCATCGCCCCAGTCGGGTTCGGGCGGAAGCCCGACAAGATCAGTCGCGCGGACGGCGGGAATAGCGGAAGAAGGTCGGCTGACGCCGCGACAGGCACTTGACCTCATAGCGGGTCTGCGGCCAGTCCGCCGGCACCGCTGCCCGGTCCGAAGTGACCTGAAGCCGGACGAAAGCGGGATGGGCCTCAAGCTGGGTGCCCGCCCAGGCGACATAAATCGGATCGTCGCTGGCAACGCGCAACTCGCCGCCATCGGCCATCACCCGGGCCAATTGGTCGAGATTATCAGGATTGATGAAACGCCGTTCGGCGTGACGGGTCTTCGGCCACGGATCGGGAAACAACACAAACACCCGATTCAAGCTGGAGTCCGGCAAAGACGGCAGCAACAGACGAACATCATCCGCAAACAGACGGATATTGCCCAAGCCACGCTGTTCAATATGGCCGAGCAGGCTGGCCACACCGTTGCGGAAGACTTCGCTGCCGATCATCCCGATGGTGGGATGGGTTTCGGCCAGCTCGGCGAGATGTTCCCCGCCGCCAAAGCCCACTTCCAACCAGCAGGCCGTCACCGGTCCGGCAAACAGACGGGCCGGATCGATCTGCTGCCCCGGTTCCGGCACGGTCAGGGCCAGCCGGGGCAGCAGGGTCTCAATCAGACCGAGAGCGGTTTGACGCAGCTTTTTCCCATTGCGCCGTCCGAAGAAACGCGGCCGGTCGCCCGGCTCGCGGGACATCTCGCCCTCGGTCATCGTCGATCAGAACGCGCGCTTCAGGGCGTCAACCAGATCGGTACGCTCCCACGAGAAGCCGCCATCGGCCTCGGGGGTGCGGCCGAAATGGCCATAAGCCGCGGTGCGGGCATAAATCGGCTTGTTGAGGGCGAGGTGGGTCCGGATCCCGCGCGGGGTCAGATCCACCAACTGCTGCAACACGTCAGACAGCTTGTCCTCATCCACCTGAGCCGTGCCGAAGGTATCGACATAGACCGACAGCGGCTTGGACACGCCGATCGCGTAGGACAGCTGAATCACGCACCGGCTGGCCAGCCCGGAGGCGACCACGTTCTTGGCCAGATAACGCGCGGCGTAAGCGGCCGAACGATCAACCTTGGTCGGATCCTTGCCGGAGAAGGCCCCGCCACCGTGCGGCGCGGCCCCGCCGTAGGTGTCGACGATGATCTTGCGTCCGGTCAGACCGGTGTCGCCATCGGGACCGCCGATCACGAAACGGCCGGTCGGGTTGACGTAGAAATGCTCCTCGTCGGGGAACCAGCCCTCGGGCAGCACCTGGAGGACGTGGGCGCGGACCAGCTCACGCAATTCTTCCTGCGACGCGCTCTCGGAATGCTGGGTCGAGACCACCACCGAAGCGGCCCGCACCGGCTTGCCGTCGCGATATTCCAGAGTCACCTGGCTCTTGGCGTCGGGTTCGAGCAGGGTGGTCGCCCGCGAATGACGGGCCTGGGCAAGGCTCTTGAGAATCTCGTGCGAATAATAGATCGGCGCCGGCATCAGGCTTTCGGTCTCGTCAACCGCATAGCCGAACATGATGCCCTGGTCGCCCGCGCCTTCGTCCTTGTTGCCGGCAGCATCGACGCCCACCGCAATATCGGCCGATTGAGCATGCAGGCGATAGACGATTTCGGCATCCTGCCAATGGAAGCCGTCCTGCTCGTAGCCGATGTCCTTGATCGCATTGCGGGCGGTTTCGATCAGGAGATCTTTGGTGACCGAAGCCGGGCCACGCACTTCACCAGCCAGAACCACCAAATTGGTGGTGCACAAAGTCTCAGCCGCAACACGGGCCTGCGGATCGGCCGCCAGGAAGGCGTCGACGATCGAGTCGGAAATCCGGTCGCTGACCTTGTCGGGATGTCCTTCGGACACCGATTCGCTGGTGAAAAGGTAATTTTGCTTGGACACAGAAAAGCCCTCCTCGATCCTATCCACAAGGGACCAGGGGCATCAGACGCTGGGAAACGTCTCCATCGCGATGCACCCACTTAGCCATTTTAACGTGGCGGCAAGCGGTCAAATCTCCACGGGAGCGGCTCATCCCACTCCGGGGAATTCTTCTGACAGGGCGCAACCGGCCCGTCAAGGGGCTTGCCCGGACCGGCGAACCCTCGGCGCGGCCACAAAAAACGCGCGTCCGATCTCTCGGTCCGCGCGGCAGGAGCAGCAAGACTTTCGCGCTGATGCTAAGGAGCCGATGGCGGGGGATTGGCTCGGGACGGGGCCAGAGCGGCTTCCCCCTCCCCCGCCTCCGCCGGCGGAAGGGCCTCGGCCGGGGTCGGACGGGGGGCGAGCCGATCCAGCGGCCGGGCAACCGGAGCCTCCGGCGCCGCCTGATCACTGAACACCACCACCACCTCAACCGCATTCGGATCCGGCCGCTCGCGCAGAATGCAGAACGGGGCAGCCGCCTGAGGCTGGGGCGCCAGGGTGGAAACCGGCGGCCGCGCCAGTTCCTCCTGAACCGCCTGTCCGGCCTTGTCGAGCAACACCAGTTTCATCGTTGGAACCGGACGCTGATGATCGCTGATATTGACGATCAGGCCGCACACCCGCAGCACTTCAACGTCATTGCGGACAAAGCGTTCCGGACTGCCCGCTTTCCGTAATTCCAGCCCGGCGCCCAGCACCTCATGACGCAAACCGACGCTGGCCAACACCGGCCCCGCTTCCGGGACCAGATCGACCAGCGGATCCTGAAAATAATAAGCCGCGCCGCCCAGCCCGCCCAACACCAGCAGTCCCAGAACCCCCCACAAGGCCGCCACCCCACCGCGATGACGGGGCTCCTCCGCCGCTTGGGCAAAGAATTCCGGCACCGGCTGCGATCCGGCCTCCAGCAACCCTTCCGGCGGCTCTTCGAACACCGGCGGGGCACGATCAGCCGTAGACGGCGGCTTCAGGGAGAAATCAAAATCCGGCGGCGAGGGGGCCGGCTCAGGCTCTGCCTTCGAGGCAACCGGATTGAAGGGAGCGAAGCCGAAATCAGGCTCCGGCTCGGGCTCCGGCTCCAGCACAGCCGCCGCCGGGAGGAAGGGGGGCTCTTCCTCCTCCTCCTCCAGCCGCAGCGGGGTCTGGAACCAAGTCTCGCCGCATTTGGCGCATTTCAACTTGCGCCCTTCGCGACCGAGCGCGGTATCGGGGACCGAGAAATTGGTTCCGCAATTCGGGCAGGTGGTCAGCATGGAAATGAAAACCGCGCAAGGGAACGCCTTGAGACTTATAGGCCGGCCGCGACGGCAACACAAGCAGAGGCCAGGGCCAACACCCCAGACTCTCTCTTCTTTCCGGAAAGGAGCGGAGGTCTGGAGGCGCCGCCTCCAGGCGGGGATCGGGGCGGCAGCCCCGCAATCTTCCCGATAAGCCGATCCGACCCGGCCTTGAGACAGCGGAACAGACCTGCTAAACCGGGACCTTCGCGACAGGAGGGATCTATGCGCCAGGGCCGGATCGAGCGCACCACCAATGAGACCGCTATTACCGTCTCCGTCGAACTGGATGGCGGCGGGCGCTATCAGGTGGCCACCGGAATCGGCTTCCTCGACCATATGCTGGAACAATTGTCGCGTCATTCCCTGATCGATCTGGTGGTCGAGGCGCGTGGCGATCTGCACATCGACGCCCACCACACCACCGAGGATGTCGGGATCGCCCTGGGACAGGCTCTGGCCAAGGCCCTGGGCGACCGCAAGGGAATCCGCCGTTATGGCGAAGCCTCCGTCCCGATGGACGAGACCCTGACCCGGGTCGCGCTGGATCTGTCCAACCGGCCCTATCTGGTCTGGCAGGTGTCCTTCCGCCATGACCGGCTCGGCACCCTCGACACCGAATTGTTGCGCGAATGGTTCCAGGCGTTCGCTCAGGCCGCCGGCATCACCCTGCATGTCACCTGCCTGTATGGCGAGAACGACCATCACATCGCCGAAAGCTGTTTCAAGGCCCTGGCCCGGGCCTTGCGCGATGCCATCGAGATCGACCCGCGCAAGGCGGATGCCGTTCCCTCGACCAAAGGCACTCTGGGAGGCAGCCTGTGACCGCTTACGTTGCCATTGTTGATTACGGTTCGGGCAATCTCCGCTCCGCCGCCAAGGCGTTCGAGCGGGTGGTGGCCGAGCGTGGTCTCGGTCTGGAGATCCGGGTCACCGCCCGGGCCGAGGAGGTCGCCGCCGCCGAACGGATCGTCCTGCCTGGCGTCGGAGCTTTTGCCGATTGTAAAGCCGGACTCGATGCCCTGCCCGGGATGGGCGCGGCCCTGACCGAGAGCGTGCTGCACCAGGGCCGTCCGTTTCTCGGCATCTGCGTCGGGATGCAATTGATGGCCACCACCGGCCGCGAACATGGTGTCCATCAGGGCCTCGGCTGGATCGAGGGCGAGGTGGTGCCGCTCGACGTCGCCGCCGCCGGGCTGAAGGTGCCGCATATGGGCTGGAACGATCTGGTCGCCGACCGGCCGGACCACCCCCTGCTGGCCGGGCTGCCCAATGGCGCCCATGCCTATTTCGTCCATTCCTACCATTTCCATTGCACCGATCCGGTCCACCGCCTCGCCCATGTCGGCTATGGCGGCGCGGTCACGGCCCTGATCGGCCGCGACAATCTCGCCGGCACTCAGTTCCACCCGGAGAAATCCCAGGCGACCGGACTGAGACTGATCGAGAATTTCCTGACCTGGAGGCCGTGAGCGATGTTTCTTTATCCCGCCATCGACCTCAAAGACGGTGCCTGTGTCCGGCTGCGCCTTGGCCTGATGGAAGAGGCCACGGTGTTCAACACCGATCCGGCCGATCAGGCCCGCGCCTTCGCTGCCGCCGGGGCCGAATGGATTCACGTCGTCGATCTGAATGGCGCTTTCGCCGGCAAGCCGGTCAATGCCGCTGCGGTCGAGGCGATCCTGACCGCCGTGACCGTCCCGGTTCAGCTCGGCGGCGGAATTCGCGACCTAGCCACAATCGAAGGCTGGCTCGGACGCGGAGTGCGCCGGGTGATTCTCGGCACGGTCGCCCTGAAAGCCCCGGACCTGGTGCGTGAGGCCTGCCGCTTGTTCCCCGGCCGGATCGCGGTCGGAATCGATGCCAAGGGTGGCAAAGTCGCGGTGGAAGGCTGGGCCGAAACCAGCGATCTCGCCGTGCTCGACCTCGCCCAGCGCTTCGAAGATGCCGGGGTCGCCGCGTTGATCTATACCGACATCGATCGCGACGGCGTGCTGGCCGGCCCGAATGTCTCTGCCACCCAGGCCTTGGCCGAGGCGATCGGGATTCCGGTGATCGCTTCCGGCGGAGTCTCCTCGCTTGAGGATCTACGCGCCCTGAAACAGATCTCCCGCCTCGATGGGGTGATCTCCGGCCGCGCTTTGTATGACGGGCGGATCGACCTCGCCCAGGCGGTCGCCCTGCTCAAGGATCCGACGCCATGCTGAAGATGCGGATCATTCCCTGCCTCGACGTCAAAGACGGACGGGTGGTCAAGGGAGTCAATTTCGTCGATCTGATCGATGCCGGCGATCCGGTCGAACAGGCCCGATTGTATGATCAGGCCGGGGCCGACGAACTGACCTTCCTCGACATCACCGCCAGTTCCGACAATCGCGACACCATTTATGATGTGGTGCGGCGCACCGCCGAACAATGCTTCATGCCACTGACCGTTGGCGGCGGCGTTCGGCGTAACGACGATATCCGCAAGCTGTTGCTGGCCGGTGCCGACAAAGTGTCGATCAACACCGCTGCCGTCCACCGCCCCGAATTCGTCCGCGAGGCGGCGGAGAAATTCGGGAGTCAGTGCATCGTTGTGGCGATCGATGCCAAGCAGGTTGCCCCCGGCCAGTTCGAAATCTTCACCCATGGCGGCCGAACCCCGACCGGGATCGATGCGGTGGCCTGGGCGCAGCGGATGGTAGCCTATGGCGCCGGGGAAATCCTGCTGACCTCGATGGATCGCGATGGCACCCGGGCCGGCTTTGACCTGGCCCTGACCCGGGCGATTGCCGATGCGGTGACGGTGCCGGTGATTGCCTCCGGCGGGGTCGGCACGCTGGATCATCTGGTTGAAGGGATTCGCGACGGCCACGCCACGGCCGTCCTGGCGGCCTCGATTTTCCATTTCGGGATTTTCTCGATCGCCGAGGCCAAAGCCCATCTCGCCGCCGCCGGGATTCCGGTCCGGCTCTGAGCGACGCTCCCCCCTCACTTTTCTCTCAAGTTCAAGAAAGGCCGAATCATGGCCCAAAACTGCGAAATTCTTGAAGAACTCTACACGACGATTCTCAGCCGGCGCGGTGGCGACGCTGACAAATCCTATACCGCCAAGCTGTTCGCACGTGGACGCGGCAAGATCGCCCAGAAATTCGGCGAAGAAGCGGTCGAGACCGTGGTCGCCGCTCTGGCCGAAGGCCGTGATGAACTGGCGTCCGAGAGCGCCGACATGCTGTATCATCTGCTGGTGCTGTGGGCGGAGTGTGGCATTGAACCCGGCCGGGTCTGGGCTGAACTCGAACGCCGCCTTGGCACCTCGGGCATCGACGAGAAAAAGTCGCGCGCCAAAAAAGGCTGACCAACACCGGAGGGGGGACAATGGCCTACGACGACAGCAATGTGTTCGCTCGGATCCTGCGTGGCGAGATTCCTTGTAACAAAGTCTATGAGGATGAGCATAGCCTCGCCTTCCACGACATCAATCCGCAGGCGCCGATTCATATTCTGGTGATCCCGAAGGGACAGTATGTCTCGATCGTCGATTTCACCGCCAAGGCCACCGAAATCGAGATTGCGGCTCTGTTCCGCGCCGTAACCAAGGTTGCCGAAATCGCCGGCGTGACCGACGAAGGGTGGCGTCTGTTGGCCAATATCGGGATCAATGGCGGCCAGGAAGTGCCTCATCTCCATATTCACGTCTTCGGCGGGCGCAAGCTCGGCCCGATGCTGACCCGCTCGTAACCGGACGGGGCGCCCCAACGAAAAACCCCCGCACCGGGGGGGACGGGCGGGGGCTTTCGTGGGAGGTGCGCTCTTCGGGAGGGGGACGAAGGCGCAACGGGCTAAACAGAGAAGACGAGTCAGTTTCTGAAGAAGTCATCCATGGCTTATGACAAGGAGTGTCGCACCCGCTGGATTACGGCATCGTGGCGGCGACATGAGCTTTTTGTAATGCGGGCGTATTTTCCGCCGCTGGAGCGGGCTCCGGCTCGGCTTCGGGCTCGGGTGCCGGCGGCGGGGCCGGCCGGGTCGGCGGCGTCAGGCCGAACAAGGGACTGAGCAGCGGCGGCGCGGCGGCGCTGAGGCTGGCCAGCCCATAATCGGCCAGCGCCTGAGCCAGCCAGGCCCGGGTGTTGAGCGCCCAGATATGGTCCGCCGTAATGACCACCGCCGCCCCCCAGCACTGTCCGACCTCGGCGCCATCGCCACACCATTCCAGGATAATGGCCTCGGTCAGGCTGAATTTACGCAAGGCTGCCTGCAAGATCTCGACCACCACCTCGATTTCGAGCGGGGTATCGCCCTGATGCAGGTGCAGGAGACCGCGTTCGACCGGGATGGCGGCCGTCTCGGCCGGCGCGGTGGTCGCCGCGACCGGGAGCGGCGGCGGCGGGAGAGTCGGATCCGCCGGATCGAGCGGCACCTCTTCCCACCAGCAGCCGGTGAAGGGATGGTCGAAATGTTCCAGAATGATCGTCAGATCGTCGCGGAGGCTCTCCTCGACCTCGGGCGGGGTGAATTCACCGTCGATGGCATGGGCCAGTTCGATCGCGTGATCAAGCGCCGGGCGGGGCAGAACGATCCGGGCAGCAAAGCGGGTGGGGCTGGGAAGCGACATGAGACAGAACCTTCAGTCGGGGCGGACGGAGACTCGACCCCGTCAGGACGGAACGGAAGCGGTGCGGTTGATATCACGATTAGGGTAAGCTTGGCGACCAGTGCAAAAGGCGCAACCAATGCTGGCGTCCTCGCCGGCAGCGCGGTAAAATGGCCCCATGACAGCCAGCGTCGTCTCCCGCCACACCACCCCGCCCTCGTTGGAGGAATTCGAGGCGATCGCGGCTGCCGCCTTCGCTGAAATTCCAGACTCCCTCCGTCACCACGTGGCCGATGTGGTGATCCGGGTCGAGGATTTTCCCGATGCTGAAATCGAGCGCGAGATGGAACTGGACAGTCCCTTCGACCTGCTCGGGCTGTATCGCGGCTCGGCGATGGATATCCATGCCTATGGCGGGGTACCGGGCGGGGTCGATATGATCCTGCTCTACCGCCGCCCGATCCTGGATTACTGGTGCGAAATGGGGGAAGATCTCGCCGTTCTGGTCCGCCATGTTCTGATCCACGAGATCGGCCATCATTTTGGTCTGTCGGACCAGGATATGAGCCGGATCGAGGACGAGGCCTGATCCGGGGTCGGGCCGGGGCGCTCCTGATCGGGGCGGCGCTGGCCCTGGTCGTGGCCTGTGGCGCCGCGCCGCTTCACGCCGATGAGGTGCGGCTGCTGGCCCGATCCGGGGCCTTGTCGCCCGAAGGACTCGCCCGTTTCGAGCACGAGACCGGAACCCGGGTTCATCTGGTCGAAGTTGCCGAACCTGCTGAAATCATCCGCCGTCTTGACCGTCCCGAGTCCGGCTATGACGTCGCTTTTCTGCTCGACCATCAGGTTCCCGACCTGATCGGGCGGGACCGGCTGGAACGAATCTGGGCCGATCGCCTGCCCGGCTTCTGGAACATCGAGGATCCCTGGCGCGCCCGGGCCTTTGATCCCCAGAATGAATACACCATCCCCCATCAATGGGGGACCACCGGGCTGGCGATTGATGCCAGCGTCTATGATGGCCCCCAGGATTCCCTGAGCCTGTTGTTTTCGCCGCCGCCGGCCCTGGCCGGGCGGGTGGCCCTGATCGACGATCCGGTGATGATTCAGTTCGCTTTGCTGGTGGCCGGCGAATCCCACTGTGCCAGTGATGCCCGACGGCTGACCCAAGCGGAAGCCCGGCTGGCTCCGCTGCTGGCGCGGGCCCGCCTAGTGCGGGCGGATCGGACCCAGGCCGCCCTGCGCGACCCTAAATTCGCCCTGGTGGTGGCCTGGAGTGGCGATGTGATGCAGGCCCGCCAGAGCCGGCCCGAGTTGGTTTTCGCTTACCCGCGCGAGGGCAATCCGATGTGGAGCGAGGTCGCGGTGGTGCCGCGCCATCCCCCTAACCTCGCTGCCGCCCTTAAAGTGCTGACGTTTCTGCTGCGGCCGGAGAATGCCGCCCTTCAGTCCGATTATAACGGCTTTGCCACCACGATTCGCGGCGCGGAATCCCATCTCCGCCCCGAGGTGCTGGCGGCGCCGGAACTGGTGGCCCCCTGGCCGGCCCAGGTGGTGTTTCAGGTTCCCTGTTCCGCCTCGGCCCAACGCCGCCAGGAGGCGGCCTGGGCGCATCTGCGGGCCCCCCTCCGGGTTCGCCGTCCGGTGCCCGGAAGCTGAGTCAGAGGAAGCGAAGCAGGACGAATCCCCCGACCAGCAGCAGCACGAACAGGGTGGTGACCAGAGTCAGCCGGCGTTCGATGAAGGTGCGGATCGGCGGCCCGAACCGCCAGAGCAATGCGGCCACCAGGAAAAAACGCACGCCCCGGGCAAAAATCGAGGCCAGGGTGAAGCGGAACAGATCGAAATCGAACGCGCCGGCGGTGATGGTGACCAGTTTGTAGGGGATTGGGGTCATCCCCTTGACGATGATGAACCAAGCGCCCCATTCGTCGATCACCGGCTTGAGGGCATGGAACCGGTCGACCAGATGGAACGCGCCGAGAATCGCCATGCCCAGGCTGTCCATGGCGAAATAGCCGATGGCATAACCAAGATAACCGCCCGCCACCGAGGCCACGGTGCAGACCAGAGCCAGATGAGCCCAGCGGGTCGGCGCCGCCAGCACCATCGGGATCAACATCACATCGGGCGGGATCGGGAACACCGAGCTTTCGATGAAAGAGACGGCCGCCAGCCACCA
>Ga0209373_10001979_pt1 | contig 21995 bp, 18 predicted proteins | sample Higcelweek5metaG_FD_187173 | JGI IMG/M metagenome (GOLD analysis project Ga0209373, IMG submission 187173) | Freshwater pond sediment microbial communities from the University of Edinburgh, under environmental carbon perturbations - High... | ecosystem: Environmental > Aquatic > Freshwater >... | reverse complement strand
TCGATCTGGCGCGGCCCATCCCGCACGGCATCAACTCCATGATCCCGATCGCGCAGAAGGAGATGGGATTGCGCGACGAGGAGGCCGCGGCGAAGTTGCTTTTCTCCAACACATTCGACTTCACCGGCATGGGTCCGAATCTCGTGAAGCGGCTGCTCAAGGAGCTTCAATCCTCGATCGGATTCTTCGAGGTCCAGACGGGCCAATCGATCGGGCAGTTGTATTGCTCGCTGCAGCCGTCGGGCTTCAGCTGGTTGAGCAGCACATTGGCGAGCGCGCTCGGCGTCGCCCAGATGTCGCTCGATCTCAAGCCGTGGCTGGCCAAGCAGGGCATCAAGTTTGCGCCCGGCGTATGCCCCGAGTCGATCCCCGGGCCTTGGTTTAGGCTCCTCAGCCTGATGGCAAACAATCAACCCATGGTCGCATCCCATGAAGCCCAGTAAGAAATCGGCAGGCCCCGCACTGTTCTGGCACCCGGATTTCCGGGTGCTCGCCGCACTGCCCGATACCAAGGTCATCCGGACGTCGTTCCTTGTGAATTTTGCCGCGGTGGCGGTGCTGCTGGTGCTGGGGCTTCTCGTGTACCGGCAGGAAAACGAGATTTCGAGCGTCCGCAGCCAAGTGGACGAGTGGACTCGCCAAGGGGAATCGCTGCGCCCCCGGCTGACGAAGGCGACGCAGCTGCAGAAGGAATTTTCCGATGGGGAAACCAGAGTACGTCAGTTTCAGGAGTTCGTGAAACCCAAGCTGGTTGGCTCGGACTTCCTCATGGTTATCGCCGAGACACTGCCCCGCCTGACCATCATCGATGTGATCGATGTATCCGCGGACATCGTGCGCTTGCGCGGTACGGTCGTCGGTTCTTCGGCTTCGCTTGCGCAGACCTATGCCGACCAGCTCGCGGCACATCCGGCCATCGTTGCGATAACGGACAGCGTGCGGCTGCGCTCGCAGAATCGCGACCAAGCCGGCAACCGGTTTACCTTCGAGATCGAGCTCAAACTCAAGAGCGACGCTCCCGCTCCGGCCCCCAAGCGCGTTCGCACCACTCAACCGAAGGATACCGATGAGTAACCCCCCGCTTCCCCGCAATTTTCTCCGACGGTATCCGCTGGCCTTGGGCTGTGCGGCTGTGTGCCTCCTACTTGCGACCGCGTTTATTGTTAGGCGAGGAACGCTGACCGGCGATGCCGAGCGGCTTGCACAGCTGGAGTCGGAAGGTCGGATTATCGAGCGCAATGTGCGCAATGCCGGAGGGATGGCGGAGCACACCGCCACGCTCAAACAGGGGGTGGCCCGGCTTGAGAAACGGCTCATCCGCGCGGACGATATCGCCGGTACCCAGGAGTACTTCTACGGACTGGAGAAGGCCAGCGGCGTGACCATGACGGTTCTGCGTCCCTTGGGCGTGTCGAAGGCAGCGGCGACCACCTCGCTCTACCAGCCGGCCGGGTTCAATGTCGTCGTCGAGGGCGGGTATTCGCAGCTTAGCAGCTTTCTTCGCTCGCTCGAATCCGGGCTGAGCCTGTATCGCCTGGTCGATTTCTCGGTTCAGCGCGCCTCGACCGTCGCCTCCGCCGAAGGTCGTGCGCAGCGAGAGGTGCTCACCATCAATTTCCAACTGCTCGCCGCCAAGTGATGAAAACTCGCCATATCGCTTTGTTGTCGCTGCTCTGGCCCGTTTCCTCTCTTTGGGCACAGTCGATCTCGCAGCCCGCGGCTCGGGAGAGTGTGCTGGCCGATCTCGGAAAGATCGGTGTCGCCGATTCGGCGAAGGCTCAGGTTGAGCCCGCCAAGGATCCCTTCAATCCGCCCGCTGCCGACCTGCGCGAAGCGCCAGCTCCAGGCCGCGAGGGCGAGGCGACCCGTCGGAGTGACGCCGAACTGCCGGCCCTTCTCGCCGCACGGGTGCATCCGACCGGCAGCATGACGCTCGGTGGCGAGCCGTATCTGCTATTCACCGAGCGGCGGCAAAAAATCGGTGATAAACTCACTATCGATCTCGATGGTGTTGAATACGTCGTAGAGATCGTCAGCATCGGCACCAATCGATTCCGCATCCGATACAACGGCAAGGAAGCCGAGCGAACCATCAAATGATTCTCCGTATGAAACGAAACAAACTGCTTGTCTTAGCTGCTGCATCCGTCTTTGCGCTACCCCTCTGCGCGCAGAGCGATGCGCAGGCCACGGGCACTCCGTCGCCCACGCCCACGACCGTATCCCTCAGCGAGAAGAAGGACCTCATCTCGGTCGACTTCCCCAACGAGGAGATTCGCACGATCCTCCGCAACGTTGCCGACATGTTCGAGCTGAACTTGGTCGTCCCCGAGACGCTCCAAGGCCGCACCTCGATCAAGCTGCGCAACGTCACGTGGCGGCAGATCTTCCGCGAGGTGCTCCAGCCCGTCGGCTACACCTACATGGAGGATCAGAACATCATCCGTGTGGTCAGCCAGGACGCTCTCGCCCAGGAGCCCAACGTCACCGAGGTCTACATCCTCAACTATGCCGAGGCGGGCAAGATCCTCCCGACCATCTCCTCGATGGTCGATACGACCGAAGCCGTGAAGGGCCGCATCCAGATCGACCAGCGCAACAACGCCCTTGTCATCACCGAGCGCCCGTCGCGGCAGGAGAAGATCAAGGAGATCATCGTGAAGCTCGATGTCGCGACCGCCCAGGTCATGATCGAGTCGAAATTCATCGAAGTGACCAACAACGACGGCAGCGATGTCGGCCTGAACTGGTCCTCGCTGAAGAACTTCACGGTCAAGCAGGGTGCGATCGAGTCGGCCGCGCAGCATACTCAGACGACCACTACGTATACGCAGAATCCCAGCACTGGACTGTACGAGGCCACCACCGCCACCACATATCAGGAAGGTGCGGCCGCCAACAGCTGGAAGAACAGCCTGCAGTCGCTCTTCAACGCCCCGCAACTCGTGACCTCGACGTTCTCGATCTCCGAGTTCGGCGCTGTGATGTCGCTCTACGAGTCCCAGAACAACGTCCGCCTCGTCTCGAATCCGACGGTGGTCACGCTCAACAACATCGAGGCCTCGATCAACATCGGCGAGGAATACCCGATCCCGAACTACACCTACAACCAGGAGCAGGGCAGCTTCGAGATCAGCGGGTTCACCTACAAGCCGATTGGCATCAACCTGAAGGTCACTCCGCAGATCAACAATGCGGGCTTCATCAAGCTGAACATCCTTCCCGAGGTGAGCAGCCGTTCGGGCGAAGTCTCCTTTGGCGGTGCTTCCGGTGCCTCCATTCCGATCATCGCCACCCGCAAGGCGATCACCCAGGTTTCGTTGAAGAACGGTCACACCCTCGGTATCGGTGGCCTGATCGAGAACCAGAAGACCAAGGGCAACTCGAAGGTGCCGGTGATCGGCGAGATCCCGGTGCTCGGTTCGCTCTTCAAGTCCAAGAGCGAGGCGCTGAAGACCCGTAATCTGATCATCTTCATCACCGCCAAGACGCTCGACAACGCCGAGCCGAAGGTCGACGAGGTGTTCAGCTCCGAGCTGCTCCAAGGCGCGGATGTTGTGAAGAAGGACATCCCCGGCGCTCGCGAGCCGAACCCGGCCTTGAGCAACTGAGCGAATTCATCGCCTGATTTCCAAGCCGCGCCGGAATTCCGGCGCGGCTTTTCCATGATCCTAGAAGGCGCACTCGGGGCCACAGGGCACTGAGACAAGGCAGGAGGCCACGGAGAGTTCGGAGTGAAAACCGCCCGCCGACACGCTCCTCATTTTGGTGAGTGATCCGAGGCCCGGCGATGCTATGCCAAGCATTTCTCTGCCGCAGGTTCTGCCAAACGGCAGAATGTTCTCCTTCCGTCTCTCCTCTGCCTCCGTGACGTGTCCGAACCTTCTCGGTTCATGCATCGTACAACGACCTGTAGCGGATTTGCCCAGCTGCGGACTCACCGGAACGAGGCAGGCCGGCCGGATGCAATCGGCTCTTGCACGAGTTTAGGGCGTTCCGGCCCCGGATCGGATACCAAGCGGCCGTTGGCCAAGCACCGCTTGGCAGCGCCTGGAGCCAGCTGCCGGCAGAACAGCGCTCCGGTGCCTCACAGAAACAAACCTTGGCCCTGGCCCGGTTTATCGCCCGATTTTACCCCAAACTGGCGTTTGCTTGTTTGCCAGTATGGCGCTGGGCATCCATCTTCCGGGCGTTCTTTCCAGTCGATATCATCAACCTCCTGTTCGTTTATCATGAATCATTCCAAGAATCACCGGGAGGGATTCACGCTTGTCGAAATCATGATCGTGGTCGCAATCATCGCATTGCTGGCCGCGATGGCGATTCCGTTGTGGCAGCGAATCCGTCTCAGGGCAATCAGTGCGGCGATGGACAACGACGCCCGCCAGTTGGCCAGCGCGGCGCAGCAGTACTTTTTGGAACACAGCGCAACGAGCGTACCTGTGAACTACACGAATGGACGGATCACCGGTCCGCTTGAGGAACGGGTGCAGTTCATCGGGAGCGGGTATTCTTCGGTGAATGCCTCTTCGCCGTTGCTGGTTGATGCTCCCTTCACCATGGAGCATCCGCTGTTGGGCGAGCCCGGCCTGTACAGCATCGAGGGCCAGCGGCAGCCCTGATTTTTCCCCTTGGGCGAAGTGAATCCCGGCCGATGCACCGCAGGCCGCTCCATTGCGAGATCGGCTTTTACAGTTTTGTAAAAGCGTGAATCTTGACCGGAGCTGCTGATCGGATTCGCTTCCCCACGTTCGCAAGTCATCAACCCCAACATCAATACTAGGATATCATATGAATATTCGTTCCAAGAAGGGCTTCACCCTCGTTGAAATCATGATCGTCGTCGTGATCATCGCTTTGCTCGCGGCCATGGCCATCCCGGCCTTCAAGAAGGTTCGCCAGAACTCCCGCAAGTCGGCCATGACGAACGATGCTCGCCAGCTCGCTTCGGCGGCCCAGCAGTACTTCCTCGAGAATAGCGTTACGACCACTGGCGCGGTTTCTTTGGCCAATGGCGTTATCGGTACTCCGCTCACTGCCTACGTGAAGCAGATCGGCAGCGGGTATACCACTACCACTATTACGTTCACGGCGGAGGATAGTTTCTCGCTGGAGCATCCGATTCTCATCGGCATGGAAGGTGCGGTGGGTTCCGGTGGTTTCTGGTACAACTCGGAAGGTCAGATCTACAAGTAAGCTGTCCTGGCTTTTTGACCGAATTCGAGCCGCCGAGATTATCGGCGGCTTTTTTTATGGAGCATGATGGACTTCGCCTGATCGCCGCTTGTGGCTCACGGCTTGTGGCCGTGTCGCTCCTTTGCATACAGTAACTGGATTCCCCATGCCTTCGCTCGAGAGTCGTTCACGATGGTTGCTGGCGCTGGGAGCGTGCGGTGTGCTGTGGCTGTCGACGGCGGAACAGAGCGCCGCGCGGATGCTGGCATGGCCATGGTGCCTGCTCTACGGCGGGATCATCGTTCTGCCTTGGCTTGCACTTGGCGTGGCTCTCGTGAATCGGCGGCATGTATCCAAGTGTCTGTCGAGAGCGTGGGGGCTGGCGTCTGTCGCTTGGGGCGGAGGCCTGGCTGTCTCGGTGGCGGCAAGCCCGTTGCGTCCTGATCTGTGGGTTTGGCTCGGCGTGCCGCTGGCGGGGTTGGCGTGGTTCGGTCTCCTCAGGCATGAAATGTCCGGAAGGTCGTGTTCCGGAGGCATCGAGCGGCAGGGCTTGTGGCCGGCTTGGATTATCGGAGGCGCAGGAGCGGTTCTTGCCATGGTTTCGCTCGTGTTCTGGGTGGCCGATCAGTTCGTGCGAATGGAGCATCTGGCGGTGTCCGGCGCAGCGGCTCCTGCAGGTTTGTATGCCTGGATACAGTGGTGGTTCATGGCGCGCAATCATCAGCCCTTGGGGCATGTGAATTTCACCGGAGGCGCGGCGGTGCTTTACCTCCCCTGGCTGTGCTGGCTGGCGTGGCGCGGCTGGGTAGCCGCGCATGGGGCGCCATACGAGGCGGGGTCATCGCCGGCCGGGATGCGCGATGGGAGCGGGGACGTTTCGGCGAAACATCCCCGCCTGGCGCGAGTCCCTCGCCATATGCCGGGCTGGCTCTGGACTGCGGCATCGCTGCTTGGCCTGCTCATGCTTGTCTCCTCGGGCAGCCGGGGGGCGTGGCTGGGGTTGCTTGCCGCCGTGGGCAGCGCCGGCTTTCTGCTCTGGCGCAACCGGCCGCACTGGCGACGGCGACTGCTTCTTGCGCTGGCCGGTGTCTCGGCTGGATTGTGTCTCGTTGTTGTGTCCAATCCTCCATTGCGGTCCGCGCTGCGGCGGCATGCTCCGACCGAGATCCCGAACGTGAGCAATGCCGAGCGTTGGGAGATGGTTCGCATCGGCTGGAAAATGGGGCTCGACCGTCCCTTGACGGGGTGGGGGACCGGGGCGGTGCCGCTGGCGTACGATGCCTACCGGGCCGGGGCGAAGTGCGGCCCGGTGAACATGCTGCAGGTGCACAGCACGCCGCTGAACCTCTGGGCCGAGGGGGGGCTGTTGCTCGTGCTTCCGGTTTTCCTGGGGGTTGTGCTTGCGGCGCGGGCGTTGTGGCGCGGCGCTTCGGCCGGAACTCCCGATTTTGTCTTTTCGCCCCGCTTCCCGGCCGGCCTGTCGTTCATGGGGTACGCGGTCTTTGCCTTGACCGACTACCAGCTCGATCTGCCGATCGTCGTATTCACGCTTGCGACCGATCTGGCCATTCTGGTGCCGGCGGGACGCCCGGGCGTCGCTTCCCGGCGAGTTCGCATGCTGGCCGCCGCGTTTTCGGCGGCTGCTGCGCTCGGGCTCGGTATTGTGGTGTTCCGCTGGATCGAGTCGCGGCGGATGCTCGCGCAGGGGGACATCGATGCTGCGATCTCATGGCAGCGGGAAGACACTACACTGCGCGCCATGCGTGGTCTGGCCTGGGCGGCCATGTCCGGCGCTGCGGCGGACGATCGGGCGAGGCGCACGCTACGTGCGCAAGCGCGGCGGGATCTCCAGCTGGCCCTGGGGCGCGGCGGGCATGTCGAGTTTGCCCACTACAATATGGGCTGGTTGTGGCTTGATGAAGACCCGGCGGCGGCGGCAGGGTACTTCGGCACGGCGCTGCGGGTTGCGGTTGCGCGGCCGGGGGCGTGGTCGGGATTGGGGCTGGCTCGGCTGCGCCTGGGCCAGCGCGATGCGGCGATCGATGCGCTTGCGATGGAATGCCTGGTCGATCCGGCGTATCTGCACTCGGGGCGGTGGGGGACGGCGGAACTTGCCGGGATCCGGGCGGATACGCTGAGCCGTCTTGCATCGAAGCTTGCGCAGGTGCGTGGGCGCAGGGTGCCGGGCGGATGGCCGGCACCGCAGGCCCGCTACCTGCAGGCGGTTGTCGGATGGCTCGCCGGCGAATGCGATGCGGCGGCGGTGGCGGCTTGCGCCGACAGTCCGGAGCATGCCGAGTTCTGGCGGGCGCTGGAGGGCCCGGCCGACGTCCAGCTGCATCCGTTCTTCTCGGCACGCAAGGGAGATCGGGCGACGCTTCGCCGCCTGGCCTCGGCCTATGGGAGCGCCGGGGGCGGGGCTCCGGCCGGGGTCATCGAGGACTTTCTGGATCGCGTATCTGCCGTGCAGGATACGGTCGCGTTGCGGCGCTTGCTGATGGCGGATGGAGACCGGCAACCGCCCTCGATCAGGACCTTCCCACCGACGGCCGGTTTTGGCGTTCGCATGCGGAATCCGTATGCACAGCGCCTGCCTTTCTGCGGTCCCGAATACCGCAATATCCTTGCGGAGAGCCTGCTGCCGGCTCTGCTGCCTCCGCTTGGTTGGCTCTACGAGGATACGGTGAGGGAACTGGTGGGAGCGGAAAATCGAGGCATGGTGAATCCCCTTGAGGGGGCGGCGGGAATCCAGCTTCAATGCTCCCGTCTGGAGAAGCGCCCATGAGCGAACCGAGTCCCCAACAGCTTTTCGGCATCACAGCGCCTTGTCGCGAGTGGCTGCTCTTGTTCTTGTGCATCGGGCTTGCGGGGGCGTTGGCCTTTCTGCCTGGAGCGGAGGGGGGGCGTTGGGGGATCCAGTACCTCGGTTACGGGCAAATGCTGCTGCTGATCGCAGCGGCGGGTTGGTACGGGGTACGCCACCTCCGCGAACGCGGGCCGGTCTGGCTCCGGTGGTGGCGGCGCGGAGGATGCCGTGCGCTGGCCGCCCCGGTGTTGCTGGTGGCGGCGGCGAGTGTGTTCGCCCATGTTCATTTCCCCCATCGGCTCAAGGTGCTGACCGACGAGGCCTCGCTGGTGGCGACATCGCTGGCGATCCAACAGCACCGAATCGTCTACACGCCGAATGCGGCGGAAGGTCGTGACGGGGTATTTGTCACCGGTTTTGGCTACATCAACAAGCGCCCCTATCTGCACCCGGTGCTGGTGTCGCTCGTGAACGATTTCACCGGTTACCGTTGGAGCAACGGGATCGTGCTGAACGCGGTGCTGACGCCGCCGACGATGCTGCTGTTCTTCCTGATCGGGCGGCTGCTGTGGCGCCGCCATGGCGGGGGACTGTCGCTGGCACTGGCGAGCGGTGTCCCGATCATCGAGCAGACGATGACCGGAGGAGGGCTCGAGGTGCTCAATCTGTTGCTGCTGCTCGCGGCGACCTATGCCGGGCTATGTTTGTGGGCGCGACCGTCCCGGGCGTTGCTGGGGTTCTTCGTGATCGCAGCCTGCCTGCTGGGCCATGTGCGCTATGAATCGGGTTTGTACCTGGTTCCGGCCGGGCTGCTGGTGCTGGTCGTGCTGCGGCGTTGGCGCTGCGGGCGGATTCCTCCGGTGCTTGGTGCGGTTGCGATCTTCTGCGTGCCGTTGGTCTGGCTGCAGCTGGTCGCCTTCGCGTGCGAGAAAGAGTATTTCCAGCTCGCCGCCCGCGACGATGCCAGCGCGTTCTCGCTCACCTATCTACCCGGGAATCTGCGATCGGCCTTCGAGTATTTCATAGTGCCAGATCCGGTGCGTTTGAGTGCGCCGTTGCTGTTCGGGTTGGGGACCGTCGGTGCTGTCGTTCTGGCCGGTGCTTTTCTGCGGCGCAGGCTTAGTGGTGTGGCGGGCCGGCAGGCCTGGGTTCTGGCGGGTGTGGCCGCCGCGACCATGGCCAATGCATTCCTGTTTTTGGCCTTCAACTATGGGCAGTATGGCGAGTACATCACCCAGCGGATCAGCCTGCCGATCTGGGCGGTCGCGGTGCTGCTGGCCGTGTGGAGCGCCGGGCGGGTGCGGAGCGGCTGGTGGCCGAAGCTGGTAGTCGCGGTGGCGGCGGCGAACCTATGCTGGTTCCATCTGCCGGTTGTCGGCGCCAACCACTTCGAGTCCCAGTATGCTTACGGCAAGGACTTCGCTTTCGTGGCGGAGTATGTCGCAGGTCTGCCCAGTGCCCAGGGGCTCAAGGTGGTGAGCCACGTGCCGGTCTTCTGGCTGGTCCAGCGGTGCCCGGCCATCGATGCAGCCCAGGCCGAGCGCAGCCGGGACACGCTTTTCCAGGAACTTCGCACGGCGCAGGTCGACCGACTATTGGTGCACTATTTCGAGTATTCGCCCCATTACCGGCTGCCGAATCCGGTGCCGGGACGGCCGCCGGAATGGTTTGGTACTGCGAGGAAGCGGCTTGTCGCCCGCCGCTGGCTCGGCAGCGGCACGTGGTCGGTGATTTACGAAGCATGGCCCTCCGAAGAGGGGGCGATTCACACTGCGGAACCACCATCGACGGTCATGGTGCGGTAGCCGGGCTCGCCGGATCGGTGCCGGCCGCGGCCCGCGGTGATGGGAAAGGCCGGATACGTTTCATCGCCGAGGCAAGCAATGCGGTCGCCTCGGGCTGGCCGGGCCAGCGGGCGAGGATGGCCCGGCAGGTGGCGGCCGCCTCGGTGCACCGGCCTGCGGAGAATTGAATACGGGCGATGTTCAGCTGCGCCTTCGGGGTCGGGGTCCCGAGCGCGACCGCGGTGCGTAGATGCACCAGGGCGTCGTCCGTCCGTCCGGTCATGGCCAGCAGCGTGCCGAGATTCACATGCGCGGGCGCAAGGCGCGGGGCGAGCTGCAGCGCTTGCCGCAGCGTGTGCTCGGCTTCGGGCAGCCGACTGGCGGAGAGCAGCGCGTTGCCGAGGTGGAGATGCGCGAGCGGATTATGGGTTGTATGTGCCAACGTGTGCCGCCAGAGCGCGACGGGATCCTGCCAGAGTCGCGTCTGCCGGATGGTCAAGATGCTGCAGAGCAGCAGGCAGGCCGCCGCCGGAAGGCCGATTGCGACGAGGGCGTTGCACCGTGGTCGCAACGCCTCAAGCGCGAAGCCCGCCGACAGGAGCAGCCCGAGGACGGGCAGATACGTGTAGCGGTCGGCGATGAACTGGCCGCCCACCTGGATGGCGCCGGAGACCGGAACCAGCATGCCGAGGAACCAGAACCAACCGATTCCCAGCCATGGCCGGCGACGCCAGCCGGTCACCCCAAGGATCAACATGACGAGGAGAACGACCGTGCCCACGACCGCCAGTGGCATCGGGGCGGCGGCGGGCAGCGGATAGAATGGCGTGAGATGAGTCGGCCAAACGATCTTGCCCAGATAACTAGGGAGTGCGGCGAGTGCCGTCGCCAGACTCTCGGCCAACGGGCGCTGCGGGCCGGCGGTGGCACCGGCGGCCTGCTGCGTGACGAGCGTGGCCAGGGCGATCCCTGCGCTGGGGATGAGGAACGGCAATTTTCCGACGAGCAGTCCACGCAATGTCGCGCCACGGGGGCGGAGTGCGGATGCGCCGGCGGTCGGAAGGAAATCGAGCAACAGCAGGACCAAGGGAGTCGTGACGAGCATCGGTTTGCTGAGCAGCCCGAGGCCGAATGTCAGGAGTGCCGTACCGTACCAGCTCCTGCGGGCGGCCCGGGAATTGGCAGGCTCGCGGCAACGGAGATAGCACAGCAGGGTGACGAGAAACCAGAAGCCGCTGAGCACGTCCTTACGTTCCGAAATCCAGACGACGGATTCGACGCGCAGCGGGTGCCAGGCGAAGAGCGCGGCAAGCGCGAAGGCGATGGACCGGGAAAGCCCGAGGCGGAGGAAGAGAGCGAAGACCAAGCCGGCGTTGGCAGCGTGAAACAGGATGCTTGTCAGGTGGAAACCGGCCGGATCCGGCCCGAAGAAGCTCCAGTCCAGCTGGTAGGAGAGCGTGACGAGCGGTGCCCAGTTCCCAAGCACAGGGGTGCGGAAGGCCCCTCCGATGGACTCGGCGGTCAACCCCTGCCGCACCAGAGCATTCGCGGTCACGTAGTCCGGATCGTCCAAGTTGAAGAAGCCGCAATCGAGAGCGGGGCGGAAAAGCGAAAAGGTGAGGGCGCAGAGGACTACCCCGAGCAGGGCCGCGCTTGCCCGCCTCCCCTTCGGGGGGGGCGGGGCTTTTGAGGAAACGATGCGTGGCACGATCTGCACGGGCCGGCCCTAGTTGTGCCGGAATACGATGAAGCTTCGGTCGGAGTTGAGCTCGAACGAAGGATATTGCATTCTGAGCCGGTCGAACTCCGCCGACGTGCCGATCGAGTAGACTGCCGTGTAGCGGTCGAGGATCGAGGAGATGCCCTTGAGGTGCTGGACCTCCCCGGGGCGGAGAACCAACCATTCCGAGCCGAGGTCGGCAATCAAGGTGTCCCAGCCGCCGGGCCGGCGGCGCAATGCCGAGACCACGCGAGGCGAGACCAGTCCAGGGTAGTCGTCGAGCCGGCAACCACTGTAGTAGCCGATGTAGCCGATCGGCTCGAGAAACACATGCTCGGTGGGGCGGACATGCTCCTTCAGCCACAGTCCCAGTTCGCGCCTCACTCCGTCTTCGATTCCGACTTGGCGGAGGCGGGTTGGCTCCAGTGAGTTGGCAAAGCCGAAGGCGAGCAGCGCAATGAACGGAATGAAGCAGGCGCCCGCAAGCAGCGGGCGTCCAAGCGCAACGCGACGGCTAATCTGCCAGAGGATGATGGCCCCGAGCAAACCGGCAGCAGGGAAATACCAGGGGAACGCCCGCCCGGTGGTATCGACATAGCCTTGGTAGGCGATCCACACGAAGCAGACGAGCGACGCAGTGCGGCCGATTCGGTCGCGCCCGGGAATCAACCAGTAGAGGCAGCTGACGATTCCGAAGAAACGGGCGGCGGGGTGGAGCCATGCGGGCCAGCCGCCTGCTTCCGCATAGGTTGGAGTGAATGCGCGGGGCAGGACTTCCCATGTGCGCCAGAGGTAGCTCTTCAGCCAGAACCACGGCGTGCCATGCACGGACGCCGTGTAGAGCGCCTTTGCTGTCACCGTATGTGGGATGGGGGAACCATAGTACCAAGTCGCGAAGGCGAACCACGGTCCGTAGAGCGCCGTGCATAGGGCCGCAGCTTTCGCGATTTGGGCTGCGATGGCTTTCCGTGGCTGGCTGCTGCCGAGAGCCCCCGCAGCCCCCAAGGCCGCCACGAGGATGCAGCTGTCGGGGCGCGACCACATCAACCCCGCCCATCCTATCCCCATGAGCTTCCACGCATCGGCTTGATCCCTCCAGAGTGCCACCATCGAGATCGAGAGGAAAAGCACCGTGAAAGCCGCCTCCTGCCCGTTCATCGAGAAACTCACGAGCTTGACGTTCAACCCCACCGCCAAGGTGAGCAGCAGCGGCGACCAATGGTCCGAAAGCGCCTCCGCATTTACCAGATGCCGAATCAGGAATCCCCATCCGAATGCAGCGGAGGCGACGGCGACGATGTTGTAGAGCGATAGTACCTGATCCGGAGCGAGCGAGGGCACGAGGCGGAGGATGGCGGCCGGCAACAGGACGTTGATCGGCGATGTGAAGCCGTGGATGCGCTCACCGGGAGTGAAGACCAGCCCCCTGCCTTCGGCCGCGTTCTGGCTTTGCCGCAGGGTGATCAGGAAATCCTCCCAAATCTGGCCCGTGTAGAGGAACCAGGCGACCATGAGGAGACTGAGTACAAAGGCGGAATACAGGATTGGGCGGTTAATTGGGACTATGTTGGCCGGCTTGGACATGATCTGTGCGAGTTTGCGTGCTCTTCGGCTGACGACAGACTGCTAGCGCTGGCAGGTGATTGATATCTCGAAACGCTATATGGTGAGGGCTTGGGGCGGCTGCATCTAGGGGAGCTTCATGCTCCGGGCCGATTGTGCGCCAAGGTGAGCAGATGCAGCGGACGGACGCGCTCCTGCTGCTCGACGATCCAGCCGGTTTCGGCGAGTATTGCGCGGATCAGGTCGAGATCGAACACGTGGTGGTGGAGGCAACGATTCGTGGCGTTGTCATGGGATCGTTGCCTGAACTGCTGGGGAGTGCCGGCAGCGGGGTCGCGGTTCAAGTCGTGCAGTGCGAGAATTTCCTCCAGATGCGTCAGGTCATTTTCCTGCATCTTGAGCCGGAAGTCGTCCCGCAGATGCTGGATGGTCGTGCACGGGCGCCGGTGGTCGAAGGTCCACCGGGGATTGGGGAGTGCGAGGATCAGGTGGCCGCCGGGGCGCAGCACACGGCGCCACTCGCGGAGGGCAGCGAGGGGGTTGGCCACGTGTTCGAGGCAATGGGCCGAGAGCACGAAATCATAGGTGTTGTCGGCGATTCCGGCCAGGCTGGTCGCTTCGCGCAGATACTGGTGGCCGGGTGGCTTGGACGGATCAAAGCGAAAGGTGTCGCCCTCGTGCAGGGCGGATGCCCAAGCGGTGTCTGCTGCGAAGTTCACGTTATCGATGCGAGCGGCGCATGGATAGACGGCGAGCTGGCCTTCGGGGGAGAAGAGCGTGCTCGGGCCACCGATCTCGAGACCGATCCGGTCTTTGACGCAGGCGAGCATGGCTGGCGCGATTCTGGGCTGTCCTGTGGCGAAGCGATTGAGCGCCGCATCCACGATAGCGATCAATTCGCCTCGCCGAAGAGCGGAGACTAGTTTGCGGCATAGAAGGGCGGGCTGCATTTGGGGGAACGCGCCGGAAGATGACTGGAGAACGTGTGCGGCGGAAGGTTTTTGTGCGGGGTTCTTGCGTGAAACGGCTGCGAAGATCGCAACGGTTCGAGCCATTGATCGGATTGGTCTGTTGCCTTTACGTCGCGCTTTGAAGCGGCTGCGACGAAACGCATCTCTCCAACGTATCGAAACGTGTGAGCGTTTTGCCGGGCGAAGGTCTGCACGTTGCGCCGTGGTGTAAGCGGCGAGTTGCGCGAATATCCGGGGCCGATCCACCGGATCGATCCAGCCTCGCGCCCGCCACCGCATGTCCCAAGCGGCAGGCGAGGGGTTCACGGCGCAACGCTCGCCACGGTTCGGAGCCTGCGCCTCCGGTGAAACGGGCGTGAAGCGGGGCGGATGGAAGAAAACAGTGGCAACCGGCCGGAGGATGGCGTTGTTTCTGGCCACGCGCCCGGAGCGCGTCCCTCTCAACCGATGCCCGCCGCCCCCACAGTCTCCGTCCTGCGCATCCGCTCTCGGCGTGGGCTTTGGGAGCAGTGTTGGCTTTCCGGCATTCGAAGCATTCCGCAGCGTTTGTCCTGCCTACCATGAATTCTGCGCCCAAGCCGATCTATGTGACGCAGCCGCACCTCCCTCCATTGGAGGAGTTCGTACCGTACCTTGAGCAGATCTGGGCGAACAAATGGCTGACCAATGCTGGGCCGTTCCACAACGAGCTCGAAGTCGCGATCGCGCGCCACCTCGATGTCCCGTACCTCTCGCTTTTCACCAATGGCACGATAGCGCTGGTCGTGGCGTTGCAGGCGCTGCGCATCAGTGGGGAGGTGATCACCACGCCGTTCACCTTCGTGGCCACGACGCATTCGCTGCTGTGGAACGGGATCAAGCCCGTCTTTGTCGACATTGATCCGGCGACCTTCAACCTCGACCCGAACAGGATTGAGGCCGCGATCACGCCCCAGACGACGGCGATCATGCCGGTGCACTGTTATGGCAATCCCTGCGACATGGCGCGCATCGAGGCGATCGCCGACCGGTACGGGCTGAAGGTCATCTACGATGCCGCCCATGCCTTTGGGGTGCGGTGCCGCGGTGAAAGCATCGCCCGGCATGGGGACCTGACCGTCCTGAGCTTCCACGCGACCAAGACCTACAACACCTTCGAAGGGGGCGCCATCGTGTCGCCGGATGCGAAGACCAAGCAGCGTATCGATTATCTGAAGAACTTCGGCATCGCCGACGAGGTGACGGTCGTGGCTCCGGGCATCAACGGGAAGATGAACGAGGTGCAGGCGGCATTCGGCCTAGTGCAGTTGAAGCACCTGCCGGAGGGGCTCGCCCGGCGTCGGGAGGTCGACCGGCGCTATCGTGAAGCGCTGTCGGGGGTGCCCGGTCTCGAGCTTCCCGCGGCCGATCCGGAGTCTGAGGGCAACTATTCCTACTTTCCGGTGCGGATCGGTCCCGGGTTCAGGATGTCCCGCGATGCGCTCTACGAGCGTTTGCGCAGCGCCGGGGTGTTCGCCCGCCGTTATTTCTATCCGTTGGTCAGCCAGATGCCCATGTACCGGGGGCTCCCCTCGGCAGCGCCGGAGCACCTCCCCAAGGCGACTCGCATTACGCAGGAGGTGCTGTGCCTACCGATCCATGCGGAGCTGGTGGATGACGATCAGGAACGCGTGTTGCGTATAATCAAGGGCTGATATGGCTTGGCTTAATAAGGAACAGATTGCCGCAATGGGGTTTGCCGCGGTGGGCGAGCATGTCCTGCTCTCTGACAGAGCTTCCTACTATAACTGTGCAGCTGTTCGGATTGGTGATAATGTGAGAATAGACGACTTTTGTGTGCTGTCGGCTGGTGCAGGCGGCATTAGCATCGGTAGCTATGTGCATGTCGCGATCTTCTCATCGCTCATTGGAGCTGGAAGGATCGTTCTGTCGGACTTCTGCAATATCTCGTCTCGAGTGTCTCTTTATTCGAGTAGCGACGATTATTCCGGTGTGACGATGACTAATCCGATGGTTCCCGATGAGTTTACTGCGGTGAAACATGCTGATGTGGTTTTGGGACGGCATGTCATCATAGGGTCAGGCAGTGTGGTGCTACCTGGTGTTGCGATTGAGGATGGTGTTGCGATTGGGGCTTTGAGCTTGGTTAAGAATGATTGCGAAGCCTTTGGTATATACGTTGGAGTCCCGGCAAAGTGGAAACGCGCACGAAGCCGTAATCTGCTCGAAGTCGAACGCCGTTTTTTGCAGCAAGCCCACTGAGCATGCCACTCTGGCGGAATATTGCGGCAAACTATATTGGGCAGGGGCTTGGCGCACTGCTGGGGCTGGTCATGGTTCCAGTTTATATACACTGGCTCGGCGCTGAGTCCTACGGCCTTGTCGGCTTCTTCACCATGCTGCAGGCATGGTTCCAGTTGTTGGATTTCGGGCTTACGCCCACGCTGGCGCGCGAGCTTTCCCGCTGGAAGGCCGGGGCGGGCGACGGAGACCGGACCGCCAACATGGTCCGTGCGCTCGAATGGGTGTTTGCCTCGCTCGGGTTGGTCTCGGCCATTAGTCTGGGCGTGGCTGCAGAATCGATCACGCATGTTTGGCTCAGGACGCAAAGCATTCCTGCGAACGAGCTGGTTTTGTGCCTGTGGTCGATGGCGGGCATGATTGCCGTCCGCTGGTTGATTGGGCTCTACCGAGGCGGTCTTGGAGGAATGGAGCGCATGGTCGCGCTCAATGTGTCCGGTGTGACTCTGGCAGTGATACGGGCTGCAGGCAGTTGGGCTTTGCTCGCGTTTTGGACGACGCGCCCGTCCGTCTTTTTCCTGTGGCAGCTCGTCATGATGATGCTGGATCTGCTTGTATCGGCATGGTTGTTCTATCGCGCGTTCCCGTTGCGTGCGGTGCGACTCTGGCCGGCATGGGGGAGTCTCAATGGCTTATGGCGAATGGCTGGGAGCATGGCGTTCCTCGCCGGTTTATGGGTGATGATCTGCCAAACCGATAAGCTCGTGTTATCATGGGTGCTGGATCTGCGGGAGTACGGCTGCTATATGGTCGCCGTAATGCTGGCCGGCGGGATTGCTCAGCTCGCGGCTCCATTGAGTCAATCACTCCAGCCCCGCTTTTCGGTGCTGGCTACTGCGGTGGACCGTGGCCCGTTTATCCTGCTATATCGCGCCAGTACCCAGATATGCAGCGCCACGGTATTTGGCGTCGCTGGAGCGCTGTCATGCTATGCGGAGCCCTTGTTGACGGCTTGGACCGGCAACGCGGAGGTCGCCCGGCAGTCGGCGCGGGTACTTCCGCTCTATTCGATAGGCAATGCGATAGTCGTTCTTCTCGGCCTCGCTTTTTCGGTTCAGTTTGCCCTAGGGCGAACGCGCTGGCATGTCATCGGCAATTGTTTGTTCGGCGTCATCTGGGTGCCCGGTGTCTATATTGCGTCCAGATGGGCAGGGGCGGTTGGCGCTGGATGGGTCTGGCTTGGGGGGAATCTCGCATTCCTGCTCTTGTGGATGCCCTATGTGCACCGGCGGATTTTGCCGGAGTTATGGTGGCGGTGGATAGTGGGCGATGTGGGGGCTCCCGCACTGGCTGTGCTGGTCGGCTTGCTCGCACTGGGGTGGGTCAGGCTACCGGCCGTTGGTCGGATCGAGACATTGGCGATGATCGGCGGCCTTGCCGTAGTCCCCGCTCTTGCGGGAGTGCTGGTCGGCAAGGAATCTCGCGGGGTACTCGTAGGAGTTTTGAGGCGTTTTCACTTGGCTCCCGCCGCTGGATAACCGAAACACGGACTACATGATCGGCGCTCTGACATGGAAATTTCGACGTGCCTATGCGCGGCTGCCTCTCGGGGCAGCGTGCAAATGCTGTCTGTGTGGCGCCCGCGTACGCCGCTTTCTCCCGTATCGTGGCGGTTGGCGCGCGGCCCCAGTGGCTATGCGGATATTGCGTGTAGTGGGGAGCGATCTCGATCATTATCTATGCCCTGTGTGCGGCTGCCATGATCGCGAGCGGCATCTGTGGTTCTACTTTGATCGGTTGGGCCTGTTTGGGCGAATGCGGGACATGGCTGTTCTGCATTTTGCGCCCGAGAAGGGACTAACTCCCTGCATACTCCAAGCCGCGCCCGCTCGTTATGTACGGGCCGACCTGTATCCCTCCTCTCCCGAGATCGCGAGAATCGACATGTTGGCGAGCGAGCTCCCTGAAGCTTCTTTTGACTTTGTGATCGCGAACCACGTGCTTGAGCATGTGGCTGACGATATCAAAGCGCTCACTGAATTACGGCGCATTCTTCGGCCGGGAGGTTGTGCTATCCTGCAGACGCCATATAGCGAGGTGCTTGAGCGCACTTTTTACGATCCTGGCATCAACACTAAAGCTGAACGGTTCGGGCTCTATGGGCAGGAAGACCATGTCCGTCTCTATGGGCGGGATATCTTCGACCGCTTCGCTTCGGCGGGGTTTATTACTCGTGTTATCTGCCATGATAAGGCGCTTCCCGATATCGATCCGCTTCGCTTTGGCGTGAATCGCGCGGAGCCGTTTTTCTTGTTCGAGGCCGTATGAACGTTGACGAACATCGGATTCCCAGAGTCAGCGTCGTGATGGCCTCGTACAATCACGCGCCGTTTGTACGTGAGGCCATAGAGAGCGTGCTTTGCCAATCGTTTGGCGATCTTGAGTTGGTGATTACCGATGACGGTTCGCGGGATGCCTCTGCGGAGATAATCCGCTGTATAACCGATCCGAGGGTCTCGCTGGTCGCTTTCCCGGAGAACCGGGGCGCGAGCGTTGCTATGAACAATGCTGTCGGGCGTGCGCGGGGAGACTATATTTCGGTTCTCAATTCGGACGACTGTTTCTTGCCGGGAAAGATCGAGCGCCAGGTCGCTTTTTTGGATGAGAACGAAAGTGTCGGGGCCGTGTTTGGGGTGCCGCGTTTTGTGGACGAGAGGGGCTCTTTGCCGAAGAACCGGTTCCATATGTTTTCGGAACTTTTCGAGGCTGAGAATCGCACGCGTTTCGAGTGGTTGAGACACTTTTTCTCGGTGGGCAACTGCCTTTGCCATCCGACTGTCATGGTTCGTCGTTCCTGCTACGAGGTGCTTGGGGGATATGATCCACAGCTTATGCAGTTACCGGACTTCGACTTTTGGGTGCGGTTTTGCAAGCGTTTCGAGATCCACGTGTTACCCGATGAGCTTACGGCATTTCGGATAATGAGACGGGAGCGGAATGTCAGCGCCCCGGCATTGGGGAATCGAGCGCGCGTAGCATGGGAGTCCACCCATGTCTTGAAACATTACGCCAGCCTTTCGGACGCGGACCTACGGAAGGTGTTTTCAGATCTTCCGAGAATCTCAGAATCGACGAAACCCAAGATTGAACTCGCGTTGGAAGCGGTTCGGTTGGCGCGGCCTGGATATCTACAGTTTGGTCTTGCTCTTTTGGATGAGTGCATTCGCGGCGATCCGAGCGCGTTTCGCGTTCAGGATTATTTCCGTTTGGTCGGCGAGACGGATCCGTATGCTGTGCGCTTTTCGGGGGCGCTAGGGCGGCTTCTCGCTCGAAGTCGCATTTTCGCCTTGCTCGATCGCTTGTCGAAACGGTTCAGCGCCATGCAACATAGACGCGCAGTGCGAATCAGGAATCGTGGAAACGACTGCCATTAAAGACGGATCGGCACTTCCCGATGGGGGTGTCGTGGTTGCACTGGTTGTCACATTCAACCCCGATGCAGGAGTTTTGCGCCGCCTAGCAATGCTCAACGCGGAGGTAGCTCGGGTTGTGGTCGTGGATAACGGCAGTCCGGCAGATACCGTTCACGAGCTTTCGCGGTGGGCGCAATCAACCGGAACGGTGTTTTGCGGAAACCCGGAGAACCTAGGGGTGGCGGCGGCTTTGAACCAGGGGATCGCTCTTGCCAGCCAACTGGGTGCGGAATGGGTGTTGACGCTCGATCAGGACAGTGAGCTTGGGGAGGGGGCTGTGGCGGCGCTTCAGGCCATGATCGCGCGGCACCCGGAGCGCTCCCTCGTCGGGCTCGTCGGTGCGAACGTCATCGAGAAAGCACTTGGCGGGCGGGCGACACGGTGGGCGGTTCGGCGGTCTTGGCGTCAAGGCTGGTTTGCGCATGTTCCCTGCGATGCACACGATCTGGACGATGTTCTGGTCGTGATCACCTCCGGCTGCCTGACTCGAGTCGCGATGTGGGAACAGATCGGGGGCTTCGAGGAGGCGCTATTTGTCGATTATATCGACACGGACTTTTGTTTGCGCGCTCATGCGGCCGGTTGGCTGACCTGTGTAAGTGCACAAGCGCGCCTTTACCATGCACTGGGGCGGCGTTCCGTGCAACGAGTCGCAGGTATGGAACTGCGGCCTATGAACCATGTTGCACTCCGACGGTATTACATCGGGCGCAATCGCATTTGGATGCTCAAGCGGCATGGTTTCCGCGACGTCAGTTGGCTGGTACGCGAGATTCTCGTTTCGGCATTCTCCGTTGTCCGGATTGTCATGGCCGAGCGGGGTCGGTGGGGGAAACTCCGAGCAGAAATGCTTGGGTCATGGCATGGTATTTTGGGAAAACACGGGAAAGCTCCGGAATCGGTGGCTCGCCGGTTCGGGGTGTGACCTGGGTTTGCCGCGCGCCACGCATGCCGTTAGGGAATCAGTTCGATGACTGGAACACCTGCTAACACCGGAACCGCCTCCGCACTCGCCGGGGTTGTAGTGGTCACCTTTTTCCCGGAGGGCGACTACTGTGGACGGTTGCGCCGGATGGCCACCCAGGGCGGAGCTATGGTGGTGGTGGACAATGCGTCCGCTCCCCATGCCCGGATGGTGCTGGAGCGTTTGTGCGGGGAGCAGGGGTGGAGGTTTCTTGGTAATGAGCGGAATCGGGGAATTGCCACCGCGCTGAATCAGGGGATGGCGGAGTTGCGGAAACGAGGTTTCGAATGGGCGTTGTGTTTTGATCAGGACAGCGACCCTGCCCCCGGCTTCGCTGAAGCCTTGGTCGGCTCATGGCGGAATCATCGCAAGAGGGACACCGTGGCGGTTGTCGGCGCAAGCTACCTTGAGCAACCGACCGGAAGGAAGTATCGGGTGCTCTGTGGGCATCGGTGGTGCCCGCTTGCGTTCGAGAAAGCGCCGGTGGGCGAGAGTGATCTGGACTCTGTGAACATGGTGATCACCTCGGGCAGCCTGAATCGGATTTCGACTTGGGCGGAGTTGGGAGGATTCGACGATGGTTTGTTCATCGACTTGGTCGATACCGAGTATTGCCTGCGTGCCCAGAGTGCGGGGTGGGTTGTGGCGGTGAGCGCCCGTGCTCGGCTGGAACATCGTTTTGGCGATCGGACGACGAAGACCGTCTTTGGCATTCGCTTCGGCCCGACCAACCATAGTGCACTCCGGCGGTATTACATGGCGCGTAATCTCCCTCGTGTGATCTGTCGTCATGGCTGTAAATACCCGCACTGGGTGGTTTTCGAGTTATGCGCCTTGGGGCTCAACTTCACTCGGGTTCTCCTAGGGGAGGATCGACGCTGGCGGAAGATTCTGGGGATGCTTTGGGGCACGTACCATGGGTTGCTTGGCCGGAGTGGTCCGGCGCCTAAAAACGTGGTCAAGCGGCTTGCCCGATGAAGAGTGCACTTTCCGTCATCATCGTCGCCTGGCGGTCGCGCGAGGAAATCCTCGACTGTGTGAGGTCGATCCCCCTTCGACTGGCTCAGGGGCCGGAACAGGCACTGGGGGGAGCGGCGGAAGGTGCGGTGGAGATCGTCGTAGTCGACAACTCGCTCAACGCGGATGGCACGGCGGATCTGCTGGCGCGCGAGGCGCCGCAGGTGCGCTGCATCGTGCCGGCGGAGAACCTCGGCTTCGGGCGGGCGAACAACCTCGGGTTTCGCGAGACGACCGGCGAGTGCGTGCTCTTCCTGAATCCTGATACGGTCTGCAATGTGGCGGCGCTGGAGCACTGCCTC
>Ga0209373_10001978_pt1 | contig 22012 bp, 18 predicted proteins | sample Higcelweek5metaG_FD_187173 | JGI IMG/M metagenome (GOLD analysis project Ga0209373, IMG submission 187173) | Freshwater pond sediment microbial communities from the University of Edinburgh, under environmental carbon perturbations - High... | ecosystem: Environmental > Aquatic > Freshwater >... | reverse complement strand
GTCAGCATCAGAAACTGCCCCTTGAAGCGGTGCGCAAGGCGTTGCTTGGCGCAGCGGCGATCGGTTTTATCTGTAAGCAAAACGCCAGTATCTCCGGGGCTGAGGTGGGATGTCAGGGAGAGATCGGAGTTGCCTCAAGTATGGCTGCGGCATTGGTGGCGCTTGCCAACGGTTGTGAGGTGCGAATAGCGGAAAATGCTGCTGAAACTGCTCTGGAACATCATCTGGGCATGACCTGTGATCCGGTAAAAGGCTATGTGCAGATCCCCTGTATTGAGCGAAATGCCATGGGAGCGGTCAAGGCCTGGACCTCTTACCTGATAGCCCGTGAAGGACTGCCGGACTGGCACATTGTCGGGCTGGACAAGGCGATTGAAGCGATGAAGCAGACCGGCCGTGACATGAAATCAGAGTATCGTGAGACTGCCCAGGGAGGCCTGGCCCGTTGCTGTTGACCAACAGATGAAAGGAACCACTGATATGCATGAAAAACCATCAATGCTGCAGATTATCAGCATCGGCTTTCTGATTGTGGGTAATCTGGTCGGTGCCGGTATCCTGGCGCTGCCGGTCAATACCGGTCTGGCTGGATTTTTCCCGTCACTTCTGGGGCTGTTTGTTACCAGTGCTGCCATGTACTATTCCGCCATTATACTGAGTACCGAGGCGGTGACCCGTCAGGAGGCAACCTTTAACTATCCCAGTCTGTATCAGAGCTGTCTCGGCACTGCTGGCAAGTGGATTGCCGTGCTGGCTAACCTGATCATTCTCTACGGTCTGCTGACCGCCTACCTGACCGGGATCACCTCCATCATTGATAACCTGTTCCATCTGCCGATCAAACCGGTCTGGGTGATGCTCGCTTTCTTTACCATAACCGCGCTGATTTCACTGGCCAGTATTGGCAAGATCATGAAGTATGTGGCGCTGCTGGTAATGGTCAAGTGCGGGGTTTTTGTGGTTATCGCCGGTATGGCCGGCAGCCATATCAAGGCTCAGAACCTGACTCATTTCAACTGGCCGCTGTTTGTCTGCGGCATTCCGATTCTGGTCACCGCTTTTCATTTCCATAACATCATCCCCGCAATCTGCGAGAGCCTGAAATGGGATCAAAAGGTAATTAACCGTACCATGCTGGTGGGGATGGTAATGGGTTTTGCAATGAACGCCACCTGGCTTCTGGTGGGGATCGGTGTACTACCGCTGGACCATAGCCAGATCGGGTTGGTAAACGCCTTTGAAAAGAATCTGCCTGCAACTATTCCCCTGGCCCTGGCTATCGGTTCCCGGACCTTCCTGCTGCTTGCCGGTTGTTTTGCGTTAGCGGCAATTACCACTGCCTACCTTGCCAGTGGCATGGGACTGATCGGGTTCATGGATGATCTGACCAGCCACCATCTGGGCAAGGTCAACCCACTGCTCAGTCGTGTACTGGCCTTTGGGCCGCCCCTGGTGATTGCGCTGGTCTACCCTGATATATTTCTGAAGGCGATAGATTTTGCCGGTGGTTTCGGTATTGTAACCCTGTTCGGCATCCTGCCGGCCATTATCGCCATCCGCAAGGCAAAAACCAGGTCTCAGAAGATGCTGGGTGTTGTCTTGTTACTCCTGTTTGGTCTGTTCTTTATCTGTGAGGCAGGGCAGGAGTTTGGGCTTTTGAAACTTTCGCCGGATACTGAACACTGGAAATAAGAGGCGTTCCTTCACTATGACGCCAAGAGGTGCATGACCATGCAGAGTAAAAGCCATGAACTGGCGCGCCTGCTTGAGGTTATCGGCAATGTCGCTGCCGGGAAGTACTCAAACGATATCATGGAATTGACCAGGGATGAATCCCCGGAGCCGATTCGCAGCATCGCGGAGGCGATGGCAATGATGATGGTCAAGATTGAGGCCCGTGAGTACCAACTGGAATTGCTGATTGATGAACTACGCCAGCTGAATGAACAGATCAAACAGAATTCGCTCCAGACGGTATCAGCCATGGCTCAGGCCCTTGAGGCCCGTGATGCCTACACCCGTGGTCATGCTGAACGGGTGGCAACCATCGCCTCGGAGATTGCGCAGGAGATGGGACTGGATCAGCAGGTGGTTGAACTGGTCAGAACTGCCGGTGTTCTTCATGATATCGGTAAGATCGGCTGTTCTGACCGTATCTTTCAGGACCACGGTGCCAAAAATCCTCCTGATGTGGTTAAGGAGATTATGGGGCATCCCGGAGTTGGTGCAGATATTCTCAAACATCTTGATTTTCTTGGTGGGGCGATCAAGCTCATTCATGCCCACCATGAGCGGATTGATGGTAAGGGCTACCCCAAACGCCTGAGTGGCGAAGATATTCCCCTTGGTGCCCGTATTATTGCCGTTGCTGACGGATTTGATGCCATGACCACTGATCGCCCCTATCAGAAAGGGATGGCCCCGGAAGCTGCGTTGGAAATTATGCGTCAGCAGGCCGGTGTTAAATGGGACGCTTGTTGTGTGGCTGCCTTTGAACGGCTGCAGTTGAAAAAGTCTGCTCAGGATGCGAACTAAACAAGGAGGATGGTGTGGACAGATTCATGCAGGCAGCGTTTGATGAGGCAGAAGCAGGTTTGGCAGAAGGGGGGATTCCGATCGGTTCAGTCATTGTCCATAATGGTAACATTATCGGTCGTGGCCACAACCGGCGGGTGCAAAAGGGAAGCGCTATCCTGCATGGCGAGATGGATGCGCTGGAAAATGCCGGACGGCAACCGGCCAGTGTCTATCGTGAATCGGTGTTGTACACCACCCTTTCTCCCTGTCCGATGTGCAGTGGTGCTATCCTGCTCTACGGTATCCCCAAGGTGGTTATCGGTGAAAATCATACCTTTATGGGAGAAGAAGAGTTGCTGCGTTCACGGGGGGTAACGGTTGAGGTGCTGCAGGATGCCCGCTGTATCGCTCTGATGGAGCAGTTTATAACTGCAAAGCCGGAACTGTGGAACGAGGATATCGGGGTGTAATTCGTCTTTGCAATCAAGATGATCTGTACCTGGTAGGGGCGAACGGTGTTCGCCCAATCGTGCCGGGGGTATTCGGCACTAAAACGGTTGTTTTTGAGTCATCTTGACTGCAAATTGGTGTAACCGTTCCCTGAGCGGAGTCAAAGGGAACCAAAATCCTTACGGAACGAGAGGTCATAGCTGGGTAATGGCACTTTTTCAACATGGCGACATTGAACTCTATTACGAACTGCACGGCAGCGGACCGCCGTTGATGCTGATTGCCGGTCTTGCCTCCGACTCCCAAAGCTGGCTGCCGGTGCTGGCGGACCTGAAAAAACAGTTCAGCGTGGTTTTGATGGATAACCGTGGGGTAGGGCGCTCCAGTCAGGATTGTCGGATCAGTGTTGAGCTGATGGCTGATGATTGCGTGTCATTGCTTCGTCATTTGGGACTTGAAAAGGTCCATCTGGTGGGCCACTCAATGGGGGCGATGGTGGCTCTGGAGATAACCCTGCGTTATCCTGAGCAGGTTGCACGGTTGGGACTGGTTACCACAGCGGCCTGCAATCTGGCTCGCAATAACCTGATGTTCGCTGATTGGGCTGACCATTATGAGAGCGGACAGAGTCGTGCTGCCTGGTTCCGTACGGTTTTGGCCTGGATACTTACGGAAGGTTTCTTTGAGAACCGGCAACTGGTGGATGCTGCCCTGATCTATCTGCAGGCGTACCCCTGGCCCCAGTCAGCAGCAGGTTTCAGAAGGCAGATTGAGGCCATTGCAGAATTTAACGCCCGGGACCGGCTGGAGTCTGTCTCGGTACCCACCTGCGTGATTGCCGCTGAGCTGGACACCCTGATGCCGCTGCACTGTTCTGAGGAGCTTGCAAGCCGGATTCCTGATGCCAGACTTGTCATAATCAAGGCAGCTGCCCATTCCATTCATAGTGAACAACCTGAGCTGTTAATACGAGAACTGTTTGATTTTTTTGATCCGATGAAAGGTGAACTGTCATGAAGCGATTACTGGTAACCGGGATGTTATTACTGTTTGCGATGAACGCCAATGCTACCTCACTGCCCTGTGGTGGCAGCGGTACCCGTCAGGTGGCAGCTGGCTATACCGCTGTTGATGGCAAGCAGCTTGAGGCCTGTTTTGATCTTGAGCGAAAAAAGGTTGTGGTCCGTCTGCCGGATGCGCAGATTGTCAGCCTGCCAGCGGCCATCTCGGCCTCCGGGGCTCGCTACAGTGATGACAAGCATACCTTTTGGGAACATCAGGGGGTTGGGCGCTATTTTGTCGGAGAAAAACTGCTGTTTGAAGGGAAATTTGCCCCGGTTGCCGGATATAACGGCGGTGTTACCTCAAAACTGTTGAAGCAGACCACCGTAACCGCCAACGGCCAGAAGATCAGCTACCCGGTAACGGATAAGGCCGAGGTTTCGGCATACGTGGTGCAGATCGCTCCCGGTGCCGAAACCGGCTGGCATAAACATTCGATTCCGGTCTACGCCTATATGCTTTCCGGTGAGCTTGAGGTACAGGTTGAGGAAGGCTCAACCATCATTTACAAGGCTGGTGATGCCATCATTGAGGTGGTTAATACCTTCCATACCGGTAAAAACAGGGGGACAGTCCCGGCCAGCCTGGTGGTGTTCTACATCGGGGTGCAGGGACAACCTCATGTGATCAGGAAATAACGATGGCTGGTCGTTCCCTGAGCGGAGTCGAAGGGAACCAACATGAAAAGGAGAACAGCGATGAGACAACAGATGAGGTTGGTGGGACGTTTGCTGGTCATCGGTCTGCTTGGTTTGCTGCTTGCTGCCTGTGGAGACAGCGGTAGCGGTTCTGTGCCGCAGACAATCAGCCTGACGCTTGTTGATTCCGGTAAAAGCGTAACCGTTCGTCAGAATGATCAGATTACGGTGACGCTGGATGGCAATCCGTCCACCGGTTACGGCTGGACGGTTGCAGCAGGTACCGGTACGATCCTGACCCAGGTTGGTGAAGCAACATATACACCAAAAACTACCGATGCACTGACTACCGGAGCAGGCGGCAGCTATCTGTTTACCTTTAAGGCAGCGCAGCAGGGCAGTGCCACGCTCAAGCTGGTCTACGCCCAGCCGTGGAATAATAACCTGCCTGCCCAGACCTTTGAAGTTACGGTTGTGGTTGGATAGTAACGGCCATTGAATTACATAGTTAAAGGGAGGTCGTCATGAAAGTAACAATCAAATACTATGCCGTGTTGCTGGTAACCGTTCTGCTTGCTGCGCTGACCGGGTGCGGCAGTGATTCTTCAGCCCCGGTAAACTCCGGCCCTCTGGTATCGGCTGTCAAAGTCGGCAGTTATACGGCAGCTGAACTCCAGGTCGGGCTGGAAAAATCCCTGTCATCCATGACCGGTTTCAGCAGCGCCCTGGGGGGGGAAGTCACCGCAACGCCCCAGGAATTCAAGGGGATTATTGATACCCTGCTGAATTTTTTCAAAAAGTATATGTCCTACGATATTGATGTCTACAAGATCACCTACGATGGCGCCGGGTATAAAGGGTTGACCGGGCTGTTGGTGGTGCCGAAAGACAGCAAGGATGCTACACGCCGGTTCCCGATGTTGTCTTACCAGCATCCGACCCAGGTGTTACGCAAGATGTCTCCCAGCAACTTTGGGTTTGGTGAAGGACAGATTCTGGTTGATGATCAACTGACTATCCCGCTGGCGCTGATCCTGGGGCGGGCCGGGTATATTACCGTGGTTGCCGATTATCCAGGACTTGGAGATAACAAGGATGTGCATCCCTACTGCATCAAATCGCTGGGACCGGTTGTTACCGCCATGATGAAGGCGTCCCGTCAGCATTTGGGAAATGAAGGGCGTAGTGCCGCATGGAGTGGCGACCTGTATCTGACCGGTTATTCGGAAGGCGGGTATGCCACGGTCGTTACCGCCCAGGATGTCGTGCAGAATTACAACAGTGACTACCTGATGAAAAACGTTGTCCCACTGGATGGCCCCCATTCCCTGTCAGAGGTGATGCGTGGTGTCATGCTGACCGCCGACGCTAACTATAGTGCTCCCTATTTTCTGCCGTTTGTTATCGCCGGGTATGGAGCAGCCTACGGTTCCACCATCCCGGTTATGACCTTTGAAAAGGCGATCATCAATCCGACGGTGACCAACCCGGATACCCACAAGCAGGAGGCGTTTAACCCCAATCTGTACGCCAGGCTGGATGGCAGCTTCAAAGGGGGCGAGATAAACAGCTACATCCGGCTGGTTCAACCCTATGTTGGTCCCCGCAGTATTTTGACCACTGATTTTACAACACAACTCAACAGCACCACCAGCAGTGTCTACACTGCGCTCAGGACGAATGATGCCGTATATGGCTGGACACCTGCCGCTACGACAAAGGTTACGTTTTTTCATAATCTGCTTGATGATCTGGTGCCGTACCAGAATACCGTCGTTGCAGCCAAGGAATGGGAAAAACAGAGTAATGTTGAAAAGGTACCCTTTATTGAATTTGTACCTGGCTTGGGCAGCATCCATGCCGGGGCACTGGTTCCGGCGGTAATCAGAGGTTTTCTTCTGATTGATCAGACCGCATATCCTGATCGTAAAGCCGTATCAGGCAGCGCCTGTGACCCTTATGGCACGAACATTTTGGGCTGTTTGCAATAATTTGTCATTTGCCTTTGCAATCAAGATGACCGGCATCTGTAGGGGCGAACGGTTGTTCGCCCAATCGTGTCGGGCAACATCCGACACTAAGACAGTTGTTTTGAGTCATCTTGATTGCACATTGGAATCAGGAGATACACCATGTTAAACGGAGATGTTACCATCCGTCGTATGAACAGGGAAGATCTGGACCTTGCTGTTGAGTGGGCGGCCAGAGAGGGGTGGAATCCTGGCCTGTATGATGCAGATCCTTTTTATGCCGCTGATCCGAACGGTTTTTTTATTGCTGAAAGTAATGGTGAACCGGTCGGGACCGCATCAGCGGTGGCCTATGACGGGAACTTCGGCTTTTTGGGATTCTACATCGTGAAAGATGATCAGCGACACCTTGGCATCGGTATGAAACTTTGCGACGCCCTGCTGGAGTACATGGGTGACAGGGTTTACGGACTTGACGGGGTAGTGGCCATGCTGGACAAATATGTGCAACAGATGGGGGTTGCCATTGCCCATTACAATGCGCGTTATGAAGGTGTTGGCAGCCCTGGTGAAGCAACGCTTGCCGATATTTTGTCAGTTCCGTTTGACGAACTGGAGCAGTATGACCGTCGATTTTTTCCGGCAGCCCGGACAGCATTTTTGCAAAGCTGGATCAGCCGTCCCGGCAGTCATGGTCGAATCGTCAGGGATGGTGACCGTCTGGTGGGCTACGGGGTGATACGTCCCTGCCGCCGTGGCTTCAAGATCGCTCCACTTTTTGCTGATACGCCGGAGATAGCTGATCAGCTGTTTTGTGAACTTTCAGGACTGGCCGTTGGTCAACCGCTGTTTCTTGATATCCCGGTCTGTAATCAGGCTGCGCTGAGGCTTGTGGAATGTCATCAGATGCAGAAGGTCTTTGAAACGGCCCGCGTGTATCGTGGACCAGCGCCAGATCTGCCGCTGGAACAGATCTACGGCATTACCAGCTTTGAGTTGGGGTAAGGCGATGTAAAGGAAACGATTGACGGTTGTACAAACCAGAATCCAAGGAGCACGTGCAGATGCCTGTCACAGAAACGTTACATAGAAGCATCTTTAAACAGATACTGGAACATGAGGTCTTTCCTGCAATGGGTTGCACCGAGCCGATCTCCTGCGCCTTTGCTGCAGCGGCGGCTGCAGAGCAGCTGGGAATGCCGGTGGAGACGATCAGGCTGACCGTTGATCCCGGTACCTTTAAGAACGGCGCAGCGGTGACCATCCCTAACAGTAAAGGGAGAAAGGGCAACCTGATCGCCGCTGCCATGGGTGCGCTGATCGCCCGGCCTGCTTTTAAGCTGGAGATCCTTAAAGAGGTGACTCCCCAGGTTCTTGAGCAGGCCCTTGGGATGCTGGATCGTGGCGCAGTTGCCTACGATTGCTGTGAAAATGAGAGAGGATTTTACATCGAAGTTCTGGTGGAGGGGGGCGGTTCCTGTGCCCGCTGTGTGGTGATCGGTGGGCATACCAGCATCGCCCTGTTGGAAAAAGACGGGCTGGCTGTGAGCGATGACAGTGCCCTGGGGGCTGTCAACGATGATCACGGTTACCGCGAGACAATGCGCTTGATGAAGCTGGCCGATCTGCTGCATGGGGTGGTCTGCCTTGATGACGAAGACCGGGCCTACATCCAGCGTGGGATCGACATGAACCTGGCGGTGGCCGAGAAGGGCGTGGATTTGAAGCGTAACTCCTTCCAGCTGCAGCAGATGATGAAACAGGGGCTCAAGGCTGATGATCTGTTCTACCGGGTCAAGCAGAAGGTGGCCTCGGCGGTGGATGCCCGGATGGGGGGGCTGGCAGAGCCGGTCATGACCAGCGGAGGCTCCGGTAACCAGGGGGCGCTGACCATCCTGGTACCTTATCTGGTGGGGCGACATCAGGGGGTGGAACTGTCCCGTATTCAAGAGAGCATCGCAGTCAGTCACGCGGTCAACTCTTACATCAAGAGCTATACCGGCGAGCTGTCGGTAATCTGCGGCTGCGCCATTGCCGCCAGTATTTCGGCTGCCATCGCCATTGTCTACCAGCAGGCAGGCATTGACGAGGAGAAGATCAGCCACGCCATCGGCAACGTGATCGGTGACCTGTGCGGTATCATCTGCGATGGCGCCAAGTCAGGCTGTTCGATGAAGATCGTCACCGGGGCCGAGGCGTCCATGCGTTCGGCCTTTATGGCTTTGGCCGGTTACGGCGTATCCAATGACGACGGCGTGCTGGGCAGGACTGCGGAGGAGTCGATCCAAAATTTAAGCAAGATCTCGCTGGAGGGGATGCAGCTGGTGGATGCCACGGTGGTGCATATCCTTCAAGACAAGGCACCTCGTAGTGGCAAGGCGTGATCTGCGTGCTTGGCAACGAAAACAGGAGGCAGGCATGGCAGTGCAGAACAAGGTAGGCAGGCCGGAGGGGATGAGCGAGCAGCAGTGGCGGGAGGCGGTCCGCTTTACCAGTGACGACTGGGGCTGGGTGATTATGAGCATCGGCATGGCCATCGGCGCTGGCATCGTCTTTCTGCCGGTACAGGTGGGGTTGACCGGTTTGTGGGTTTTTCTGATCTCTTCAGCGGTGGGGTACCCGGCCATGTACCTGTTCCAGCGCCTGTTCGTCAATACCCTGGCTGACTCGCGGGAATGCAGCGACTATCCGGGAGTCATCACCAGTTACCTGGGCAAGAACTGGGGTGTCGGACTGGGGATGCTCTACTTCGTAATGCTGGTGATCTGGGTCTTTGTCTATGCCGAGGCGATCACCAATGACAGCGCCTCCTTCATCCATACCTTCGGCTGGACAAAGGAGCTGCTTTCAGAAGATCCGTTCTACGGACTGGCCCTGATCGTCGTCCTGGTGGCGGTTGCTTCGCGGGGGGAAAAACTGCTGTTCAGGGTCGCCACATTTTTGGTGCTGACCAAGCTCTGCGTGGTGGCCTTCCTTGGCGCCGCCATGATACCAAGTTGGAATCTGGCCAATATTGCGGCACTGCCTCCTCCGGGGGAACTGCTCAAGAAGGCGGTTATTATGCTTCCCTTCACCCTTACCTCAATCCTGTTTTTGCAGAGCCTTTCGCCGATGGTGATTTCATTTCGGGCCAAAACCGACTGCATCGAAGTGGCACGCTACCGGTCCATGCGGGCGATGAACATCGCCTTCGGCATCCTGTTCGTGACGGTCTTTTTCTACGCAGTCTCGTTTACTCTGGCTATGGGGCATGATGCAGCGGTGCGGGCCTCGAAGGAGAATATCTCGGCCCTGGCTCTGGTGGCCTCGATGATGTCCGGCAGCGGTGGCCGCAGCACCACCGTGCAGGTGCTGTCGCTGATCCTCAACATCTTTGCGGTGATGACCGCTTTCTTCAGTGTCTTCCTCGGCTTTCGCGAGGCCTGTCACGGTATTGCCATGAACCTGCTGTGCCGGGTCATACCTGAAGGAAGGATCAGCGAGACCGTGGTGGGGAGAGGAATTCTGATCTTTACGGTGCTGCTGGCCTGGGGTGCGGTCATGCTGAACCCGCCGGTGCTTGCCTTTACCTCCATCTGCAGCCCGATCTTCGCCTTGATCGGCTGCCTGATCCCGGCCTATCTTGTGTATCGGGTGCCGGAGCTGCATCGTTATAAAGGGGTATCGCTCTACATCATCATTGCCACCGGCATCCTGCTGTTCATTTCTCCGTTTTTGGCGTTTAGTCAGTGACAGGCGAGCCAGCCCGGTTCGTAACAGCGTGCATGATAGAGGGCCTGGGTCGATACAAGCTAAAGGAGACTACTTTATGCGGATTAATCACAGGTCTAATCTTGCCATAGCGTCAATGCTGTCTGTCAGTCTGTTTGCAGGCTGCAGTAGTGACAATCAAACTACGCCAACCCTTACCGGTGATTTTCCGGCGCGTTATGCACTGGATGAATCTGCAGAGGCCAACTGGCAGAGTGCTGCCATTGATCCGCCCTACGGGCCGAAGCCGAAGTCTCTGGCACTGGTTACCACCAGTGTGCAGCCACCAGGTATGGAAGAGGTGGCCTGGCGGCAGCAGCGTCTGGTTGCCGCTCTCGATTACTGGATTGACCAGAAGCTTAACTACTGCCATCACCATATCCCTCTTTGGACCCCGCCTGACGATGCAGCGCAGGCAGCTCCGGTTTTCAGGATCTCCAACGGCAGGTACAGCCGCACCGAGGGAACAACCACCTATACCCAGACCTGTTCGCCGGCGCGGCGTCCGAACGGTGCCCAGGGTATCAGTGACATTCCGCAAAACTGCGCGGACACGACTGCAAACTGCATTGATCCGTCACAGGTGCAGTGGAAAGGGCTTGATTGTTCTGACTTTACCTCGTGGGTCTACAACTTTGCCTTTGGGGTGATACCAACGGATGTTCCGTTACCCACCGGAGTCGGCACCCAGGCCTGCAATGGCGAATATACGCAGGAGAGCACTGGTGTTAAGGGGGCAGGTGGCGGAATCCTGCTGGATATCAATCACCGGAATCTGGGGGAGCTGGAGGCGTATCTGAAACCGGGGGATCTGCTGTATATCCTGCCGGAAGCACAAAAAGTGACCGATACTGACATCGCTTTCAATACGGTTGTGCATGTGGTGGTCTGGACCGGCAAGGTCTGGGGGGATATCAGGAATGACAAGGCTTATTACCAGGAAGGGGACGGTAAGAACTTTGGTATGGCAGGTGACAGGGTAGGGGGCGATTTTGGCAACTATTCATCGGTGGATAACCCGTTGACTGATCAGACCCCGCTGATAGTGGACAGCCACTATGCCGGGCCAGCCTACCGTCCGTTTTTGGGATGGTACCGCAAGCATCTTTCACATGTCCGCAGGGTTATCAATGCTGATGCGGCAAAAACAGATGCTGTGCTACAGAAACTGGTGTTTCCTGCCTGGGGTAAGCCGGATCAATACGGTGTTTACAAGACGGTAAGCCCTTCGGACAGTACCAGCGTTCTTCATTTTAACCCGGCAAACTATGATGCAAGTAAAAATTGTCAGCGCATAGCGGGATTTAATCCATGAATACGGCGAAATATGAGCCGTCCAGGCACCTTCGCAGTAGATTTATCCTGATTCGCCTTTGCAATCAAGATGACTCAAAAACAACTGTTTTGGTGTCGGATTAAGCCCGACACGATTGGGCGAACAACCGTTCGCCCCTACAGAAACAGGTCATCTTGATTGGAAATTGGAATAAGTCTGACAGGCTCCTGAATAAACAGAAAGGACAGTACCCATGCAGTTTTCCCGCTTCATTCATCTGTGTCTGATATACCTGTTCCTGTTACTTGCAGCCTGCTCCGGTAATGATTCATCTGTAGCGTTGAAAAGTGAGGCCGGGTACATTGAGATCGAGCCGATCAGCTTTTCCCTGCAGCAACAGGGGTTGGATACCTACACTGATACCTCGTCAACGGCGCGGATTCTCTACTCGTTTCATCCGGCCAACCAGGATCCGGTCAGCAAGCCGCTGTTTGTGTTCCTGAACGGCGGACCAGGCTGCGCAACCACCACCAACCTGTTCAGCATGAACACCGCTCCCTATACGCTGGACAAGTTGCGCACCAACGGTAACCTCTATGCAGCCAACCCCTACAGCTGGACCGCACTGGGTAACCTGCTCTATATTGATGCCCCCAACACCGGCTTTTCCTACAATGTGATTTCAGGCGCTTCAGATCTGAACGTTCGCTTTTCAGAGTTCAACTCCAAAAACTTTAATCCGTTTATAGATTCTGCCAATGTGATCAGGGTACTGCTGCGTTTTCTGGATGCCCATCCCGCAATCCGGGCCAATCAGGTGGTTCTGGTGGGGGAGAGTTACAGCGGCACCCGGGTTTCCACCATGCTGAATCTGTTGCTGTTTTATACAAAGTACGGAACCGGTGAAAAGATCTACAAAGATGCGGCCCTTGCAGCAGAAATAGGACGGCACCTTGCCAGGGTGTTTCCGGCTGAGGCAGCGGCAGGCAGCCTGAACCCTGCCACCGTGGCCCGCCAGTTTGGCAGACAGATCCTGATTCAGCCGGAGATTAGCGGCCCCTACCAGGCAGAGGCTGATGGTGACCTGTTTGAACAGTCCGGTTCTGTTATTGACCAGTTGGCTGTGGCAACCGGAAAGGTCTACACACGCTGCGATCCGACCGACACCACCTGCAGCAGAGAGATGAACGCTCTGACCTTTGTGGAGAAGAGCGCCGGACGTGATCGTTACAATATGACCATGCAGGTTGGCTGGACCGACGAGCTGGAGGCCTTTGCCATGCAGGGGTTGCTGGATGTTGATATCCTATCCCGGCTCTTTGGCTATGATGTGCGCAGCATCAGCATGTTGCGGCCCGAGGCCAGAAAAGATGCCTACCGCTATGTGGTGAACGAGAATGACCCCGACGACTGGGGGCTGCCAGCGGATAGTCTCAGCCAGAAGCTGCTGCTGGAGCGGGATTCTCTTGTCAGGATGAACGCCCTGTTGGGCAGTTCCGGCAGTAATTCCCTGGAAAAGGTCTTTGGCAGCCTGTCGGTATATGACGGCTATTTGAGCGGCACCAATCTGGCAGTCTTTATTTCCTTCATGAGCAACCGCGCCATCTATGCCCGCTACCCGGTCAGTCCTGATGACTCACCGCTCTTTGGCCAACTGTTTCTGGAGAACGCAACCTTGGTCAAGACCCTGTTGACCGATGCTGAGTATGATCTGGTGATCTATTCCCCCGGTTATCCTGAGGCACTGAAAAAATATACCGGGATCGTCAAGAGTCTGGATGTCAAGCGGGGCAAGGAGCTGCAGCAGGAGAGCGGCAGTTTCAGAATCAACTATCAGCCCGGCTCTCTGGGCAGTATCAGCACACCGGCGTATGTTGATATCTTCTATCCCTACTACCGTAATTCCGGTCATTCCATCTCATCGGCCCAGCCGGACAAACTGCTGGCGGATGTGGCAGGCTGGTTGAAATAGGGGCGGCTACTCCGATAATCTTATGACGAATTTCAGGTGGGAAACGATGACGTTGGTGAAGTAATTCACTTTTGCAATAGAGATGACATCAATCTCGGTCGAGTTTTATTCGACACCAAGACAGTTGTTTTCGGAACTTGGAAAACGGTATATCAGTATTTGCCTAGTGTCTTATCCACGGAGGAAGAAACCATGCGTATCACCAAAGCCCTGAGTAGTACCGCTGTCCTGTTGTCCCTTGCCCTGCCCGCCTTTGGCGGCGAGGTGGACATGAACCGCCTGAACGCCTTTGCCAAAAAGATGGTGGAGAGCAAGAACCAGGCGATCGGCTACCCGATCAACCAGAATGTTGACCTGCAGGAGTTTTATCGCTGGTTTGCCGATTCCGGTCTGGCCAATGTGGCCATGAACAACGTGGGCAATCCTCGCAAGCCAGCCATCATCCATCTCAACACCCATCAGTTTGAGAACGAGGTGATTGACTTCTTTGCTCCACTCTACGGTTTTAAAAAGGATGAGTACTGGGGGATCGTTACCATGAGCGGCACCGATGGCAACAACCACGGGGTTTACTTCGGGGTCAAGTACCTGCTTTCCAAAAGCAAACTGAAGCCGATCCTGTACGTCTCCGAAGAGGCCCACTACTCCATCAAGAAGCTGGGGGATCTGCAGAATCTCGACATGAGACTGATCAAGGCGGATGTGAAAGGGCAGGTGGATATCAAGGCCTTTGAAAAAGCCCTCGATCCCACACGGCCCGCCCTGGTGGTAATCGCCATGGGAACCACCTTCAAAGGTGGTATTGATGACCAGGTTGCCATTAACCAAGTGCTACAGAAGAAAAAGCCGGTTGCGGTCTACCGCCATCTGGATGCGGCCCTGTTCGGCGGCTACCTGCCGTTCAGCAAGCATAACGACCTGGTTGACCGGACGAAACATCACTTTGATTCGGTGGCGGTCAGCGGCCACAAGTTCTTCGGCTTTGATGAACCGCTGGGACTGTTCATCACCACCAACGATGTGCTGAAGCGCCAGAACCCGTTTCAGGTCTCCTACTTAAACGATGCCGTACCCACCATCACCTGTTCCCGTTCAGGTCTGGGGCCGCTCAAGTTCTGGTGGAAGGTGCAGAAGACCGGACTTGACGGCTACAAGCAGCAGTCGGCTCTGATCCTGAAAAACGCAGCGTACCTCAAGCAGCGCTTTGACGAGCTGCACTACCCGGCCTGGAGAAACGATTTCTCCAACACCGTCTACTTCAAGCGGCCCAGTCAGTGGGTGATGAGCAAATGGGATCTGGCACCTGATTTTGATCCCCGCCTTGGCGGTAACCTGGCTCACGACATCGTGATGCAGCATGAGGGGCCGGAGACCATTGACCGGTTTATTGAGGATATAAAGAAAGATATGGCTGCACAGTAGGATTTTCTGAGTCCATAAGGCAACTGATCCACGTGCCGGTGGTTTGTCAGATTTGGGGATAAACGACGTTAAACTTCGGCATGCCGAAGTCTGAAGAAAGGATTTCCGTGACATCCACAATTACCAGCCCGCTGTTACTCCGTTTGAAAGCTGACCGGTTGTTTTCCGGTGTTGCAGACAGCCTGTTTGCCCGCCTGCTCGGTTCGGTTGAAGAGGTGTCTTTGGCAGCCGGAGAACCGCTGTATAACTATGGTGATCCTGCAGCAAACCTGTATCTGCTTGAAGAGGGTACGGTTCAGCTGGTAACACCGTCGGGCCGTACTGTTGAATTGAAGGAGCAACGTTGCGGTGAAGAAGCCGTGGTGATGACCGGTTATACCTGTACTGCAACAGCCCGCACTGCTGTACGTGCCTTGCGGATTCCCAGAGAGGCTCTGGCAGAGGTCGCCAAGGGAAAAGCCTCCTTTGGGTCTGAGGCAACCCAGTCGCTGCTCTCACGTATCGGCGAAGAACAGATTGAGCTGCCGGTAAAGGCAAAGGCAGCCAAGAAGTCCACGGTCTCCCTGGCCGAGATGATTGGCTGGATACTGTTGATCATCCTGCCGCCTGCCCTGTTTTTTTTCTGTAAAACGGAAGGGTTCACCACTCAGGCCTCACTTTTTTCCGCAATCCTGACTGCAACGGTAATCATGTGGGTCTTTACACTGGTTGATGAGTTTATCCCGCCGCTTGTTGCGGTGGTGGCGGCCCTGTTCATCGGTCTTGCGCCTGCACCGGTGGCTCTGGCAGGTTTTTCATCCCCCGGCATGATGACCCTGATCGGCGTTTTTGCCCTCTCGGCTTCCATCGGCTCATCGGGTTTAAGCTACCGTTTCATGCTCTGGCTGTTATACAAACTGCCTGACCGTCCGGTGTATCAGCAGTCAGCCATGTTGATGGGGGGATACCTGCTATCCCCCATCACCCCTTCTGGTAACAGCCGCCTCTCGCTGTTGATACCGCTTTTCCGGGATATGATGGAAGGTCTGAAGCTGCCCAAAGGCGGCAAGGCAGCAACAGCGCTGATGGCGGCGACCTTCTCAGGTGCGATGTTGTTTTCGCCGATGCTTTCAACCAGCAAGTCCTCCAACATTACCGCCGTCAATCTGATGCCTGTGCAGATTCAGGAGCAGTTTCTGGGGTTGTACTGGCTGGTGGCGGCTCTGGTTGCCGCTGTCGGCATTACGCTGTTCCATCTGGGGGCAAGCCGCTGGCTGTTCTCGTCTGAGCAACAGGCAGCGCTTCCCAAGGACCGGATTCTTGTGCAGCTTCAGTTGCTGGGGCCGATGACCGGTGAAGAACGGATCGCCCTTGGCGGTTTTGTCTTCTTCCTGCTGGCCTGCGGATCGGTCTCCTGGCACCATATTCAGCCGGCCTGGATTGCCGGTTGCGTGCTGATCGGTCTGCTGGTATCAGGGGCGCTGGGCAAAAAGGCGTTTCGTGATCAGCTTGATTGGCCGATGGTATTTTTCTTGCTGGGCATGGACGGTATCACCCGGATACTTGACCACCTTGGGCTGGATACGGTGTTGGCCAAGGTTATGACCGGCTGGTTCGGTTTTGTAGGGGGGAGGATTGATCTGTTTATCCTGGCTGCACTGGGAACGACCCTGCTCGTCCGTCTCGCTCTGCCGATCACCTCCGGCATGTTGGTCTCCGCCATTATCCTGATGCCGGTGGCTGAAGCCCAGGGGATTCACCCCTGGATCTGTATCTTTATGACCGCCATGTTCAGTGATATCTGGTTTCGTCCCTATCAGAGCTCCCAGTATACTCAGGTGCTTTCCCAGGGGCTTGGACCCCAGTATGACATTCCCGGCTTCATGCGCTATAACCAGATTATGAATTTTTCACGGGTAGTGGTCGCCTTTCTTTCGATACCCTACTGGAAATGGCTGGGCCTGCTATGAACAGAACTACTCTGAAAAAATTGCTGATCGGTTTTTTTCTTGCCGCGTTCATTCTCTTCCTTGGCCTGTTTAATGTAACAAAACCACGCATACTGGTGCTGCATTCGTTTTCAAGTGACGATCCATGGTCGCTCGAGGTGAACAAGGGGATTCAAAAGGTACTGAAATCTAACCGGAATCCGGTAACAGTAAAGTATCACTATCTAAACGTAACGGCGAACAAACAAGACAGCAGACTGCAGATTGCCATAGGTGAAGCGCATCAAGCCATTGCGCGGCAGAAACCTGACATTCTGATTGCTGTTGATGATGAAGCTAATGAGCTGGTTGCCAAAGATTATGCCGGAAAAGGAGCGCCACGGGTTGTCTTTGTCTCAACATTGCAGCCCCTTGAAAAATATGGCTATGCCGGAGCGGCAAATGTCAGCGGCATTGTGGAGCAGCTACCGCTGGATGCCGTGCGTGATACCCTTTTGACCGCCCGCAACGGGAAGGCAGCCCGCATTGCCGTGCTTGGTATGGATGATGTCACCTGCCGGGCTGAATTGGCGCAGGTACAGTCTTACAACTGGGCTCCCCACCGTCTGGTGGCAACCAGGGCAGTAAACAGTTTTCCCGACTGGCAGCAATTTACCAGACAGGTTGCCGACAAGGCCGATGTCTTGCTGGTGTTGAGTTACGGTGGGCTGGAGCGTGGTAACGGTGACCGTCGGGAGCTGCCGGGCAATGAGCTGGCAGTTTGGCTTGAGAAGAATGCAGAATCCCTGCCGATCAGCATCTGCCCCACCTATGTTCAGGATGGGGGAGGGCTGGCCGTTACCCCTGCACCGGTTGATTTTGGTCAGAAGGCGATGCAGATGGCGCTTGCCTGGGTTGCAGCCGGGAAAGGGGCGGCTGCTCCACCGGTGATCTCATCGCCCCATTTCCGGGTAGGTATGCGACAGTCGTTGCTTGATGCGCGTGGCATCACCATGCCGACAATTTATATTGAAGCGGCGCGGATCGGTGATGCCTACTTGCCGTAGGGTGTCATACCGCTTGCGCGTATGGCCGGGGCGGCGTCAGGAGAGGACAAAAAGTTTACCAAGGCCTTTGCTGCATCCGGTTTGGTGGTTTTCGTGGTTATACAGGCTGAGAAGGTTGTTGTTTTCTGGATCTCCTGCGGCAGTGGTCCAACAAGATCAATACCTGGAATCGGCAACAGTTCGCTTATCTGCTGAAACCCCAGTTCGGCTTCGCCCCGTGCAACCACCAGGCCCACCGGCTCAGCAGGGATCATTCTGCTTTTGCCCTTGATCTGTTTTTCAATACCGAGGCGTTTGAATAGCACCTTTGCAAGGTAGTCACCGCTGGCGCTGTCGGAATAAGCAATAGAGCTTGCTGCCAGCAGTGTCTTGCTGAAGGTGTCAACCGTGCTGATATCAGGCTTGGGTGCCCCTTTACGTACCGCCATACCGATGCCTGATCCAGCAAGATCAACCCTTAGACGACAGGAGATTCTTCCCTGGTTTACCAACTGCTCCAGGGCAGAGCCGACCATGATCAGGACATCGGCATGTTCACCACGTTCAAGCCTTACCGGGATGGCGTCAGGCGTTTCGCCCATTGAGGGGCCCCAGGCCGTAACCAGTTGATGTCCGTTCCGTTGTTCAAAAAGCGGGGTCAGCGCTCGATACGCCGCGCTGAATCCGCCGGAAGTCATAACCCGTATCTCGGCAGCCCCGGCATTGCCACCGGCAAACAGAACGATGGTGGTAACCAGTGTCACCAGAAGAGACAGGCTTGCCAGTACGGCAGACATTCTGATGGTATGTGTCATGGTGTGAGAGTCTCCTGTGTTTGTTGGTATGTCGGTTTGCCATTAACGATGTATCAGGAGTTTCTGCTGAATTCAAGCGGTCTGCGCTATTTAAAACTGTCGGTTATCTTGTTTTCTACATACCGTAAGGCGGTGTTTATGTTCCGTTCGCTGGTTGCTCAACCGATTCCTGTTATTGTTCTGATCGTTTTGAGTATCTCATTTTTTGTACTGTTCCTGCTGAGGCTTGTGGAAAGGCATATTTCCGTTGGCAAGCTGCCGCTTAATATCAGTTCTCCTCTTGCGGCGCTTGCTGCAACAGCTTTTGTGTTTATAGCCGGGTTGATGTCCACCGATATGCATGGTGATCTCAGTTCGGCCAGACAGTCGCTCTTTCGAGAAGTCTCTGCCATTCAGATGATTCTGCTGCATGCCGAGTCGTTGCCGGAGAAAGATCGGGCCGAGGTAAAAAAACAACTGCAGGAATATGTCACGCTGGTGGCCAGCGCCGAATGGAAGCGGATGCAGCTGGATGGTGAGAGCAGGCAGGTCCGGCTGGCGCTCGGCAACCTGCTCCGTTTTATCCATACCGTCAAGGAGTCTGATATCAGGGATGCCTTGCGATCTGCCGTGGGAGACCTGCTGTCAGCCAGAATGGAACGGCTGAGGGTCGCTGCAGATACCGTCCCGGCGCTTACCTGGATGGTTCTCTATATTCTTGGTATGATTACCATATTTACTATTTCTTTGAGTCATGGTGACCACAGCCAGTGGCAGGGTGTTGTGGGGGTGATGGTTACCTTGCTGACATCAATGATACTTATTATGCTGCTGGTATATGATCAGCCCTATGCCAGGCCTGCGATTGTCAATCCAGGCAAATTGATTGAGGCGTTGCAGTAGTTATCTTTGTGGTGACTGTGATGGTAAATCACAGTCGGCAATGGTTGAGCACAGAACTCTTTGCTGTTTGAATCTGAGCAGTGGGCGACCAGACAACAGAACAGCAGTTTTCAGGAGATATGTTGGATGACACAACCAGGCGCTGAAGCCGAAATCCCCTCACCAGAACAGTCTGCAGGGGGCACCGCACTCTCACTATACCGGGAACTGTGGCGTCTGCTCAGGCCCAGCATGCAGGGCAATACTGCCGGTATTGTCGCTGCGTATCTGTTTTCCCTCGGTCGCATAGCTGCGTCGGTGAGCGCTCCCTATCTGCTTGCAGTCATTCTGGATAAGGCCCTGCCTGACAGGAATGCGGGGCTTTTTGCGATGTACGCAGGCTGGATTGTTCTGTCGTTTCTGCTGCTGTTCCTCTCTTCGTTTCTGATGACCTGGTGTATGGGCCGTACCCTGGAACGGATCTTCCTGGATCTGCGGTCCAGACTGGTGGCGGCGATCATGAGAAAACCGGCATCATTCTTTGCACGGCATGATACCGGTGATCTGATTACCAGGGTTTCCACCGATACCGGCTCCCTGTCGATGACGGTTTTTGATTACGCCTTCCACAATCTGCATCAGCTGACCTTTATTCTGGTGACCATCGGATTTATGCTCTCATGGGAGTGGCGGCTGGGACTGTACACGGCCCTTACGCTGCCCTGTTATCTCCTGCTGATGGCACTGTTCCAGAAGCCGCTTGCACGGGCCGCCAGTAGTGCGCGGGACAGGCTCTCTGCCCAGAATGCCACGCTGCTGGATATTCTTTCCGGGATGCGTGAAATCAGCTTCTACCAGCAATCACAGGACAGTCATCGCCGGTTCATGGGAGCGGCCGGAGAGTTTACCGATGCCACTATCCGTTCTGTATTGATCGGAGAATGGTCGTTTAACTCCATGGAGTTTTTTGCGCGGGTTGTTACGTTGGCCCCTTTTCTGTTGGGGGGATACTGGATACTGCATGGTATCTCCAGTATCACCATCGGGCAGCTGATCGCCTACAACCTGTATCTTACCTATCTGGCCGAGATGCTTCAGCAGAGTATCTATGGCATTACCAGGCTGGTGCAGATATCACCGGTCTTCAGCCGGTTGTATGAGGTACTTGATTACCCTGAAGAGGAGCCGGTTTCCCATGGTAATGTAGCCGACATCATGGAGAGTACCAGGATTGAATTCCGTAATGTTTCCTTCAGCCGGATTGACGGGAAAGCGGTGCTGAAGAACTTTAATCTGACCATTGAACCGGGGGAAAAGGTAGCCGTGATCGGCCCCAGCGGGGCAGGGAAGAGTACCCTGATCGATCTGTTGATACGTCATATCGAGCCGGACAGTGGCGAGATCCTGTTTGATGGCAAGCCGATTGCGTCGTACAATCGTCCGCTTTACCTGCAACATTTTGGCTACGTCCAGCAAACTCCGTACATCTTCAAGACAACTGTGCGGGAGAATATCGGGGCTGGATGGTACGGTGTGCCTCAGGAAGTGATCGCTGATGCGGCGCGGCGTGTGCGGATTCATGACAGCATTATGCAGATGCCCAATGGCTATGACACCGGTATCGGCAGCAGGGGGATCGATCTGTCCGGCGGCCAACGGCAGCGGATTGCGCTGGCCCGGGCCATGGTCAGAGACCCGGAAATCCTCCTTCTTGATGAATTTACGTCGGCTCTGGACAGTGCCACTGAATCGGCAATTCTTGATGACCTTTTTGCAAGCTTTGAGAAACAGACCATCATCTGCGTGACCCATTCCCAGGCGGTGGCAGCCCGGTTTGAGCGGCTGGTGAGGATAGAGAAATTATAATCCGGGATACCGCCATGTTTTCCGCATCAAAGGACGATTCAAACCACTCTGCTGAAGAGCGTCTACTCGTCATAGACACCACCACCGACTATATCGACTTTATCTGCCGACGTTATCCGGGACAGGCTCTCTTTGTGACCGATCCGGCCAGACGAAGGGACGCCCGTGAACCAGCACCAGATACCCGCAGTGAGCTTCTGGTGGAGATGGCAGAGCCGGGACCGGTTCTGGAATCTGTCCGGCAACATCTTGAACATTACGGGATCAAGGCTGCAGGGATTACCTGTTTTGACTGTGAGGCACTGTGGCTGACAGCACTGCTGGCACGGGAGTTTGGGCTGCCGTTCCCCTCGGAAAGGGCGGTGTTGACAAGCCGGAACAAGTATCTCTCCAAACGGCTCTGGCAGCAGGCCGGTCTGGATTGTCCGGCTGTTGCACAGCTTGAGCAGCCTGAAGAGGC
>Ga0209373_10001977_pt1 | contig 22021 bp, 26 predicted proteins | sample Higcelweek5metaG_FD_187173 | JGI IMG/M metagenome (GOLD analysis project Ga0209373, IMG submission 187173) | Freshwater pond sediment microbial communities from the University of Edinburgh, under environmental carbon perturbations - High... | ecosystem: Environmental > Aquatic > Freshwater >... | reverse complement strand
ACGGGATTCTGCCAACATGTCTCTGGAAGGACTGGTACATCTGTTTACTGCCGTGGATGATTCGGAACAGACCATCGCCCCGGGAAAGTTAAGCGTACAGCGTCATGATCAGCTCAGACTACTGGTGGAGGAAGGAACCCAGGAAGGCACTGAACTTGGCAGTTCGCTCCCCTGCGTACTGGGAAGAAAAGAGGCGGATATTATTATTAATGACCCGATGGTATCCAAACGCCACGCCGCCATTCAGGTTATCAACGGTAAACTGATGCTGATTGACCTGCACAGCACCAACGGCACCACCCTCAATAACCAGCCGGTCACCCAGCGGGAGCTGAAACAGGGAGACCGGATCGGTATCGGACAGACAGTCCTGCTGGTGACAACAGTCAACCTCGCGTAAACAGCTTCTTCACCCCGGCCAACAACCCTTTTTCCGCACCTGCAGACAACAGAATCACCGATATATTATCTCGTCCCCCACGGCCATTGGCGCAGGCCACCAACTCCCGGCAGGCAGCCTCGACAGTCCCGGCTGTTCCGATCAATGCAGCGATCTCCTCATCAGATACCATCCCGAACAGTCCGTCAGAACAGAGCAGCAAGCTATCACCCGCCTGTAACTCCAGTTCATCCAGATCAACCAGTACGGTTTCTTCCTGCCCGATAGCACGGGTCAGCACATTGCGTCCCTTGGCAAACAACGCCTCATCGCGGGACATCAAGCCGGCCCTCACCTGCTCCTCAATCCAGGAATGGTCCTCGGTAAGCTGCTGAAACTTCCCATTCCGCAACAGATAGGCCCGACTATCCCCCACATGGGCGATGGACACCTTGGTGCCCACAATGGTCAGCGCCACAATGGTAGTCCCCATCCCGCGCCACTCAGGCTTGGAAAAAGCAGCTTCGAACACGGCCCGATTGGCAAAACGAATTGCAGATCCCAGTAAATTGGCAGCCTCTGAGTGGCCTGGAGCAACTTCACCCACCAGAGACGCCTGTCCTCTGGCCGCCATCTGCAGATAATCCCGCATCGTATCCAGACAGATCCGGCTGGCAAACTCTCCCCCCTTGTGTCCTCCCATACCGTCAGCCACGGCATACAGATGCAGGGAAGGTTCCAGCAGAATCGAATCCTCATTATGGGGGCGTACCTGGCCCACATCGGTTTGTCCAAAGGCGGTTAGTTCCATAGGTCACCCCAAAAATGGATTCACAAGTTGAACGCCAAGCGGCAGAAAGTGTTTTTCATTGCGGGTTACTACCGATAAACCGTGGTGGAGTGCAGTAGCTGCAATAATAAGATCTGCGCCATCATGACCAGCCATAGCAGAAAGCTCCCCCCAACGGCGGGCAATATCAGAAGTTACCGGCAAGATTCTATCACCGTAGTTTCTTAACAGCATCTCCAGCCATTGCTGCAAACGTCTGGCAAAGACAGCATCCTTTCGACGCTGTCCAACAATGCCACGCTGTATTTCACTTATCGTGACAACACTTAAAAACAAGCTATTTGCCGATGTAGCGGCCAGCCATGTAAGCACATTCTGATCAGGTGCCTGCTTGCGCAGCTCTGATATCACCATCGTATCCAACAGCCACATCAAAACTCAACCTCGCGGGATTGAAAAGGAAGCCGCTCAAATTCACCATCATCCTTTGGCAGGGCGAGCAAGTGGTCAACAAAACTCGGACGTGTTACCATTTGCCCTGCTTCAAGCCGTCGATACTCATCAGCGGCAATAATAACCACCACTTCATGTCCATGTCGGGTAACATGCTGCGGGCTACCATGTAGCGCGGCATCAACTACTTTACTGAATTGGTTTTTTGCATCCTGAAGACGCCATTCTGAGCTTGGCATACACCTCTCCATAAAAAATATAGCCATATTTTATGGCCAGATTATCTCTTTTACCCTGTCGGTTGTCAATTACCCAAGCTTATGCAGGCACATCTTGATATGCTCCACTACTTCCCGCGCATTCTGGTAGCGTTTGGTGAGATCCTTGGTCATCAGACGGTGGGCGATATAGGCACAACATTGCGGGATATTTGGATCAACCTGGGTGATCAGCACCGGCGGCTTGTTGGCAATGGCATACATCAGCGCTGCGATACTGTCTCCGCTAAACGGCTTCTGTCCGCAGAGCAGCTCATACATCGCCACCCCCAGCGAGAATAGGTCAGAACGGCCATCCACCTTTTGCCCGGCCACCTGTTCCGGCGACATGTAGCTGGGGGTACCTAACACCGTACCGGTCTGGGTGGCCGAAGAGGTGGAGATCCGGGCAATACCGAAGTCAGCCACCTTGACCGTGCCATCCTTCAGCAACATGATGTTGGCCGGCTTGATGTCGCGGTGGATGATCCCCTTTTCATGGGCAAAGGCCAACCCTTCTGCCACGCTGCCGATGATCCGCAGCAACTCCTTAACCGGCAGCAGTTTATCCTTTTTGATGTAGGGAGTCAGGTCTGATCCGTCCAGCAGCTCCATGGCAACGTAGGCCAGATCCTCCTCCTCACCAACATCATAAATCGTCACGATATTGGGATGATTGATGGTACCGGCCGCCTCGGCCTCACGAAAGAACCGCTTTTTGGTATCTTCCAGCAAATCAGGATCAACCTCTTCAAACCGCACGGTCTTGATCGCCACCAACCGGTTGATCTTGGGGTCTTTGCCCAGATAAACCACCCCCATGGCGCCACGGCCCAGCTCCTTCTGAATCTCATACCTGCCGATAGTGGGGGCGGAAACCGTTACCCCGCCGGGACCGGCGATAATTGTGCCTTCACGCCGCCCTCCCCCGCCAAAGATCATGGTCTCGCCCGCCACCTTCATTGTGGCGATCCGCTCCTTGATATCCTTGTAATCACCGGCGGTCAGGATATGCTCGTACACGGCACCGGATTTGTTGAACATCCGCTTTCGCTCAAAATCCAGAGCCAGATTGTAGAGCAGATCCTTGATCGTATCATCTTCAATCGGGCATTTGCGAAACTTCTCAAAGGCCAGATCCAGCAACCCCTGCCCCTGGAACGACAGCCCCAGCATCTTGTTGGTCTCAATGCTGTCGCTCTCCACCAACTCGTTGCGCTGTTCGGTTACCATGTAGCGCATGGAAACCAGAGTGGTATAGCCGATGGCCAGCAACAGGGTCGGCCCCACCATCCCCAGCCACAAGCCTTGTCCGCTGAACAGCCAGATCGCTGCTCCATTCCAGAGCAGCAGAAGTCCGGCGGCGATAGCGGCGCTCATACCAGCCTTTAAACGGGGCATGGCCAGAGCCAGAAACAGTCCAAACAGCAGCATTGCCCCCAACTCAGCCCAACGGGCCCAGTCAGGACGGGAGATCACGTTAGTGTTCAGCAGGTTTTCAATGGCGGTGGCCATCACCTCTATACCGGGATAGGTTGACTGGAACGGCGTAACCGTCAACCCGGCGATCCCGGTGGCCACCGGACCGATCAGAACAATCTTGCCCTTGAAGCTTTCCGGTTTGACGCTGCCTGTAGCCACATCAAAAAATGAATAGGTGGGAAAGGTGCCAAAACCGCCATTAAAGCTGATCAGCATCCGACCACGCTGATCCACCGGGATCGAAAGCCGTCCGGCAGATAGCCGGTCAGCAGAGAGTTGCAGATCCTTTGGGGAAATTCGCAGATAGGACAAGGCGGCCTGCAGTGCAAAGGAGGGAAACAGGCGGCCACGGTAGTAGACGACCAGTGATTCTCGCCGCACTGTGCCGTCGCTGTCAGCCAGAATATTGATATGCCCCAGGGACAAGGCTTTATCGGCAAAGACCGGGATCGGCGCTGCCACCTCAGTGGCCTGCATCAGACCGGCCGGACTAGCCTGTTCCTTTGACGCCTTCTTCAAATACTCGGCAAGATTGGGGTCTGGATTACCAGCCTGCTCACCCAGGGTAAAAAACAGTGGCAGGATCACCTTTCGGGTCAACGCCAGCGATTCGGTCAGCAGGGCATCATTATCCAGCTTCTTCTCAGACTGGCTGATGGCATCCAGCACCGCCGGACTTCCACCAAGCCTGGCCACGGTCTCACGCAACGCCTTCAGTTCGTCAAGGCCAGAATTCTTGTCCGCCTCGGTATAGAGGATATTGGTGCCGATCAATGCCGGTTCGTAGGAGGCGATCTGGGCCATCAGCTCTGCCATGTAGCCCCTGGGCCAGGGCCAGCGCCCCAAACGCTCAATACTGGCATCGTCAATAGCCACCACCACAATCGGTGCCACCGGCTTCCTGGCCCGCAGCTTGGCCCGCAGATCGTAGCTTTTGTATTCCAGCAGCTGTAGCGGATACCACTGCACCGCTGTTGCCACGAGCATCACCAGGGTAACAATACCGGCCACCAGCAGGTGGGCATGCTTTATCTTAGGCATTTTCATAGCCACTCCAAATCGAGACATTTCATATCGTTATGCGCTGGTATCAGTCCCACAGGCTTGCGGGAAGATTATCACCTGAAGCCAGGACCGAAGCCAGACCTGGATTTGCAAGAAACGCAGCCACCCCATTACACAACTCAATACTGCGGCTCATCATCGGCTGTTGTTGCATCGCCCGAGCCAAGGCACTGAATGCCGCATCCATGCCCTGTCGACGCATGGTATCCATCGGAACGGCATGGGCAGCATCAAACTGACCAGGGTCCAAAGCAACAAGACAGGCTGCTTTATCCAGCGACGTCACAGCACGGCAGACCAGTGGGCGCACCGGATAGATACTGCATCCTCCCTGTGTATTCAAAAACGGACAGGTAGTCTGGCGATGAATCCGCTCACTGTCTTCCATCCAGCGCACTCTCAGTGCATAGGCTTGCAGACGCTTCAGTTGGGCATCATATCCGGTGCCGGTGCAATGCATGGAAAGCCAGCCTGCAATGGCAACCGCCTCAGGCAGCAGTACCGCCACATTCAGGACGCAGCAATGGGAGCAACCGGCCTTACAGGCCACCGGTTTATGTCCGACCAGCTGCTCGGCCAGGTCAGTATAGGCCGACATGGTGGCCGCAAAACCAGAGGTATCATGCACCGTTGCCAGCAGATCAACTGCCAGCAGATACAGCCGATCCTCCATCTGGTGCAGTTGTATCACACTACCGGTCATGGCTCACCCCGCCTTTGTACTTTCTACTTTAACCTAAAAACGGCAATCTGCAAGGTTGACAGGCTGTTTTCTTCAGAGACAGGAGGCAACCATTTCAAACAGATCCCGCAACGGCAGGACACCCGTGATCCCATCAGTTCGGCCATTCCTACCCCAGATACAGTTCATCCAGAGACAGCCGGTATCCCGGCAGGAAGTGATCCAGAAAATAGATAACTTCAGGTAAGGGACTCTTGCGCAAGCTTTCCAGATGTTCCTGCCCAGCCCGTTTGAACTCCAGATTGCCTGACTTTTCCTCTTCCAGACACTTGATCAGGGCCGCAATCTTGTCGGCCGCCTTGATGACCGGCTTGTACTGCTCATCCTGCTCCTCAAAAAAGAACAGCGGCTCGTAGACCTGTGACAGCTCCGGCGGCAGCATGGCCAAAAGCTTCCGGCGGGCGCGGTCCTCAAGCTGGTGGAATGACTTCTTGAAGTTGGGATTAAAATGTTTCACCGGTGTCGGCATATCGCCGGTAAAGATCTCACTGGCATCGTGGAAGATACCGTACATGGCCGCCTGATTCGGGTCCAGCGTACCACCGTAAAAGGTATTGCGGATCACCACCAGGGCATGGGCCAGCATGGCCACATCCAGGGAATGCTCCTTGATATTTTCAGGCTGGGTATTGCGCATCAGACCCCAGCGGTTGATGTACTGCATCCGGGCCAGAAAGGCGAAAAAGTCGTGGCGGTCAGGTGGTGCGGTTGGTTTCATGCGCCTTTTCCTCCGCCTGCTTCAACTCCTGCACCATTTTGGCAACAGTCTGCTGCAGACCGGGTAAATCTTTCTTGCAAATCCCAAAGATCAGTTCTGCATCAAGATCAAAATAGTGATGGGAAATAATATCCCGAACACCTTTGGCCCCCTTCCAGTCAACCTCTGGGTATCCGGCAAGCAATTTTCCATCTGTCAGTTTATCCAGATTTTTTAGACTTTCACCAATTGCGATCAGCATCATACAGATGCTATCCAGCTTTTCCAGGCCTTCAGGCGAATCAAGAAAATCATCAACGTTGCTTATTGGGGCAAAGCGCCACGCAATGCGATTGGCAGCCTCAAGAATCTGAGACAGCACCTCACGAATTAATGCAGTGTCAGACATACTGCGCCTCCTGATCAATGCGTTGCTTCAAAAACGCATTCATCCGATCACGGTAATGCACCACATCAACATGACAATGAAACGCCGCTTCAAGGTTATCTTTCACATGCACAAGTGCAAACAGATTAGGCTCCCGCATCTTTATCACCACATCAACATCGCTGGCTTCGCCAGCCTGATCACGGGCTATTGAACCAAATAGTCCTAGCACGGTCACACCGTAATCCCGTTCCAGTGTTGGCTTGCACTGACGCAACAGTGCTAATGCATCTTCGCGTCGAATCATTCTGTTTACTCCTTTATTACCTCTTCATGTAATCGAACACAGCATCGGGCTTCTTCAGCTTGTCAAGTTGCTATCAGCCGTCAGGCCTGCAAGAGCCCCAGCTTCAACAGCTTTTTGGTAAGCGTGTAGATATCATCTTTGGCTCCATCTCGGCGGATACCAACGGCTACAATGACAACAATTACCTCATTGCCTCTCATTTGGTAAATAATGCGGTAGCGCTGGCCAACAGCACGCATGCTACGGAACCCGGAAAGCTCACCGAGAAGTGCTTTACCCTGTTTTTCGGGCTCTTCCTCAAGGCGGTCAATGACGGTTCCTATTTTTTCACGAATCCGACGGTCTGAAATATCTGAGAGTAGCTTTAATGCCGTTGGTGTCAGCAGTATTTTCCACTTCTTCATAGACCAAGATCCTGTTTGGCGTCCTGCCAGGAGAGAAGTGTACTGTCGTTTATTTCTTGCATGCTTTGGCGCACTAGCGCCATGAATTCAGAATCTCCAATAATTTCAAGGGTTTCAGAAACCGCTTCATACAACTCCCACGGCATTACAGCCAGTACCGGTTTGCCTCGACGGGTAATTTCCAGCACGTCTGCCTGCCCATCGTGTAAAAGCGTCTCCGGCAGAGAGGTAAGCTGTTTGCGTGCTTCCATAATCGATAATCTGTGTGTCATGGCGCCCTCCTATCTGTACTTGTAAGCGTACAGATAGGCGTTACTGTAGTCAAGCGTGATTTGGTGGTGTTACTTTGTGCAACAACGGATTGCTACCCACCTATCTCATTATTTGACTTGCTGTAAGATATAACTTACATTATTGGCAATGCAAACAGGGCCATTCAGAATAGAGTATTACACTGATGAAAACGGGAACAAACCATTCCGAGAATGGCTGAATGACTTGCGAGACCAGATCGCGGCAGTGCGCATCCGCGCTCGCTTGACACGGGTAAAGACAGGAAACTTTGGTTTAGTCCGCAACGTCGGCGAAGGCGTTGTGGAACTGAAGATAGATTATGGCCCCGGTTACCGTGTTTATTACGCGATTGACAATGGAATGGTTGTTCTCCTTTTGTGCGGCGGAGACAAGCGAACTCAACAGCGCGATATAGAAAACGCCCAACGGTTCTGGAAAAACCATCAGGAGCAACGAAAATGAAACATATGACTGACTACGAATCCGATCTTCATGAATGGTTGAAATCCCCCGAAAATGCCGCTGCATACCTGAATGCAATTTTGGAAGAGGGTGACAAAGCAGCGCTGCTATTAGCCTTGCGTGAAGTGGCACAGGCACATGGTGGCATGGCGGCAGTGGCTGAAAAATCGCATGTAAAACGTGAGAGTCTGTACCAGATGCTTTCCAAGCGCGGCAATCCGGAACTAACCAGCCTTTTTAACGTCCTTCATGGCATGGGGCTGACTATTACCATACAACCGATGCAAGAGGTCGGGGCATAAATTCAAGTATGCCTCCTTCAGAAGTTGCTCTTCAATTTTCTAACCATTTCTCTTATGTTTTCGCGTAGCAACGAACCCCTCTTTTGTAGTCTCGGAAATCCAGAGTCCATACTCTTGAAGTTCTTGTCTCATTTTGTCAGTTGCAGTGCAGCCAATGACTAACAGAATTGAATATGGAGGAGTTGCGGAAAACTCACCATGGTGAAGGTCAACCTGTTCAAGCATACAAATTGCTTGTTCCTCGGATGTCAATTTCGGTTTTCTATTGAAGGTGGTAATGCCTTGTAGATGACTTTCCTCAGCCCTTTTCTGCCGTAAACGTTCAACAACTGGGGTATTCAGGTCGCTTTCGATTACCCAAACAGGAACATGAGGAGGCAATGTGGCTAAAAGTTCTCCATAGGCGGGATCAACGATCAAGAAGACTTTATAAGGTTCAGTCATATCATTCATTCCTGCACAACGGCTCCGGCCTTGACCTGCGCGGCGTTGTTTGCCGCGTCACGGTCCGAGGCCTTGTTATCCCTCATCCTGATATATATTCTTCAGCGGCATTTATGATTTCTCGTGATCTTTTCGGACCAATCCAATCAGCCTTTTGAAGTTTTGTTTCGGTTAGATTGAGCACATCTCTAACCGTCAGCGCATTAAATTCATTGGTAAGACTTTTTCTTAGAAATTGCGATAGTGATAGATTGTTAATGGAATCATTCAATAGACTTTCCACAATATGGTCGAATTCAAACTTAGCTCCGCACATTGGGCAAAAATTACCTCCTGCTTGCCGCACATGCCCATTAGGACAGGTTTCCTGCGCTGGATGATCAGCAACAAGCTCTGAAAACCTCACGTCAGATGCATAAAACTCTCTATAATCAGCTATGCTAAGTAACCTAATGGCTTTATCTGGATCGCGGCTAAACTGGCTATGAAACACTTTGTCATTCGCAGCAACACCAAGATGTAATGCGTAACGCTTTGCTTGCTTTCTCTTTGCTGTTTTGACAACGCTCTTTGCATACAGAAAACCGGAATACTCCAGTAAAGTTATTGATTTCTGAACTTTATGTTGAATAAGAGGGTCAATAGTAAAATATATTGTTTGAATAGATGGATTATCGCCTTTACCTTCATTCTTTTTTTGTAGTTCAGGAATCAAGTGTGCTTTTATCAAATCCATACCAAGATCAATGTGTGAAGCGAAACGTGGCAATCGTTTTTTCAATCCAAGGAGATAATTGACAAGCTCAGAAGATACAAAGTCATTAGACGCAGAGAGTGCACTTCTTTTTGAAATTTCTTTACTGGCAATCAATTTAGAAACAGCTTGTAGAAACATTCTCGGATTACCGTTACTCAACATTACAATTAAATCTAGTGCATCACCACGGCTTACAAGTTTTCCAAATTCAGCGCCTGACAACCTTTTCTGTAAAAGTTCCCTAAAATGGTTTCTGAGCTGGTTCCTTGCTACCTCCAAATTTTCATCTACAGAGCTGATTGAGATCTTTATAGCATCTTGTCCTATTTCGAAATTACCGCCATACGAAGTTATCCCAGGGTATACAGCAGCTTTCACGGCGATCACGTCACCATGTAGCAACTTAAAAAACTCAAAAAATACTTCTTGTTGCTGTTCATCAAAGGTGTGTGCTGCTTCGTCAAACAAGAAAATCACCTTAGATAATTTCTTGTCTTTTGCAATTTGACGTACAAAATCAGCAACTGACTCGACATTAGCAAAATTATCTAATCCTCGACCGTTCAGTCTCGTAGTAATCTCAGTTTTCTTTTCCTCAGTCACTGCTATCGATAATCCTTGCAGGTCGCGGATGATTTCTTCGAGGTCAGACACTGTATCAGAGGTTGGAATACCTAAGAGCCGTTGATATCTACTCCCAATTTCTTCAGTGGTAAGCACATGAAGCAATCTACACTTTTTATAAAATGAATCTAATAACTTAGCAACTACCCAGCATAAGAATGGATTATAGCCAATCTCGTTTGTGCCAGTATCTACTAGCAGCGAGGCTTTGAAATTCACATAAACTGCCAATGCCTTTTCATTGATGTAAGCGCTGTCTAATTCCAATTCTGCCTTTTTCAATAAAGTCGATTTACCAACTCCTCTAGGACCTTCTATGAGGTGAGCACCTGGACCTTTCAATTTTGTTACTATATCTCTTTCACGCTCTGTTTCTGTGTAGCATTTGAGAAATTGCTCATCTGAAAAATCTTCCGCTCTCGCGAGATCAATTAAGCTTTCGGCTTCAACAGGATTGACGGTCATAACGCACTCCTCAAAGAAGGGACTAACTCATTAATATTAATAGATTTGCCTGCCCGTTCTGATGCAATTATTAGTATCGCTTTTAACGATTGGATTCCTGATTCGCAAAAACTCTTAAAAATGGCATTTGGGTCATCAGCGGTAGATTGCAAAAACTTGTATTTTCCATGAACTCGCTCGCTCAGTGTCCTATAATATTTTGCTAAGTCTGCACGAGCTTTAGTTATCTTGTCTTCGTCTATATCATGACCTGCGGCAGATTTAATATATTTGGGGTTACCGATCTTTTCTAACGTCTGGAAAAATGACATATCATAATCCTTTTCACTTTCGCCAGATTCTGCCCAAAGCTTTGTTTCAACAGGATGATCTAAGAAGTAAAGTATATACAGGCTTAATTCGATCGCTGCCCTTAAAACAACGCATCCACTTTTGTATTGCCCACCAGTAGCCAAAGCAACACTCACATGGACGTCAACAAAAAATTCATCCAAGACTGATTCTAATAGTGTGTCGTTTGTCTTAGCGTAACTATCAATATATATTGAAGTCATTTCGACATAAGTATTTCCTAGATTTATGATTTTATGTAACTCGCCTTCCTTTTCGGGAGCAATCGAAAGGCAGCTCTGATGCAATTTTTCAGTTATTTGTTTAAGCTCTATGGACATTCATTTTTCCTTTCTGGGATAACTCATTCTTGATCGGCTCACGCCCACCCTCGTGAACCGATCATCCGCCCAAATGAAACAGATCTCCTACCCCTTTATCTCCGGCGCAGCACCCGGCTTCTTCAGCATGGCATTCAGATCAACCCCCGGCAGCAGCCGGGCCAGTTGCCCCATCAGGCCATCACCTGCCGTGCCGCCGCCTGAAACCAGTACATCCGGCACAATCTTGATCTTGCCGTTTTCAATGGCCGTAGCAATCAGCTCCACAATCTTGATCTGCTTGATCGCCTCTTCGCCAATCGCCTCCTGCTGCTTGCTGTAGGCCTGGGCAGTGGCTTCACCAATGGCGGCAATCTTTGATGCCTCACCATCACCAATCGCCTTCAGCCGCTTGCCTTCACCGGTACCTTCCAGCGCCTTGGCCTCTGCCGTACCTTCGGCCAGGGTAATCATCTCTGTCTTTTTCTGGGTTGCCACCTTTACGGCGATCTCTGAAGCAACCAGGGTGGGCTGCTGGTCGGCAGTGGCGCGCATCTTCTCCATCTCGGTCCGCTCTGCCTGGGACTTCTGCTCCATCTTGTACATTTCCTGCTGCTGCTCGGCAATGATCCGCTTGGTCTGGGTCTGCATCAGGTCTTCCGGCAGTTTGATCTGGCAGATCAGCACTGATACGCATTCAACATGATATTTTTCCAGATCAACACGGGCGCGGGTTTCTGCCTTGGTCTGTTCTTCAGAACGGCTCTGCAGAAAGTTCATGGCCGAGGCAGTGGAGGCCTGGTTTCTGAAGGATGAATCAATCATCGGATGGATAACGTGCTGGATCAGGTTGTCGATAGAGCCAACCTTGGCCACCATGTAGGGGGCCTGATCCGGGCGGACCCGGATAACCACCTTGACCGCAACCTGGATCGGGAAGCCATCCTTTGAAATGACCGTTAACTGGTCAAAACGGGTATCTTCCTGATCATCCCAATCAATGGTGATGTTGGTGGTATCAATGATGTAGGCCATAAAGGCCCGGCGATTCAGGTAATAGCGTCCGGGACCGGCAACTTCTTCCTGAATGCCGCGGAACCCCTTGGGCACCACATACTTTTCTTTGCCTTCTTCAATGGAGGCACCGGCCTGCGTCGAACCAAGGCGTTTTTTCATCTCTTCCGTGGGGTCTTCACCCACGTTGGAGACAATCACCCCCACCTGTCCACGCTCAATCACCGCCACATCATCAATGGCCACACTGAACATAAACGGGTTGATGTAGTAGGTACCGGGGCGCAGCACATCAAGCTGTGGACCGCGCTGGCCCTGCTTGGTCAAAAAGGCGGAACCGTCCTGATAATCATTATGCCCGGCAATGGGGCAGGCAACGTATTCCCGCTCCGGCAGCGGAATACCGTCCAGGGCGGTCACCAGACCGATTTTGTTGGCCTCCACAACAGCAGCCGGCGCAATCTGGATAGCAAACAGGTTCAGGTTGATCCGGTAGGTACCAGGCAGCAGCACATCAATCTGCGGCCCTTTCTGCCCACCGTTTTTCAGGAACGCCTCGCCGTTTTCATAGTTGGAATGTCCGGTCACGCTCTGCGCCAGCAGACGTCCCATCGGGATCGGGGCGCCGTCCTGGGCGGTCACCATCCCCACCTCCCCCTTGGCAATCACCACCGCAGCGGCCTTGGTAACTTTGAAGAGGTTGGGATGAATCCGGTAGACACCCGGCGGCAGGATCTCGGTCTGCGGCCCTTTCTGGCCACCGTTCATGATAAAATCCTGGCCGGACTGGAAGGAGTTATGTCCGGGCACCACCGCAGCAAAGATCCGCCCGGCAGGAATGGCAGAACCATCGGCAGATTCAACCAGACCGATCTCACCTTCACTGATCTTGGTGGCCATGCTTTTGGTCACCTTGAACAGGTAGGGGTTAATCCGGTAGTTACCAGGCGGGATGATCTCAATCTGCGGCCCTTTCTGACCGCCGTTCTTGATAAAGGCATCGCCGTTCTGGAATGATTCATGCCCTTCCACAGCCTGGGCAAAGATCTTGCCTTCCTGAATAGCAGCACCATCAACCGATTCCACAATCCCGATCTCGGAATCCTTGATCTCGGTGACATGGCCTTTGGTCAGCTTGAATAGATACGGGTTAATCCGGTATTTACCCGGCGGTAGTATCTCAATCTGCGGCCCCTTCTGCCCACCGTTTCTGATAAAGGCCTCGCCATCCTGAAAGGAGTTGTGGCCGGCCACGACCGCCGCAAAGATCCGGCCTGCCGGGATGGAAGAGCCATCCACTGATTCAATCAGGCCGATCTCGTTTTCCAGAATCTCGGTAAACATGCTCTTGGTGGCCAGATAGATAAACGGAATCAGAAAATGCAGGCCTGGGCCCAGAGTCCGGGCCTGGATACCCACCTCATTCCCCAAGGCCACAACCCGCCCCTGGGGCATCTTGCTGCCAAACCAGCGGCGCTCGATCAGGGCGATCTCATTACCACCAACAATGACAACTGATTGATAAATAAGGATAACCAGCAAAATCAGCAAAACCACGTAGCCACTATTGTGCAAGGCGACATCAAGCAACGGCATACAGACTCCTTTCAGGCGTAACAGGGGGATGGAGTGTTTTGCACACAATCTGGCAGTATACCAGCAAATGGATCTTTTTCTATTTGGGAGGGTAATTTTTTAGGGATAGAAGACACTGTCGGTCTGGCTGATATGTTCCAACAGGCTTTAATTATTACTCTGATTCAGCAGGTTGGGCAATAGTAAGACTGTCAAGCAGCGGGGATGTAAGAATGTATAAAGAACGAAAGTGCCACAAATCCGGCTAGAAGCGCCCACGGGAGAAGCTTGAGGATTGCATTTTCCTCGGCAAATCGTAAGAAGCTGACGGCAATGGAGGTAAACGCAGCTGATAAGACAAGAAATGCAACACCAGCCAACCGTGCGACTGTTCCATTAAGCGCTGTGGGGCCAAAGAAATACTGTCCCGGTTCAGGACCGCTTACCGGCTCTAAATGGCCTGATACAACTGCGCTAATGCCCCACCATAAAGGTAATAGTGCAAACGGAGATACAACGAGTAGCAACAGGGTGGTATGCAGCCATGTCGGAAGTTTTTCATCAGAGGGAAAGAGAGAGTAACTCATCAGGACCGCCTTGTCACTCCGGCGCCAGCACAAAGCTGTCCCGGTGCCTGGGTTTGATGAGCGAAAAATGCCTGCGGTCAGTGGTCAGAATGGTGGTGGATTTCAATCGCTCGGCAACAGCAATCACCGACGCATCCACCAGGCCGATGTTGGCATCACGGTAGGTTGCAAGTAACTCAAGGGCACGTGACAAGTCACTATCCGTCACCTGTTCCAATCGCAACTCCCCTGTGGCCAAAGAGCGGACAAAGGCTGTTTCAGCCTCTGGAAAAAGGTGGGTATTCAGCAGATAACAGGCCTCCGGCACCACGGTAACCGGTACGATCAACCTGCCTTTAAAACTGGTAAACCAGGCAACAGCCCGGTTATGCCAGGAATCCCGGCGGTCAGCCAAAGCATAGATAATACCGGTGTCCATAACCACCGGAGCAATGGAGATTACTTTTGCCACAGCAGCTCCTCATGGCGTTCAGCAACCGTCGTATCTGCTCCTTCACCAATACCGACAAATGAAAGCGCAGCATCAGGCGCAGGACGATTATCAGCAACGTAACGCTCCAACGCCTCACGTACCACTTCAGCAATACTGCTGTTTTTCTGACGTGCCAGATTTTTTACATCTTCCAGAAGATACTCATCCGCAAAAATAGTTGTTCGTTTCATGGCATACCTCCTATGTATGATATATGCTATATGACACCATAGGCAATGTCAAGTCAGACCCGTTCAAAGGTCTCGAACAAGGTCTTGTAATCATCCAACGCAAATCTGTCTGTCATTCCAGCCAGATAATCCGCCACGGTCCGTTCAACCCCGTTCTGTTCTATCCTGCGGTGGTACTTGGGTGGCAGCAGGTTGGGCCGCTTCAGGTAGGTTTCAAACAGTTTGCTCAACACATGCTCGGCCTTGACCCGCATCTTGTCCACCTTGTGGTGACGATACAATTTCTCCTTCAGAAACTTCTTCAGGGCCATGTTCTCCTGCTCCACCTGGGGGCTGAAATGGACCAGTACCCGGTTGACCCGACGAAGGTCATCCAGACTGTTGATGCCGTACTGCTGGATGTTGGCCCAGGTGGTCTCGCAGATATCAGTAATCTGCATGCCGATCAGGCTACTTACCGTGCGGGCCACCAGCCGCTTGTCATCAATGGTCGGATACCGTTCCCGCACCCGGCTGACCATCCGTTGCCACAGCTCCACCTCTTTCAGCTGATCCAGGGTCAGGTAGCCGGATTTAATGCCGTCATCAATATCATGGTTGTTGTAGGCGATCTCATCGGCATAGTTGATCAACTGCCCTTCTATGGAGGGGACCACGCCGGGCAGAAATTCATCCAGAATTTTAGTGGGGACATCATGGGGCGAGGAATGCTTTAAAATCCCCTCCCGTACCTCCCAGGAAAGGTTTAGACCATCAAACGCGGCATAGCGTTCTTCCAGTTCATTCACCACCCGGAAGGACTGATAGTTATGCTCAAACCCGCCATAGCCCTGCATCAGCTGGTTCAGCACCTCTTCGCCGGTATGGCCGAAAGGGGTATGCCCCAGGTCATGGGCCAGAGCCAGAGCCTCGGTCAGGTCATCGTTCAGACGCAGACGACGGGCAACCGATTTACCGATCTGGGCCACCTCCAGCGAATGGGTCAGACGGGTACGGTAGTAATCCCCTTCATGGTTCAAAAAAACCTGGGTCTTGTATTCCAACCGCCGGAAGGCGGCGCAGTGGATGATCCGGTCACGGTCGCGCTCAAACATGGGGCGGGGATCTGAGGATTCTTCCGGGTATTTACGCCCTTTAGAGGCAACGCTGGTACAGGCGTAGGGGGCAAGATCAGGACGTTCACTATAATCAAACATTGAAGACTCCTCTTTATTCAGGCAACAGGCTGATAGTCAAACCCGGAACCAGTCCAAACCGTTTATCATTGGTAACAAAACGAACCGAACCTTTGATACTTAACGCAGAGGCAGCCTGAATAGCATCAGGCGCTTTAAGACTACAAAAAGCGCGGATCTGGGTAGCTCGATCAATAACAGCAGGGCTGAGCTCAACAATCAGCAGGTTACGGGCCGAAAAAAACTGTCCATATCGTTTGATCAGCGTTTGATCATTATCACGCAATGGCTTAACCAGGCACTCAAGAATACTGATACGGGAAACAGCATAGACCGGCGTCCCGGCACACTCCTGTTCAAGACTTTGAAAATAGACCATGAGACGGGAATAATAAGGTTCTGCCATTTCCACCCAATAAATGATACTGCAGGCGTCCAGGAAAATAGTCATCAGTCACCCCAGGCATCCCGTTCTTCCTGCAGGCGGGCATCGAGTTCTTCTTTTGTCTTGGTACCCCAGGCTGGCTGCCTGAAAAGATCAGATACCGTCCAGCCTTCCGCAGCAGGTTCTCCGTAGCCGCTGGAAAGACGGGCGTATTCTTCCTCACTCAACACAACAAAGGCAGGTCGATTCCGTTTGATTACATGAACCGGACCATTTCCCAGCAACTCTTCTACTGCGGCAACACCACGTCGCTTCAACTCTTGAGCAGTAAGCGCATTCATATCAGCCTCCAACGGTACTGATTTAGGTACTGTTAACTATAGCACCTTCTTTGTACAAAACAAGGGGGTGTTTGACGGCCTTCTGCTATTGCTGTATGAAGAGGAAGAAACTATTGGATCAGCACCAATGACTAATGGACATGACGTATTCATGCCCCTGGGAGACGCCAGTATATGCAACCACTGAGAACTGTTGTTGAAGATGCGCCAGAAATGTTCCTTATTCCGCCGGAATACCGTCACCGGAGACTTGAACTGATTATCTGGCCCCTTGATGAGCAGCCGATTCAGGTCTCTGATCCGCCGGTCATGTTCCGAACTATGATGGTTGAGCGGGTTATTATGCCGTCACGGGAAGAACGTTATGAACGATAGAACTCTGATTGACACCAACATATGGGTCTATGCCCATCTTGAGAAACCGGGAGATGCAAAATTTGAGAAGGCCCGCCAGATTGTTACCAACCCCGTCGGCCTGGTAGTCAGTGTACAGGTACTAAACGAGTATTACAGCGTCATGTTGAAAAACAGCGCTGATGATGACTTGATTCAGGCAAACATTCAGACAATCCTGAAGCGATACGAAATCTGCTGGTTTTCAGCTGCTTTGCTGCAACGTTCGTTCACTCTGCGCAACCGCTACCGTTTTTCCTGTTGGGATAGCCTCATTCTTGCAGCTGCCATTGAAAGCAACTGCACCAGACTCTACACCGAAGATCTGCAGCACGGTCAGATTGTCGAAACAGTACAGATTATCAACCCGTTTTTGGGCCAACCATGACCAACGCCGAACTGCATACCCTGCTGGCCCTTGACCGTTCCAGCCTGCCTGAAGATGGCAGGCCTGAATTCAACCGCCTGATCTTTTCCCGCTCCCCCTACCTGCTGCAACACAGCCGCAACCCGGTAGATTGGCGGGAATGGGGACCGGCGGCACAGAAAGAAGCCAGAAGTCGCAATCTGCCGCTGTTTGTCTCCATCGGCTATGCCACCTGTCACTGGTGCCATGTCATGGCCCATGAATCCTTTGAGGATGACGAGGTAGCCGACATCCTCAACCATGCCTTTGTGCCGGTCAAGGTGGATCGGGAAGAGCGGCCTGATCTGGATGAGTTCTGTATGGCTGCCTGCCAGAGCCTGACCGGCAGCGGCGGCTGGCCCCTGAACTGCTTCCTGAAGCCTGACGGCACCCCGTTCTATGCACTGACCTACCTGCCCAAAGAGCCTAAGCGCGGCATGCCCGGTTTCCTGGAGCTGCTGGAGAACATTGCCAGAGTCTGGCAACACAAGCAGGATGCGGTTGAGCGCAACGCCCAATCGCTGATGGAAGCTCTGGGACAGATGACTGTAGCCCCGACGCAAACCGCCGCGCCAAACCTGCAGGAGTTGGCGGAAAATGCTGTTGCCACCCTGCGCAAGATCCATGACCCGCAGCACCACGGCTTTGGCAAAGCCCCCAAGTTTCCGATGCCCCCCTACCTGCTGTTTCTGCTGGGCAGAAACAACCGGACCGACCAGGAACTGGCGCTCAATACACTGCAGGCGATGCGGCAGGGCGGAATCTGGGACCAGCTGGGTGGCGGCATCCATCGTTACAGCACAGACCAGCACTGGCTGGTGCCCCACTTTGAAAAGATGCTCTATGATCAGGCCCTGGTGGCCTATGCAGCGCTGGAGGCCCATGCCCTGACCAGAGAGGACCGCTATCTGGAAATGGCTGCTAACCTGCTTGAATTTGTGCTGGCCGAACTGACCGCACCGGAGGGAGGTTTCTACTGCGGGCTGGATGCCGATTCTGAAGGTCGTGAAGGGGCCTGCTATGTCTGGAAGAAACAGGAGCTGGAGCAGATTCTGGGAGATCAGGCGGCCTGCTTTTACCAGTATTACGGGGTAACTGAACAGGGTAATTTTGAAGAACCGGGAGAGAATGTGTTGTTCCAGGCCCTGCCGGCGGCTGAAGAACCGGCAGCGATCACGACAGCCAGACAGAAACTGCTGCAGGTACGGGCCATGCGCCAGCAGCCGCTGCGGGACGTCAAGACCCTGTCCGGCTGGAACGGCCTGACCATCGCGGCACTGGCACGGGGAGCAGCGCTGACCAACAACCGACACTGGCTGGAAGCAGCCCGCAGGGCTGCAGCCTTTATCAGCAGTTCCCTGACCCGAGCAGATGGCCGCCTGCTGCGCAGCTGGTGCGAGACACCATCCACCATTCCGGGATTTCTTGAGGATTATGCCTTTCTGGGTTGGGGCTATCTGGAACTGTATCAGGCAGGGAAAGATACTGCAGACCTTGCAACAGCCGAACAACTCTGCAGGGATGCACTTCGGCTGTTCAGAACTGACGATGGGTGGCTTGTCACGGCAGGTAATGATCAGGAGCAGCTTCCGCTTGCATTGTCAGACAACCACGATGGGGTAATCCCATCCGGGTCGGCAGCCCTGGCCATGAATCTGGTTACACTGGCTAGACTTAGCAACAAGCCTGAATGGCAGAATATGACTGAAGAGATACTGGCCGGGTTACTGCCATCCCTGACACGCCAGCCGGTCAGCGGGCTCTGGCTGCTCAGGGCCGGGCTGTTTAACCGCAAAGATTGTCAATAACCGCCTCAAGTTCCTCACGCATCAACGGCTTGGCAATAAACCCGTCAAACCCGTCACTCATACATGATTCCTGATAGTTCCAACGGGCATAGGCCGTCTGGGCAACAACCGTGACGCGGGGCTTGCCCAGCTCATGCTCCAGATGACGAATCTGTTGCAAAGCTTCAAAACCGGTCATGGTTGGCATCTGAATATCCATCAGGATCAGATCAAATACTGTCCGTTTCCACTTTTCAACGGCATCTTTACCGTCAAACGAGGTCACCACGTTATGCCCCAGTTTCCTCAGCAGCCTTTCTGAAGTCAGCGAGCTCAGGTAATCATCCTCCACCAGCAGGATCAATAGTTGACGCGCTGCTGCCTTATCGGACCGGCTGGCAGCAGGCAGTTCCAGCGGCAGCTCCAGATAAAAACTGCTGCCTTTTCCCGGTACGCTTTCTGCCCGGATACACCCTCCCATAGCAGCGGCCAGGCGGTTACAGATGGTCAGCCCCAGTCCCAATCCGCCAAATCTGCGGGTATTGGACATGTCAGACTGGATGAACAGTTCAAAGATTCCGGCCAGTTTTTCCGGTTCAATACCGATACCGGTATCAGTAACGCCAAATCTGGTCAGCATGGTTCCGTTATCACCCGCTTCAACCGAAATACCAAGCGTTACGGTGCCCTGTTCGGTAAATTTAATGGCATTACCGACCAGACTGTGCAGAATCTGACGAATTCGTACCTTGTCACCAGCCAGCTCCACCGGTAGATCTGTCGGCAGCTCCTGCAGGAGGGTTAACCCCTTTTGCTGTGCCACACTGTCATGTGCCTGCATAGTTTCATCAACACATTGGCGCAGGGAAAAAACCCCATGGGCCACCTGAACACCTTCAGCCTCCAGCCTGACCAGTTCAAGCAGGTTGTTGACCAGGGTCAGTTCATTGGCAGCAGCCTCCTCAACCATCCCCAGAAATTCGTCCTGTTCTTCCGTCAGCTCAGTGAATCGTAACAGCTGGAGACCACCAAGGACACCATTCAGCGGCGTGCGCAGTTCGTGGCTCAGATTGGCCATCAGCTCGGTTTTCATCCGGCATGAAGCCTCTGCCAGCTCTTTGGCAGCCGTCAACTCATCTTCTGCCTTGCGACGTTCAACAATATTCCAGACACCGTCCATAAACAGCTGCAGTTGACGAACATCATTATCGGTGTAATCAACCGGTTTATTGCCAACCCCCACCACCGCCACAATTTGTTTATTACGAAAGATCGGCAGGTTCAAATGACGCTTTAACGGCACATGCCCTTTCGGAACCCCTTTTTTAACAGGACTCACCGCCTCATAATCATTGGTAATAACCGGTTTGCGCTGGCGTACCGCCTCCCCCATCAAACCAAACTTCTCAAGCTCATAAACCGTCATATTACCCACAATATGACACTCATCCACCACTGACTTTGACCACGCATAAAGCGTAAACAGATTGCTTACCTCGTCATATTGAAAGACATGCCCGATGCTGCTGCCACTCAGCGCAAGTGCCTCCTCCAGCGCCATATCCAGCAACTCGTTGCAGGAGGGATGTTCCATCGCATACATCTTCAGCTGGGCCTTTTGGCGCTGGATATCCTTGATGGACCGTTCGGCATGCAACCTGACATTTTCCATGCTTTCTTCAGCCGCAAGCCTTGTCATCCCCTGATCAATAAGCATGAATGTCAGGCTTTTCATCAGCGCAAGGGTATTTCCAAACTGCTCATGACCAATCACCGTCACAGAAGTCAACTCTTGCAGAAATGCCTCAGTATCAAACTGGTAGCGTTCCGCTTCCTGCCGATAAAAAGCAAGATCAGGCGGTTCAGCAAAGACCTGCCCCATCAGCAGTGCACCGATACGGTGTCCTTGAATAATGATCGGCTCGGCGGCATCCAGCAGGCCGTGGGGACAAATAGTGGTTACCGCCTGCTGCCCTGAAAACGCTTCATCCTGTAAAAACGCCCTGCTCAGACGGCAGCTTTGCGCAGATCGGGGAAAGGCATCGTAGAATTGCGCACAAAGCGCCGGTCTGGTACTTGAAACAAGCAAGGTGCCGACCGTATCCACAACGGCGACGGAGATGCCGGTAACCCGGTAAAAATTGTCCAGCAACTTCTGTAATTTCTGAAGATCAAACAGTTCTGTCAACGACAGTGGCATAGTTGGCTCCATATTGCTACGACCGTACAAGCAGGGACAATCCGTCTCCAGAATCAGATTCCAGCGTCAAACAACAAATCCCCCTCGCCCCTTCAAAAGGGGAGGAATTTAAAAGCCTCACCCTATTTAATAAAGGGATTGAGTGGAATTTAAAGACCTCCCCCTTTGTTAAGAGGGGTGAAGGGGGATTTGTTATAAGTATGGCAGATTCAGGTTTCGGCTCAGGGTGCTGCAACCTCTTTGGTTATGACAATGTCAGTTCCCCCCTTGCCATTGGCACGCAGGACAACAACCACCTTGTGGGGCGGCACCAGATACGGGGTCTTCAATGGTCTGCCGGATTTAACAAAAGCCTGGTTCAGCTCTTCAAGAACATCAGGATCAGAAAGCGCAATTTCATTTTTTCCGATTACCGCAAACCAGTCACCGTTGGTTTTCCGATAAAGCTGCTGCTCGGCTACGCCGTTCCGTAAACGGTTGATCCGTTCCTGCACTGAACTCTTGAAGCTTGCCTCCCGCTCTTTTGTTATCTC
>Ga0209373_10001976_pt1 | contig 22036 bp, 13 predicted proteins | sample Higcelweek5metaG_FD_187173 | JGI IMG/M metagenome (GOLD analysis project Ga0209373, IMG submission 187173) | Freshwater pond sediment microbial communities from the University of Edinburgh, under environmental carbon perturbations - High... | ecosystem: Environmental > Aquatic > Freshwater >... | reverse complement strand
CCCGCCGCGAACACAACCGTTGCAGCCGCCGTACAAATCGTTTTCTGAACAAGATCCCGAATATGCACATATTCAGCACGGAAATTTATTGACTCCGCATACATTCCTAGGTCAGAATTTATCTGATCATACATGTCATGCACTGAATGTGTCTATAAATGAGGTTCACGGCCATGCGGAGTTTCAAAGCAGCGATATGTCAGAATCTGCCCGGTACGGACAAACAGACCAATGTCAAAAACGCAATCGGAATGATTCGTGAAGCGGCGGCACACGGCGCACGGCTGGTCATGCTGCCCGAGATGTTTTTCTGTCCTTACGAACTTGAGATCATTCCTTTAATGGCCGAATCGGACGGCGCAACACTCGACGCACTCAGGCGCATTGCGAAAGAAGAAGGGATCTACCTCTGCACAGGATCCATGGCCGTAAAGGAAGGGAACAAAATTTACAACCGCGCATATCTGCTCGATCCGCACGGAGATATTCTGCTCACTTACGACAAGTCATATCTCTTTGATGTGGAACTGCCGGGACTTTCGGTACGCGAGTCATCGGTGATTTCAAAGGGCGGAACCTATGCGGTGGCGGACACGGAACTGGGGCGGATCGGAATTCTGATCTGTTACGACATCCGGTTCCCCGAAACCGGCCGAGCCCTCGCGCGTAAGGGTGCCGAGATTATTCTCGTACCGGCGGCTTTCAACAGCATTACAGGCCCCGCGCACTGGCATGTGACACTCCGTACACGTGCGGTCGAGAACCAGTGCTTCGTGATCGCCGCATCCCCCGCACTCGATAAAAACTCACCGTACAGGGCGTACGGCCACTCGCTCATCGCCGATCCATGGGGAACCGTTCTGTGCGAAGCGGGCGAGGATCGCTCAATCGTCAGCGCCGATCTCAACGCAGAAAGACTACGCGACATCAGAGCGAGACTGCCGCTTTTGAAAGAGATCGGATTACAGAAAGAATAGTAAGCACTCTTCAAATCAGGGGTCTACAACACTCCAACTTACAGAAATAAAGGAAGCACCATATCGCGGGAGAGACAGGAAATAGAAATAATCCCCATTCACAATCTTGAGTAAAGATCTGTTTTCACACAACACCACAAAATACACGCGCTGAGTTATGAGCATTCGGAGCTAAAATGAGAGCGCGACAGGATGTTGCGCGCCTCGCGTCCGGCACGAGGCCGGATACGCGAGGAAGGATCGGACTCGTGAGAATATTATGATAACAGCTCAATTCAGCAATCGCACCTGGAGATTCAAAGTATTAAAACTACAGTAGACCCGGAAATAGCCGCCGCGGCATTGAAGCGGCGCTTTTCTTTGCACACTTTCTTTTGGCGCGCAAAAGAAAGTGTGAGATTTACTAGAACCAGTCATTATACAAAATGGACGAGAAACAAGCCCCCGGCATCTATTACCCGGTCATTCGCTGCTATCATCATCGCTTCCGAAGTCGGAATACGTCACTTCGTTTATCAGCGACTCATCCTCAACCTTGTACTCGCTGTTCGACGCGAGAAGATCACTGTCGTCATACACCATTATTGAAATACTTGATGTACCGGCTGTCAAAGCCTGCGCGAACACGCATATTGAGGACAACGGCGTCTCCAACTGTTTTGAATAGATGTACGCACCGTCTTCCGCGGTGTCCACCGCAAACGGCACGGGATCATCATTGTCGGTGATATACCATCCAGAGAATCCTCCGCCATATGCGATCACATGAAATTTGCACGACCCCGCTTCCTTGTCGCCTAAGTTACAGCCGGTAAGAATTACTGATAAAAAAGCGGCCAGAAACATCGAAATCAGTCTATATCTTCGAATCCCCGCTGTTCTCCTCGGGAAAATAGATGAAATAAGATAATTAATCATTTCATGTCCTTTCGATACTGAGACCCGGAATAAATGAGTTAAGTTCCATATCAATAACAGAAATAGATTTCAGTTCTCAGGTATTTATCAACAGCCTCAACAGGGCTTTTCGGATGGCTCGCAAGCCGGATTCCCGCACGCAACGCGTTGAAGATTTCAACCCGCGAAGCGCTGGCATACGAATAAATATGTATTGGGGCGAATATTATGATTGTACGGGCGGGTTGCAACCCGCCCGTACAATCATAAATTCCCGCCCGTACCATATATGCTAAACTCCCCTGAAAATCGGCCGATAATCTCTATATGGGACATAAGTTCGATTTTAATACATGTTATTAAAACCGAACTTGTGGGCAAAATCAAAGAAATAACCGCTTTTCACCTTTTCGAAGACGGAAAAAAGCGGTTATCATCGTGCCATAACAGCGCTTGACTGACAATACCCGCATACTGTCCGCTGTCCCGGCCGACCGCTCCAAGACGTACCGGGAAATGCCGTTTTTCAAAGAGGTGATGATATGAAACGTTCGCTCATGGTTATCGGAGGAGGACTCCTGCAGGTGCCGGTGATTCTCGCCGCGAAAAAGCTCGACCTCAACGTAATCGTCACCGACTACAATCCCGACGCGATAGGACTACGCTACGCGGATGTGCCGATCATAATGAGTACACGCGATATCGAAGGTTCGGTGCGCGTGGCACGCGCCCAGAATGAACTGACTCCCATACACGGAGTCGTCACCGTGGGAACCGACGCGTCGCAGACGGTGGCCGCGGTGTCATCGGCGCTCGACCTGCCCGGAATCAAATTCGAGAACGCGGAAGCCGCGACAAATAAAGTCAAAATGCGCACGCGGTTCCGCGAACACAATGTGCCCTCGCCGGGGTTCGAACCCGTATGGTCGCTCGCCGAAGCGCGCGAAGCGTGCAAGAAGCTCAACTTCCCCGTGGTAATCAAACCGGTTGATAACATGGGCGCACGGGGCGTTATGCGCATCGACAACAAATCCCAGATCAGCGACGCGTTCAAAAGCGCGAAAGCCGCGTCTCCGTCGGGGGAATGTATAATTGAAGAATTCATGGAAGGCCCCGAGCTTTCCATCGACGCCGTGATATTCGACAACCAGATCACCTTCACAGGAGTGGCGGACCGCATTATCGAAGATCCGCCGTACTTCATTGAAAAGGGCCACACCATGCCCTCTCAGCTTCCCAAAGAGACGCTCGACGAAGCATGCCGCGTGATGTCGCTCGGCATACGGGCGCTCGGAATCACTCACGGATTCGCCAAAGGCGATATTAAGGTGACGCCGCAGGGAGTTAAAATCGGCGAGCTCGCGGCGCGGCTCTCGGGCGGATTCATGTCGGCCTACACCTATCCGCTCTCAAGCGGCGTTGACCTGATGAAAGCGGCGGTGGAGATCGCGCTCGGACAGGAGCCGTCAAATCTGGAACCGCTCTATAATAAAGTATCGATTGAACGCGCCATTATCACCGAACCCGGAATCGTTAAACGCATATCGAACGTGGACGAAGCGCGGGCGGTACCGGGAATCCGTGAAATATTCCTCAGCGTCAAGCCGGGAGATACGGTTCGTAAGCCTACGTCGAACGTTGAGAAAGCGGGTCACATCATCGCGGTGGGCGACACTCTTGAAGAAGCCGAACGCGCCGTCGATGAGTGCAAGAAAATAATCCGGATCGAGATATCAACTGACTTCGAAATCACAATGGACTCAATCCGCGCGAACGCGCGGGAGCGTTTCAATAAAACATGCTTCGTGTGCAGAGAGTGCGACGGCGAGAAATGCGCGTCATCCGTTCCCGGAATGGGAGGAATCGGCACGGGGGAGTCGTTCAGACGAAACCTCGCGGCGCTTAACGAAATAAAAGTAAACACCTGTGTGATCCACAGCGTGACCGACCCTGATACGTCGATCACCTTCTTTGGACAGAAACTCTCAATGCCGGTGATGTGCGCGCCGATAACCGGAACTGACACCAACATGGGGGGCGCGCTCACCGAACGCGAGTACGCCGATGCCGTGATAGACGGAAGCCGCAGAGCGGGAACAATCGGATGGGTTGGCGACGGCGCGAGTCCCGACAAATACAAGATAGGTCTTTCATCAATAGAAAAATTCAACGGTGCGGGAATCCCCATCTTCAAACCCCGCTCGGGAACGATTGAAATAATGAAGCGGATCAAAGAGGCGGAGAAAGCCGGAGTGATCGCGGTGGGACTTGATATCGATGCGGTGGTGTTCAAAACAATGGAACTCAAGGGACAGGCAGTAGGTCCAAAGTCGCTCTCCGAACTCAGGGACATTATCTCATCCACAAAACTTCCGTTCATACTAAAAGGGATCATGCATCCGCGCGACGCCCGTCTCGCGGTTGAGGCCGGCGCGCACGCGATCGTGGTATCGAACCACGGCGGACGTGTGCTCGATCAGATGCGCGGATCCATGGACGTACTGCCGTCTATTGTACGTGAAGTAAAAGGTCAGGTGCGCATTCTCGTTGACGGAGGTTTTCGCAACGGCGTCGACATCCTCAAAGGAATTGCGTCAGGCGCAGACGCCGTACTCATAGGACGTCCCGCGGCAATCGCCGCTGTCGGCATGGAAGCCGAAGGGGTAAACTATTATCTGCAGGAACTCAGGAAGGAACTGGTCAAGGCGATGATCCTCACGGGATGCGCATCAATCACGGATATAAACGGGGATTGCATCCATTATGCGGAGAGATACGATTCGGTCGGGATAAGACAATCGTTTGAAAGATAGACTTCCTTTCCGCCCGTCGTTCCGCTAGGGCAATCCCGTTTCGTTGGGGTACGGTCTGATGTTGGGGTAATCCCTTCCGTTGGGTCACGGCATGCCGTGACCCAACGGAAGGGAGATAGGGATTAAGTACGCATTTTTATTTCGGTCTTCCTGTTGTCGCATCAACCGCGGCGAAATTCGCTCGGGAATAATTACCGATTGAATTAAACATACCTCCCACATACACCGTATTTCCGCTTGTCGCAAGGGCATAGATACTATCATTCATTGACTGGTTCTGGTACCAGCCTGTCAATGTTCCCGTACTCACATCCCATGCAGCAAGATAATTCCTCGCGGTCCCTCCCGTGGTCCACAAATATCCTCCCGTATACACGGTGTTTCCGCTTATCGCAAGGGCTTTGACTCCATTATTCGCAGTCGGATCCGCATTCGGGTTCCAGCTCTTAAGATCTCCCGTGGGCACATCCCATGCCGCAAGGCCATTCCTTGTGATTCCCCCTATGGCGGTAAATTCTCCTCCCGCATACACGGTGTCTCCGCTTATTGCAAGAGCATAAACACGATTATTCGCATCTGGGTTCCAGTTTTTAAGATCACCCGTACTCGCATCCATGGCTGCAAGGTAATTTCTCGTGGTTCCACCTATGATCACCCACTTTTCTCCATTATATTCCGAGGTTCCCCCTATATTCGTAAAGTCTCCTCCCGCATATATGGTGTTTCCGCTTATCGCCAGGGCATTAACAGGACGAAGCGGTAGTGGGTTCCAGTCAGTCAGTGCTCCAGTACTCGCATCCATTGCCGCAAGGAATTGTCTTGTGGTTCCCCCTATGGCAAAAAACTGTCCTCCTGCATACACGGTGTTTTCGCTTATCGCAAGGGTATAGACATCATCATCCGCATTCGGGTTCCAGCTTGTAAGATCTCCTGTAATCGCATCCATGGCCGCAAGATTTCTCCTCGTGGTCCCTCCTATGGTTGAAAACCATCCTCCTGCATACACGGTGTTTCCGCTTATCGCAAGGGCTTTGACTTCATTATTCGCAGCCGGACCCGCATTCGGGTTCCAGCTTTTAAGATCACCCGTACTCGCATCTATGGCTGCAAGGCTATTCCTCGTGGTTACCCCTATGGCAGTAAAATATCCTCCCGCATACACGGTGTCTCCGCTTATTGCAAGAGTATAAACATGATTATTCACATCTGGGTTCCAGCTTTTAAGCTCACCCGTGGTCATATCCCAGGCCGCAAGGTGATTCCTCGTGGTTCCTCCTATGGCCGTAAAACTTCCTCCCGCATACAAGGTGCTTCCGCTTATTGCAAGAGAGTCGACTTGACTACTCACATTCGGGTTCCAGCTTTTAAGGGCTCCCGTGGTCGCATCCCAGGCTGCAAGGTGCCTCCCTGTTGCTTCTCCATTGACCCAAAAAAATCCTCCCACATACACGGTGTTCCCACTTATTGCAAGAGTGCGGACATAATTACTCACACTCGGGTTCCAGTTTGCAAGAGCTCCCGTACTCGCATCCATGGCTGCAAGGAGATTCCTCGTGGTTCCCCCGATGGCGGTAAAGTCTCCTCCCGCATACACCGTACTTCCGCTTATTGCAAGAGTCATAACAGTCCTATTCGCATCCGGGTTCCACTCATCAAGTGAACCATCGGAAAGAATATGTGCCAATTTATTACGCGTTACCCCAAGCACTACGGTAAAGTCACCACCGATATACCACCCACCCTCTCCATCGGATGCAGATGCATGCACACTTCCATTTACATCATGAGAGAAGGATAACGCACTGTTTGAGCCGTCAAACGTCCCCGAATGTGCAAAAAATTTCCCGGCTGAGGTAAATCTTCCGCCCACATATATCGTCTTCCCGTCATTGCTCGGAGCGATAGCACTGACCCACCCATTAATTGATACACTATTAAATGCTCCCGTGGTAGTCGCATTCAGAACAGGATATACCGCCTTGTTTCCCGCCTGGTCTGCCGCGACTATTGTGAAATAATATCCTGTCTGCGGATTGAGTCTCACAGCTGCTGTTGAAAGGCATTTCCCGGACACTTTGGTTATCAGCGCACCGTTAGTCTCCGCGTTCGACACCGTACTGATATCCGCTCCGGCCGATTTGTATACCGTATATGATATATTGTCAGCCGCAGAATGATCATCGCTTGATGCCGTCCATGCCAGTGATATAAATCTCGGTTCAGCAACCGCGGCTTTCAGCGTACCCACGGTCGGCGGCGTAGTATCTTTCACCACGGTTATCGTGTATGTTTTTGTCGTTCCGTTCGCCGCGGTGACGACTATCGTCGCGTTTGTCGTCGAGGGAATCGTCACGCTCGTCGTACCCGAGGTAACAGCCGTACCGTTCACCGTGACCGAAGAACCCGCACCGGCTGTCGCGGGAGTCACCGTATAGGTCGGCTCATTCGTATAAAGAGTATATCCCGTCACTGATGGATCGAAAGCGGGAGCAATCGTACCTCCATCAGTGGAAAGTCCTGCGCCGTTGGCGTTCGAACTCGTCACACCCGACGCGAGCCTTGTGACCGTGACGACATACTTCATGTAGCTCGATGTATCCTCCGCCCACACTTCGACAGTGATCGTATTCGCTCCTGCCGATAGCGTAATCGGCAATGACGCGTTGTTTGATATAACCGCCGTGCCGTTCACCTTCACCGCCGCGTTCAATCCCGCGGCGCTCGGCGTCACCGTGATGCTCGTTATATTCGACGCGACTTCCGCAGTATACGCCGTTTTGGTTTTGCAGAACACCGGAGAGAGAGAACCGGATGAAAGATACAATCCCGCGAGGAACGCGTTCTTGCTCTTGTCGGGCACACGCACGAGTTCGACCGAATAGGTCTTCTCAGTACCGTTTTCCGCAATCACCTTCACCGATGCTTTGTTTACTCCGATGTTAAGCGGAATCGAAGAAGAAGCGCTTCCCGAGTTCACCGCTGATCCATTCACAAATACCGAAGCCGCATTATATGAAACAGTCGGCGTGATTGTCGACGAGGCCTGCGATGTCGCGATCTCCGCGCGGTAGAATGTCGTGTTCGGATCGAACCGTGGTGTGAGGGTGCCGTTCGATATCACGAGAGAGCTCAGATTCGCGTTCGCACTCACCGCCGCGCGGGTCATGTTGATCACATAACTGTTCTTCGCGGTTCCGTCCTGCGCGGTCACCGCCACGGTAATCGTCGTGGTGCTGTTTACGGGAAGACTTATTGTCACAGACGATCCCGATGTCACGGTCGTTCCGTTCACGGCTATCGTTGATCCCGAATCCTCCGCCGTCGGTGTGACGCTCACTGATGATACCGCGGATGCGACACTCGCGTTATATGAATACTTCGATTCGTCGAATTCAGGAGAAAGCGTTCCTTTCGAAATCTCAAGGTCGGAGAGATTCGCGTTGGTCGAAGGCGCGCCTCTGATTACGGAGATCAAATATTCCTTCACAGTATTACCATCATACCCGAACACCTTCACGATAATCGCGTTCACCCCGACTGCAAGGGGGACTGTCTTATTCGTACTTCCGTTGATTCTGACCAAAGCTTTGGTATCCAACGCAACCGCGTTCACGGAAACGGAAGAAACCGCATACCCGACCGTCGCGGTGTACGACACATTCGTCGGATCAAATGACGGGGAAATCGTTCCCGCCGAAAGGGACAGGCTCGAAAGGTTCACACTCGCCGGGGGCGCTGTTCCCTGACGGAGAGCTACGACGGTATAGGTCTTTTTTGTAGTTTTATCAGGTGCGACGACCGTAATCGATATATTCGCGAGTACGCCCGGAGCGAGCGATATTTCCTGCGAGTCGGAACCCGAATCGATTGCTGATCCGTTGACGGTGATCGCCGCATTTTTATCGACAACCGACGGCTTCACCTTTATCGACGTGACCGCCGTATCGACTGTCACGGTATATGCGGTCACCGTCTGATCAAACGCAGGGGTAAGAGTTCCGCTTGAAATCTCAAGAGAGGAGAGGTTCACATCATATCCGTTGATGATTCCGCCATTCGCTCCACTGCCCCCACCTCCTCCGCCGCAGCCAACTGCGGCAAACACGGCGAAGACAAGACTTACTGCAATTTTCGGGACGAATGAGGATCGTTTCATAGTAATCCACCTTTGTATATATTTTTGGTAACGAACCTAACGTCTGCGCGCGCGACGCGCAATTACTTTTTTATTGGATTATAGATCGGGGAGAAACCCCCGTTCCCCTCCGTTGGGGCACGGCATGCCGTGTCCCAACGGAGGGGAACGGGGAAATAGGAAATTAATCGAAGATTTCTACGACCGGGTTCCACCGTCCGTCCAACCTTATAAAAATCAAGAATACGGTCATTAAACTATCAAATACGTGTTGATTTTCGGATATGCCGGGTTTAGAGTATCGGTAAATACAGCCGGCTTCTTTTCTTACAACTTTACACATACAAACACCGGCGCGAAAAACAATAAGCTTGTTATGGAGACTGTTGATGTTCACGCGCGGAAGACGTTTATTTATCGGGATGATGGCATTTCTGTTGCCGGTGTTTTTTTTATCATGCGGTGAAGCAATAAACGATGCACAGGGTTTCAGCCCCAACAAGGCTCCCGTAATCAATGACTGCGCGGTGAAAATCGTATCACCCGAACTTCCCTCCGACGGACTCAGAGGCGATGTGCTTATTGAAATCACAGTTACCGCAAATGATCCTGAAAACGATACTCTGGATTATCAGTTCACATCCCTCTTCGGCACATTCGGAAACAAAACATATAACGGCGGATCATGCACCGTGCAATTCCTCACCGATGAACACGTGAAACCGCTCATTCCCGTCACTGTCATAGTTACCGTCAACGATCCGATCAACGGTTCCACTGAAAGAGAGATTACCGTGGGAACCGGCAAGACAAAGCCGGAAGTGATTGTGACATTGACCGGATCAAACCCGATTTCTTCGGGAGGAACAACGACAATTTCTCTCAAGGCGGACTGCGAAGGATACTATCAGGTTTTCTGCGATAATACTCTCACACCTGAAACCGCGAAGATGATCGACGGCAAGAAGGTAATTCCATATATAAAAAACGCGTCGGGAACATTCGACGCTGTAACGCTCACCATCGCGGGACCTGCGTCTTCAGCGACTACCGACGCGAAACTTACCACCGCAGGAATGAGTAACAAGGTTTGGGTGATATTCTGCGATTACGTCAATGAGGACATCGTCAAACTGTGCAACATCTCGGTAAATTGAAAGCACACCGTGACATGCGTAACGAAAAGGAGAGGAAGATGAAACTCGCGACTGACAAACGCTTATTCACCAAAACAAACGCACGAGGCACGGAACAAAGACCTTCGTCCGCCAAAAGCGTTATCCTCGCCGTGTTCATTGCAACGGTATTCTTCGCCGCAGGCTGCGGAAGCTCCATACACGACGCTCAGGACTTCAGTCCGAACGAAGCTCCTGTTATTGAAAACGTCAGTTCATCATCAACAAGTTCATCTGTCTCGTCGGGCATCAAAAAAGGTATGAAGTTCACCATCGCGGTGACCGCGCGCGATCCCGAGAAACAGAAACTTATCTATGATTTCGTTTCCGATTATGGTACGTTCGGCGCCGTAACCGTCACCGCAACGGGTTGTTCGGTACTGTTTCTGACGAACGGCTTTGTTGAATCCGGTAAACCGGTGAGCGTGAAAATGATTGTCAAGGACACCGAAGGCGCGACCGCCGCGACGTCGTATAACGTCGGCACAGGCAAACGGGGGCCGCTGGTGGAAGTCACGTTTTCTTCATCGCGATTCATACAATCAAAGAACAGCACGGGAATCAATATAAGATCGAACTGCGAAGGTATTTACCAGATATATCTCGACAACGGAATCCCTACCGACGGCAGCGGAGCGGGAATGCGATCGGGATTTGATTATTTTCGGTACAAAAAAGCATCTGACAACACGTTTAAAACCGCAACTGCGGTGATTGCGGGCGCCACAAATACCGATGCCGCCGACGTCAAGCTCTCAAACACTGAACAGGCCAACAGGGTGTGGGTGGTGTTCTCGGACGGGATCAATGAACCTGTCGCAACACTCGCCGAAACGGTGGTGGATAATACAGCGCCGGCGGTGGTTAGTATTGATCCCGTAAATAATTTAACAGGAGCGGGAATAACTCATCCGGTTCGTGCCACTTTCAATGAAAATATTGATCCGATGAGCATAACCAACAGCTCAATCAGCGTCTCCGACTCAAGCTCATTCTTCCCGGTAAGTGACGCCGCAGGTTCCTGCGCGGGAGAAGGCAGCGTCGTCACGTTTACACCCGTGGGATTCGAATATTATTCAACATATGAAGCGGAAATAAAGTCAGGGATAAAAGACCTTGCGGGGAATGAATACGCGGGAGGCGGTACGTCCACATTCACCACTGTCGATCTGGGAACGACTCCTGTACCGCAATTCAACATCACCAGTCAGACATATGACGCACCGCAGAACGTTTCATTTGTCAATACGCCGTCCGACACGAAGATATTGTACACTTCGGCGATCAGCACGAGCCCGGCCGATCCGACGACAGGAGCCGGCTCAATTCTTTACACGACAACTCCGATCACCGTCGACAGAAACACGGTTATCAAAGCTATCGCGATACAGAAAGGATACCGGCAGTCATCCGTCAAAGATCTGTCGGTGAAAGTGCGGACACCGACACCGAGTCTTTCAGCTTCCGGTACTCAATATCCGACCATGCAGAGAGTGTTCTCATCTGATATTGTGTTCACTCCCAATCTCAACGGATATACTCTTCCCTCTGGAGAAAGCGTCACCTATTACAATTCTTCCTCAACCAACAACGGTTATAACGGCGTATTGACAGTAAGTGATCCGACAACCGCAAGTCCCCAATTCACGAGTTACACTCATACACAAAATACGTACAGGATCAAATTGAAACTCATCGCTAAATCTTCGAACATGGAACCGAGTGAAATTTACGAAAGCCCGGAGTACCGGAAGAGACTGCTCACATTGACCTCAAGTGAGAAAAGTATTTCCGAAAATGGGTATGCTGTTTTTACAATATCTGGAAGAGGTCGGGTTGCGAACAACTGGACGTCAATTACCTCGTCTGACAACGGGAAATACCTCGCCGCGACAGAGAACAGTTCTCACGGCACCACCGGAAACATCTGGACATCAGACGATTACGGACTGACGTGGATCGTGCGAAACACATCTGTAGCCGCGGATTGGCAGCATATCGATTCATCGCCTAACGGACAATATATCGCCGCCTCGGCTAAAAACGGATCAAACCAGCAGATATACGCGTCCATAAATTTCGGAGTCACATGGAATCAGCTTGAATCGGTGACAGGAGGCGGATACTTTCTGCTCTCGATATACAACCCCAATAAACTCATCGCGGCACAGGACGAGGGATCGGTGGTATATGATTACAATCTCGCGTTGAACAGCCGTTCAACCTCTGATCATGGTTTCCCTATAAAAGCCATCGATGTATCCGCCGGAACCATCCGTTCTTTGTTCAGGTATAATACGGTTTCTTCGAATATATACAGATCACCATTCGTCGGATATACGGTCACCGGAATAACTACCGCAAAGCCGTTTTTCTATGACCGCAGTTTTTCAGGCATATTCGCCGTAACAGGTTATTTCGGAAATACTCATGGAATATATAATAACGACAGTCAGAATCATATTTGGATAACGGATACATGGGCGAAAATTGGTGATGGCTCTTCAATCAAGACGTCAGCAGGAGATCATTCATGGACAGGACTTAAAATTTCTGATGACGGAGCCTATGTGTTCGCGACGGAAAACAGTTCGGGAACGTCAGGCACCGGCGGTATACATGTGAATACCAATCCGGCATCGTTTACAAGCTGGAACAATAACATTTTCAATATATCGTCCACAACAACGACCAGAGCATGGACAGGAATCACATCTGATTATACCGGCGAAAATATCGCCGCCATCACCGCGGGAGAAGACATCTGGACAGGTTCGGGGTCAGGCTCAAACTGGAATTGGTCACGTCAGGGCTTGCGCACCTGGACCGGTATCGCGTGTTCCTCAGACGGAAAATTCATCGCCGCGTGCGATGGCGGAGCAGGCGCGCACGGCGGATACATTCATATATCCACTGAAGGCGGAACGATCTGGAGCATGGTGAAAAAAGATTCCGGCGGAAACAGCATGCAGAAGCGGTGGAAGAGCATTGCGATCTCGAGAATGGCCGGGGCTGAGGGCGCGTGCGTTTACGCGGTTGAAACAGACGGAACGATCTATCGGTCAATGAATTACGGAGTTGATTGGAGATTTATTGTAGAAAATAATATTGGTGACTGGTGTAAAATCACGACAAGTCAAGACGGTAAATATGTATATGCCGGATGTTTTGATCATTCGGGTTATGATCTCATATGGAAGTCTGACGATTATGGGGATACGTTTCAATTAGTCGATATGGGTTTCGGAGGGGAAGACAGTGTTACCGATATTCAATGTTCCGCTTCCGGTAAGTATGTTGTTTTTTCAAGGTTGGAAGAAATGGGCGGAACGTCCAATGTGTTTTACTCCTCGAATTACGGAACTACATTCTCATCCTTTTCAAATAACTGGAATGATGAAATCAGAATTTCTTTATCAAGCGATGGAACCGTATTATTTATCGGCTGCAATGACGGCACAATGTATTCCTATACCATCGAAGGCGGCGCATTAACCTACAATGGTTCTTTGACCCTCTCGTTCACGAAAGTATTCGAGTTAGCGATGTCAAACGACGGAAATCTTATTACCGCAGCAACAGATGTCGGTATTCTGACAACAGTAAACGGCGGATTGAATTGGACCACACAAACCGGAATAGGAACCAGCGGATGGAATTGCGTCGCGTCAACCACGGACGGCCTCGTAATTTTTGCCGGCGGAACGAAACAGAGGAATATTACTGTTTTGAGATGATGTTCCCCGTTAATTCCCCCGTTATTGTTGGGACACGACATGCCGTGCCCCAACAATAACGGGGGCTAGGTAGATATCTATCTTTTTTATCTATTCTTCGCGGATCTCTCCGGCTCGTCCGTACTATATGTTATGAGAAAGCGATTTCACGATCGGCGGTCAATACGTCTTAAAAGATACGACTATACATCTCCCGGCGCGTATTTTATCACCTTATGCGCAAGAACAAGGTGGGAAGACGTATTCAGTTCAATAGTAAATCGCAGAATAATTCTCAATGATATCGGAATCATCGTCCGAGACTGTTGGAATGCAATACCGGAACATTTTGCGTCAGTGGTTCTGGATGAATTCGTTATCATGCCCGATCATTTTCACGGAATTATCAAGATAATAGATATCCCCTTGATACCCGCTCCCCCCGTTGGGGCACGGCATGCCGTGTCCCAACGGGGGGAGTCCCAACGAATAGAACGATTCGGGAAACCTGTCGCAGGTTCTATACCGACGATAATACGATCATTCAAATCGGCTGTTACCAGAAGGGTCAACGAGGCGAGTTTATTTCAACATCATACAGTATGGCAGAAAAACTATTACGAACACGTTATTCGCACCAAAAAGTCTTTCTATGCAATCCGTAACTATATACGTTCAAACCCGGCAAGCATCACACGTAGATCATCTTCTTCGTCATTCCGCCGTCCACGACGATGTTCTGTCCCGTGATAAAGCCGGCTTCGTCCGACGCGAGATAGCACACCATCGCGGCGATGTCTTCCGCTGTTCCTACACGGCCGGCTGGATGTTGGAGTCTGTCGGCCTCCGTGTGTATAATCTCTTTCCGCGATGAGCGCTTTTGCAGATGAGAGACTTCAATCCAGCCGGGACTTACCGCATTCACGCGCACATCGGGGGAGAGGCTCATCGCGAGGGCATGCGTGAGCGCCGCGATTCCGCCCTTTGACGCGGAGTACGCTTCAGTGTGCGGCTCCGACATCAGGGCGCGCGTCGAGGCTATGTTTATTATCGCGCCCTTCGCCGCACGAAGCGCGGGAGCGCAATATTTCGCTGTGAGGAAGGGCGCGGTGAGATTTACCGCGAGCACGCGGTTCCATTCCTCACACGAAAGCTCCGTGATAGGTTTGTTATTGATTACGGCGGCGTTGTTCACCAGCACATCAAGGGTTTTCGCGCGTCCGGTCACGGACTCTATTGCAGTGCGCAAGTTCTCCTCGTCGGTAATGTCGCACTGATGAAAGACAATACCGCACGCGGGATGTTCGGCCTTGAAATCCAGGATTGCTTCATTATCAACCTCAAGAACATGCGTCTCGAAGCCGTTAGACGCAAAGCGGAGCGCGATGGCGGAGCCTATACCCTGAGCCCCTCCGGTGATTATGACCTTTCTTCCATCCGTTATTCCCATCGCTTTTCCTCCGTATGTTTATCCCGCAGTCATCATGAATCACATACCGAATATTTCCCCGAGCTCAGCCTTCACCGCGTCGAGGCGTCTGTTCGCCGCGATCCTTTCATCAAAATCGTCGCGCCACACGAAAAAATCTGTCATCCCTCCGTGAGGCGGATACATGCTCCGATACGAATTTCTGACGCTGGTAAACACCTCGTTCGAATCGGCGTTCGCGTCTTCAAGTGTTTCTTTGATATAACACATACATCGTTCGAGTTCATTCGCGGCGTACTCTTCACCTTCACCGCCTTCCTTGCGTATAATATTTAGAAGCTCCATCATCAGAGAGCTGACTCTTTCCAATTCTTTCCTGTTCATTCCGGCCTCCATTCTTCGCGTTCTATTTGCGCCACCGTTCGACATTATAAGGCAGGGCGACAGACTTCATCTGTTGTGATATGTTTTGCTCACAATCCGGCGCGAAATTACCAGCGAAGTCTAATTATCGTGCAATCGCACCGTTATTGTACCATCACCTATTCAAGGACAATTACAATATGATGAGAAAATCAATCATCTGCGCCGCGATTATCTGCGTTACCGCATCAGGCGCCCTGTTCGCAAAAGACATTAAAGACTTTTCATCGTACGTCAAATCAAACGGCGAAACACGATACGTCACGGTCGCCACGGATAATTCCATCTGGTTCGCCGATCCCAATATCGCCGAATGGCACAAGGTCGACACGAAAAATCTTCCCGCCGCGTATACTGTCCGCTTCCTTGACACGTATGTCAAATCTGATGGTGACACCCGCTTCTGCATTGTTCTTTCAGACAACACCATCTGGTTTGCCGACCCTAACCTCGGCGAATGGCACAAAATTTCCGGATCGGATCTTCCCTCATCCGCGATAAAGGGTTTCAGCACGTATGTCAAATCAAACGGTGATACGCGCTTCTGTGTGCTTCTCTCAAACAACTCCATCTGGTTCTCTGACCCCAACAAGGGAACGTGGGCTCAGGTTGATACATCGGATATTAAGTAATCCATTATGCTGATTTCCCGGTTACCGCAAACCGGTTGATCATATGTGTCCCCACTTTTTCCGAGAAGCGGATTGATCACTTGAAATGATTTTCCGCTTCTCGGTTTTTCAAGCCGCGCACCGGGCGAATCAGGTATTCAGAACCGCGTTTGATCTGAACAATGGTTCATTTTTGAATACCTTGCTGCATTATCCGTGACAATTTACACATGAATATCCGTCCAACCGGTCAATTATTTGTTGTCAATGCCGGCCTCACACGCGACAAATGACCATAATCTCTCTCCGGACGGTAGTGACTCATGATCATCCAGAACCGCGACAAAACCGCGCTTGTCTATGGCGACGAAGCGATATCATATTCAACCCTTATCGACAATATCTGGCGATACACGACGCTGTTCAACGTCGGCAAGGGTGACCGCGTCGCAATATACGCGGAGAACCGGCCTGAATGGCTGTACGCGTTTTTCGCGTCATGGACCAAAGGCGCGACAAATGTTCTCATCGACATGTTCGCCACCCGGCCGGAAGTAAGTTATATTCTCGGCGACTGTACTCCGTCCGTCATCTTCACCTCTTCGAAAAACATAGACATTCTCCGTGAAGCCGCGGCCGACTCGAAAAGCAACGCCGTTATCATAAATTTCGATGAAATCAAAATGCCTGAGCTTCCCTCAGCACGTCCCGATTATTCATTTTCCGATGACGACATCGCGCTCCTCCTCTATACCTCCGGCACCACCGGTAATTCAAAGGGAGTGATGCTCACCTGGAAAAATCTTGACTCAAACATACACTGGAACAACGACAACAAACGCATCAATATCAATGATACTATGCTCGCCGTGTTGCCCGTTCACCATTCATGGCCGCTTATGGCGACTGTTCTCTGTCCGCTTGAATGCGGAGGAACCGTCGTGTTTCTCAAATCGCTTTCGGCGGATGAACTCCTGCGGGCAATGAAGGAGAACAAGGTGACCATGCTCACCGCGGTTCCGCGCCTGTTTGAACTTCTGCACAAGGGTATCCGCGCCAAAATAAACCGCAGCCTTATCGCACGACTATTGCTCCGCATAACGAAAACTCTCGATATCATGCCTCTGTCCAAAGCGGTGTTCGGCAAGGTTCACCGCGAGTTCGGCGGCCACATCAAGGTTATTATCTCGGGCGGAGCCAAGCTCGACAACCGCGTGATAAAAGATTTCCGCGGCATGGGAATTCTCATGCTCGAAGGTTACGGACTCACCGAAACGGCGCCGATGGCCACATACCATCCGTTCGACGCTCAGCGCATAGGCTCCGCCGGACGCGTGTTTGACGAGACCGAGATAAAATTCGGCGAGGACGGAGAGATCATCCTTCGCGGACCTCATGTGATGAAAGGGTATTGGAATAAACCTACGGAGACCGCGGAAGTTCTCACGGACGGCTGGTTTCATACCGGCGATCTGGGATATATCGACAAGGATCGTTATCTCTACATCACGGGACGCAAGAAAGATATCATCGTGCTTCCCAACGGCAAAAACATCCGTCCCGATCTCATCGAGAATGATATTCTCGCGTCGTTCCCCGTAGTAAAAGAGATCGCCGTCACCGAACGCGCGGGGCTTCTCTACGCGATTATACGCCCCGACATGGATGTTGTCCGTCTCGAGAAGATCACCAATCTTGCCGAGACCGTCAAATGGAACGTCATCGACATCTACAATCAGAAAGCCAAAAGCTATAACCGCATTCACGACTTTATGATCACCAACAATGACCTGCCCCGCACCCGCATGGGCAAGCTCAAACGTTATATGCTTTCTTCATTCATTGAGCACGGAACGGAAAAGAAGGAAGCCGAAGCCAAACCCTCTTTTGATGAATACGGCGTAATTGAAAAACAGATCGCGTATCTTGTTGACGGCAATGTCCGCCCCTCAGATCACATTGAAATCGATCTCGGAATGGATTCTCTTTCAATTATCGAGCTTCAGGTGTTCATTGAAAAAACCTTCGGTATTGTAATGAACGAAGGGTGGACGGGAAAATATCCGACCGTAAACGCGCTGGCTGAATTTGTGCGTGATACCAAAACGATGAACAATGTCCATTCTTTCGACTGGGGAAAGATTCTCCGCGAGAAGACTGCCTTCGTTCCGCGTGAAAGCGATTGGATGTTCAGAGTGCTCCGCCGCATGTTCCGTATTGTCTGGGGACGCCGCATCAGAGTGCTGACCTCAGGTACCGGCAACATTCCGCAGGGCGCATGCGTGATCGCTCCGAATCATCAGAGCTTTATCGACAGCATTGTCCTTATTTCTGATCTGCCGAGATCGGTATCTCGGTCAATTTATTTCCTCGCCAAGGAAAAGAATTTCCGATCGTTGTTCACCCGCATTTTCGCGCGGCGCGCGAACATCATCATAATGGATATCAACCGCAATCTCGTGGGATCACTTCAGGAAATCGCGTCAATACTGCGCGCGGAAAAAAAAGTGGTTATCTTTCCGGAAGGCGCCCGCAGCCGCTCAGGAGAGCTCGGTTCGTTCAAAAAGACTTTCGCCATCATCGCAAAAGAACTCAACGTACCGGTTGTTCCCGCGGTCATCAGCGGCGCGTATGATCTTATGCCGATCAACGTCAAAATCCCGCGAAAGGGAAAGATCAGCGTGTCATTCCTTCCCGCGATAGACACGACCGGCAAGGATGAGCGAGAGATCAGTGAAGAATGCGCGCGGGTTATTCAGGCGAAACTTTCAGCGAAGTAATTCATTTGATCGGCGATATTCAGCGATATCGCCGATCGACACCACCGTCATGGAATGCGTTTCCGCGAACGCGATTATCTCCGGCAGCTTTGCCATCGTACCGGACGGTTAATCAATAACCGCACATGCAAAAATATCCAAAAACTGTTTGCTCTGTCGTTCACAATTCAAATCATTGTACCGAATGAATATTTCCGGGCGGTTAATCATGAGCATTAAACAGACAGGACTTGTACTTGAAGGCGGCGGGCTTAGAGGCGTATACACATCAGGCGTTCTGCGCTATTTCATGGAAAAGGATCTCTATTTTCCGTATGTAATCGGAGTATCGATGGGCGCGTGCAACGCGGCTAATTACATGTCAAAACAGCCGGAGCGCAACAGAACGGTCAATATCTCATTTGTCAATGACCGGCGGTATTTAAGTTACTTGCGGCTCTTTACGGGCGGAGAACTATTCGGCATGGATTTCATTTTCGACACCATCCCCAACAAACTTGTTCCGTATGATTACGACACGTTTTACAAAAATAAATCCAAATGCGTCACGGTCGTGACCGACTGCGAAAAAGGCATTCCCCTGTACTATGAAAAAACCGAACTCGGCGGGGACTACCTCAAGGTGCTCCGCGCGTCAAGCAGTCTTCCGTTTGTCAGCAAACCGGTTACGTATAAGGGAAGAGTTCTCATGGACGGCGGGATGACCGACTCAATCCCCGTACGCCGCAGCATTGAGGACGGATTCAAAAAGAATGTGATCATACTCACCCAGCCGAAGGAATACAGAAAGTCTCCCGAGAAAATGGCGTCCATGGTTGGTCTTTTTTATCCGCGATACAAAGGACTCAAGAAAGCGCTGCTCAACCGTCACAATGACTATAATCAGACCATCGAATACATCGACGAGCTTGAAGCAAAGAACAAGGTGTTCGTCATCCGTCCTGATACCAAACTTGAAGCGGGACGCGTTGAACGCGACAAGAAAGTCCTCTATGCGATTTATGACCGAGGGTATGACGACGCGAAAGCGCGGTACAAAGAGCTGAGCAAATTCCTCGGATGAACAAGAACGAAAGCGATACGTGAAGTAAAAAGAAATCCCGGAGATTGTCCGGGATTTTCTGTATTGTCACGCAGCAATGAAGCGGGATCGGGATTCATTGATATCCTGATCAACCGGATTAACCAACTATTTGGGTAATCCGGTTGTGGCATCGATGGCGGCTAAATATGGATAAAACAGTTCTCCGACAGAGGAAAACCCACCCCCCGCATAGATTGTCGTTCCACTTACTGCAAGAGAATACACCGCATTGTTAACATTGGGATTCCAATTGGTTGCCTTTCCCGTATTTACATTTATTGCCGCGAGATGATTTCGGGTATCCGTTCCGACTGTCGTAAAATAACCCCCCACATAGATTGTCGTTCCACGTACCGCAAGAGTAATCACAACTTTATCCACATTGGGATTCCATCCGGTTGCCTTGCCCGTTGACATATCTATTTCCGCAAGGTTGTTTCTTGTATCCATTCCGATGGTGGTAAATTGGCCCCCTGCATAAATCGTTGTACCACTCATTACAATGGATCTTACATAACCATTTAAATCTGGATTCCAGCTGGTTGCTTTACCCGTTGACACATCGATTTCCGCAAGGTTGTTTCTTGTATCCGTTCCGATAGTGGTAAATTGGCCCCCTGCATAGATCGTTGTTCCGTTCACTGCAAGTGCAAATACATCACCAGTCACATTCGGATCCCAACTGGTTGCTTTACCAGTTGACAAATCTATTTCCGCAAGACGGTTTCTTGTATCTGTACCGACTTTAGAAAAATTCCCCCCAACGTAAATTGTTGATCCGCTCACTGCAAGGGCTTGTACATATGCATTCATATTTGGATCCCAACTGGTTGCCTTGCCCGTCGACAAGTCTATTTCTGCGAGATATTTACGTGTATCTTTTCCAACCATACTGAATCCACCCCCCGCATAAATCGTTGTTCCTCGTAACACAAGAGTGACTACATTACTACTTACATCGGGGTCCCAGCTGGTTAACTTACCCGTAGAAATATCTATTGCCGCAAGATGGTTTCGTATTTCCGCATCAACTGTATTGAAGTACCCCCCCGCACAGATTGTCGTTCCGCTGACCGCCAGAGAACACACGTCATTATTCACATTGGGATTCCAGCTGGTCGCCTTTCCCGTCGATATATCTATTGCCGCAAGATAGTTTCGTGTATCCGTTCCGACCGTCGTAAAGCGTCCCCCCGCATAAACAGTTGATCCGTTCACCGCAATGGATTTAACCGCCCAATTCACATTGGGATTCCAGTCAGTGGCCTTACCTGTTGACATATCTATTGCCGAAAGATTGCTCCGGGCATCCTTTCCGACAGCCGTATATTCCCCCCCCACATAAATCTTCGTTCCATACACCGCAAGGGAATTAACCGACCCCGTCACATTGGGGTCCCAGCTGGTTGCCTTTCCCGTCGATATGTCTATTGCTACAAGATTATTTCTTGTAGCAATCCCGACAGTCGTAAAGCGTCCCCCCGCATAAACCGTTGTTCCGTTCACCACAATGGAGTCCACACCGCCATTCAGGTTGGGATACCAGCTGGTTGCCTTTCCCGTCGATATATCTATTGCGGCAAGACCGAATCGGGCATCCGTTCCGACAGTCGAGAACCCACCCCCTGCATAAAGCGTTGTTCCGCGCAACACAATTGATTTCACACTGCTATTCACCTTGGGATTCCAGCTGGTTGCCTTTCCCGTCGATACATCTATTGCGGCGAGACCGAATCGGGCATCCGTTCCGACAGTCGAGAACGCACCCCCCGCATAAACTATTGTACCGTTTACCGCAATAGATTCCACATAGCTATTCAGATTAGGATTCCATTCATCAAGAGAACCATCCGATAATATATGAGCAATACGATTATGAGCGATTCCATATACAGAGGTAAAAGATCCTCCAATATACCACCCACCCTCTCCATCAGCGACTACGCAATAAGTAGCACTGTTAGTCTCGAGGCTTTGCATTTCAACCTGCTCACCT
>Ga0209373_10001975_pt1 | contig 22036 bp, 17 predicted proteins | sample Higcelweek5metaG_FD_187173 | JGI IMG/M metagenome (GOLD analysis project Ga0209373, IMG submission 187173) | Freshwater pond sediment microbial communities from the University of Edinburgh, under environmental carbon perturbations - High... | ecosystem: Environmental > Aquatic > Freshwater >... | reverse complement strand
ATGTACATTTATGTATAAGTGTACCACCAAAAATAAGTATATCGGATTTTGTAGGATATTTGAAAGGGAAATCGGCATTAATGATACATGATAGGCATCCAGAATTAGCGAGTAAATGGAATCGAGGATTTTGGGCAAGAGGGTATTATGTTACAACAATAGGAAATGTTAATGAAGAAACAATAAAAAAATATATAAGAGAGCAGGCAGAAGAAACAAAAAAAGAAGACACAAGAAAATAACCTCTTTAAGAGGTAGTAAGTAAAAGGCTTGCAATGCCCGCCTTTTAGGCGAGCAAGTAGAATAGCCCTTATAGGGCTAATAGCAAACCACCACTTGAAGTGGTGGTCATGACTTTAGCTTTTTATATAAAAATATTGACCTTAACATTGAATTTATGGTATAATTATAAGTAGCAAAAATAGATATATATTGTATTCATTTTCAATTTGTATTTATATAAGCGGTTTAGTTTTAGCAAGGTTGGAAAGTTGTTTATGTTCAAATTAAGATTTATAATATAATGATTATATAAATAAATAAAAGAAAGTTGGTATAATATTATGGAAAATCCATGGAAAGAGTGTGCCGAAAAACTTGAAAAAAATTACTGTGCAAAATGTGATGAAGGAAAAATTCAAGTAATAGCAGACAAAATTGCTAAGAACAAAGATAAAGACGATAAAATTTGTTTAGAATTACCACCGCAGCCGTTTGAGGGTTGTGTTAAAAATTCGAAAATAGTTATTTTAACTTTAAATCCTGGATTTAAAGAAGGAGATGAAGCACAACAGTCAAAAAAAGAGTTTATAGAGGAAACTACTAAGTGTATGTTACAGAAACCTGATGCAAAATTTTTCTCGCTTATGTCTAAGTTTAAGGGGGATAATCATTATAATTGGTGGACTGAACATCTTATTGTGAAAAAGGATGAAAAAATACATAAAGAATTGTTTAAAGATGTTGACAAATATCGTGAATTTTTAATTAATAATCTTTCAGTTATTGAATTTTTCCCTTATCATTCTAAAAAAGGCGGAGGAGTTAAGCGTAAATATGCTAAACTTGATTCCCAAGATTATAGTTTTAAACTTGTAACAGAGGCGATATCAGCTAAAAAAACAATAATAATTCAAAGAAGTGTTGAAGAGTGGTTAAAAGCAGTTCCTGAACTTAAAACTTACTCATATTATGAATGTAAAAGTCCTAGTTCTGCTTCTATTTCAAATAATAATTTAAAGAAAGCTAACGGAGAAGAAGCTTCACTTAGTGATATTCTTAAACCTTTTGCATATTAGAACACTTATTATTTTTAAATTTAAATTATTAAAATTACTATAAATCAAATTTGCAAAAATATTGATTATTATGGAAAGAACGACGTGGTAAAAACTTCCGTTATTTTTTTTTAAAAAATTGATTGACAAATTACTGTAAATAGCTTATAATTGCACTTGCATTAAAAAGCTAAAGCTTTTGTAAGGGTGGCGTTACGACGTTGCCCTTATTCCTTTTATATAGGTAGTTTGCATTAAGAGTGCAAAAAATTTACTGTAATGAATATTAGTTCATTTGATGTATGCAACAAAAACACATAAAAGGTAAAATGAAACGATTAAATTTATGAAATTAATTGACAATTTCATTTTTTTGTATATAATTAGTATATAGATTGATTTAAATACCAAATTATAATGAAAGAGTAAGATTTTAATTTAGAAGAAAAAGAGGTAATATTTTTATGAAAATTAAACTTGCAATAATTGTACTTATATGTATTTCCAATAGTTTGTTTTTTTCTTGTGGGACAACGGATGTTGCTAAAACAAATATTGATGAAAATTTATCAGAAATAGTAGAATTTCAAGAAACATCGATTTTACAAAACTTAAATTATAGTGAAAATAAAATATTTTTTAAACCGAGTACACCTACAGAATTTAAAGATAAAAAAATAATTGAAGACTATGATATTTGTGAATATGAAACAGAAATGAATCTAGAAGGGGTTTCAAAATATACGGATAACATTATAACTGCAAAAGTCAATGGATTTTCTTATACATCACTCGGAACTCCTGAAAACGGGAAAGATGCATGGACCATTATTAATGTCACTGTTACTGAAAATATAAAGGGGACTGTTAACGCAGGAGAAAACATAGATATTTATACTTTTGGTGGTTATATTTCCATGCGTGATAAATTGGGTAATATTTTATATGCAAAAGGAGGGAAATATGGTGAAGGAAATAAATTAAGTGAAGAAGAAATTGACAACACGGTTTATCATCAATTTGTTAGAGATGGTGAACTACCTATTGTTGGAGAAGAATATGCTTTTTATTTGGCTAAAGGTAATTCCTTAATGAGTGAAAGTTCATACATGTTAGTTGGTGGGGAGAATGGCATATTACTTAAGGTAGATAATAAATTTTTGTATAGACGTATTGAAGAAAATAACGAGGTCAATATCCAAGAGTATTCATATGATGATTTAATTAAATAAATAAAAAACAAGTCAAATTTTAAATTTAAATTTGACTTGTTTATATTTATATACAAAAGTATATGTAAAAAATATTGTATATGAGACTATGAATATACATTAATATTGCAAATAATACAGTAAATAATAAAAAGTTTGCATTCAGATTGCAAATAATATAGTAAATAATAAGAAGTTTGCATTTAGATTGCAAAAACTTGACGATTTCATCTGATTATGTTATACTAAATGCAAATAGGAGGTGTATTGATATGATAGAAAGAAAGGATTATCTTGAAAATTTGAAGAGTTTTCGTGAAAAGCAGATTATTAAGGTTGTGACAGGAATAAGAAGGTGTGGAAAATCAACCTTATTTGAATTTTATCAGCAATATCTTATTAGTGAAGGCGTGGACGAGTTGCAGATTATTTCTATTGATTTTGAAGATGCAGATTATGCTGAAATTCAAGATTACAAGCAACTTTATAAAACTGTTTCAGATAAATTGATTCCCAATAAAATGAACTATATTTTCCTTGATGAAGTTCAAAATGTGGATGGATTTCAAAAGGCTGTGGATAGCCTTTTTATAAAGAAAAACTGTGATGTTTATATTACAGGTTCAAACGCTTATCTGCTTTCAGGTGAACTTGCAACGCTTCTTTCAGGCAGATATATTGAAATAAAAATGTTACCTCTTTCTTTCAGCGAATTTGTAGGTGCTTATCCAAAATCGAGCAATCCAGAAAGAATTTATATTGATTATATTACCAAGAGTTCGTTTCCCTATGCACTACAGATTACGAAACAAAAGGATATAAAGCAGTATCTAGAGGGTATTTATAACTCGGTTATCATAAAGGATATTTACACAAGAACTAAATTTTCTAACGTTGAAATGTTTCAGAGTGTTATCCGGTTTATGCTCGATAACATAGGTAATTTAGTTTCTACTAAGAAAATAGCAGACACAATGACGTCATTAGGTAGAAAAATTAGTGTGCATACCGTTGAAAGCTATCTTTCTGCACTTTGTAATAGTTTTATTTTGCATAAAGTAAGTCGTTATGATATCAAGGGAAAACAGTATCTTCAAACTGGTGATAAGTATTATGTCTGTGATATAGGATTACGTTATTTCTTACTAGGTGCGAATAAGACGGATGATGGGCATATCCTTGAAAACGTGATTTATCTTGAGCTTCTTCGTCGTGGATATGAAGTGTATATAGGAAAAGCCGATAACATGGAAGTTGACTTTGTTGCAATCAATGAAATGGGAACAGAATACTATCAAGTTGCATATACTGTACGTGATGAAAAAACATTGAGCCGTGAACTAGCATCCCTTAATAAAATAAATGACCATAATTCAAAATATCTGATTACAATGGATATTCAGCCGCTTATTTCACACAATGGAATAAAGCAAATAAATGCACTTGATTGGCTTCTTGATAAATAGGGTATTATAATTTCATTTAAAAATTTGTTAAGAGTTTCGACTATTCCATAGTTGAGAGGGTTTTTAGGTCGCCCTAGACTATCGGAGTATTTTAGATTATAATAAAATACACATAAGCAATAAAATGCAATAATTAAATTTCTAAATTTAATTGACAATTTCATTAAATTTGATATAATTAATATTGTATACGTGCTTATTAAGATGTAATAAAATTCAAATAACAGGAGGCATTTATAGTGCTAAATAATTATGAAGAAAAAATGGCTGAAACGGCATCAAAAGTTCTTGGTGGAGAACAAAAAGGCTTTACATACTGGAATAAATCTAAAACAACAAGTTTAAATGTGTTGTTTTCAAAAAATAGCCCAGGAAAGGGTTTGTTAACATGTTCTACAGTAGGACTTGTAAATTCTAATTGTGGATTTTCTTATCAAGAAAAAGAAATAAGAAATGAAATAGTTATGGGTTCATATGGCGGTGATGATTTAATAGGAAGAATTATCTGTACAGCTGCTTTTGGAGTTATGCTAAATAATTATAATTTTGGATATGGTACTGTATTTGCTGAAATATTACCAGGATATTTACCAGAATCTGATATGAGACATTTGTTATTTATAATCCCTCCTCCAATTTGGAAAAATGCTTTTGAAGTTATTGAAATGGATGAAAAACTATTTACATGGTTATTTGCACTTCCTATTTCAGAAGCTGAAAGACTATTTTTGGAAGAAAATGATATAGATGCTTTACAAAGTCTTTTTACAGATAAAAAAGTAGACATTTTTGATCTTAACAGAAAATCTGCTGTATAATTTTAACATTTAGCCATAGAGATGTTTTACCGAAGCTTCAGGGCGACTGGAAAGTCCGGGCGACCAATGTCGTCAATTTAAGAAAATTGCTGCGGCAATTTATGAGGCTCTGCCTCAAACTCCGCTTCTTTTTCTATCGCAAAAAGAAGCAAAAAGGCTCTTAAAGCATAAGGATTTCGCTTTCTGAGGAAAGCGACCAAGGGCGTTGCCCTTTGGAAACCTACGATTTTTTGAAAAAAATCGAGTAAAACTTTAATTTTTTTACTAAGTTGACGACATTTGGCGACTGGAAAGCCTGGGCGACTCCGAAGAGTCGAAACTTCTGTAAATTAGTTGCTGAATAGTAACGTAGAATATTTATAATCATAATTTAATTCAATATTAAGGAGTTAATTTTTATATGGAATGGCAAAGTTTAAACGTTTTAAGGGAAAAGTTTTTATCTTTCTTTGAAAGCAAATCACATACTAGACTGCCTAGTGCGGCTTTAGTACCTCAAGGTGATAATAGCTTATTGTTAATAAATTCGGGAATGGCACCTTTAAAGAAGTTCTTTTTGGGTCAGGCAGTTCCTCCAAATAAAAGAGTGACCACTTGTCAAAAATGTATTAGAACCCCCGATATTGAGAGGGTTGGAAAAACATCTAGACATGGTACTTATTTTGAGATGTTAGGGAATTTTTCCTTTGGTGATTATTTTAAAAATGAAGCTACTGCTTGGGCATGGGAATTTTTTGTTGATGTATTACAAATACCAGTTGAAAAGTTATATGTATCAGTTTATGAAGAAGATGATGAAGCATATGATATATGGACTAAAAAAATAGGCGTAGACCCAACACATATGACTAAGCTAGGAAAAGCAGATAATTTTTGGGAACATGGATCAGGTCCTTGCGGTCCTTGTTCTGAAATTTACTTTGATAGAGGCGAAGGAAAAGGCTGTGGTTCTCCCGATTGTAAAGTTGGATGTGATTGCGATAGATTTGTTGAGGTTTGGAATTTGGTATTTACACAGTTCGATAGTGATGGCAATGGAAACTATGCGAAAATGGCAAATCCCAATATAGATACAGGAATGGGATTAGAAAGACTTGCTTGTGTTCTTCAAGAGGTGGATAACCTTTTTGAAGTGGATACAGTTCAAAACATAATGAAACATATATGCAAAATTTCAGGTGTTGAATATAAAAAAGATGAAAAAACAGACGTATCACTTAGAGTTATAACTGACCATATCAGAAGTACAACTTTCATGGTCGGTGATGGAGTTATGCCTTCAAATGAGGGTAGGGGCTATGTTTTAAGACGTTTGTTAAGACGTGCTGCAAGACATGGAAGACTTATCGGTATTAACGAACCATTCTTAAATAAAGTATGTGATACTGTTATTGCTGAAAATAAATCTGCATATCCTGAATTGGCAGAAAAAAGTGAATATATTAAAAAAATAATACTTGTTGAAGAAGAAAACTTTGCGAAAACAGTTGATAAAGGACTTGAACTTTTGACAAGATTTATTGAAAGTGATGAAGTTAAAAATTCTAAAGTTTTATCAGGTGAAGATACTTTTAAACTTAGTGATACTTACGGATTCCCTCTTGATTTGACAATGGAAATTGCTTCTGAAAAGGGAATACAAGTAGATGTTGAAAAGTTTAATTTATTGGTAAAAGAGCAAAGGGAAAAGGCTAGAGCCGACCATTTGGCAAAGGCTAGTTCTTCTTGGGCAGACAATAGTATAAATGTATTTGTGGAAAAAACCATTTTTACAGGCTATAGCGAATGGGAAACAGATTCAAAAATTCTAGCTATTTATAATGGTCAAGTTGAAGTTGAAACAGCAATTGAAGGCGATAGCATAGTTGTCATACTTGATAAAACACCTTTTTATGCAGAAGGTGGCGGTCAGGTTGGTGATACTGGTATTATAGTTGGAAATGCTACTTTAATAGTTGACAATACTATGAAAACTGAAGATGGACATTTCTTGCATATAGTTACAGTTGAAAATGGTTCAGTTAAAAAAGGCGATGTTGTAAAAGCAAAAATTGATGCTGAAAAACGTAGCAAAATAATGAGAAATCATACATCGGCACATCTTTTACAATCAGCGTTGAGAAACGTTCTAGGTGAACATGTACATCAAGCAGGACAACTTGTAGATGCAGAAAGATGCAGATTTGACTTTTCTCATTTTAGTGCATTAACAGCCGAAGAAATGGCTAAAATAGAAGACATTATAAACAGCATTATCCTATCATCTGTAAATGTTGATATAAAAGAAATGCCAATTGAAGAGGCAAAAAAATCCGGAGCTATGGCTTTGTTTGGTGAAAAGTATGGAAATGTAGTAAGAGTAGTAAATGTAAAAGATACTTCTGTAGAATTTTGTGGTGGAACACATGTGGATAATACAGCGAAAATAGGATTGTTCAAAATATTATCTGAAACATCTGTAGCCGCTGGTGTAAGACGTATAGAAGCTGTTACAGGCGATGGAGTTCTTTCGCTTTTAAATGATTATAAATCAAGAATTGTAAAATCTGCTCAGGTACTAAAACTTACAAATCCATTTGAACTTGAAAACAAATGTAATATCGTAATGAATGATATGAAGACTTTAGAACGTCAAATAGAAGCTTTAAATCAGGAAATTGCAGATATAAAAATTCAAACTATATTTAACAACGAAATAAAAGAAGTAAAAGGTGTAAAATATCTAGTTGCAAATTTAAAAAATACTAAAACAGATATATTACGTCAAATTGCTGATAAATTAAAAGACAAATACCCAGATATAGTTGCTGTAATTGCTGGTGAATATGAGGGCAAAGGCAGTTTATTATGTGTGTCAGGAAAACCAGCTATTGAAAAAGGAGTTTTGGCAGGAAAAGTTATAAAAAATATTGCTGAACTTACAGGCGGAAAAGGTGGCGGAAGACCAGACAGTGCTATGGCAGGAGTAGGCGATTTAAATAAAGTAGACGATGCACTTGGTCAAGTTGAAAAAATCATAAGTGAACTTGTTGGATAGGAGAAAATTATGGATTGTATTTTTTGTAAAATAGTATCTGGTGAAATTCCTAGTAAAAAAGTTTATGAAGATGAGCTTACATATGTTTTTGAGGATATTTCACCAATTGCCCCTATACACTATTTAATAATACCTAAAGAGCATATTACAGGTGCATCTACAATAAATTCTGAAAATTCTTCAATAGTTGCAAAGATATTTGAAAATATTGCTGCTATAGCAAAGGAAAAAAATATTGAAGATGGATTTAGAGTTATAACAAATTGTGGAGAGCAGGCTGGACAAACAGTTGATCATTTGCATTTTCATATTATTGCTGGCAAACAATTGGGTTGGCGTTCTGATTGTGCAGATTAGAAAGGGGTATTTATGTCAAAAACATATACTTTAAATGTAGCAGGACTCACGAGAGAACTTCCTATTTGTCCTGTAAATGAAAAACTTGATATAGCAGCTTTTGTTATGTTTTCAGATGTAGAACTTACTGTTGCAGCGGCTACAGAGTTGTTGAAAAAAACACCTGAATGCGATGTTATAATAACAGCTGAATCAAAAGGAATTCCTTTGGCTTATGAAATGGCGAGACAATTGGGGATAAGATATATAGTGGCGAGAAAATCGGTTAAATTATATATGCAAAACCCTATTTGTATTGAAGTAAAGTCTATAACAACAGCAGAAAAACAATGTTTGTATTTAGATGAAAATAAAGCAGCAGAAATCAAGGGTAAAAACGTTTTGATAGTAGATGACGTTATAAGTACAGGGGAGTCTCTACTTGCTATAGAAAACTTGGTAAAAAATGCAGGTGGAAATGTATGTGGAAAATGTGCAGTACTTGCAGAAGGCGATGCTATAGATAGAGAAGATATAATTTATTTAGAGGAGTTACCTTTGTTTTTTAAATAATTAGGTTTTTAATATTCAGAGATTACAGGTTATAGAGTTTCGACTCTGCGGAGCCGACCAGGCTTTCCGGTCTCCCAATGTCGTCAACTTAAGCAAATTGCTGGGGCAATTTATGAGGCTCTGCCTCAAACTCCGCTTCTTTTTCTATCGCAAAAAGAAGCAAAAAAGCTCTTGAAGCATAAGGATTTCGCTTTCTGCGGAAAGCGACCAAGGACGTTGCCCTTTGGAAACCTACGATTTTTTGAAAAAAATCGAGTAAAACTTTAACTTTTTTTCTAAGTTGACGACATTGTCCGGTCGCCCTGGACCTTCGGTATATATGGATATGGCTGAATTGTAACTTGGTTTTAGCAAATTTTAAGGAGAAATTTTATGAAGCGAAAAATGGTCTATGTTGGTTTGTCATATGCTTTAGGTTTGTTTTTCGCTTCTTTATTTCTTGATTTTTCAAAATTTTTTATTTTAGCTGTTATACTAGCTATAACCTTTGTATTTATGTATTTTATTAAAGTAAAAGCGAGAGAACTAGTAGTTTGTTCAGTTGCATTTGCTACTGCTTTTACAATGTATAACATTTACAATAAAAATGTTTATAATAAAATTTTAAATTACACTCAAATACCCATAAGTTATAAAGGGCAAATAGTTGAAATAAATGATTATGAAAAGGATAAATCATCATATAGATTAAAAGGAACTATAAACAACGAAACTAAGGCAGATATTTTGTTCTATTCAGATACCTTGGATGCAGAATATAGTGACTTTTTAGAATTTGAAAATCTTACTTTAAAGCAGTTTGAAAATAGCTATTTATTTAATCAAAAAGATTATTATAAGGGTGAAAATGTTTATTTACAGGTTGATAAATTTGAACGTTTTAACATTTTAAAAAGCGAAAAATTTTCTTTAGTAAAGAGCATTATGAGCTATAGAACAAAAATTATAAAGGATATAAATTCAGTTTTAGCTGGTGAAGAAGGAGCTTTTTTAGTAGCCATGATATTTGGTGATAAAAAACAGATTTCAAATAATACTAAAACTGTACTTTTTCGTTCAGGAATAGGACATGTAATGTCTGTTTCAGGTCTTCATTTAGTTATTGTTTCATCTTTGTTTTTAGCATTTCTAAAAAAGGCAAGGTTAAACAAATTTTTAGAGTTTATTTTTTTAGAAGTTTTAATAATAATATTTATAATAGCAGCAGGAATGGCTATATCGGTTATAAGAGCTGGAATTATGCTCACTTTAATACATATTGGTTTTATGTTTAAGAGAAGGACAGATATGTTAAATTCTCTTGCTATAGTTTTTGTGTGTTTGTCTTTATTTAATCCTTTTGTGATAACAAATTCTTCTTTTTTGTTATCAGTTGTTGGAACTTATGGTATAGGTGTATTTTCACCTTATTTAACCAAAAATATAAATACAGAAAAAATGTCGCAAAAGTGGAAGAAAAATATAATTTTTATGTTTTCGGCGTCATTTGCGGTTATGCCGATTTCGATTATTTATTTTGATGAAATTTCACTTGCATCTACATTTACCAATATTTTAGTTGTTCCTCTATGTGTACTGGCCTTAATATCAGGTATGGTTGTGGTTATAACAGGTGGATTAAATTTTATTTCATACCCATTTTTGATATTTGGCGGTTTGTTATGTAAGCTTGTTATTTTTATTTCAGAAACAATATCGAAAATTGATTTCATTACAGTGCCTACTGAATTTAAATTTTTCAGTTTGGTTGTTTTTGTATGCTTTATATTTATTACTTTAACTTATTTTTTATTCAAAAAAAGATTTTATACTAAAATTTCTATGCTAATATCCATTGTAATTTTAATGCAATCTGCAATAATTTATAAACACTATAACAAAGACCTTTTGAAAATATATGTTATGGGAACTGAAAAAGATTTGGTTTTTGCTGTTGTATATGAAAACAATGTTGATTTTATAGATGTTAGTGGTGGTACAAAAACAGCTAGATATATAGACGCTTTTTCAAAAAAATATGGAGTAAAAAGTGTAAATAATATTTTATTTCTTAAAAATCCATATCAAAGTATGGTTACTTATAGTAGTGCTTTAAAATATACAAAAGTAAAAAATATAGTCTTCCCACAAGATACTTTTGTTATGGATGAAATGAAAATATGTGGTTTATCTCCTGAATTTTCAGATTATAATAACTTAAAAATAAACTATAAAAATTATGATATAAGTTTTGATGGTTATGAAAATTTTGTTGTAGATATAAACAATTATAAATTTAGATTTTCTAATTATAATAATGATAATTCAAATGCACTTGTATTGGTTAATAATTCAAAAAAATCAATTCCAAATATAAAGTGTGGTTTTTATATAAATACTCAGGATGTGCCTATAATTCCTGATAAAAACACAATAATAAATGAAAATAATTTATTAATTACTATAGATAAAAACGGTAAATCAACATTAAGGAGAATGTAAAATGCCCATAGTAAGTAGTGATGATTTGCTAAAAAGATTGAGAACAGATGCTATAGACAATATATATATGATTTATGGTAAAGATGTTCTCTTAGTTGAAAGTTTAAAAAATAAAATAATAAAAAAATATTTAAAAAACGAAGCAGAAGTTAATATAAATAAAATTAGAGGAAAAGACTTAGATGTGTCTGTTTTGTGTGATAATATTGATTCTTTCCCTATGTTTTCAGATTATAACTTCATTTCTATAAATGATTTAAATGTAGAGGAAATACCAACAGATATTTTAAACTTTTTAATAAAATCTCTATCAGATGTTCCTGAAACAACTATAATTTTGATTTATATTACAGGTTTTGATTTGAAAAATGGCAAAAAGACGCTTCCAGCGAAAAGTAAAAAAATAGTCGATACTATTAGTAAAAATGGTATTGTTTGTGAAGCTGATTTAAAAAAACCATTTGAAATTGTTAAATTCATTGTGGATAAAGTAGGAAAAAATAGCTGTAGCATAAATAAAAAAGATGCGGAACGCATTGCTGAGCTTTGCCTTTCAAATATGCTTATGATTAATAACGAAGTAGATAAACTATGTAGTTTCGTTGAAAAAGGTGAGATTACAAGCGATTTAATTAATAAAATGGTCAGTAAGCAGCTTGATTCAACAGCTTTTAATTTAGCAAAAGCCATTACTCAATTTAAAGGTATAGATGCTATGAATATTTTAGATGAACTTATATATCAAAAAGAGGAGATAGTTGCTATTTTATCAGCCGTTTCATCTGCTTTTATTGATTTATATAGAGTAAAAGTTGCATATTTATCTAACAAAAAAGATGTGGATGTTATAGAAGATTTTGCTTATAGGGGTAGAGAGTTTGTGGTTAGAAATGCTTTTAGAGATGTAAGTAAAATATCCATAGAGCATTTGCGAAAATGTATAAATATACTTGCTAAAGCTGATTTGGAATGTAAATCAAAAAAAATAGATGGAAGAATATTGTTGGAAAAAGCGTTTGCAGAAATGATTTTATTTAGAATTTAAGGAGAAATAAATTGTTAAAAATTGAACAGGTAATTATTGTAGAGGGGAAATATGACAAGATAAAATTATCATCTATAGTCGACGCAGTAATTATTCAGACAGATGGGTATAAAATTTTCAAAGATAAAGAAAAGCTTGAACTTATAAGATATTATGCTGAGAAAAAGGGAATTATTATAATGACTGATTCTGATACAGCAGGATTTAAAATAAGAAATTATCTAAAAGGTTCAGTTTCAAACTATAAAGATAAAATTAAAAATGTATATATTCCGGATATTTTCGGTAAAGAAAAGAGGAAGCTTCAACCATCTGCAGAGGGTAAACTAGGTGTAGAGGGTGTAAGTAAAAAAATTATTTTAGCTGCTTTTGAAAAAGCAGGAGTTATTACAAAAGATAATTCAGATAAAAAAACAAAAGAACCTATAACTAGATATGACCTATATGAATTAGGTTTAAATGGTAAGCCTAATAGTTCCGAATTAAGAAAAGTAATATTAAAGGAACTTAATTTACCAGAAATATTATCCACCACAGGGGTTTTAGAATTATTTAATGTTATGTTTACAAGAGAAGAATTTTTTGATTTTGTAAATGAAATTATTCAGAAAAGGGTTGAATAAATGGTTTTTTCGAGTTTGACTTTTATGTATGCGTTTTTGCCTATTGTGTTGATAACTTATTTTTTATCACCCAAAAAGCTTAAAAATATTATTATACTTATTTCAGGTTTAATTTTTTATGCTTGGGGAGAACCTAAGTACATAATGATAATGATAACATCTGCTTTTGTAGATTATTTTGCAGGACTTATTATAAGTAAAAGCAAGGACAATAAAGTTAGAAAAAGAGCTTTATTAATCGCTATGACAATAGATTTAGGATTTTTATTTATTTTTAAATACTCTGGTTTTGCAGTAAGTATTGTAAATGGTGTATTTAAATCAGAAATACCAGTCCCCAATCTTTTATTACCAATAGGTATTTCTTTTTATACATTTCAAAGTATGTCATATACCATAGATATTTATTTTAAACAGGTAAAGGTACAAAGGAATTTTTTAAACTATCTTTGTTATGTTTCTTTATTTCCCCAACTAGTAGCAGGTCCGATTGTAAGATATGAAGATGTACAAAATGAAATAGATGAAAGAAAAATTAATGTAAATTTAGTTGGCGAGGGAGTTAATTATTTTGTAAGAGGTTTGGCAAAAAAAGTTTTACTTGCAAATAATATTGGCTCACTTTGGTCTTCGATAAAAGTAGTGGATGTTTCAGAAATAACTGTTTTAACAGCTTGGTTAGGGATACTTTCTTTTACCTTTCAAATTTATTTTGACTTTTCAGGTTATTCAGATATGGCAATAGGGCTTGGAAAAATGTTAGGGTTTAATTTCCCACAAAACTTTAACCTTCCATATTTGTCAAAGAGTATTTCTGAATTTTGGAGACGATGGCACATGACTCTTGGCGCTTGGTTTCGTTCATATGTATACATACCACTAGGAGGAAATAGGGGCGGTAAATATAAGACAATTCGCAACTTGATAATAGTTTGGTTTTTGACTGGATTATGGCATGGTGCAAGTTGGAACTTTGTATTTTGGGGTATGTTTTATGGATTTTTCATAATTATAGAAAGATTATTTTTATCAAGGATTTTAGAAAAAATACCATCAATATTTAGAATGATATATACATTTTTGTTAGTTGTAATTGGATGGGTATTTTTTGATTTAAATACAATGTCAGACTCATTTAAATATTTAAAAGCAATGTTTGCAAATTCAAATGGTCTTTTTGATCTTGATTCAGTATATTATTTTAAATCTTATATAGTAGTTTTCATTGTATGTATAATTGTATCAACCAATGTATTAAGTAAATTTTTAGGTAATTCAAACATAATAAAGAAATATTATAAATACTCTGTTCCAATATATGAATCGGTATTGTTGATATTGTCAACTGCATATTTGGTTGACTCTACATATAATCCATTCTTATATTTTAGATTTTAGGTGGTGAAATTTTGAAGTACAAACAAAAAAAATATTCAGCAGTTATTTTTTTGATAATCATGTTATCTATAACTTTAATAACATTTATAAGACCTAAAACATATTTTTCTGAAATCGAAAATAGAGAGTTGGCTAAATTCCCTAAATTGTCTTTTGGGAATATTATGAACAAGACGTTTATGAATCAATTTGAATTATATTTATCAGATCATTTTTTTAAAAGAATTGAATTTATAGGTGTAAAAATTAATTCAGAATTATTTTTAGGAAAAAAAGAATTAAAGGGTGTTTATATCACAGAAAATAGATTGGTAGAAAAAATGCCTAGTCCAAACTATAAAGCTATGAAACAATCTGTAGAAGCGATAAACAAAATTGCAAATAGTTCAGATGTACCAGTGTATGCTCTTTTGGCACCTACATCTGCAGGAATATATTATGATGAAGTATATAAAGATTATCCACAAATAGATCAAAGAAAGTTACTTAATAATGTTTATAATGAATTTTCGAAAAATATAACATTGATAGATGTTTTTTCAAAATTGCATGCAGTAAGAGACGAGTATATTTATTATAGAAACGATCATCATTGGACTTGTTTAGGTGCATATAATGCATATAGTTCAACTGTCAAGAAAATGGGGTTTACACCTGTAGCTTTTGAAAAATATGATATCGAACACGCAAATAATGACTTTTATGGAACGTTTTTTTCGTCGTCGCTTTATGATAAATTGCAAGCTGACATAATAGATATATATAGATACAAAGAGGGGACATCTGTAACTGGAGTATATATAAATAATGGATTTGAAACTAATGAGTATTCTTCAATTTATTTTAAAGAATTTTTAGAGAAAAAAGACAAGTATTCTGTTTATTTAGGTCAAAATCAACCTATGGTTAAAATAAAGACAAACACTGCAAATAATAAAAAATTATTGATTTTTAAGGATTCATATGCACATTCTTTTGTTCCATTTTTAACACAACACTATAATGAAATTGTATTATTAGATATGCGTTATTTAGATGATTATAAAAAATTTGTAAATATTGAAGATTATAATCAAGTGTTATTCTTGTATAATATATCCACTTTTTCGCAAGATCAGAATATAAGGAAAATAGCTTATGATTGGTAAAAAATACATTTGTAAAATTGGGCAGAATATGTTACAATAAAAAATATTACTATTCAGCCTCAAAAGGTAAAGTTTATGATTTTGTAGGGATTTCGACTCTGCGGAGTCGACTGGGCTTTCTGGTCGCCCTAGACCTTCGGTAAAACATCTCTGCCTTAAACATACGGCTGAAACTAACAAAAAAATAAAGGTGTGATAACAAATGAAAAAATTTATTAAGCTAATTTGTGTTTTTTCAACTGCAATTAGTGTATTTACATCTCCTGTTTTGATAAATAAAGTAAGTGCTGGGACTAGAGAAGACGTTATTGCTGCTGCAAAACAAGCAGGAATTTCAGATATCTACTTGCAGCAAGGTTTGAATTATTTGGAGTCTAATAATTATTCATCAGAGCAGTATGATCAAATTATAGGACAGATTTATTCATATAAAAATTCAACAGATGATGCTATTGAAAAATATTTTGAAGGTACTTCATCACAAACACAACCTGCTGTTACAGAAACAAGTATTGTAGAAACTACAAAACAAGAAAATATAGCTGTAAATGTAAATACTGAAGTAGCAACAACTACGCAAACAGAAAAGTTTGGTGCATTATCCCCAGAAGAGCAAAAAGAGAAATTGAGTAATATGACTACTGAAGAAAAAAAAGAATTTATAAGTTCTCTTTCTTCTCAGGAAAAAAATTCAATAATAAAAAATTTACCGAATGAAGATAAAATTGAAATAATAAATGAACTTATAGATACAGGCTCACAGTTAGGAATGAATTTTACTGTAGATGAGTTTACAAAGGAATCGTTAGTTTTTTCTGTTAGAGATGATCAAGGTGAATTGGTAGATGTATCTTCTATGGGAATAGTTATTGATGAAACGGGAATAAATTATTCTAAAATCATGATTATATGTGTAGCAGTTATATTGGTGTCCTTAATGGGCGTGGCAATTACTTTTAAAAAGACGTTAGGAGTAGAGAATATTGGAAAAGACAAAACCAAAAAATAATAAAGTACTTTTGTTTTTAACTCCTTTGTTTATGTTGATTATTTGCATTTCTATAGCAATAATGATTTTTATAGTACCTTATGATAAATTTTCATCATATTTAAATTTAGTGTTTATAGATAAATTTAAATTAACACAATCATCAAACCAAAGTATAGAACTTGAAAACAAAAATATAGTTTCTTTTGAAACTAAAAATAATTTTTCTGAGACAGGTGAAGTTATAATACCTAAGTTTGCACAACAGTATGCTACTCTTACTTGTGAAAATATTGATTTATTTGTTCCTATATACTGGGGAAGCACAAGCGAACTGTTAAAAAAAGGTGCATGTCAGTCTACAAATTCGGTTATTGTTGGAGAAAAAGGAAATGTGGTTATAAGTGCACATGTAAATACTTTTTTTGAAAGTTTAAACAAAATTGAAATTGGAGATAAAGCCGTATTAAATACATCTTATGGTGAATTTACATACCAGGCAGTTGAAAAAATTAAATTTAAAAATACAAATAAAAAATATGTTTTACCAACTGAAGAAGATAAGTTGACTTTATATACCTGCATAATACAGGTATTGGGTACTTCTGATGAGCGAGAAGGAGTAGTTTTTGACTTAGTAGAAAAAAAATTCTTTTCTTAGAGTTTTGAACTTATTTTTGAAAGAAGGCATTTAATGAAAAAATATAAAAATTTTATACCATGTATATTTTTTACTGTTATATTGGTTTTTCTTACTATATTAACAGAGTTAGTGTTTGTGACTAAAAATGTATATTTAAATAGTGATACAGTTTTAAAAATTGTAGAACAAAAAGAAATTTCGTCTAAACTTAATTTGCATTTTAAAAGTTACTATACTGAAAAGTATAATACAACGGGAATTCCTGCAGATGTTTATTTGAACGTGATAAATGAAGAATTTATCAATGAAAATTTAAATTTGATTATAAAAAATAATTTTGATTTCTTATTTTCAAAAGAAGAAAATATCAAAGATGTAATTGACTATAAAAACTTAGAGCATAGTATAAATGGTTTTTTTGAGGATTATGCAAAATCTATGAATTATGAAAAAAATGATTTATACGAAAAAAAGGTTAAAGAATCAATAAGCGATGCAAAAATATATATAAGTTCAACTTTAGACATAATGCAAATGTCAACTTTAAAAAAGGCAGGATTAGTTAATAAAATAAGAAGCGTTTTAAAGTATTTGGATATGTTTTCAATTATAATTTCTGTAATTATAATTGTTGATTTTATAATTATAATTTTATTAAATATAAAAAGTATACGATATGTGTTTTATTGGTTAGCAAGCTCATGCTTAATATCATCAATTGTTGTTGCATTACCTCTTTTTTATGCAAAATACACCAGATACTTTGATAAGTTTACAATTAAAACGGATCATATATTTCATTTTGTTACAGGTTATTTGTATAAAGCAGTTGATAGTTTTTTATTTATTCAAATGATTGCTTTTGGATTTTCAATAATTTTATATATTATTTTTGCAATAACAACTAAAACAAAAAACGCCTAGTTAAAGGCGTTTTTTGTTTTATACTCCATATTGATTTCTATACTCTATCATTTTATCTAAATATTCTTTTCCTTCTATAACATCATTTTTTATTGCATTGATGATATCGTTTATAGTTACTATAGGGTATACTTCAATTCCAAACTCTTTTTTTACTTCTTGAACAGCAGAAAGCTCACCGCTTCCTTTTTCCATTCTATCTACGGATATTATCATTGCTACTATATCTACATTAGCAGCATTTTTTAATATAGGTACTACTTGTCTAATAGCTGTTCCAGCAGTTATAACGTCCTCAATAATTATGACTTTTTCGCCATCTTTTAGTTGTTTACCAACTATTAGTCCACCTTCACCGTGGTCCTTGGTTTCTTTTCTGTCAAAACAGTAATTGAGTTCCAAATTATATTTGTTAAACAAAGCTATACTGCATGAAACTGCAAGAGGAATTCCTTTATATGCTGGACCAAATAGAGTGTCAGCATTAATGTTGTTTTCTTTTATACATTCTGCGTAATATTCACCTAGTTTTGCTAGTTGCATTCCGGTTTTATAATTTCCTGTGTTTACAAAATAAGGTGCTTTGCGTCCACTTTTTAAGGTGAAATCCCCAAAAGTCAAAACACCACATTCCTTCATAAATTTGATAAAGTCATTTTTATAACTCATGTTAATCCTCCAATTATTATTATATATATTTATTATATAATAAATATGAATTATTTGCAATCTATAAAAATGGTATAAAAAACAATAAAAAAAATCTTATAATAATTTTAATTATAAAAAATCGATTTTTTTATAATCTTTTTATAAAAATATTTTTTTTTTTTATAAAAAATTATTGAAAATGTGAAATTAAAGTGATATAATGAAATAAATAAAATTTAATTACAAAAATATTGTTTTATTAGAATTTTTAATTAAATTTTGTGCTATATACATAAAAAATAAATCGGCTTTATGTAAAATCTATATAAATAGCGATTATTAAGGCTAATCTAATTACTAAATTTGTATTAAAATCTTGATTTATTAAAATAGATATGATATAATTAATCATAAGAGTAAAAACATCTTTTGGGGATAAAATTAATCCTCTAATGAGCGGAATAAGCAATGGTGGGTTTTTAATTATTTAGCTTTTATTAAGTTTATTTTAACTTAATAATAAATGTTTCAGTTGATTGTTAACGTTTTTAAGGAAATATTTACGTTGCATTTGATTGATACAAATATAATATTCTGTTCAAAGATCTGACATTTCGAAAAGATAATTGCTATGTATATATTGGTAAATAGGTGGTAGCTTGGAGTTGCTATAATAAGAAAACTTATTGTCGTTCTATGCGGCTAAGGCAGACATTTATTAGCGTTTGTTATTATGAGGGGGTGAAATAGTATATTTAACGCTGACAAGTAGAGATATAAGTCAAATTATTTAAATGCCGAGCCATAATAGCAGAACAAAATCCGAGATTGATAATCTGTAAATAATGAACTGCCTTAGAATAACCATCAAAATTAAGTATATAATAGCATATAAATTTCGATAGGTATTTAATATTATTTAATGTTTATTTAAGTTAATACATTATCTATATTTTAAATACTTATGCATTATCTTTTTAATGATTATATATATTTATCCTTGTAAAACTAAATATTATATAATCATTATTGTTGTGTTTGATGTAGAACTACAGATGTCAGAATTTGAAAATAAAAATGGAGGGTGTAAAGAAGTGTTTAAAAAACTAAAAAAAGTAATTGCTACTACAGTAGCAGCTATGATGGTAACAACGTTTGTTCCACAAACATTACCACCAAACACTGTAGTAAAAGCAGCCGATATTTCTCCTACAGTAACAGTTGAAGTAGGTCAAGTATCAGGAAAGGCTGGAGATACAGTAACTTTACCAATTTACGTTAAAAATGTTGGCCAAACTCCTATTAGTGGAATCGAATTAAAATTAGGATTAGATTCTACAGCATTTGAGTTAGTAGACGTTTTCTCAGGTGAGTTCACTGGTTCATGGGTAGCTTCAAAAACAAGCAACATCGCTGTGTTTATAACAGGTTCAGGACGTAATGAAGTAACAAAAGATGGTTTAATAGGCGAAGCTGATGTAAAGATTAAATCTACAGCAAAAGATGGAGATTATTCTATATCTGCATCAGATATAAAAGTTTCAGTTGCTGCAGATGGAAATCAATTTAGTTTTCCTATAAATACAGCAACAGCAGGAGGCGTTAAAGTTGGTGCAGGTGGAACTGTTGTAACAACAGCACAAACAACGGCTCAAACAACGGCTCAAACAACAGCTGCAACACAAACAACAACACAAAATACAAGTGGAAAATATCCAACACTATCATTTGAAAACGTAACAGCAAAAGCAGGCGAAAATGTTACATTCAAAATGTTATTAACAGATAACGAAGTTGGAATTACATCACTAAATGCATGGTTCAAATTCAATAGTTCATACTTTGAACTTGTATCCATAACAGGCGGAGACCCAACAGTATCAGGAAACAACAGATCAGGTGCTGGAAGATGGTTCGTAGGAAAAATGAGAGAAGGCTCTGTAGATACAGTAGCTGGATTATATAACGACGATAACGTTGGTCTAACAAAAGGCAATATGACTATGGCGACAATAGTTATGAAAGTAAATAGTAATTGTCCAAATGGAGAATATCCATTAACATTCGATAGAATGGCTGCAAATGAAGGAATAAATATGTGTATCGCACTTGTAGATGGCGAACAAAAAGAATTATTCCCTAACTATGTAGATGGTAAAATAACAGTAGGTACAGGTGGTACTGTTGTAACTACAACAACACAAGGTACTCAAACAACAACTACAGGTTCACAAACATCAAATGGGGTTCAATTCTCAATTGGAAAAGTTTCAGGAACTGCTGGTTCAACAGTAGAAGTTCCAATCATAATGAGTGGAAATACTGCTGGAGTTAGTGGTGTTAACTTAGAATTAAAATATGATACAACTGCACTAGAATTAGTAGACTGTTTTGCAGATGAAATTTCTGGTTCATGGACAGCATCAAAAACTACTGGACGTGTAGTATTTGTAACATCAACTGGAAGAAATACTACTCAAAATGGAAACGTTGGAATGGTAGCGTTTAACGTTAAGAGTGGAGCAAATGGTACATATCCAATAACAATAGGATATGCAAAATATTCACAACAAACAGCAGACAACAATCAAGCAAGTTTTGATCCTGCGGGTTTGGTAGCTGGTTCAGTAACAGTAGGAACAGGCGGAACAACTGGAACAACAGCTGCAACAACAGCTGCAACACAAACAACAACACAAAATACAAGTGGAAAATATCCAACACTATCATTTGAAAACGTAACAGCAAAAGCAGGCGAAAATGTTACATTCAAAATGTTATTAACAGATAACGAAGTTGGAATTACATCACTAAATGCATGGTTCAAATTCAATAGTTCATACTTTGAACTTGTATCCATAACAGGCGGAGACCCAACAGTATCAGGAAACAACAGATCAGGTGCTGGAAGATGGTTCGTAGGAAAAATGAGAGAAGGCTCTGTAGATACAGTAGCTGGATTATATAACGACGATAACGTTGGTCTAACAAAAGGCAATATGACTATGGCGACAATAGTTATGAAAGTAAATAGTAATTGTCCAAATGGAGAATATCCATTAACATTCGATAGAATGGCTGCAAATGAAGGAATAAATATGTGTATCGCACTTGTAGATGGCGAACAAAAAGAATTATTCCCTAACTATGTAGATGGTAAAATAACAGTAGGTGCAGGCGGAACAGTTGTAACAACAGCAGCTACAACAGCAACTACAACTACAACAACACCAAGTGGTCAAACAGGTGGTGTAAGTTTTGAAGTTGGAAAAGTTTCAGGAAAAGCTGGAGAAACAGTATATCTTCCAATCATAATGAGTGGAAATCAAGATGGAGTAAGTGGAATCAATCTAGAACTAGTATTTGATAAGAATTCATTAGAATTATTAGATTGCTACACAGATGATGTTCCAGTAT
>Ga0209373_10001974_pt1 | contig 22043 bp, 17 predicted proteins | sample Higcelweek5metaG_FD_187173 | JGI IMG/M metagenome (GOLD analysis project Ga0209373, IMG submission 187173) | Freshwater pond sediment microbial communities from the University of Edinburgh, under environmental carbon perturbations - High... | ecosystem: Environmental > Aquatic > Freshwater >... | reverse complement strand
ATGCCCCGCGCTGCATCAACCCGCTGCCGCAGGACCGGCGGTTCGATCATCCCGGATGGATGAAACCGCCCTTCAACCTGATCCACCAGGCATTTCTGCTGCAACAGCAATGGTGGCACAATGCCACCACCGGTATCCGGGGCGTGGCGGAGGGGCATGAAAAGGGCGTGACCTTCACCGCCCGCCAGCTGCTGGATATGGCCTCGCCCACCAATTTCCCGCTGACCAACCCGGAAGTGCTGGAAGCCACCATCAACCAGATGGGGGCTAATCTGGTGCGCGGTTATCGCAACTGGGCCGATGATCTGCGCCGCCAACTGTCGGGCACGGGGCCGGCGGGGGTGGAAGATTTCCAGGTCGGCGGCAATCTGGCCGTCACCCCCGGTCGGGTGGTGTTCCGCAACCGGCTGATGGAGCTGATCCAGTACAGCCCCACCACGGGGGAGGTGCGGCCCGAACCGGTGCTGATCGTACCGGCCTGGATCATGAAATATTATATCCTGGACCTGTCGCCGCAAAATTCCCTGATCCGCTATCTGGTTTCCCGTGGCTATACGGTCTTCTGCGTCAGTTGGAAGAATCCGGGACCGGAAGATCGTGACCTGGGTATGGAGGATTACCAGCGCCTGGGCGTGCTGGATGCGCTGCGGGTGGTCAATGCGGTGGTGCCGGGCATGCCGGTGCATGCCATGGGCTATTGCCTGGGCGGCACGCTGCTCTCCATCGTCGCGGCGGCGCTGGCCCGCGATGGCGACCAGCGGCTGGCCAGCCTGACCCTGCTGGCCGCCCAGACCGATTTCACCGAAGCGGGCGAGTTGACCCTGTTCATCGATGAAAGCCAGCTCTCCTTCCTGGAGGATGGCATGTGGAGCCAGGGCTATCTGGACACCACCCAGATGGCCGGCGCCTTCCAGCTTCTGCGCTCCAACGACCTGATCTGGTCGAAGATGGTGCGGGAATATATGCTGGGCGAGCGGGAGCCGATGATCGACCTGATGGCCTGGAACGCCGACAGCACCCGCATGCCCTATCGCATGCATTCGGAATATCTGCGTCGGCTGTTCCAGGATAATGAACTGGCCGGCGGGCGATACCGGGTGGATGGCCGCCCGGTGGCCCTGGGCGACATACGCTGCCCCGTCTTTGCCGTGGGCACGGAAACGGACCATGTGGCCCCCTGGCATTCCGTCTATCGTGCCCGGCTGCTGTTGGATACGGAATTGACCTTTTGCCTGACCAATGGCGGGCATAATGCGGGTATCGTGTCGGAACCGGGGCGTCCGCGCCGTCGGCATCGGCTGGAAACCATCCAGCCCGATCAATCCTATATGGATGCCGATACCTGGATGGCGGCCACGGCACCACGGGAAGGTTCCTGGTGGCCCGCCTGGGTGGATTGGCTGGATGACCGCTCCAGCACCCCGGTGCCACCGCCGCCCGTGGGCTGCAAGGAGGCAGGATTGCCGCCGCTGGAAGCCGCACCGGGGACATATGTGCATATGCGGTGAGGGGGGCGGCTTGTATCATTTGTCGCTCTGCCGTTGTCCCGCGATGAGCATGTGAACGCTAAGATAAGTAACCGAACCAATTCGTGCCTTCCCCGCGGAAGCGGGGAACCAGGGGCCATAAGAACCACAGCCTCGGTGCCCTTTGCCCCTGGACCCCCGCTTCCGCGGGGGAGGCACGGAGGGGAGAGAGGCTCAGTCGATATACCCCCAGGAACCCCTTTCTCATGAATGAACTTACCTTATTGAGCCGGTTGGCTGTGGCGCTGGCGATCGGCCTGCTGGTGGGGCTGGAGCGGGGGTGGAAAACCCGTGAGGCCGGGGACGGCCAGCGGGCGGCGGGCCTGCGGACCTTCGCATTGACTGGTCTGCTGGGCGGGGTGGCGGGGGCGCTGTCGCAGATCACCAGCTATTGGGTGCTGGCAGCGGCCCTGTTGGGCCATGCCGGCACCTTCGCCGCCTTCCGTCTGCTGGAAGCGCGCGATGACCGCGATGTCAGCGCCACCGGCACGGTGGCGGCCATCCTGACCTTTCTGTTGGGGGCCTTCGCCGTGTTGGGGGAGGTGCGTGTGGCGGTGGCCGCGGCGGTGGCCATGACCTTGCTGCTGGCGCTGCGTGATCCGCTGCACCAATGGCTGCGCGCCCTGCGGTGGGAGGAAATCCGCGCCATCCTGGTGCTGCTTTCCATGTCATTCCTGCTGCTGCCGGTACTGCCCAACCGCACCATCGACCCCTGGGGGGCGGTGAACCCGGCGGAAATCTGGTTCCTGGCCATCCTGATCGCCGGCATCTCCTTTGGTGGTTATGTTGCCATCCGCCTGTTCGGGGACAGGCTGGGCGTGTTGATGGCCGCACTGGCCGGCGGGTTGGCCAGTTCCACCGCCACCACGCTGACCCTGTCGCGCTTTGCCCGCAGCACGCCGGGGCTGGAACGCACCCTGTCTGCCGGCATCCTGCTGGCGGGTGCGGTGATGGCGGTGCGGGTCTGCGTGATTGTTGGCCTGCTGAACCGGGCGCTGGCGGTGGAACTGGTGCTACCGCTCGCCGCCATGCTGGCGGTGATGGGGTTGGGCATTCTGGTGCTGCTGTTCAGGCGCACGCGCACGGTGACCGGCAATCAGGCCACGCTGGCGGCCACCAACCCGCTGGAACTGGCCACAGCGCTGAAACTGTCGGCCTTCATCGCCATCGTCATGCTGGCCGCCGGTGCGGCCAAGGCCTATATCGGCGACAGCGCCGTGTTGGCGGTGGCCGCGGTTTCCGGCATCGCCGATGTCGATGCCGTCACCATCTCCATGGCCCGGCTGGGGGGCGATTCCATCGGGGCCCAGACGGCGCTGATTGCCATCGGCATCGCCATCGCCGTCAACACCCTGACCAAATCGACCATGGCCGCCTTTATCGGCGGGCGGGGGATCGGCATCCCGGTGGTGGTGATCAATTTGCTGTCGCTGGCGGCGGGGACGTTGCCGTTGCTGTTGCTGCCGTGATCGCCGTTACGGCAACAGCACCGCTGCCCCGGTGAAGGCACCCGCCCGCAGGTCGGCCAGCGCCTCGTTGGCGCGGATCAGCGGATAGGCGTGGATTTCCGTATGGAGGGGGATGCGCCCCGCCAGTTCCAGGAAGTCCACCGCATCCTGGCGCGTCAGGTTGGCGACCGACAGCAATTGCCGTTCCTGCCATAACAGGTGATAGGGCATGGCGGGAATATCGCTCATATGGATGCCGGCGCAGACGACGCGTCCGCCCGGACGCACGGCTGCCAAGGCCGCCGGCACCAGCGCCCCGACGGGGGCGAACAGGATGGCCGCATCCAGTGGCTCCGGCCCCGGCGCATCCGACGGGCCGGCCCAGTCGGCCCCGATCTTCAAGGCGAAATCCGTTGCCGCCGCATCGCCCGGTCGCACAAAGGCATAGACCTGCCTTCCCTGCGCCTTGGCCACCTGGGCGATGATATGGGCGGCGGCACCAAAGCCGTAGAGCCCCAGCCGCTTCCCCTCGCCTGCCATCCGCAGGGCGCGATAGCCGATCAGCCCGGCGCAGAGCAACGGGGCGGCTGCCGCGTCGCTATACCCGTCCGGGATGGCGAAACAGAAGCGGGCATCGGCCAGAATATGGCTGGCATAGCCGCCGGCCAGCCTGTAGCCGGTGAAACGCGCCTCCGGGCACAGGTTTTCCCGCCCCTCCCGGCAGGCGTCGCAATTACCGCAGCTCCAGCCCAGCCAGGGCACGCCCACCCGCTGGTCAGGCTGGAAACCGTCTACCCCGCTGCCGATGGCGGTCACCCGCCCCACCACCTCATGCCCCGGCACCAGCGGCAGGGTGGGGTGGGGCAGTTCACCATCCACCACATGCAGATCGGTACGGCAGACCCCGCAGGCGCAGACGCGGATCAGCAACTCGCCGGGGCCGGGGGCGGGGACATGGTGCCATTCCAGCACCAGCGGCTCGCCCGGCTGTTTCAGCACCATCGCCGGATGTAGGCCTTCCATGACACACCTCCATCGGGTCGTTATAGATCGGCCCGATATTTATCATGTGCCAACCTGCCCCACCCCGCCTTGACCCATATCAAGGCGACGGCTCCTTCACCGGGTCTATCGTGGAAACACGGCAGAAGATGAAACCATTCCGCCGGTTAACGGGTGAGGAAATGCTGAAACTGAAACGGATCGGTGTGGATACGCGGCAGGAGAATGTGGCCTTCCTGTCCCGCCACTGCACCACCTATCGCGCGGCGGAGTTCGCCGGGCTGGAAAAGGTGGAGGTGGCGGCCAATGGCCACCGGATCGTGGCCGATCTGGTGATGGTGGATGATCCGGCCTTGCTGGGGGTCGATGCGCTGGGCCTGTCCACCACCGCCTTTCAGCATTTCGGCATGCCGGAGGATACGGCGGTCCGCCTGAAACATGCCACCCCGGCGCGCAGCCGCGATGCGCTGCATGCCAAGATACAGGGTGGCGAACTGGGGCCGGACCAGTTTGCCGCCATCATCGACGATATTGCCCATCACCGTTATTCCAAGGTGGAGGTGGCAGCCTTCATCGTCGCCTGTGGTGGCTTCATGACCACAGCGGAAACCCTGCATTTGACCCGCGCCATGGTGGATGCCGGCGACCGGCTTTCCTGGGGTGACGGGCTGGTGGTGGACAAACACTGTATCGGCGGCATTCCGGGTAACCGCACCTCCATGATCGTGGTGCCCATTGTCGCCGCCCATGGCTTGCCCATTCCCAAAACCTCCTCCCGCGCCATCACCTCCCCCGCTGGCACGGCGGACACGATGGAGGTGCTGGCCAATGTGGAGGTTGGGCTGGAGCAGATGCGCGACATCGTGCGGGAGGTGAAGGGCTGTCTGGCCTGGGGCGGCCATGTCCGCCTGTCGCCCGCCGATGATGTGCTGATTTCGGTGGAACGACCGCTGAATATTGATACGCGCGAACAGATGGTTGCCTCCATCCTGTCCAAGAAGCTGGCGGCGGGCTCCACCCATCTGGTGATCGATGTGCCCATCGGCCCCTCGGCCAAGGTCCGCACCCAGAATGACGCGCTGCGCCTGCGCAAGCTGTTTGAATATGTCGGTGATGCCATTGGGTTGAACCTGCGCGTCACCATGACCGATGGCAGCCAGCCGGTGGGCAATGGCATCGGCCCGGTGCTGGAGGCGCGCGACGTGATGGCCGTGCTGGAGAACCGGGCCGATGCGCCGGTGGACCTGCGCGAACGTTCGCTGGCCCTGGCCGGGCGCATTCTGGAATTTGATCCCGCCCTGCGCGGTGGGGCCGGCATGGCGCGGGCGCGCGAACTGCTGGCTTCGGGAGCGGCGCTGAATACCATGCACAAGATCATGGCCCTGCAGGGCAAACCCCCGCGGGAGGCCCGGTTGGGCCGGCTGTCGCGCGATATTGTGGCCGACCATGACGGCACGGTGGGGGCCATCGATTGCTACCGCATCGCGCGCATCGCCCGGCTTGCCGGTGCGCCGTTCGATGCCGGGGCCGGTATCGATCTGCTGAAAAAGGTCGGCAGCTTCGCCCAGGCGGGCGAACCGCTCTATCGAATTTATTCCGATACCGAAACAGATTTTCGTTTCGCCTGCGGAATGGCCGCTGAAGATAGTGGCTTCACCCTGGGCGCGACCCCAAAAGCTGGAGAGGCCGCGTGATGAATGTTACCCATCCCAGCGATCCGACCATCAGCTTCTACGGGGCAGCGGGTGGCGTCACCGGCTCCTGCTTCCTGATCCGCCATGCCCAGGGCAGCCTGCTGCTGGATTGCGGCCTGTTCCAGGGCCCGAAGACGGAACAGGAGCTGAATTACCGCGATTTTGCCTTTGATGTGACGGAGCCGGCGGCCCTGGTGCTGACCCATGCCCATATCGATCATAGCGGGCTGATCCCCAAGCTCTACCGCCATGGTTTCCAGGGGTCGGTCGTCACCACCCATGGCACGGCGGATTTACTCACCTTCATGCTGCCGGACAGCGGTCATATCCAGGAAACGGAGGTGCGCCACCTGAACCAGCGCAACCGCCAGCGCGGCCGGCAAGAGGTGGAACCGATCTATACCCGCATGGATGCCGAGCGCTGCCTGTCGCATATCCGCGCTGCGGACCGCGATATCTGGGTGGATGTGGCCCCTGGTGTTCGGGCGCGTTTCTGGGATGCCGGGCATATTCTGGGTTCCGCCTCGGTGGAACTGGAATTGCCGGGGGCTGATGGACCGGTGCGGATGGTGTTTTCCGGCGATCTGGGGCCGGGGGACAAGCCCTTCCATCCCGATCCAAACGGCCCGTTACGGCCCGACTGGCTGGTGGTGGAATCAACATATGGCGGGCGGGAACGCCCGGTGATCGATGCCACCAGCCGCCGGCTGATCCTGGCAGACGAATTGCGCGCGGCCCTGAAGCGCGGCGGGCCGGTGGTGATCCCGGCCTTTGCCGTGGAGCGCACGCAGGAACTGCTTTACGACCTGGATCTGCTGTTTGACAGCAAGGAATTGCCGGCGGTGGATGTGTTCCTGGACAGCCCGCTGGCCGTCAATGTCACCCGCATTTTCGACAAGCATCTGCCGGATGTGAACCAGCCCGGCACGCCCGCCCCCTTCAGCCGCCGCAACCTGCATCTGATTGAGGAGGTGGAGGCATCCAAGCGGCTGAACCGGCTGACCGGCAACGCCATTATCATCGCTGCCTCGGGCATGTGCGAGGCTGGGCGCATCCGCCACCATCTGAAGAACCACCTGTGGCGCAACAGCGCCACGGTTATGCTGGTGGGCTATCAGGCACCGGCGACGCTGGGCCGGCTGTTGCAGGATGGGGTGTCCCGCGTGCGCATTCAGGGGGAGGAGGTGGAGGTTCGGGCCACCATCCGCACCATCGATGCCTATTCCGGCCATGCCGACCGCGCCGGCCTGATGCAGTGGATTTTGGCCCGCCTGCCGGTGGCTGGCGGCATTTTCCTGGTGCATGGGGAGGATCAGGAACGGGTGGCGCTCCGCGCCAGCCTGATCGAGTCCGGGCTGGACGGCAACAAGATCCACCTGCCCGGCCTGGACGAGACATGGGGGCTGACCGGGCAGGGCGCGCGGGCGCTGACCCCGACCCATCCGCCGCGCATCGACAAGGCGGCGGTCGCCAAGCCTGACTGGCACAATGATTATGCCGCCACCGTGCTGGCCCTGGCCGACAGCGTGCGCAAGATGCGCGACGACAAGAAGCGGGCTGCCCTGCTGGCCAAGGTGCGGGCGGCACTGGCAACAGATGATCCGGGCTGAGGCGCTGACCGCCCCAGCCCGGACACCCCTTACCAGTGGAAGGCGTCAACCGTGCGGCGTTCACCGCGCAGGAAGGCATCGGCCACCAGATGCATCGGTGCCATATCGGCATCGATGCCGGCCCTGGGTACCATTTGGGCGAAGCGCCGGTACAGGCCCGGATATTCTTCTTCCTTCTGTTCAACCTGCGGCACGCCATCAATGGCCATTGCCGCCCCGCCGCGCGACAGGGTCAGCACCCCGTCTTCGGCTTCCACCCTGATATCCCAGGTCTGCGGGCCGGTTTGCAGCCAATGGAAATCCGCCGTCACCGGCAGGCCCGCCACATCCTTCATCGACAAGGCCGCCGTCACCGGAGAATGCCGGTTGGCGGGGAAATCCAGGGTCGCTTCCTGCATGATCAGCGGGTTGGGCAGGATGGCGGTGATGATCGACAGGGCATTGATGCCGGGGTCGAACACCCCCAGCCCGCCCGCTTCCCATACCCAATCCTGGCCTGGGTGCCAATGGCGCACATCTTCCCGCCAGGTGACATGCACGCTGCGCAGGCGGCGCTGGGCAATCCATTCCTTGGCCGGAACGACCGCCGGGGCGTAACGGGAATGCCAGGTCGCCATCAGCGCCAGATCATAGCGGCAGGCCAGATCGATCAGGTCATGCACCTCCGTCACCGTGGCGCCGGGGGGCTTTTCCATCATCACATGGCGCCCGCCTTCCAGCACGAAGCGGGCAATGTCATGCCGGCTCTGCGGGGGGGTGCAGATGGAGACGGCCTCGATCTCCGGGTGGGCCGCCAGCATCTCCGTCACATCATGATAGCTGGGCAGGCCGTCTACCGTGGCGTGGCGGCTGGCGACGGCCACCAGATCGAAATTCGGGTTGGCATGAATGGCGGGGAAATGCTGGTCGCGGGCGATCTTTCCGACGCCGACCAGCCCGAGCTTGATGGCAGCCATGGGCGGTTTCCAATCCTTACATATCCGGCCTTTCCATGTTCCCGCCATTTTTTGTCAGGATCAAGGCGACCGTTTCATCGGCATCATTTATATGATTAGTTCTGGAACACCAACCATAAACAACAGCCTTTCCTGCAAGGCCGGGATCATCGGGATGGAAACAAAATTGGCGGTATGTGAGGCTTTCGGTGTCCTGAACCGGGGAGAGGGTGTTGACTGCATTACCCTGCGTAATGGGGCGCTGACCGCCCGGCTATTGACTTTGGGTGCCACCTTGCAAGGGCTGGAGGTGCCGGATCGGGCGGGACAGCCGGCGGATATCGTTCTGGGATATGGCGATCCGCAAGCCTATCTGGATCATCCCTGTTATCTGGGCAGCGTGGTGGGCCGCTATGCCAACCGGATTGCCGGCGGGCGCTTTGTGCTGGACGGGGTGGAACATCGGGTGGATGTGAATAACGGCCCCAACAGCCTGCATGGCGGGGCCGGCGGGTTCCATCAGCGGATCTGGGGTGTGGAGACACTGGGCAGCGATCCGGTGCCCGCTGTGACCTTCAACCTGGAAAGCCCGGATGGCGATCAGGGCTTCCCCGGCCTGTTACGGGCCAGGGCGACCTACCGTCTCCATCCCGACCGGCTGGAACTGCTGCTGGAGGCGGCGTGCGATGCACCGACCATCGTCAACCTGACCGGCCATGCCTATTTCAACCTGGCCGGCCATGGCGCGGGGCGGGATATTACCGGCCATCATCTGGAAATCGCCGCCGATGCCTTTCTGCCGGTGGATGCCACCGCCATCCCCACCGGCCCGGCCCAACCGGTGGCCGGCGGCTGGTTTGATTTCACCCAGCCCCGCCGGGTGGGGGAGGGGCTGGAGAAGGGTGATGATCCGCAACTGGCGCTGGGCCATGGCTATGACCATAATTTCCTGCTGCGCGCCGGGCGGCAGGCGGAACCGGCCTTTGCCGCCCGTCTGTCGGACCCGGACAGTGGGCGGGTGATGGAGGTCTGGACCACCGAACCGGGCTTGCAATTCTATACCGGCAATTTCCTGCCCGATGGCATGCCCGGCAAGGATGGTGCTGTCTATGGAAGGCGGGGGGCGCTGTGCCTGGAACCGCAGGCCCACCCGGACACGCCCAACCGACCGGATTTCCCGCCCTGCCGGCTGGCCCCCGGCCAGATCTATCGCCACCGGATTCTTTATCGTTTCAGTACCGACACCGGGGCCTGATCATCCCCGGCTTCTACCGCATCCCGAATATCCCGCGACCATTATCAGCGCTATCGGATCGATCTATCCATCAAGCCAGTGCGACAAAGAATATTCCCCATTGGCCGATCGCTTCGGTAATGTTGTTATATCGGGAAACAAACGGCGGGCCCTTGTAAGGGCAAAGAGACCGTTACATCCTATCTATTGCGTTGGGAGGTGCAACATGGGATCGGATTGCCTGATCTATACCCGCCACGCCACCGAGGGGGTGGCGGAGATCATCTTCAACCGGCCTGCCGTGCTGAATGCGCTGAATGTGGAAATGGCGGCCACGCTGGCCGGCATGGCGACAGAGGCCGCCAATGACCCGTCGGTGCGGGTGCTGGTGCTGACCGGTCGTGGTACCAGCTTCATGTCTGGTGGCGATATTCCGGCCTTCCACAGGATGCTGTCGGCCCCGGCCTCTGAACGGCGGGATTATTTCACCAAACTGATGGATTTCACCCATCAGGCGGTGACTGCCCTGCGCCGGATGGAAAAGCCGGTGATCGCCGGTGTGCATGGCACGGCGGCAGGCCCCGGCCTGGGGATTGTGCTGGCCTGCGATCTGGTGGTTGCATCCGACCGGGCGGTCTTCCAGATGGCCTATGGTCCGTTGGGCACTACGCCTGACGGCGGGGCCACACATGCCTTGCCCCGCCTTGTCGGTTCCCGCCGCGCGGCGGAACTGGCGCTGTTGGACCGTCGTTTGACAGCAGCGGAGGCGTTGGAACTGGGCATGGTCAACCGTGTCTGCCCCGCCCCGCGTTTGGCGGAGGAAACGCGCTGCACCGCCCGCCAATTGGCCTTCGGGGCTGCCACCGCGTCGGGCCGGACCAAGCGGCTGCTCTATCTATCGCTGGAACATAATTTTCAGCAGCAGCTGGCGGCAGAGCGGGAAACCTTCCTGGCTGCGATCGACAGCGAGGAATTTGCCGAGGGCATCACCGCCTTCGTTGAACGTCGCCGCCCGCAATTCAGCCGCTTCCCCATCCCTGCCTGCGCGGAATAAGGGGCTGCCGGTATCAAGGAAAAGGCGCGGGGGGTGAGCCCCCCCCCGCGCCTTTTCACTGTCAGCCACTGTCGTTTCGCTTATTTTTCGACAAACGCCTTTTCGATCACATAATCGCCGGGCGTATGGGCGGAACCTTCCTTGAAGCCGCGTTCCTTCAGCAGCTCCACCGTTTCCGCCAGCACAGCCGGGCCACCGCAGATCATCACCCGGTCGGTTTCCGGGTTCAGCGGGGCCGCCTTGATATCCTCAAACAGCTTGTGGTTCCGGATCAGGTCGGTGATGCGGCCCTGGTTGCGGAATTCTTCACGGGTGACGGTGGGGTAGTAGGTCAGCTTTTCCTTCAACTGCTCACCGAAGAATTCGTTGGTCGGCAACTCATTGGTGATCAGGTCGTGATAGGCCAGTTCCCCCACCTCGCGGCAGGTATGGGTCAGGATCAGCCGGTCATATTGTTCATACAGTTCCGGGTCGCGGATCAGGCTCATGAACGGGGCAAGGCCGGTGCCGGTGGAGAACATGTACAGGTTCTTGCCCGGCTTCAGGCTGCTGGTCACCAGCGTGCCCACCGACTTGCGGCCATAGATCACCGTGTCGCCCACTTCGATATGCTGCAGGCGGCTGGTCAGCGGGCCGTTAGGCACCTTGATCGACAGGAACTCCAGATGTTCCTCGTAATTCGGGCTGACGATGGAATAGGCGCGGGTCAGCGGCTTGCCGTCCACCATCAGCCCGATCATCACGAAATGCCCGTTTTCGAAGCGGAAGGCGGGGTCGCGCGTGCAGGTGAAGCTGAACAGCGTGTCGGTCCAGTGGTGGACGGACAGCACCTTTCCTTCGATGAACGCGCTCATACTCTCTTCCTTCAAGCCGGTGGGTGGGAGAACGGCAGTAACGGAGTCCCGGCACCCTGATGCGATGCGTTATCAGCTAAAGTACATAGGCTTTGCGTTCAACAGCCTATTTCACATCAAAATGTGCATGATGCGCATGGCTGCCGTGACACGGGACCGGAGCATTAACGTATATGATAATCATTATCAATGATTTTTCGTTGATATCCCTGGACTTTATGTTGATTTGCTAAATCCTATATTTAACGTAGAGATATTGGAGAAATAATATTTCACCTCGACAAGCGGCGCGGACGACCCCAAACCAATGGCTATGCCGCGACTGCGGTAAGCGAGGGATGGGCTGCCATGGCGTTGCGTGGTTTTCCGGTGACATTGCCCCTGGAGGGGCAGCCGGTACTGGTGGTGGGGGGGGGTGAACTGGCGTTGCGCAAGGCGCGGCTGGTTGCCAAATCCGCTTGCCGTCTGACCATCGTGGCTCCTAACCCCTTGCCGGCCCTGGTCGCCCTGGCGGCGGAAATTCGCGAACGGGATTTCACACCTTCTGATCTGGAAAATCACCGGCTGGTCTTTGCCGCTACCGATGACGAGGCGGTGGATATTTCGGTGGCCGAAGCAGCGCACAAGGCCGGCGTGCTGGTCAATGTGCCGGACAAGCCGCGACTCTGCAGCTTCATCATGCCGGCCATCATCGACCGGGAGCCGATCAGCATCGCCATCAGCAGCGGTGGGGCCAGCCCGGTGCTGGTGCGCCGCCTGCGCGAACGGCTGGAGGCGGCGCTGGAGCCGGGCTTGGGCAAATTCGCCCGCTTCATGGATGGCTTCCGTAGTGCGGTGAAGGCCACCCGCGATGATGAAACGGCCCGCCGCCGTTTCTGGGAAGCAGTGATTGACGGGCCGGTGGCCAAGTCCTTCCTGGCGGGGGACGAGAAGGCGGCGCATGAAAAGCTGATGCTGGCGCTGAATGATGCCGATTATGGCCAGCAGGCCGGCGGGCGCGTGGCGCTGGTGGGTGCCGGCCCCGGCGACCCGGACCTGTTGACCCTGCGCGCGCTGCGCGTGCTGCAGGATGCCGACGTGGTGGTGCATGACAAGCTGGTGGATGAGCGGATCATGGATTATGTCCGCCGCGATGCCCGCCGGCATTATGTCGGAAAGTCCAAATCCCACCACACGATGAGCCAGGAGGCCATCAACCAGTTGCTGGTGGCCGAGGCCAAGGCCGGCCACCGCGTTGTGCGGCTGAAGGGGGGCGACCCCTTTATGTTCGGGCGCGGCGGGGAGGAACTGGAGTTGCTGCGCGCCGAAGGCATCCCGGTGGAGATCGTGCCCGGCATCACGGCGGCGCTGGGCTGCGGGGCGTCGACCACCATCCCCGTCACCCACCGCGACCATGCGCCGGGTGTCACCTTTGTAACCGGTCATGGCAAGGATGGGGAACCGGACCTGGATTGGCAGGCGCTCGCCCGGCTGCGCCATACGCTGGTGATCTATATGGGGCTGACGGCGGCAGGGGCGATTGCCCGCCGGCTGGTGGAAGCCGGCATGCCGGTCGACACGCCGGCGGCCCTGGTGGAAAAGGGCACCCGCCCCGACCAGAAGCTGGTGGTGGGCACGCTGGCAGCCCTGCCCGATCTGGCGGCAGCCCACGGGCTGACCGGCCCGGCCATCATCATTATCGGTTCCGTTGTCACGCTGGCCGACCCCGCCCGCATTACCGAACTTATACCGGCGCATCTGCGCCAAGCCGTCTGACGAAAGCAGCAGGAAGGTCGAACGCCAAATGTTGGTCAAAGCCAAGGGCGCCCAGCAATCTATCACCGCCAACCGCCTGATCGACGGCGTGGCCGTCTGGCTGGGTGCGGGCAATCAGTGGGTGGAGCATGTGGCCGATGCCGCCATTTTCGAAGGCGAGGCCATTGCCCAGGCGCTGGATACCGCCAAGGCGGACGAGAAGGGGCAGATCGTCGTCGATGTCTATCCGCTGGACGTGGAAGCGACCCCGGAAGGCACCCGCCCCCTGCATATCCGCGAACGCATGAAGGCCATCGGCCCCAGCGTGCGCCGTGACCTGGGCAAACAGGTCGCCGGCCCCACGCCCGCCCTTTGATCCATGACCGGTAACCTAGGCTTATACCCCCATGCCTGACACGACCGTGACCAGCCCCCGCAGCAATCAGCCGGCAGACGCCCATGCCGCCGTCTATCGCTATGATGAATTCGACAAGACCTTCATCTTCGAGCGGGTGGAGCAGTTCCGCGCCCAGGTGGAACGCCGCCTGAAGGGCGAGATCACGGAGGAGGAGTTCAAGCCGATCCGGCTGATGAACGGCCTCTACCTTCAGCTTCACGCCTATATGCTGCGCGTTGCCGTGCCCTATGGCATGTTGGACAGCACCAAGCTGCGCCGTCTGGCCCGCATCGCGCGGGTCTATGACAAGGGCTATGGCCACCTGACCACCCGGCAGAACATCCAGTTCAACTGGCCGGAACTGAAGGACATTCCCGCCATTCTGCATGAGCTGGCAGAAGTGGACATGCACGCCATCCAGACCAGCGGCAATTGCATCCGCAATGTCACCACCGACCAGTTCTGTGGTGCTGCGGCGGATGAGCTGGTGGACCCACGCGTCTATGCCGAAATTCTGCGGCAATGGTCCACCCTGCACCCGGAATTCACCTATTTGCCGCGTAAGTTCAAGATCGCCATTTCCGGCGCGCCGAACGACCGCGCCGCCGTGCAGATCCATGATGTCGGCCTGATCGCCAGGAAGAACGAGGCGGGCGAGATCGGCTTCACCGTCTATGTCGGCGGTGGGCTGGGCCGCACGCCCTATCTGGGGACCAAGGCGCGGGACTTCGTGCCGGTGCCGGAAATCCTGGGCTATCTGGAAGCGGTGTTGCGCACCTATAACCAGTTGGGGCGGCGCGATAATATCTATAAGGCGCGCATCAAGATTACCGTCAATGAGATGGGGCCGGACAAGTTCATCGGCCTGATCGAAGAGGAATATGCCCGCCTGCCTCGGCAGAAATACGATCTCGATCCCGCCATTGTGACGGCGATCGAGCAGCATTTCACATCCCCCCCGTGGGAGAGCCTGCCGGCGGTGTCGGACAAGTTCGAGGCCGCCAAGGCAGCCGACAAGGATTTCGCCCGTTGGACCCGCAGCAATCTGCATGCCCACCGGGCACCGGGCTATGCCATCGCCACCATCAGCGTGAAGCCCATCGGCGGCATCCCCGGCGATATCGAGGCAGACCAGATGGAAGCGGTGGCCGATCTGGCCGAACGCTACAGCTTTGGTGAGTTGCGCGTCAGCCACGAACAGAATCTGGTGCTGGCCCATGTCAAACAGGATGACCTGTATGATCTGTGGCAGGAACTGGACAAGGTGGGGCTGGGCACGGCCAATGCCGGCCTGATTTCCGATATCATCGCCTGTCCGGGGTTGGATTATTGCGCGCTGGCCAATACCCGCTCCATCCCCATCGCCCAGCGGATTTCCGAACGCTTCGCCGATCTGGATCGCCAGCATGATCTGGGTGAGCTGAAGATCAAGATCAGCGGCTGCATCAATGCCTGCGGCCATCACCATGTCGGCCATATCGGCATTCTGGGTGTGGACAAGAAGGGCGAGGAATTCTTCCAGATCCTGCTGGGCGGCGATGCCACCAACACAGCGGCGCTGGCGGAGATTGTCGGCCCCGGCTTCTCCTATGACGAGATCGTCAATGCGGTGGAAACCGTGGTGACCACCTTTGTCGGCCTGCGCCAGCCCGGCGAACGCTTCATCGATACTTTGGCCCGTACCGGCCACGCCCCGTTCAAGGAGGCCCTCTATGCCCGTGCTTGATCATGGTCAGGAGATCGAAGACCGCTGGACCGATCTGGCCGATGATGCGGCCCTGCCCGCCGATGGCGGGGTCATTGTCAGCCTGGAACGCTGGCGGACGGAGCGCGACGCGCTGATCGCCCGCAGCCAGCCCGTGGGCGTGCGGTTGAAATCCAACCAGCTGGCCACGGAGCTGGCGGGTGATCTGGCGCACTTGGGTGTGGTGGCGCTGGAATTCCCCAAATTCCGCGATGGCCGCGCTTTCTCCGCCGCGCGGGAGTTGCGGGAGCGGTTTGGCTACAAGGGCGAAATCCGTGCCATTGGCCATATCATCCCCGACCAGTACCAGTTCCTGACCCGGCTGGGCGTGGATACGGTGGTGGTGCCGGCTGATCGCGTCGGCCCCGCCTGGGCCCATGCGCTGACGGAGATTTCCATCGCCTACCAGCCGGGCCTGCAGGATCATGGCACCGTCTCCCTGCTGCGCCGGCATTTGAAGGCAGAGGTAGAGGGATGAGCGACAAGGCGCTGGCCGCGAAGGCGCGCGATCTCACCGCCGCCTATGGCCATCTGGAAGGCGAGGCGCTGCTGCGCCCGCTGATCGAAGGGGTTTTCAAGGGCAAACTGGCGCTGGTCTCGTCCTTTGGGACAGAATCGGCGGTGCTGCTGCATCAGATCGCGCAGATCGACCCGTCGCTGCCGGTGCTGTTCGTCAATACCCGCAAGCTGTTCGGGGAAACGCTGCGTTACCGCCGCACCCTGGAACAGCGCCTGGGCCTGACCGGCATCCGCGAATTATCGCCGACGCCGGAGGCCGAGAGCGACCATGACAAGGATGGGATGCTCTGGCGGGCCGACAACCTTGCCTGCTGCGATTTCCGCAAGGTGAAGGTGCTGGATGCCGGGCTGGCCCCGTTTGATGCCTGGATCACCGGTCGCAAGCGCTATCAGGCCACCACCCGCATCGAACTGCCCTTGTTCGAGGCGGTAGACGGTAAAATCAAGGTGAACCCGCTGGCCGGCTGGAGCCGGACCGATGTGGAAGCCTATCTGGACCGGTACGACCTGCCCCGGCATCCGCTGGAAGAGGATGGTTACCTCTCTATCGGCTGTATGCCCTGTACCGACCGGGTTGCCCCCGGTGAAGACATTCGAGCCGGCCGCTGGCGCGGTCAAGAAAAGACGGAATGCGGAATCCACCTGCCGCTTTCGCCGATTAACAGCTAAGGGGTGGGAGCCTCCCGATGAGCAGCCTCGACCAACAGCATCTCGACCATCTCGACCAACTGGAAGCCCAGAGCATCTTCATCCTGCGCGAGGCGCGTGTGCGCCTGAAGCGGCTGGGTCTGCTCTGGTCGCTGGGCAAGGACAGCAATGTCCTGATCTGGCTGTGCCGCAAGGCCTTCTTAGGAGAGCTTCCTTTCCCGGTGGCGCACCTGGATACCGGTCTGGAATTTCCCGAATCTTACGAATTCCGCGATCGGTACAGCCAGGAATGGGGCCTGAACCTGATCAAGGATGAGTGCCCGCCGATCGAGCTGACGGACCCGACCCTGCCGCCCGGCACCCGTATCGCCGCGCGCAAGTCGCTGGGTCTGGCCGCCGCGCTGGAAAAGTACCAGTTTGACGGGCTGATCACCGGCATCCGCCGCGACGAACAGGCCACCCGCGCCAAGGAACGCATCTTCAGCCCGCGCGGCCTGGATGGTTCCTGGCAGGCGGCCAACCAGCCGCCGGAATTCTGGGACCAGTTCACCATTGAACGCGCACCCGGCACCCATATGCGCGTGCATCCGCTGCTGGCCTGGACCGAACTGGATGTCTGGCGCTACATCCAGCGGGAGGAAATCCCCCTGGTGCCGCTCTATTTCGCCAGGGATGGCAAGCGCTTCCGCTCACTGGGCGAAATCGGCATCACCTTCCCGGTGGATAGCCATGCCAGCACCATCGAGGAAATCATCGAGGAACTGGAGAATACCCGCACGCCCGAACGCGCCGGCCGGTCCATGGACCATGAGGCCGAAGACGCCTTCGAACGCCTGCGCACCACCGGCTACCTGTAAGCCCCAGCGGAAAAGAGCAAAATCATGGCACCCGCTACCTTGGCCGCCCCGCGCGCCGAAGCCCCGGTCCTGGCCCCGCGCAAGGCCCAGGCCCCCTATCCGATCGTGATTGTCGGCCATGTCGATCATGGCAAATCCACCCTGATCGGTCGTTTGCTGCATGATACCGACAGCCTGCCGGAAGGCCGTCTGGCCGAATTGCAGAAGGTTTCCAGCCAGCGCGGGCTGGAACTGGAATGGTCCTTCCTGCTGGACGCCTTGCAGATCGAACGTGACCAGGGCATCACCCTGGATACCACGCGCATCTGGTTCAAGACGGCCAAGCGCCCCTATGTGATCATCGACGCGCCGGGCCACCGCGAATTCCTGCGCAACATGGTCACCGGTGCGTCTGGTGCCGATGCCGCCGTGCTGGTGACGGATGCCGAACGCGGCGTGTCGGAACAGACCCGCCGCCATGCCTATCTGTTGTCGCTGCTGGGGGTGACCAAGGTCATCATCGCCGTCAACAAGATGGACCTGATGGGCCATGCGGAGGCGGCGTGGCAGGCGGTGAAGGATGAGGTTTCGGCATATCTCGCCAAGCTGGGGATGCAGCCGCTGCATGTCATCCCGCTGTCGGCACGCCATGGCGACAATATCGCCACGCGCAGCCAGCAGATGGGCTGGTATCAGGGGCCGACCCTGCTGGAAGCGCTGGACCTGCTGACCCCGCCGGCAGGCCGGGCCGATGCCACCTTCCGCATGCCGATCCAGGACGTCTATCGTCGTGGCGACCGCCGCATGGCGGTGGGCCGGATCGAAACGGGCCGCATCCGCCTGGGTGACAAGGTGGAAATCGCCCCCACCGGCCAGCCGGCCACGGTGGCCAGCATCGATACCGGTCGCGGCGATGGTGAACAATGGGCGCGTGCCGGCCAGTCCGCCGCCATCTCCTTCGTGGAGGATGCGGCCCTGGCGCGTGGCCAGATCATCGCGCCGGTCGGCCATATGCCGCATCTGGCCCTGGCGCTCAGGGTGCGGGCCTTCTGGCTGGATAGCGAGCCGCTGGTCGTCGGTTCCCGCCTGACCCTGCGCCTGACCACGGCGGAACATGCCGTGGTGGTGGAAAAGTTCGAACGCATCGTCGATGTGGAAAACCTCAACGATGCCGACACCAATGAATTGGGCCAGGGCGGCATCGCGGAGATTGTGCTGCGCAGCGCGGCCCCCATCGCCTTTGACCCCCATACCGATCTGCCGATCACCGGTCGTGCGGGTCTGGCCCGTGGCACCCGCATCGTCGGCGGGGCCGTGGTGCTGGGGGCGGCGGAGAATGCCGCCAGCGTCAAGGGCCCGGTGACGGCGGTTGACAGTTCCGTCGACCGTGTGGCGTTTGAGGCGCGCAACGGCCATCGCGGTGGTGTGCTGTGGCTGTCCGGCCTGTCCGGTGCCGGCAAGTCCACCGTCGCCATGGGGGCACAGCGCCGCCTGTTCGATGATGGCTGGCGCGTGCTGGTGCTGGATGGTGATAACCTGCGCAAGGGGCTGAACAAGGATCTTGGCTTCAGCCCCGCCGAACGGCTGGAAAATGTCCGCCGCGTGGCCGAAGTGGCCAAGCTGATGGCGGAAAATGGCAGCGTCGTGCTGGTCAGCCTGATCTCCCCCACCGCTGAACTGCGCGAACTGGCGCGGTCCATCATCGGTGACGGGTTCCATGAAGTGTGGGTGAAGGCTGACGTCAACACCTGCGCCAAGCGTGACCCCAAGGGCCTGTATGCCGCCGCCCGCGACGGCAAGATCGCCCAGTTCACCGGCGTGTCGGCCCCGTTCGAGGCCCCCGCCAGCCCCGATCTGGTGCTGGATACGGCGGAGTTCGACATACCCACCACGACCGAACTGCTGATCGCCCATATCCGCCGCAACCTGGCACTGGACCAGGCCGACGGACATGCGGTCGGCATCTGATGACAAGGGCAGGGGGCGGCAAGGGCTGCCCCCTTTTTCTGTGATCTTCTGAAACAGTATACCCCATTTCTGTGCCGATCCTTGTAACGGGGTTACATTTTTTGCGCCGTCCCGCATGTTGGGGGGTCAAATTGCCGGGGATCGGTGGTAGAAAGGGGTAACGAGCAGTCGCAAATGCCGGCTGCCAGACCGTTTCAGGAAGGAAGCATCGTCCCCATGCGTCGCCATCGTCACGCCAAGATCGTCGCCACCGTCGGCCCGGCCAGCAATACGCCGGAAAAGCTGCGCGAACTGTTCATGGCCGGGGCGGATGTGTTCCGGCTGAATTTCAGCCATGGCACGCATGAAGACCATGCCAAGGTGCATGCTGCCATCCGCGCCCTTGAAAAGGAAGTGGGCCGCCCCATTGGCATTCTGCAGGATCTGCAGGGCCCGAAAATCCGCATCGGCACGCTGGTCAACGGCAAGGAAGAACTGGTCAAGGGCGAACGCGTCCGCTTCGTGCTGGGCAAGGAGCCGGGCGGCAAGCAGAACATTCCCCTGCCGCACCCTGAAATCTTTGCCGCCATCATGCCCGGCCAGGATCTGCTGATCGATGACGGGCGCGTGCGCGTCACCGTGCGGGCCCTGGGCGACAGCACCATCGATGCCGAGGTGATGGTCGGCGGCGCCATTTCCAACCGCAAGGGCGTGAACCTGCCGGGCACGGCGCTGGACCTGTCGCCGCTGACGGAAAAGGACCGCGCCGATCTGGCGTTCGGTCTGTCGCTGGGGGTGGACTGGGTGGCCCTGTCCTTCGTGCAGCGCCCGTCGGATGTGATGGAGGCCAAAAGCCTGATCGGCGACCGTGCCGGACTGGTGGCCAAGATCGAAAAGCCGCAGGCGCTGGAAAAGATCGACGATATCGTCCGCCTGTCCGATGCCATCATGGTGGCGCGCGGTGACCTGGGCGTGGAAATCCCGCCCGAACAGGTGCCCGGTCGCCAGAAGGAACTGGTGCGCGCCGCGCGTCTGGCCGCCAAACCGGTGATCGTCGCCACCCAGATGCTGGACAGCATGGTGGCGGCGCCCACCCCCACCCGTGCGGAAGCGTCCGACGTGGCGACCGCTGTCTATGACGGTGCGGACGCCGTGATGCTGTCTGCGGAAAGTGCGTCGGGCCAGTATCCGTTGGAAGCGGTGGAGATGATGAGCCGTATCATCTCCTCCACCGAACGGCACAGCGCCTACCGCCCCATCATTACGGCGCTGGAGCCGGAACTGGACAGCACGCCGTCGCACGCCGTGGCTGGGGCTGCCGCCGATCTGGCCGACGCCATCAAGGCCGCCGCCATCTTTGCCTTTACTTCCAGCGGGAACACCGTGGCCCGTATTGCCCGTAACCGACCGGATGTGGCGGTGCTGGCGGGTACGCCCAATGCCGATGTCGCCCGTCGCCTTGCCCTGGTCTGGGGCGCACATGCCATCCATTCCGGTGATGTCGGCAATTATGAGGAAATGGTGACACGCGCCAAGGAGTTGGCCGTAACATCCGGTTTCGCCCAAAGCGGTCAGCGCATCGTTATCGTGGCCGGTATTCCGTTTGGCCAGTCCGGCAGCACCAATAACCTGCGTATCGCCAAGATCTGACAAGGGGTTAACAGGCGGTATCGGCTGCATCCGGGGCAGGTCTCTACCCCGGATGCAGCCGATACCGTAATTTTGTTGCTGCTTGCGCATAGTAATATTCTTTTGCGCACATATGGGTGGCTGACAAAGCCTGTCCTTTCGAGGTACCCATGGGTGATAGGTGTGACGTGTGTATTCGCCGTCAGCCATCCTCCCGCAGCGGAACCGTGAATGCTGCCAACCCCGGATTTGGGACCGCTTTTCCTGACGATTGCGGCCATCGCTGCCGCTGCGGCCTTTCTGCTGGGTCTGACCGGGCGGATGGCGGGTGAAAAGCGGGGCGTAGGTGCCTGGGTGGTGGCCCGGGTTTTTCTTGTTGCCGGGGCGCTTGTTCATTTCACCGCTATCCAGCCGGGTTTGCGGCTTCTGGTTTTTCCAGGGTTCATGCTGCTTTATCTGGCGTTGGTCGCCGATTATATCGGCCATTGCCGGTTCCTAGGGCGCCCCGCTGGGGCTTGGCCCATGCTGCTGGTCTGCGCCGTGGTCACCATCCTGTTGATGGTGATCAGCCGTGCCTATGGTCCGGTGGTGGGGGTCATCCTGGGCCTCTCCATGGTCGCACAGATCCTGCTTGTCGGTTCGATCCTGCTCACTTTGCTGCGCCACTCTGAACCGGCTCTGCGCGCGCCACTGCTTCTCGCATCGCTGTCCTATGCCGCCCTGCTGGCCGCACCAGTGATCCGGCTGGTGCTTTTTGCCGTCAACCGGTTCCAACTGGGGGTGGAAAATGGGGCTGTCGGTCCTGCGCTGATGACAGCGTGCAGCGGCATGATCATCCAGACTATCGGCATGATATGGATGATCATGGCCCGTGCCCGGGCAAATTCCCTGTCTGCGCCATAATTTCTCCCCCATTGGGCCGCGTGATGAGATCACGCGCTTTTCCACAGCAATCCGTGCGGCGTAAGGGGAGCGCGGCACGCTGCTTCAAACTTTGAGCACCAGCGTCATCCTTTGGAGGCCGGCGACTGCCGTCCCGCCGCCCATTCGGCGCCGAACTAAGGGCGCGGATGCGCTCGCCCAGCGATCAAGCGAGAGTGGTATAATACCAAAGCTAGAAAATTCTGACTCTTTGGCGGATTTGCTTGCGGCGCGTTGACAGTGGTGATTCTCTCCTCTTGGACTCACCATTGAGCGATGATGTGCGATGCCAGCGCTTTTGATCCGGTCGG
>Ga0209373_10001972_pt1 | contig 22052 bp, 13 predicted proteins | sample Higcelweek5metaG_FD_187173 | JGI IMG/M metagenome (GOLD analysis project Ga0209373, IMG submission 187173) | Freshwater pond sediment microbial communities from the University of Edinburgh, under environmental carbon perturbations - High... | ecosystem: Environmental > Aquatic > Freshwater >... | reverse complement strand
CCTGTATTCAAGAATATTATTTTTCTGTATAACACATCAATTTTATTCTCACATAACAGCAATATCTATAGCCGGTTGCAGAATATGTCAAAAATATCTGAATTTACAAATAGAGATATACAGCTATTTGTTTTTAACACCGATTTTTAAATTAAGCTCATTTGATTTTTCATCTATACTTGTAAACTTGATTCTCAAAAGATATACGCCGGTACCGGCTTTACGGTTATTCTTGTTTGTTCCATCCCAGAACAATCCGTAAATACCATTGGCGGCATCTACACCCAATATGTCAAGCTTTTTTACTTTATTACCGACTGCATCATAAACCTGTCCAATTCCATAAATGGAATCTCCTGTAATACCGATTCCAACTGATTTTACAGGTATTTTTGTCTGAACAGAAATGAGTGTTCCGAAATCTTCACCTTTTGTAATTTTTATGAATTTTCCTGCCATTGCATTGCTGATTCTGCCCTTTGCCACAATCCCGGATAATTGACTGTTGATTGACTCATTTGACAAAAACGGATTGATAAGCACAGCAGCACGTGCAGTATCTGTTTTCTTTGCATCATGAATTATTACTATGGCAGAATCAGGTTCAATTACGCTATAAGGTATATCACGGTCCTGTTTGCTCCCGAGTATTTTAATAATTACAGTTTCATCACCTTCAACAAGAGCATCTGTAAAAGGTTTAATTTCAATTGACTGTTTAATAGCTGCAGGTGAAAATGATATGGAATCATTTATTGTAATATAATCAGCACTGTTAATTGCTATGCCAAGGATCTGATAATAAACAGTCAGATCACCATTTTGCGGATTTGTGCGTCTGAATTCAATAACACCGCTATCTTTACCATCTTCAGAAGCATTTGAATCAGCAGCATAAACGGATACATCAAAATACGAAGTATCCTTGCATTCAAACGCAAGACCATCTGATACCGCCTTTGAATCATTTCGCTCAATTGTAAAACTCAGTGTGACGATTGAATCATAAGTGGCAAGAGATGAATCTTTACGAACGATATAATTGATTGACATATCAATTTTTGTAATACTGTCATTTAATGGCACTCCGCCTGGAATGTAAAAAGCGCTGTCCCCTTCGCAGTAATCAGTATATGGGACATTGTTCAGTAAAAGTCTTGTAGGTTCCTGTTTTATTGTAGAGAAAATTGAATTAAGCGCATTGTTCATTAATAAATTCAGCAGTGAGTCGTAGGATGCCTGCATTCCCCAGTAACCGCTTAGTGCATTGCTTTTGGAGTAATCGTTTTCCTGAATATTTTTTGTCATTGCTGCAATACTTTTTGGAACAGATTCTCCAGGTAAAACAAAATAAACTGTGAAAGTAGCAGGCATACCAATCCCGCCCTCAAAGTAATCTTTATCCTGCTGGGGCCAGGAATGATTTGGCTCCCCATCAGATAAAAATATTACAAACTGATTGTCCTTCGCGTTCTCAGTTTTAGACATAGCAAGCTTTGCGGCATCAAATGCCACGTTGATATTAGTATTGCCATTTGTATAGTAATCCGGTTTATATTTTAAAAAAGTACTCTCAATAGTTATACCTTTAGTACCCTGAGCATTCTCACTATCCATAATTGTATCGCGCCTGGTTTCAAGCAGACTTTTGATAAAGTCAACACCCTTCATTCCTCCGGAAACTATGGAATCCAATCTGATCAAAGGCAGATAAGCCTGTGTGGTATACTGAATATTATTCTTTACAAAAACGCCCCATTCAGATGGCAGTGCAACAAAGTTATCATTATTTGCTGCATCAAGATAGAGCTGCTCCTGAAAGATCACCAGACCGACTTCGGCTTTAGGAAATTTTTTATAAATTGTATCAATCAGGGCAGAGGTAACTTTAAAACGCGCTCCGGCACTATCACGGGGAACTGCCAGTTTACCGGTCATGCTGTTGGAGTGGTCAATAACAAACATAATTGAAGGCGGAACAGACCTTGCAGCGACATCTTCAATCACTTTGGTTGGTTTGCAGACATGAAATTCAGGTGAAAAGGCAATTACATTTTCAGGTACAACTATTGTCTGGCCCGCAAAACTTTCAGGGCATGCAGACAATTTAAATGTACACTCCTGTACAGCAGCAGATATATCTGTGCTTGTAAGCAGTCCGGACAATGCAATTGCTGCAGCAATCAGGCATTTAACTTCAAGCAGTTTCATTAAAAATCCTCTGTAAAACTAATTAGAAGCTCTAAACAGCTCCTATATTTATTATATATCATAATAAATATAATCACAATACCTGATATTTTAAAGTTTAAAATGTCAGGTATTGCAATTAATTCTTGACAGAAGATTTATTGAACATTCAAATTCATGAAAAAAAGAGTTTTTTAGTCTTTGACTCCTATTTTATAAACCATTCTGACAGGAGGTTTATCAGGATTTTCTCTATTGTAAGCAATTGCGTCTAAAAGATAGACTCCACTGCCTACCTTGCGACGATTCTTATTTGTTCCATCCCATAATACCCCATAAATACCCTTATTTGTATCAATTTCACATATATCAAGTTTTTTAATCAAATTTCCAACTGCATCATAGAGCAGACCCTTGCCATAGGATGTCAATCCTGATTCACCAACTCCAACCGGTTTTAAAGGAACAGTCGTCTCAATATAGACAAAGGTTCCATATTGAGCTTTGCAGGCATCAATAATTTCCTTCAAATTACCAAAAACGCTATTACTGATTATCCCTTTTGACAACACTTCCTTTAATTGAGTTGTTATAGGAATTGTTGTAGAAAATGGATTGATAAGTACAGCGATATTTGTCGTATCATCTAATTTTCTGTCTTTAATTGTCACAACCGCGGAGTCGGGGCCACTGATACTATACCGGATTTTCTGATTACTGCTGCCGGAAAGCAAAGTAATTATCACGGTTTCATCATTTTCTTTTAAAACATCTGTAAATGGTTTTATTTCAATTGACTGAACAGATACACCTTTTGTAAACACTAACGAGTCATATGATATCGAGGCATAGTCAGCGTTCTTTGTTGCAGTACCGGAAACATTAAAATAAACAGTCAGATCACCATAATCCTGGTTTGTACGCTTTAACTCAATTCTTCCGGACTCGGTGTTTTCCTCCTGCGCAGTCGGGTCAACAGCATTTACAGAGACACTGAAATAAGATGTATCCCTGCAATCAACTACATCAATTCCCTCAGATTTCGCCTTTGTATCAGTACGATTGACAGTAAAGCTTGTATTGACAATTGAATCATATGCAGCACTTGATGTATCTTTACGGACACGATAACTTATCTCCATATTGAAATTTGTAATGCTGTCATTGAGCTTTAACCCGCCATTAATAAAAAAGATGCTGTCGGCTTCACGATAATCGGTATATTTGATTCCGTTTATTTTAAGTTGTGTCGGTTTCTGTTTAACAACAGACATAATAGGAGTCAGTGCATTTGTCATAAGTCTTGAAATCAGCGAATCATATGATGCCTGCATTGCATAATACCAGCTTTTTTCATTACTTGAAGAATATCCGTTTTCCTGAATATTCTTTGTCATATTTGAAATTGATGCCGGTACTCTGCCTGTAGAAGTAAAAAAAACAGTAAATGTTGCAGGCATTCCAACTCCAGCCTGAAAATCATTGCCGGCTCTTGGCCAGTTTGAATTCGGCTCACCGTCAGACAGAAAAATTACATATTGATTTTCTTTTGGATTAGACGCTTTTTCCATGGCATTGCGGGTAGCATCAAAGGCAACATTGATATTTGTTCCCCCGGTAAGATCAGCAAGCCATTTCGGTTCATAAACCGGAACCGCGCTTTCAAAATCTGCTGAACCGATAGTCGCATACTTTACTTCAAGCATATCTTTTAAAACATCAATACCTTTTTGATCACCCTGTACTGTTGAATCAAGTTTAAGCAGGGGAATGTAACCTTGTGTTTTGAATATATCCTGATTAGCAGATAAAGGATATGTTTCATAATAACTCTCAGGTAAAGATACATAATTAGGATTATCTTCTGAGTTGATCCAGAGATATTTTTCGAAAATCGTGAGTCCGACCTCAGCATCAGGATAAATTTTATAAATTGAATCTAAAAGTGCAGATGTAACTTTGAACCTGACTCCCCCGCTGTCCATAGGTTCTCCGGAACCACCGCCGTTAGTCATACTTGTTGAATGATCTATAACAAACATTATTGACGGTGGATTCCCCGTTTCTACAACTTCTTCAATTGTAAACTCGGGTTCACAGACAAAAAATTCCGGCGACAGATGTGTAACTTTCCTGGGAACATATATCGTGTCCCCTCCGAAGCTCTCCGGACAGGATGCTAATTTGAAAGCACATACCTGATCACCTGCATTACTATCAATAACAATGAATGATAATGCAAATATGAAGAACATCCCTACATTACCTAATGTTAAGTTACGCATTTATATATCTCCCTGAATAATATTTCAACACTGATATTTACCCCCTGCGAAGTAACATAAAGTCATTATCATTTTATATTGACAATAGCTTAATATCGGCAAAAACATCAGTATTGTTATAAGTAAACCAATACTGTTTCTGACCATCACACCGGATAATGGATGGATTTATTTCGATTTATTCTCGATCTGTTTTTTAAGTTCCTCAATCTCTTTATCCAATTTATCTTCTTTCTTTTCATTCTTTTCCTGAATCTTCATCATGTCTTTCTGACTTATTGTTTTCAGTACACGCGCAAGAGCATATTCAACATCTTCACGAACTACATTAATATTCCGTGCAAAATAACTCTGACGTCTGAAGCTGTCAAAATACTCAACTTTTTCGTCAATTTCACGTTTGAATTCTTTCTGATCAATAAACATACTGTCAATCGCAGCAATTGTATCAGTATCCTGTTTATGCTGCGCAATCTCCTCAACGCTCTTACCAAAGCTTTCATAATCATTACGAATTGTCTGATAGCCTGTTGTCTTGCTGTCAAGTTCACCCTGTGAAGGCTCAGAGAAACTTATTACACGTCCGGATGCTGTCTGGAGAAGATTGGATGCTTCATTATACTCTTTACGCATCATATGCACATACCCCTGAATAAGCTCACCTTCAGCCTTATTGACATCTGACGAAGCAATCGAAACAAGATTCTGCGCTGCACTCATACATTCATCATACTTCTTTACACGCAAAGAAATCCAGCAGATTCCAAGCAGTGCATCTTCATAATAATAGCTTGTTTTGGGCACCATTGATAAAGATGCAATTGCATTTTGAAACTCTTTTTCTTCATGAAAAATATATCCTGTAAAGAGATATGTTCTATTTGTAATCTCTTCATCAGCCTTGCTGTTTGTCGTATCACTTAAAATATCTTTCAGATATGCAAGTGCATTCTGATAATTATCCTGCATCACCGCAGCAACAGCCATTGTATGACGTGCAAACATATAATCAGCATGTGTTACAGGCACTTTTGACAGTATGTCAATCGCTGCCTGATAATTTTTCTCCTTGAAGTATGTCTCACCTCTGAGATAATGAGCATGATACCGAAGCGAATCTACTGTATGCGGACCACTGAGCAGCTTGAACTGATCTTCCACGCCGCTTGTATTATCCTGACGATAGTAAATATTCATGATACCCATATTTGCAAGCGGATGAATTTTACTTTTTGGATATTTGATCATAGCACGCTGATACTGCGCGGCGGCAACATCTCTTATATCAAGTTTCTCAAGACAATTTCCACTATAATAACTGATATAATCATTTTTTATGAATCTTGGATACTCAACAAGAATTTTAGCAAAAACAAAATACGCATCCCAGTACTGACCGTCAGAGTAAAGCTTCATTGCCTTATTATAAAGGTCGTATGGTATACCGCTGATTTTTTCTTTAGCAGCTTTTGCAGCTTTTTCTTTACGCGGTTGTCCGAATTCAGAACGGGCAAAAATAGTATGTGACGGATATTCACCTTCAAATGGCATGATATATTGATACAGTATTGACAGATCACGTCCTTTATTAATTGACGGAATGCTGACACCTCCGGAGAAACCCCAGTATTCATTACCTACCTGTCCATATATCTTAAGTGCATTAAAGAGCCAGACACCCGCCTTGAAAGCGACATCGAATTCAAGACCCTTATCTTCACCTGATGCGAAGTCTTCAGTCTGAGCAAGAAAATCCTTCATAGTTAAATAAAATTCCGCCTCAAGCAGATTTTCAAACATTCTGCCAAGATAAGACAGGGTTGCGGCACTTGCATATTTTCTGTCACCAAGCATAAGAATGTTTTGGGTTGACAATCCGAGAACATGCGATCCCTTGACAGAGTCATCAACAATCGCATATGATACACCGATATCAGCGCCATATCCCATAAGTTTTTTACCAAAAAGAGAATTATATGCAAGATGACCATTGATACCGATACTGAGTCTGTTTATCGGATTGATTGCATATGAAAGAAGGAATGAATTACTGCGCTCACTCTCTTTAGTGCCGGTAGCTACAACATCACTTCCATTCCACACTGTTCCATCAATGTCTCCCGCACCAAGTCCATAATAACTCAAGGCAAAAGTATGTTTATGATAAGGCAATACAAAAAAGCCTTCACTGATCTGAAACGAATTTGCAACTGTAAATGCCTGCGCAAGCTGCACTCCGACATATTCAGCTCTTGACAAAAAGGCAGGGTTTGTAAGCGGTGCCTTTGCCGCCATCGCATCACGCCAAACCTGAGAGACAAGAAACTCCCCCGGAAGCCCTTCACTGTATGACGATACTGCACAGGCCACAATGCCGAGGATGGCGATCCACATGCGAATTTTATTTTTTATTGTATATATCATGATTAATTCTCTTATTTTGTTAAAGGATGATCTCATTTGTATAGAATTCCAATCCTGGCCTTGATAGTCCTTGATACCCCGTTGGAGACTTTTACTTTGACAACTGCAATGTAGGTACCATCCCCGACAAACCGGCCATTCCTGTTTGTACCTTTCCACCGGTAAAGCAATTTTCCATTGTCTTTACTGACAGCACAACGGTCATCCTTAACAACTGCATTTCCAAGCGGATCAAATATAGATATCTTTGCACTGATTGTATCCTGTGGAAGAACAGTTTCGCCTGATTTAATTACAACAACAACCCCTCGGGTAATACTCTTGTCATCAAATTGATTGACTATGTCCAGAGGAATCGGATCATTCTTCGGATCTGACGGCACTGGACAGGCTGCAGCAGTAAAGGTATACTGACAGGCAATAAATTCCAGTGGAACTCTGCGGTTTAACGGATTATCCTGAATGTTTCCTGCAATATCATTAACAGACGCACTCTCATTGATCCATATCGAATCTCCCCATGTAGGAGCAGTTTTCCCGCTGGTACTGTTTTTAATAAACCGCTGCTGTATTCCGTCACCACTTGACAAAAGTGATATATTCATGGAGTAATTGGAACCGGCAGTGTTATCATAAAACTTGAAAGCGTTTGCGGAAGTGACACTGTCGCATGTTTCAGAAAACTTTACAACAAGAGTATCAGGTGAGGTTCCGCTGTTTTGTGATGATGCGCCATTAAGGTATGTTGCACTGAGAATTACAGGTGCCATACTGTCATCTATTGCTATAGTGCCGGCGGGAAAAGTTCCGCCGCCAGGCAGTCCTGATACAGTTTTAATACCAAGTTTTTCATTTTGATACACACCGGTAAAACGTTCATCACCGTTTGATGAAGAAAGTACAATATCAAATCCCTGATTGCTTTTGGCGACAGATTTAATACTTACAGCTCTTCCTGATGACAAATAGAGATAAGGTTGAATAAGTGCTATTTCTTCAGCAGAAAGCATACTGCCGGTCTCAATTACCTTTATGAGATCAGGATATCCGTCGGCATTCTGATCAAGGTAAATTGCTTTCTGGAAACCAAGCAGACGTCCGGCTCCGACAGAACGTGATTCTTTTACTATATCAAGCGGGAAATCCTGGTTCTGGTAAAGAGCTGTCACACTGTCATTCGCAGATGTCTGAAGAAGATTATCAATTATCGGCGAGCCGCTTTCTCTTGTAAATTGAACCGTATAATAGCTCCCTGACCTGACAGCATTGACTAAAAGACTGTCTGTTCCGCCTGCATTGCTTATATGAATAGGAATCTGATTGTCTGTCATAGTTTCAGATGGAAAGTATCTGACCTCTATTGTTCTGTCATCATCACTGATCACTCCGGATACCTCTTTACCATCAATAAAAAATCCTATGGATCCCTGCTCCCGGCATTTTGTCTGAATATCCGCAGGTAATTTTGCACCCTTGACAGTCCTTATAAACACCTGAAAGTTTCGTGTTGAATCAACATCCATGGGAGAATCAAAATGATATGTAAATGACGCATTGAGTGTTGTATTGGAACTCTCAAATGCAAAGCTGTTATCAAAATAAGCAAGAGTATCATCAAATGTAGTTGTTGTGACATTATTAATTGTAAGCTTTACAGGTCTGCTGTAAATAACGCTGAATGCTTTTCCTGTGGAAATATTAAGAAGCTTTGACATCAATTCATTTACATCGCCACTGGTCTTCCATACTTCACTGTATTGATTTGTTGACGAATAATTATTCGTCTGAATTGCAGCTGTCATTGTATTGATTGCTGCAGGAACAGGCTGATTATTTGTTACCCAGAATGCTGTAAATGTTGTTGGAAGACCTGTGCCCTTTTTGTAATCATTTATATACGCAGTACGCTCATCATCCACATTCTGTGCTTCCCCATCAGATAGAAAAATTATATATTGCTTGTTTTTTGGATATATTGCAGACTTGAAAGCCATGCGTGCGGCATCAAAAGCAAGTGTTATATCTGTAGTACCATTATATCCAGATAGGGTATTCCCGCTTTTACGGCCGGATTTGCCGTAATAACAGTTAACCAGTTTTTTGTTGAAACCAATATCATTCTCGGTATTGCTGAGTTTTATGACACTTTTTAAATACTCGGACGCACTTTGTCCTTTGACAGTACTGTTTAATTTTGTTAACGGAATAAATGCATCTGTAAAACCACTTGACTGATCAAGCAGTACAGCATGGTCATCCATTGTCACACTATGAAGAAGCTGATTGGAAAAAACTGCCATACCGATCTCAGATACCGGAGAATTGGCTGTCAGGGAATCAATAAGTTTTGTAACAAGGTCATAACGGATACAGGTTGAATCCATTGAAGACATACTTGCAGAATGATCAATTACAAAGAAAAGTGAAATTGTATCAATATTTCCAGGCTTGTATGATTCATCAAAAAATGTTGGAGAACAGTGCTTGAATGTCTTTGACAAAGAAACAATATTGCCGGGAAGATCCAATGTGTCATTCTGAGCATAATTCATCGGGCAATTCAGGGTTGCTTCACAGACTTCAGCTGCATCAAGCCTGAGGGCAGCTGTAAACAGCACCAGTAAAAATATCATTATTGCAGCCGGACTTGACCAATTAATATTTTCAATCGTATTTTTTTTAATCACCTGTGTGCATCTCCTTTTATGACTGATTGTTGCATATTTGATAATTATCACAACCTGCCAGGCTTAAAAATGTCCGCCGGACAAATCATTTCAGAACTCACTGACCTGATGCCTTCAGTGATGGAATAATAGATCACCAAAGTTCTGTAAATTATGTTCTACTATAATATACAGATTTATTTTCATGATGCACTTTTTTTCATTAAAAATCAGTATTGATCCACTACTATAAAATATTCTATTTATATTTCAATTCACAATATAATTAATCAGTTACAAAAACATTGTTCTCTAAAGAGAACATTATTCATCTAAAAAGTACCGGATTTCGAATCAACACGCTTTAATTTTAATAAATTAAATAATATCTGATTTCATCGAAATAGATATGTCAGAAGGAATAATGCAACTCATTAGAATCATACAAAACACCTTATTGTCTATCTTCAAGCATATCAATGCGTTATAGTTTAATTTATCATTCTGTTTATATTTTTTTAAAATTGTTTCAGGATAAATATCATTCTTGTTTTGAGATGAATTAGAAAGTATCTTTTTACTGAAACATAAAAACTACAGATGTCAGGGAATTACCGGTGCGGAACCGGAGTGGACAGCAATAGGTCTTTTTTCAATAGTTGTTCAGTAAACAGGCGCCAATTTACGCATAAGGGATAGAGTGATGAACAGGTCTTCTCAGAATATTTTCCCTGTCGGTCTGCTGCTCGAAAACAAACCATGTCTCGTTGTTGGCGGTGGCAAAATATCATCACGTAAAGTAGCCCTTCTCATGGATGCAGGGGCTCTTATTACTGTAATATCACCTGAATTGACTGACGAATTAAGTAAGCTTGCAAATCAGAGCAGAATCCGCTATTTAAAAAAGGAATTTGTTGATAAGGATATTGACGGATTTGTATTAGTATATTGCGCTACAGATAATAAAGACCTTAACAATACAATTCTTACTCTCTGCAGGAATAGCCGCATTCTTTGCTGCAGCATCGACAGCAACTGGATTGACGGAGATTTTATTACTCCTGCAACTGTCCGCCAGAACGAACTTACAGTAGCAATTTCAACAGGCGGAAAAGCATGCCGAAGATCACGTCTTGTAAAGGCATCAATTTCACGGCATCTTTCACTTATCGATATTTCCACACTTGCGGTTATCGGTACAAGCCATCTTGAACTTCCAATTGACCGCAGAGAATCAGTTCATTGTACAGGTGATGCTTATATTTACAAAGCAGAGATGATCAGTCAGATAATGGGAATTCATGAATTTGTACTGATAAATACCTGCAACCGCATTGAACTGTACCTGACCGGATCAGTTACAGTTCAGACAGTAAATCTTCTCAAGCGGATTCTTGATCTTGACAAACTTGAGAACAGCGATTATTACTTTAAAAAAGGTATTGATGCATTTGAACATGGAATCGCTGTATGCTCAGGTCTACTCTCGCAGCTTCCCGGTGAGCAGCATATCGCGGCACAGTTTAAAGATGCAGTTGCAGTGTGCAGCGAAAAACAGTGGGCTGGAACACTGATGCAGGAATGGCTGGCATCAACGCTTTATCTATCAAGAGAAGTGCGTCAGTCCACATCGCATATTCTTAAAAGTGAAGACATTGAAGAGATTGCAGTCAAATATCTTTGTGAAGAATTCAGAAGTGATAAACAATTATCCATTTGCATTCTTGGTACCGGCATGGTTGGAACACAGATACTGACACTGCTGAGAAAATCATTTCCCGATGCTGATTTCAGCTGGGTTTATCACAACAGAATTCCGGAAATTTCATCATCAGGTACGCATAGAATTAATCTTTTGCCATTTGACAAATTAGAAACGGCACTGAAAAAATCATCTATCATTATAAGTGCAGTGCAATCTGACAATCCTGTTATTTCAAAAAATCATGTAAATCTGCTGAGGCCGGATGCAAGACTTGTGGATTTATCAATTCCAAGAACAATTGATCCTGCACTAAGGGATGATCTGACTACACAGAAGCTCTTTGATCTTGACGATCTAAGAATATGGTATCGCCTTGAACTGGTTGACAGAAATCACCTTCTTTCAATATGCAGAAAAACCGTCATGGAAAACCGGGAGTTGTATGACAAATTCATTACGAGTATTACGGGTCGGAACCCGCAACAGTAAACTTGCACTGATTCAGGCAGATCAGGCTGCGGATTATTTTGACAGCCTTGTACCGTCCTGTTCATTTGAGATTGTCGCGCACTCATCTCCGGGGGACCGTGATCTCGACACAGACCTTCGTATCAGTCCGGATGACTTTTTTACAAAAGATCTTGACGATGCAGTACTGAACAGGAGCATTGACGCAGGCGTACACAGTGCAAAGGATCTGCCGCCTGTTATCAGAAATGGTCTTGACTGGTGCTGGCTTCCTATGCGTGAAGATCCGCGTGATGTTATAGTTCTTCCGGAGGGAAAATCGTTTGACAACCTGCCGGCAAATCCAAGAATCGGAATCAGCAGTGTCCGCAGAGAAGCATGGTGTAAAGAGCGGTTTCCCCAGGCAGAACTGCTTCCTATCCGGGGTACGATCGAACACCGCATCGAGCAGCTTGACAGCGGCCGGTATGATATTATTATTATGGCCGCAGCAGCACTTATCCGGCTGAATCTTCAGAACAGGATATCGCAATATATTGACAAATCAGAGATGAACATTCCTGATGGACAGGGAATCCTTGCGTTGACATTTCGTATAGGTGACCCTATATTTACAACGCTAAGAAAGTTTTTTATCAAGCAGGTCACCATAGCAGGAGCAGGATGCGGAAGAGCATCGACATGCACTCTTGAAACTGCACATGCGCTTTCACGGACAGAGGTATGTATTCATGATGCACTTATGGATAAGGAACTCCTGCGGATGCTTCCGGCAGATGCAGTTGTAATTGACGCAGGAAAAAGGCTTGGTGATCATACAGTCGAGCAGCCTCAGATTAATGAAATCATTGCCGACTATGCGCGCCGCGGTTTTCGTGTTACCCGGCTCAAAGGTGGTGATCCGGGAATTTTCGGCCGTCTTGCAGAAGAGACAGATACACTTGACGCGCTGTCAATTCCGTACACTGTGCTTCCAGGAATCAGCAGCCTTCAATGCTCGACAAGCGGAACCGGTATGAACCTTACAAGACGCGGTATGTCAAGAGGATTCTGCGTTATGACACCCCGCTGTGTCGGAGGTGCAATCGGTATGATTGACAAAGTATCACGCGGCAATCTCCCGCAGGTTTATTTTATGGGGCTTTCATCAATAAAAGCTATAAGTTCACAGCTTATAGCCGATGGAACAGCAGGAGACTCGCTTGCGGCAATAGTCATAGGTGCGGGTACAATCTCAGAGAAGATAATAAAAGGTACAATATTCTCTCTTCCTGACCAGCTTGACAATATTGACACTGACCTGCCGGGGATTATAATTATCGGTGATATCACTCAATTTTCATATTTCCCGCACGGTGCACTTGGCGGAAAGCGTGTACTTGTCACATGCAGTGACGCGCTTCAGCAGCAGACCTGTGACCAGATCCGTGATTACGGCGGTGTTCCCGTCCCCTACCCTGCAATTAAACTGACACCTGTTGACAGGAACATTTCCGAAACTCTCAAAAACGATTCCTTTGACTGGCTGATTCTGACATCGCCATCAGCAGTACATTCACTTATGACAATTATTACCGCTGATGATATGGATATAAGAATCCTGCCTCAAATAGCAGTATGCGGTGACGGCACTGCCAATGCTTTGAAAAAATATAATCTTAAAGCGTCAATTGTGCCTCAGCATAATTTCGGCGCAGACGGTCTTATAGACATTGCTGCATCAGTTTTCAGACCTGGACAGAAGATTCTGCGTCTTCGGTCTGATGCAGCAGGTGAATCATTGACGGCAAAATTGACACAAATGAATCTTGCAGTAACCGATATTATTATTTGTAAAAATGAGCATGTAAATAGCGGAGCTGTTCCTCAATTCGACTGCATATTCTTCGCAAGCGCATCATCTGTGAAATCACTTTTAGAAAGACAGGATAATCCTGTTTCTGTTAATAACAAAGTGGTTCTTGCAATTGGCAGACCGACACTTGCTTCACTTGAAGCAAAAGGAATAAAAGGCAGTATCTGTGGTAAAGAAGCCACAGTTGAAAGTGCAATAGAAACATTATCTCTTTACTTTTTACGAACAAGCATTGAAAAAATTTTAAAGGAAGACAGGTGTTGAATGGCCAACTTTCCGTCAGTTCGTCTGCGCCGTTACCGCAGGAATGAGAGTATCAGAAAATTATTCGATACACCTGTTCCGTCAATAGATAAATTCATATGGCCGGTATTCGCAGTGCCTGGCAATGGTATTGCAGATCCGATCCAGACTATGCCGGGTCAATCACGTTATTCACCTGATGAACTTTGCAGAGTGCTATATCCTCTTGTAAAGTCAGGGCTTGGCGGAGTTCTGCTTTTTGGTATCCCTGCTGACGGGCAGAAAGATGAGTATGGTACCGCAGCAGCATCACCGGACGGCATCGTACCGGAAACAATCAGGCTTCTCAAGTCGCAATATCCTTCACTTACGGTATGCGCGGATGTATGTCTTTGCGCGTATACAACGCATGGCCACTGCGGCCCCCTGAATCCGGATAATATTGTTGACAATGATAAAGCTTTACAATTGCTTACAGACACAGCACTCTGTTATGCTGAATCAGGAGCGGATATAGTTGCACCAAGTGCAATGATGGATGGTCAGGTTGCGGCAATCCGGACAGGGCTTGACAAGTTTGACCTCACAGACACAATGATCATGAGTTACTCTACGAAATTTGCATCAGGTATGTATGGACCATTTCGCGATGCAGAACAGTCTTCACCATCATCAGGAGACCGTAAATCATATCAGACCTCTTATAACAATCTCAATCTTGCACTCAGGGAATCTGAGCTTGACATTGAAGAGGGTGCAGACATGCTTATGGTGAAACCGTCACTCTTCTATCTTGACATACTTGCGAAAATCAGGGAAACAACACATCTTCCTGTTGCCGCATATAATGTGAGCGGTGAATACACAATGCTTTCTCTCATGGCAAGAGAAGGTACAGGAGATCTGAAAACAATGGTTCGCGAATCTGTATCATCAATTTTCAGAGCCGGAGCAGATATTATTATCACATATTGGGCAAATCAGTACGATTCGCTGTTTACAGAATAGAAGGATTGACAATAATGAAATCAGACGATTTATTTGCACGTGCAGTAAAATGCATTCCAGGCGGAGTAAACAGTCCGGTCAGGGCTTTCAAATCTGTAGGAGGCACACCTGTATTTATTGACAGAGCATCCGGAAGCCGCCTCTGGTCTGTTGACGGTACAGAATACATTGACTACTGCAGTTCATGGGGGCCCTGCATTCTCGGGAATGCGCATCCGGATGTTTTAAAAGCAGCGGAAATGGCCGCACATAAAGGTCTCACTTTTGGTGCCTGTACAGAGGGCGAAGTTGAACTTGCCGAATTCATCTGCGATTGTATTCCTTCAATCGATCTGATTCGTCTCGTTACATCAGGTACCGAAGCGGTCATGACTGCTTTACGTCTGGCAAGAGCATTCACAGGGCGTGATAAAATCATAAAATTTGACGGATGCTACCATGGTCATTGCGACTCCATGCTTGTCGCAGCAGGAAGCGGTCTATTGACCGGCGGCATTTCATCATCAAAAGGAGTTCAGCAGTCAATCGCATCGGATGTTTTTATTGCACCTTATAATGATATCAGATCTGTAAAAAACATTCTTGATCAGCATGGCAGTTCCATTGCTGCAATTATTGTTGAACCTGCAGCCGGTAATATGGGCCTTGTTTTACCTGACAATAATTTTCTTGAGTCTTTGCGCGACCTTGCAGACCGTCATAAATGCCTTCTTATATGTGATGAGGTTATTACAGGTTTCAGATTTGGTCCGTCAGCTTACAGTACACTTTACAATATTGAACCGGATATAATTACTCTTGGCAAAATAATCGGAGGAGGACTTCCGGTCGCTGCTATCGGTGGTAAATCTGCAATAATGGAACAGCTTGCTCCCCTGGGGCCCGTTTATCAGGCTGGAACTCTCAGCGGCAACCCGGTTGCTGTTGCTGCAGGCTTGACAACTCTTCAACTGCTCAGACGACTTGATCCCTATTCGCGGATTGAAAAACTATGTTCAGATCTTGCCTCGCAGATCAATTCTTTCTGTAAAACAAATAATTATCCCGTTTTTACAAATCAGAAGGGAAGTCTGTTTACAATCTACTTTGGATTGAAGTCGGAACCGCATAATTTAGATGATGTCAGACAATGTGATACGTCATTGTTTACAAAGTTTTTCAGGAAAATACTTGAAAAAGGAATATATTTCCCTCCGTCACAATTTGAAACTGCATTTGTCAGCGCTGCGCATACAGAGGCTGACATTGACAGAACAGTATCTGTCTTCTGCCGTGCTATCACAGAATTATTTACGGAGTAAATTTGAGCATATCACAAAAAAAACCGGCCCTTATGATTCAGGGTACTACATCAAATGCGGGAAAGAGTATTCTGGCAACAGCATTCTGCCGCATTTTTACACGTTTGGGTTATAATGTTTCACCATTCAAATCACAGAACATGTCCCTGAATTCATTTGTCACACGGGACAACTGTGAAATGGGTCGCGCGCAGGTTGTGCAGGCACAGGGATGCAGAAAAGACCCGGATGTACGGATGAATCCAGTTCTTCTTAAACCAAACTCAAACACCGGAAGCCAGATTGTTGTAATGGGAAAACCTGTCGGTTCAATGGGCATAAGAGAGTATAACCGGTATAAAAAAGAACTTCTGCCAATTGTACACAAGGCGTATGATGAACTTGCAGATGAATCAGACATAATGATTCTTGAAGGTGCGGGAAGCCCGGCTGAAATAAATCTCAAAGCAGATGACATTGTCAATATGGCAATGGCGCGTTATGCAGATGCAAAGGTTCTGCTATGCGGCGATATTGACCGCGGTGGTGTTTACGCACACTTTTTAGGCACAATTCAATGCCTTGATACTGTTGAACAGAGCTTTATCAGAGGATTTATAGTAAACCGGTTTCGCGGTGATTCGTCATTATTGACATCTGCACACGATTTCATTATTGACAAAACAGGCAAACCTGTGATTGGTGTTGTCCCCTACCTCTGTGATATTGCAATACCTGATGAAGATTCCGTGAGTTTTAAAAATGCTGCAAAAAATTCAATTATGAAAACTGATGCAGGAGTGACAATTGCATTTATTGATCTTCCGCATATTTCCAATGCGACAGACATTGATCCTTTTTACATTGAACCGGATGTAAATGTCAAAATTGCCCTTTCACCTGATGATCTTGACAATGCAGATATTGTCATTATTCCGGGAAGCAAAAATGTAGTAAGTGACCTCAATTACCTTGTGAACTCAGGCTTTTCAAAGAAAATTCACGAACTGCATTCACAGAAAAGACAATTTATTGCAGGAATCTGCGGCGGTTTCCAGATGCTTGGATTGCGATTAATAGATCCATTCTGCATAGAAAATTCAACTGAAACAGAAATTGCCGGACTTGGTTTTCTTGACATTGCAACAACACTTGAACGGGATAAAACATTAACACTTACAACTGCAGCTGATACAGAATCAGGTTCATTATGTAAAGGTTATGAAATTCATCATGGAAAGACTATTTACGGCGAGAACGCGATTCCTGTTCTTTTAAACACAAATAATGAAGCAACAGGAGTGCGAAACAGCGACGGCTCTGTATGGGGTACATATATACACGGAATTTTTGACAACGATAGTTTCAGACGTTCATTCATTGACAAGGCAAGATTAATAAAATCCCTGCCTGCACTGCATGATGTTCAATCAAGATATGATATTGAAACAGCCATTGAGCGTCTTGCAGATTGTGTTGAAAGTTCTGTTGACATGAATTTTATCAGCAGAATACTTGACATAGCGTGAAAACTGATAAAACATATAAATTATTTGTTGTTGCAGGCACCGGCAGCGGCTGCGGAAAAACATCAATCACATGCGGTCTCATAGGTGCTTTTCGGAATCGCGGTCTTACTGTGCAGCCTTTTAAAGTCGGACCCGACTATCTTGACCCCTCCTGGCTCACTGCTGCGGCATCACGGCCATGCGTCAATCTTGACACATGGATGACATCACCGGAATATGTTTCCAATATGGTAGCCGGAAAAATGGCAGATGCGGATATTGGAATTATTGAAGGTGTTATGGGACTCTATGACGGAGCAGGTGCGGCATCCGCTGATGGATCAACTGCTGAAATTGCCAATCTGTTAAACGCACCTGTTTTTCTTATTGTAAATTCTCACGGAACATCACGTTCCTTTGCAGCATCGGTTTACGGCTTTGTGCATTTTCCTGATGCGCCCCGGATTGCAGGTGTCATTGCCAATCACTGCGGCAGTAACCGTCACAGGGAAATGTTAAACGAGTCACTCTTATCAGTCAATTTACCGCCGCTTATCGGTTCTATCGGACATGATGCATTTCCATCGCTACCAGGCCGTCACCTCGGACTTCATTCTGCATCAACATTGACTATTGCACCTGAAGTTGTAAGTAAAATTGCCTCAGCCTGCGAAACATCAGTTGATATTGACACTATATTAAACAATACTGTTTCCATAAAATTTACAGCTGATATAAATACAACACTGCATAATCAGACAATTCCCGGAGAATCACCAGTGCGTATCGCCTATGCATACGACAGAGCTTTTCATTTCTATTACCAGGATACATTAGATTTACTTTCTGAGAACGGCGCAGAATTGATCCCATTCTCACCGCTTAATGATACTGCACTGCCTGATGACATTGACGGATTGTATCTTGGGGGCGGTTATCCGGAAATATCTGCGAAAGAATTGTCAGAGAACACACTTATGCTTAAGTCAATAAAATCGTTTGCAGATTCTAAAAAGACAATTTTTGCCGAGTGCGGCGGACTTATGTACTGCGGACAATCAGTCATCGATATTGACAATAAAAAGTGGTCGATGACAGGAATTCTTTCATTTGAAACATCCATGACAGATAAACTTCAGCGGTTTGGATACTGCGATATTGAACTTGAAAAAAACTGTATAATCGGCAATAAAGGAACAAGGCTCCGCGGCCATGAATTCCATTATTCGTCAATTACATCAATATCAGGTGATCTGATTGAGGATGCATTCAAAATTACATACACAAACGGCAGGACATCCGTATGCGGTTTTTCAAAAGATAATATTCTTGCAAGTTATATTCATTTACATTGGGGTAATAACCCGCAGACAGCAGCACATTTTCTTGAGTCAATAAGAAAAACTGTTCCTGATTCAAATTCATTTACTAATAATAAGGTGTTATAATGAGTTCAGATACAATCAGTATCTCTTCTATGACAAAAAAATCAAATACAGCAATAATTCTCGCAGTATCGGGCAGCGCAGCACTGTCAGCAACTGATACATATAATAATATTAAGCATTCATTTGAAACAGCCTTTCCTGACAACCCCGTAAATTTTGCTTACACATCTGAAATGATTATTGAAAAAATGCGCGCCAAAGGCAACAGTGTCTTGAATGTTGAGGAATCAATCAGGGAATTCACAGAAAAAGGATACACATCAATCATCCTTCAATCACTTCATATCATGCCAGGTGAAGAATATCTCTCATTAATGACAAATAATACTTCAGGTCATATATTTATTGGTAAACCGCTGCTTTCAACAGATGATGATATTCAGCATGTTGCAGAAATCATTGCTCCATTTTGTAAATCTTCTGTACCGACAGTTATTGCAGCTCATGGTAACGGCAATATTGCGGAACTGAACAGTCCACTCTTTAAAATCGCCTCCATTATTAATAAACAGACTGATAATGCAGCATTATGCACACTTGAAGGAACCCCGGGAACAGAACCCATGAAGCGGATCATGGATTACGCGAAAAATATTGATTCTGTAAACATCCTGCCATTCATGCTTGTTTCCGGTGTACATGTTCAGAGAGACCTTATTGGGGCAGATTCATTATCATGGAAAAACATTCTTGGAGTCAGCAATGTCACAATATATCCGCCTTTAGGCGAAATGCAGGAAATTCGTGATTTGTTTATTTCTCATTGTAAAGTTGCATTGGCAAAGGCTGACAATAAATAATGAACTGTATTATAGAACAATATTGTAATTTACATGGCGGCAACATTTCAGCTATTTCACAGCAAAGCGGTATATCGGCAGACTCCATTATAGATTTCAGCGCAAACATTAATCCCGCGGGCCCGATCAGTAATATTATACAGATAATAACTGCCTCAGCCAATGATATCTTAAATTATCCTGATCCTGCATATTCTGAATTAATTGAGTCAATATGCAGCTTCGGTGGGTGGGACAGATCAATGGTCGCAGCCGGCAACGGCGCAAGTGAGCTTTTATATGCAGCAGCCAGATTACCAGGATGTAAACGTGCACTGATTCCGTCACCTTCCTACAGCGATTATACAAAGGCTGCAGAACTGGCAGACCTTCCTGTAAAGCATATTTTATATACAGAAGATAATAATTTCGCACTTGATTTCAATCTTTTGACAGATAATATTCTGCCCGGTGATATCGTATTTATCGGCAGACCGAATAATCCTACCGGATATTCACCCGACAAAGACAATATTAACAATGTGATCACGAATCATAAAAATGCACTATTTGTCATTGATGAATCTTTCATAGAGTTCTCTGACAACAGATCGATTGCTGACAATCTGCCTGATAATGCAATCATGGTGCGCTCCATGACAAAATTCTACGCGATACCAGGTTTACGTCTGGGATATGCTGTTGCCAATACACAAATTACAGACAGGATCAGAAGATTTCTCACACCGTGGGGAATCAATTGCTTTGCTGCCAGAGTCGGGATTGCATCACTTATGGATCGGCAGTATCAAATCAAATCGCGTGAAAATATGATTAAAATCAGGGATACTTTTTATGACAGCCTGAAATCATCACCTTTGATTCATGTTTACCCATCAGAGAGCAACTTCTTTCTGATAAAATTAAATAAAGATATTACAGGCACTGAGCTTTACAGCATGCTTCTTAAACACCGGATAGCCATCCGCACATGCACAAACTTTACAGGTCTTGACAACTGTTATTTCAGAATTGCAGTCAAATCTGAAAATGACAATGCATACTTCATGAAAACCATTATAGATATTTTTAAAGGTCAATCATAATGAATCAGGAAGTAATTATCGCAGCAGCTCTTCTCTTAGATTTACTTTTGGGTGATCCGAAATGGTTTCCGCATCCTGTACGCGGTATCGGTTTTATTGCAAATGGATCTGAAATTATATTTCGCAGACTTTTTTCATTTTCCCTGAGATTTGCGGGTATCTGTGCAGCAGTAACTGTAATTGCAGCATGCGGATTGACATCGTGGCTGCTGATTTATTTTATGTCTTTGCTGCATCCTGTCGCAGGCATAGCATCAGGAATTCTTATTATCTATTTTTCCATAGCCCCACGCGATTTATATGATCATTCAATTGCTGTTTACAAAGCATTAAAAACCGGCTCGATCACTGATGCCAGAAAAGCTGTCGGAATGATTGTCGGCCGTGATGTATCAAATATAAACGAAAAGGAAATTATCAGAGCCAGTGTTGAAACAGTGGGTGAAAGTCTTGTTGACGGTGTTACAGCACCTCTTTTTTACGCAATTCTCTTCGGCCCTGTCGGTGCATTTGTCTATCGCGCAATCAACACTCTTGATTCAATGTTCGGGCATAAGAATGAAAAGTATCTCTACTTCGGATGGGCATCGGCACGTATTGATGACCTTGCGAATTACTTGCCGGCACGCATTACCGTACCATTTATCATACTTGCATCATCAATTCTACGTCTTGACATTAAAAACTGCATTCGTATATTTTTAAGAGACAGGCGAAAACATCACAGCCCTAATAGCGGCCTGAGCGAAGCCGCATTCGCAGGGGCAATGAACATTGAGCTTGGCGGGCTTAATTATTATGATGGTATACCTGATCAGAAACCGCTTATCGGTGATAAATTACGGGAAATGACAGCAGACGATATAAAGGTCGCCAACAAACTTATGCTTGCAACCGCAATCCTCTTTACAATTGGCAGCTGCATTGTTCACTTTTATATTGTAAAGGTATTATTATGCCGCGAATAATTGTCATCACAGGAAATGGAAAAGGTAAAACTACCTCAGCTCTCGGAATGGCACTTCGTGCAATCGGTCACGGAATGAAAGTCGCGATTATCCAGTTCATTAAAAATGATCCTGACACA
>Ga0209373_10001970_pt1 | contig 22061 bp, 17 predicted proteins | sample Higcelweek5metaG_FD_187173 | JGI IMG/M metagenome (GOLD analysis project Ga0209373, IMG submission 187173) | Freshwater pond sediment microbial communities from the University of Edinburgh, under environmental carbon perturbations - High... | ecosystem: Environmental > Aquatic > Freshwater >... | reverse complement strand
GAATATCCATATTCAAAACGATTTACCAAAAGTTCAGGCACAACTTGCAATTTATGAATACCTCAGAAACAAGTACACCAAATCTGTAACCGAATAATTCTAGGACATGGAGATTATTGCATGGATAGGTTTTTCACAGGCGCTTTTTTCGGGACTACTTACACTGACCAAAGACCAAAAAAGCATATCTGACAGGTTGTTATCGACATGGCTGTTTTTATTAGCTACCGATTTTCTGTTTCTAGGTGTAGAATCGAAAGTGTATCCCGATTTTGTTTTTCTTACAAATTCTTTTTTGTTGTTCAATCCGGCTCTCTATCTCTATACCTGTTCATTAACCAATCCTAACTTTAAGCTTCGCTGGAGCCAGCTTTTTCATCTTTCCCCCTATCTTTTTTTTAAAATTGCATCATGGATTATTAAAGAACCCCAATCATTCGAAACATTTTTCCAGCAAAACCAAACCCTTTGGTTCAGATTACTTTTTGGCATTTTTGCGTTAATTTCTTGGGTGGTTTACCTTTGGTTGACAGGAGTTATCATCACACGCCACCGTAAGCTCATCAAAAACGAGTTTTCAACCATCGACCTATTCAAGAAGATTGGGTGGATACATTTCATCGTTGTTTTCTACATTCTTTATTGTTTTTCAGTCCTGATTTGGGGGGTGTTCAATATCATCATTCTTAATACCACTTCAGTAACAATCTTCAACTATTCAGTTCTGCTATTTTTTATTTACATTTTCGGCTTTTACGGATTAAAGCAAAAAGAGATTTTCAAACGAACTCCCCCTGAGAGTGAGACAATCAAACAACAAAATTCAATCCTGAATGAAACAGCTTCCGAAAAGGTTAAAACGAAAATCCTGAACTATTTTCAAAAGGAAAAACCTTATCTGAACCCCGATCTGAATATGACACTTCTCTCGGAAACACTCAAAATACCAAAGCACCATCTGACTGAAGTATTGAACAGTAACCTTGGAAAAAACTTTTTCCAGTTTGTAAACGAATACCGGGTTGAAGCTGTAAAAAAGGAACTATCAAACACGAAAAACCCCTACTCCATTGAAGCCATTGGATACGAATGCGGATTCAACAGCAAATCGACCTTCTTTTCAGTTTTCAAGAACATAACCGGACAAACACCGATGGAATACAAAATATCAAATTCTTAGAAATTATTACAGATTATTGCAATTGCAGATTTTAATGCTTGTTAAATAAATTGTAGCTATTCTTAAATTTGATGATTTTGACAAAAAATGCGAAGATAATGAGATTGCAAATTATTGAAGACAGTAACGGAAAAAATGCTGGTGTGTTTATTCCTAAGGAAGATTGGGATCTTATTAAATCAAATTATCCAGACATTGACAACCTAGAAAAAGAATTGCCCGCTTGGCAAAAAAAACTTTTAGATGAAAGATTAGAAGCTATTTGCCAAAATAAAGATCGATTAAAAACTATTGGAGATTTGTTTTTTGAACTTGATCAATAATTAAACATGCAATATTTTTTGAACTATTTTGACGATGCACTTCAGGACGTGAAGGAAGCCAAAACCTGGTACAAGAAACAACTAATCAATTTGTTGTTTATATTTGAAACATAATCATTAGAACAAAGTAATACACTGATGTTGATTAAAAATTAGAATTGAACACAATACCCGACTAATATCTTAATGAAATGAAAAAAATCCACCTAACCTGTATCCTAGTTTGCTTATTCCTCGGTACTCTTCATGCACAAGATTTGATTTTCACAATTAGAGGTGAATACGACAACCAAGCAGTATCACTCGATTCAATTCTCGTCGAAAACAATACAAATGGCACAAGCATAAGTTTCTATGACTTGCCCGAACGTGACGATTACCGGATAAACCTTACCAAAAAGGTTTTAGATGGTTCAAATGGGATTAATTTCAACTCAACTGGTAATGGTTTTTATCTGAAAAACAAACAACATGGAAACCTTTCTATCGGATGTAAAAACAGAGCAATCACCCAAGCTACTGTAAATGTGTTCAATATTAACGGGCAAAAGGTTTTTTCTTCATCACAACTTTTGGTTGGCAAAGGACATTCCATTGATATGAATATCGGGATACCGGGAATTTTCATTGTAAAAGTTATTTCCGGTAGCAATAATCAATCATTTAAAGCAATTGGATGCGACGAAACAGGTCAAATAACCCTTTCGTCGCTAATTGATAACAAGGCAACCTCCAACACCAAAAGCTCACAAATTAATTATTCTGAAGATTTCAGTTTTCAGGTTGGCGATAGTCTATTGATAACTGCGTATAAAAATGACTATTATGCAATGCCAAGGCTGACAAAAATAAAAGGGAATGATACACTGTTCTTTCATTTTAACGAAGTTTATCAGGAGGTTTCCGATATTGATGGCAATACATATAAAACAGTAACCATTGGCGAACAAACATGGTTATCGGAAAACTTAAAAACTACCAGATACAATGATGGTGTTGAGATACCTTTGATAATCGAACCTCAGACATGGTATTACCTGAAAACGCCAGGGTACAACTGGTATAATAAAGATATCGGCAACAAAAACAAGTACGGAGCATTGTATAACTGGCACACAATTAATACCGGAAAACTTTGCCCGGATGGTTGGCATGTACCCAAAGATGCCGAATGGATAACATTAGAAATATACTTGCAGAATAATGGATACAATTATGATGGCACATTCGATACAGATAACGACAGGGAGACAAATAATAAAATTGCAAAATCACTGGCTGCTTCAACCTATTGGGAAACATCATCATTTGCAGATCCAGGAGCTATTGGGAACAATTTATCAGCTAACAACAGCAGTGGTTTTTCAGCTCTCCCTGGTGGATTTTTAGATAATATGCTGTATTCAAGTAGAGTTGGCAAATCTGGTTTTTGGTGGACTTCTTCCGACAACGATAAAGATAATGGCTTGCTTAGGAGTATGCATAATGATTATCCTGAATTTTCAAGAAATAATATGACCAAAACGTATGGTTTTTCGGTTCGTTGTGTTGAAGGTGCAGAAATTAAAACAGATATTCCAAGTATTACAACTACAGAAGTTTCATCAATAACAGCAAATAATGCAATAACGGGTGGAAATATCACAAATGATGGAGGTTTAACAGTTATAGCCCGTGGAGTTGTTTGGAGTAAAAGTGAAATGCCTACTATTACAACGAACGAGGGCATTACTGCTGATGGTACTGGAATTGGGCAATTTATCAGCCACTTAACAAGCTTAACACAAAAAACCAGTTATTATGTACGGGCTTATGCCACCAATTCGCTGGGAACAAGTTATGGTGAGCAAATCCTTTTTTCAACTACTGAACTACCAATTTTTACTGTATTCGATATTGATGGAAATGGGTACAGCACAGTAACCATTGGTACTCAAACATGGTTGTCGGAAAACCTGAAAACAACCAAATTTAACGATGGTATAGAAATACCCCTGACAAACGATAATCAAAAATGGTGCGAGAATAAATCGCCAGCATATTGTTGGTATAACCGCGAAATAAGCAATAAAGACCTTTATGGTGCATTGTATAACTGGTACACAGTTAACACCAATAAGCTTTGTCCAGTGGGATGGCATGTACCCAAAGATGATGAATGGACTACATTGGAAATATACCTGCAGAATAACGGATATAATTACGATGGAACGGTTGATACAGATAATGACAGGGAAACATACAATAAAATTGCCAAATCACTAGCAGCTACAACCAATTGGATGTCAACATTTGGAGAAGGGGTTATTGGATTTAATATTTTGGCAAATAATAGTTCTGGTTTCAATGCTTTTCCTGGAGGTTTGCGTATGTACGGAGATGGATCTTTTATGCAATATGGTTCATTTGGAACTTGGTGGAGTGCTTCTGAAAGCAACAATGACAAAGCATGGTACCGGATATTGGGTTTCTATAACAGTTTCATTTCCAAAGATGATTTCAAAAAAAATGCTGGCTTCTCCATTCGCTGTTTAAAAGATTAATTTGTATGATGCCATTTAGCAGGTTGATGGAGGTTTGAGATAAAAAAGAACACTCCAACTTCCCAATATTCAAAATCCGCACCACTCCTGCCTGTCCGACTTTTAAAAGCGGAACCAAACTAGCCCCTCCCCGCCCCTAACTTTGGGTAAAATTTTAAACTGGGAGACATGAGAAAAGCGATAATCGTTGCGGCAGCATTAACCCTTGCTATTGCAGCAAACGGACAAGGCCTGTTCGAATCGGCATCACAAACTGAAAACAATTCAAATATCTTTTCGCTAAACGGATATGTTCGCGGTTCGGCTTTCGGGGCAGGTAAAGTTTACGACTATACCAATGCTTTTGGAGAGGTCAGCCTACAGGCGAAACTTAAAAAGGATAAATTTCTGTTTAACTCCGACATCCGGTTCCGTAGCGGGTACAATTTTAATAATCCGGTTTCTGAATTTGAATTAAAGGAGGCTTACGCCGGAATCAGTACAAATACTATCGACCTGTTTTTAGGCGAACAAATCGTCAGCTGGGGCCGCACCGACGGGTTTAACCCCACCAACAACATCACACCAAACAACTACTTTTTCTTTTCAGGCAACCCCGACGACCAGAAGTTGCCCAATTTCATACTTCGGGCAGACATCAGGCTTACTCCTCTAATCGATTGGGAAATCATTGCCATTCCCATCTACAGACCATCATCATACCGTTACGATTTGTTCAGTATGGGCGAGAATGTTTCGTTTGTCGAAGCCATTCTTTCTGATAAAGCTTTCAAGAATGGTTCGCTGGCAACCAAACTCAATTTCGAACTTTCGGGGGTTGGCTTTTCCGCTTCGTGGTTTCGCGGGTGGGATCCCTTTTATGGTTTCGATCTGAAGAATGTCGACTTCTCAACCGGAAGCCCGGTCATCACCTACATTCCATCATTCTATCAAAAGAATTCCATTGGACTCGACTTTTCACTTCCCGTTGGAACCTGGATACTTCGTGGTGAAGGGGCACTCAATCTTACCAAAAACCCCGAGCATAAAATGTTTATTCCTAATAATGATATTGGCTACGTTGCCGCACTTGAACACGATTTTGGAGGTTTTCTTACTATAATTCAATACATTGGAAAATCGACACTCGATTACACGAAACTGACAGAACCAGTTCTGACCGATCCAACCAACATGATGGCCCAACTGCAATACGCCAACGAAATGATCCAATACGAATCTGCCTCTTTTAACCGAAAAATCTTTCATCAACAGGAGAAGGTGAACCACGCTGTTTCAGTCGCCATTTCAAAAGATTTTGCTTACGAAACAGTGAATGCCGAGTTATCGGGCTACTACGATTTCACATCAGAGGAGTACCTGATACGACCAAAATTGTCGTGGAAAATTGGGGGATCGCTCACCGCATCGGCAGGATATTCTTACATGAAAGGCCCAGATAAATCGCTCTTTAGTTACGCTTCACCAATTATGAATGGAGCATTTATTGAATTTAAAGCCAGTTTTTAAAAAAAAACAGGAAAAAGTCATTAGTCATTGGCAAAGCTCTTTTTCCTAATGACTATTTCCTAATGACTAATGACCATTGACATTAATATTTAAAGAATGAAAAAAGAAAATTTTATCATACGCTACCGTTGGGTAATCATTGTTGCAACGCTTTTGTGTGTTGGACTCTGCGTTATTCCGCTAACGAAGATCCATATCAACCCCGATTTGGAGTCGTACCTGCCAAGCTCCATGCTTTCAAGGCAAAACGACCAATTGATCAGCGAAGTTTTCGGCAAAGAGGATCCCATTTTGATTGTATTGGAAAGCTCCGATGTGCTGAACCCTGCAACCCTGCAACGAATCGAAAAACTGAGCAAAGCATTTTCGCGAATGTCGGCTTTCAAACGGGTTTATTCCCTGTTTCAAACGAAAAACATCAGTTCGGAAGATGGGAGTATGGTTGTAAACCCGGTGGTGAAACAAATTCCTGAAACACCGGATGAGATTGAAACGCTCCGATCGGATATTAAATCGAACGATATGGCTTACAAGCTGGTAGTGTCCGACGATTTTCACTACGCACTCATCCTGTTGAGTTCGAATAAAACAATCGCTGACGCGGAATTGATGAAAATGATCAATCAAACGCTTGAAAAATATCCCGGTGTTGAAAATGTAATGATTACCGGACAACCCTTTCTGCGCGAAGAAGCCAACAACAAAATCAGCCGCGATTTATTTGTGTTGCTACCTATTGGACTATTATTGATGTTCGTTTTGCTGTGGGTCTCTTTTCGCGAAATAAAGGCCGTGTTGTTGACTTTTTCAGTCGTGGTATTTTCAATTATCGTTTGCATGGCGCTAATCCCTGCCTTTGGTTGGGAACTGAGTCTGATCGGAGTGTTGATTCCCATCATGATGCTGGCCATTGCCAATAATTACGGCGTATATTTCATTGCCCGGTATCAGGATTTGAATGCGAATTATCCCAATCTGACAATGCCTCAGATAGTGCAAAAATCAGTCAGCTATTTATCCAAACCCATTCTGTTCTGCGGACTCACAACTATTGTGGGGATTATGGGTTTGGTCGCCCACTTACTCATTCCGGCCCGGCAAATGGGCGTGGTAACAGGTATCGGCATCAGTTTTGCTTTGGTGGTAAGCCTGCTGTTTGTTCCGGCTGTCATGTCACTACTCAAAAAAGGAAAACCCCACAAAGATTTATCAGGCGAGCCGAAAGGATTCTTTTCACTGCTGCTCGACCGTACCGGAAAGATTATTACAAACCGCCCAAAAACAGTTGTAATTGCCTTTTCTGTTTTCTTCATACTTTGCACGATGGGACTGATTTTCTTCAAGGTCACACCCGATTCAAACAGCGTATTGCCGAAGAACCATTCGTTCAATCAGGCAATCACCGTTGCAGATAAACACTTCGGTGGAAATAAGGTTATTTCGGTGATGTTCGATGGCGATGCCAAAGACCCTAAATTGCTCAACGACTTAGATCGATATGAAAAAGAGCTGGAAAAAATGCCAAATGTGGGCAGTGTCACTTCACTTTCGACATTGGTAAAGAAAATGAGCATGGCGTTGAATGATTCGACCGACGCTGGCTACAACCAGATACCCGATAATCGCGACGCGGTTGCACAATACCTTGAATTGTATTCGATGAATGGCGATCCGGCAGATCTGGAACAGTTTGTTAATTTCGATTACACAAAAACGTTGATGACCATTCAATATAGCGCTTCATCAATTTCCGACATCAATTCCATCATAAACCGGTTGGATGAACTTAGTAAGAACAGTTCGTTCCCGCATGTAGCAGGCGGTTTCAGCCTGGTCGATAAAGAGATGAGCGAATCGATTGTAACCGGGCAGAATTATTCATTGCTTTTTGCCTTTGCAGCCATTTTACTCTTGATTGCCTGGATTTTTAAAAGTTTTAAAGCCGGACTTATCGGGAGTTTGCCCCTTGTCTTTGCCGTTTTTTGCACCTTCGGGTTGATGGGATGGCTAGGATTTGAACTGAATATGGTTACAGCGTTACTTTCATCCATTTCCATTGGTCTGGGAGTCGATTTCACTATTCAGGTTTTCTGGCGGATCAAATGGGAGCTTGCAAATGGATACGATTATGCTGAGAGTGTGAAAATAACATTGAAGACCATTGGCCGTGGAATCAGTATCAATGCTTTCGCGGTAATGCTTGGGTTTGCAGTTTTATTACTATCCTCATTTCCACTTGTTCAGTCATTTGGTCTTTTAATCATCCTATCGCTTTTCCTATGCCTGATTTGCGCACTGGTATTGATTCCCGCAATTTGCATCGTCTTTAAACCAAAGTTTCTAGGCGTACAAAAAACAAGTGTCAAAAGTGAAGAAACGATATGGGTTGACGGCAAAGAAATTCCTTTACTACCGGAAGCTATACCAGAACTTATCCCTGCTGAAATTCAGGAATTCAATATTATTCACAAAAAATAAAATCAAAATATCATGAGAACAACATGCATAACCTTTATCCTTCTGCTGACAATTTTTACAGTTAGGGGCCAAGATGCCCGCGAAATCAGTAAAAAAGCGAGCGACGCCATCAACCTCGATGCCATGGAGATGGTTTCCACCCTGAAAATCATCAGCGCCAGCGGCGAAGAGCGTGTACGCACCCTATCGACCGCCACCCGAAAATTTGGGAACGAATCGAAAATGATGATGAAATTTATGGAACCTGCCGATGTACGTGGCACTACCCTATTGGTATTCGATTACGAAAACAAAGATGACGATATGTGGATTTACATGCCTGCCCTGCGCAAAACCCGGAGGATTGTCAGCAGTGATAAGGGGAAAAATTTCATGGGCAGCGAATTTACCAATGCAGACATGAGTAAACCCAACATCGACGAGTTCAACTATAAACTCATTGGAGATGAAACCGTTGATGGAAAACAGTGCTGGAAAATTGAATCGACCTGTAAAACAGAAGCACAGGAAGAGCAATACGGATTTAGCAAACGAATAACATACATCGAAAAAGAAAATTTTCTAGCGTACAAAATAGAATATTACGATCTGAGTGGTGAACTACTTAGGGTTGAAAGCATCAGTAATTATAAAAAACAGAGTAATGGCAGCTATTTCGCTTTCAACATGGAGATGAAAAATGTGCAGAACAAACGCCGTTCGGTAATGACCATCGACAAATTTCAGCTTGGCTCAAACTTAACCGAAGCACAATTCACGCCGGCGATGATTGAAAAGTAAATCATAAAAAAGTCATTAGTCATTGGTCATTCACAATTTCCCAATGACTTTTTCCTAATGACTATTGACTAATTACCAATGTGACCATTTCCCATGAAACTAGCATCTTTTATATTGCTGATTATTCTTGTCTTTCCCGCTTTTCCCCAAATCCTTTCGGTTGAAATTTCGGGAATCAAAACGGACAAAGGAGTTATTCAACTCTCTGTTTTCCGCGACAATAAAACCTTTGCCGATGAAACGCCATACCGTGTTTACAGCTTCCAAAAAACCGGAATGACCGATGGGAAAATCACCTGTAACATTCCCGATTTATCAACAGGTACTTACGGCATTGCTCTGTTCGACGACAAGAATGAAAACAGTAAGATGGATTATCGTTTCTTTATTCCCTGCGAAGGTTTTGGCTTTTCGAACTACTGTTTTAAAGGGAGCCGAAAGCCCGATTTTGAATCGTTTGCTTTTCCATTTTCCAATAACGATACAACCATTTGCGTAAAGGTGCAGTATTTTTGATTTCAAAACCGAGTATAAGGTTGAACTAATAATTTGCAACTATGTCAATTATTTTTCAATAATGAAATTGCCTTTTCGAGTGCTTCATCTCGACCATTAGCGATGTCGGTTGAGTCGTTCTGTACCACCAAATCGGGAGGAAGGCCAATTCCTTCATAACTGGTACCGTCGGACGAACGCCAGTCGCCTATAGAAATTGAATAAACCCATCCATTGGGTAGTTCCCTTGATGTCATATCTGAAAATGCCCCTGACGTAGTATCACCAACGATAGTAACATAGTCATACATGCTCATTGCCATAGCAAAGGTCTCGGCAGCGCTGATAGTGAACCGGTGGGTCAGTACTGCAACGCCCTTTGTATATTGCGATTTTCCCGCAGGTTCAATTGTGTATTCATAAAACGGGGTAAAATCGGTGTGTGCCGGCCCATTTTTAAGCCTGAATTTAAATCCTGTTTTTGTCTCAGTTGCAAACCTTCCGGCAATATATACCGACTCCTGGTCAATGCCACCGGGATTATTTCTTATGTCAATAACAATTCCATCAGTGTCTTTAAAATACTCAAGCAAGTAATCGAACGCTTTCTCATACATATCAATACCTTCTTCCATACCTCCCAGAAGGATATAACCAACATTGCCCTTCAACGTACCATAAAGAATAGTCCCACTGTAACTTTTCAACTCATCGATGTAATTATCGGAAATTGCCGAAAGTCGGAAATCAGTAAATGTCTTCATTCTACCAACAATACCCGATTGGTAAGATGGGAATCCGGTATTCGTGGGTAAAAGAGAAACGTGATTGTCGTCCAGATGGTCGAGCAATTTTGTAAGCGTATTGTACAGTTCAGCATCGGAGCTGTTGTTTGTAACTAACGGTTTGTAAACATCATGCAAAGAATCCCAGTTAATATCCTTAACGGCAAATCCGCCGTACATTTTGTCAACATCATTCCACAGCACATCGAAATTATTTACAGGATTGTTCTGCTCCTTTTCGCCCAGCAACAGGTCGTCGCAAGCAGCAAGGGGAAGTAATATCATTAAAAGGATTACTATTTTGATCGTTCTCATTTCTTTGAATTTAAGCTAATCATTAATTTAACAGTTACAGCATTGTCGTAGGCATTGATATCGCTGACATTCCGGTAGTGAAACCAGTAAAAATTGTAATCAAGTGCAACAGCCCACCGGTGGTTAAACCTTTTCTGTAACGACTGTTGAAAATTTATTCGCTGATAACGGTTTAGACTTGTAAAGTTGCTGCCCATCAGGAAAGTGGAAATAAAATAGTTATGTTTTCCATCTGTTGGGTCGTTTGAATAGGGCATTTGCGTTATCAGCGAAGCCAAGGGAACAGAAAGGCCGGATTGAGATTCAAAGGTGTCGCTAAAACGGTATCTCAGCAGTAGAGATGGATTGAGCGATATTTCACTGAAAACAAATACCGGTGCTTGCGTTGATGAATATGAAAAATATTGTTTTAACTGACCTCCAAAATATAGTTTCAATTTACCTGTTTCATTTGTATTAATTAAGCGCAGGTATTCAATCGTTAATTCATCTTGAATGAGGCTGCTTTTGGTAAATGACATTGTCCCTTCACGCAGAGTGCCGTTGTGATTTGGCGAAGAGACTAAAAAACTCCTTTCCTTAAATTCATCAGGAGATGTGAAACTGTACACAAAATTAAGGTTTGCTTTGAAAATCGCATTCTCGGTAATGTTGGCAAATGAAAGCCAATTTGGAGACTGCCCCGAACTGTATATCAAAGGACTAACCTTTCTATCGATCATCCGGAATTGAGAATAGCCGGTACCCAGTGAAAGGTAGGTGTACCTCTTTTCGGTGGAATTATTGCCGGCAAAAACTGAAATGGAAAAAGAAAACAGCAGTGCTGCTAAGAAGAAATTTCTAATCATAAGAATTATAGGTTTTTTCAAAAAGACAGAATCTTTGGTTAATGGTTGCAATGAGTTTAAGCCAATAATTGTGCCAGCACAATTTTACACTTTCAAACAAATGCTTTGATGGAACCCGGAAACCCGATTTTGAAGATTTTGCATTTCAATTTTCAGAAGAAGAAAAGATAGTCAACATTAAGGTACTATACTACTAACGACACTACCCTGCCGGTAACCGCGGAACCCGTAAATTAAAACAACACTTTTATTAATTCAACAAACAGCTGAAGGAAAGTTTTTGAGCATTAATTGTTCATTCCGGTGGCATCCAAAAATAACCCGTAAAATATGAAAATATTTCCCGTACAATTTTGAAAAGTTTCCCGTACAATTTTTTAAAATCTCCCGTATAATTTTCTAGGGTCCTATAAAAGAATTGCAGGGCAGGAAAATTTCAGTACATCTTTCTTTTGTCACTCTGTGTGTACTCAGGGTGACTCTGTGCTCCTATTTTTCCCCAAGTCCCTTTTCCACCTATACCTCACTTACAATGCACCACAGCATACTCCCCACCAAATCTATAATGCGCTTCGGAATCGGGGAAGGAGATGGGATTTATTATCAAAAAATCATTTTCAATGCAAAGGATTGCGCTACCCTTTTTTAGATTAATGAATAGTTTTATCTTTGCTATCCGTTTTTAAAAAGTATCTGATATTTTTAAAGTCTAAAATATTAATTCAAAACATTTAAGCAATACAGAATGAGCAATACAATCGTAAACAAAGCTGCTGACAATATTCGCATTTTGGCCGCTGCCATGGTCGAAAAAGCCAAATCGGGGCATCCTGGTGGTGCCATGGGAGGTGCCGATTTCATCAATATCCTCTATTCCGAATTCCTCAACTATGACCCATCTGATATGAGATGGATCAACCGCGACCGCTTTTTCCTCGACCCAGGCCACATGTCGCCAATGTTATATGCGCAGTTAGCGCTGGCCGGAAAATACAGCATGGACGATTGCGCCAACTTCCGCCAGTGGGGAAGCATAACTCCTGGTCACCCCGAAGTAGATGTGGATCGTGGCGTTGAAAATACCTCAGGACCGCTCGGTCAGGGTCATGTAATGGCCGTTGGTGCAGCGATTGCTGAACGATTTTTGGTTGCCCGTTTTGGCGAATGGATGGCTCACAAAACCTACACATTTATCTCCGACGGCGGGGTTCAGGAAGAGATTTCACAAGGTGCTGGCCGTATTGCCGGATTCCTCGGATTGAACAACCTGATCATGTTTTACGATTCGAACGACATTCAGCTTTCAACCGACACCAATGCCGTAACGAAAGAAGATACTGCAAAAAAATATGAGGCCTGGGGATGGAATGTTATGACCATCGAAGGGAACAACGCCGATGCGATCAGAGGCGCATTAAAAGCCGCTCAGACTGAAAAAGAGAGACCAACCCTTATCATCGGGAAAACCATCATGGGCAAGGGCGCCCTAACCGAAGATGGAAGCTGTTATGAAAGGAAATGTGCTACCCACGGTATGCCACTGGGTGAAGCTGGCGCTTCGTTTGCCAAATCGATTGCAAACCTTGGCGGTAACCCTGAAAACCCATTCGTTATATTTCCTGAAGTTCAGGAGATGTATGCAAAGCGTCAGGAAGAATTGATCAAAGCTGCATCACTTAAGAAATCAGAACAGTCGAAATGGGAAATTTCAAATCCTGAGTTGGCTGCAAAATTGAAAAAATTCTTCTCGAAAGAAGCACCATCAATCGATTATGCTTCAATCGAACAAAAACCAGGTTTGGCCTCTCGCGCGGCTTCAGCCAATGTTCTTTCGGTTTATGCACAGCAAGTTGAAAACATGGTTGTATCATCAGCCGACCTTTCAAACTCAGATAAAACCGACGGGTTCCTCAAAAAAACCAAAGCTTTTGTTAAAGGCGATTTCAGCGGTAAATTCCTGCAAGCAGGTGTTAGCGAACTTACCATGGCTTGCATCATGAACGGTATGGCTTTGCATGGCGGTATTATTCCCGCTTGCGGAACATTCTTTGTTTTCAGCGATTACATGAAACCCGCTGCTCGTATGGCTGCCTTGATGCAGTTGCCGGTTAAATACATCTGGACACACGACGCTTTCCGCGTAGGCGAAGACGGACCAACCCACCAACCGGTTGAACATGAAGCGCAATTACGTTTGATGGAAAAACTTCAAAACCACAGTCATAAAAATTCCATGTTGGTGCTTCGTCCTGCCGACAGCAACGAAACAACCGTTGCATGGAAAATGGCAATGGAAAACATTGATACTCCAACCGCTTTGATCCTTTCACGTCAGGGGATTAAAGATGTAACCACTTACGAAGTTGCATTGAATGCAACCAAGGGTGCATACATTTTGAAAGATAGCGAAGGTACGCCGGATGTAATTCTTTTGGCTAGTGGTTCCGAAGTCAGCACATTGGTTGCCGGCGCTGAATTATTGGTAAAAGATGGAATTAAATGCAGAATCGTATCGGTTCCTTCAGAAGGACTGTTCCGCAGCCAAAGTGCAGCCTATCAGCAATCGGTTTTACCAGCCGGAGTTAAGAAATTTGGATTAACTGCCGGGTTGCCTGTAACTCTTGAAGGATTGGTTGGCGCCGACGGCAAGGTATTTGGACTTGGCTCCTTCGGGTTCTCTGCTCCTGCCGGAGTACTCGACAACAAACTTGGGTTCAATGGAGAAAATGTTTACAATCAGGTAAAAGCGTTGCTTGGTTGATTACTATCGCATATTTCGCGAATAAAACAGATCAAAATATTTTAGAAAGCCATCTCATAACGGGATGGCTTTTTTTATTGCGTTGAGAACCTTAGTGTTTTGTGGTGGCTATACTTCACTATATTGAAGTTATATTTCTGAAATTGCAACAAAGCAAATCACCCCAGCGCATCGAAGTTCATTTGGAATTTGATATTTGTCTTTTGGTATTTCTTTCTTTTTTGTAGCTTTCGCATATCATATTTAAATAGAAAAAACTATGAGAAATTACTTTTTCCTTTTATTGCTTCTTTTAATTTTCTCATTCACCCTTTCCTGCTCTCAAAATAAAAAACCAGAGAAACTGAAAGGTATTGTCGACGATATTATTCAAATAGATCCCGATAATCTTTCTGGTTCCGAACCCATTTCACAACTCGCGAAAGTAGCCGCCGAAAAAGCCGATAAAACCATCTCCCTTAACAAATCAAACATGGCTCAATCGCTTGATGAAGCCCGGAAATACAATAAGGTATTAATCATTGTTGGCACTCATACGCTCGTCAAGATTAAAGATCTCGACGATTGCCAGAAGTCGACCGCATGGGGTGCGTGTATGCCAAAAGGTATTAGCCTAACCCAAAAAGATGGTGATTTCAAAAAGGAAACCGATTACATCAACAACCTAATTGGTCTACCCGATGGACAAAACAGAACGATGTTTCTTTTTAACTGATAATTTTGTTGCTGAAAACGTTTTTCTAAATTTGCTTGCAAAAGAACAACACCATGTACAATAAATATTTTCCTGAAAACGAATATCACACCCCTGCCAACCACAAACGCTCAATTTGGGATATCTTATCGTTCGGCACCAGTTTTTATTTCAAGCTGGGGTTTGCCATCATCGTCCTCCGAAACAGGAAACTTGCCCTGCGCAAAAACTACAATACAGAACGCTGGGCAAAGAGTTCCTGGGACGTAATGAAGTTTTCAGAAAACTGTGGTGGAAAATACCACATTACCGGGTTTGATTATGTTGACCAGGTAAAGGACGAACCGGTTGTGTTTATCAGCAACCACATGAGCACGCTTGAAACCATGGTTTTCCCTTGTTTGATTGCCCCTGTAAAAGAGGTTACTTTTGTTGTTAAAGACACACTTACCACCAGTAAGGTTTTTGGCCCGGTTATGCGGTCAAGAAACCCCATTGCCGTTGGACGGAAAGATTCGCGCAAAGACCTGATGACCGTTTTGACTGATGGTCAGCAAAAATTAAAGGAGGGTTCTTCAATCATCATATTCCCGCAAAGCACTCGAAAATTGGATTTAAAACCTGAAGAGTTTAATTCACTGGGGGTAAAACTGGCCCTAAAAGCCGGTGTAAAGGTTGTCCCAATGGCCATTAAAACCGATTTTTGGGAAAACGGTAAAATAGTAAAAGACCTTGGTATTGCCCGCCGTAAAAAACCAGTCTATATCAAATTTGGTGAACCCATTGAAATCAAAGGCTCCGGCAAAGAAGAACACCAGATTGTAGTCGATTTCATCAAAAAGAATTTGGAGGAATGGAGTAAACAGGAAAATTAATTGAAGATTCGACTATAATTTAAAAGCACTGGAAAATTAAAAGGGAAAAAATGGAAAGTTGGAATAATGAGATTACATCATTCCAACTTTCCATTTTTCCATCTACCCAGTATAATCTTTTTATTTGTACAAGTTAAAGTCTACCCTTCGTGAATTCTGCAATTCCTCGTCAGAAAGTTGTTTTTCCTTGTCCGAATTCTCTTCACCAAGAGCTGCCGATGTGACGCGGGTTACTGAAATTCCCTTTGAATTAAGGTATTGTAACGCTGCTTTAGCCCTTCGATCAGACAATGCTTTATTTGCATCGGCATTACCACGCGGATCAGCAAAACCAGTTGCTTTTACTTTTGCTTTTGAATTACTATTCAGTAATTTAATTAATTTTTCCATTCTATCTTTTGAATCCTGAGTGATCTCACTCTTGTTGGTATCGAAGAAAATAGAATTCACCTTGTTGTTTTTCAACCATGTATCCATATCTTCTTCATCAGGACAACCTTTCTCATCTACTTTTGAATCGGCAGGGGTATCAGGACAAGAATCTACATTATCTGCAACGCCATCACCATCAGTATCGGGGCATCCATCAAATTTCTTTAACCCGGCAACGGTCGGACATTTATCCTCTTTATCGGTAATGCCATCACCGTCGGTATCAGGACAACCTTTAAACTCTTTCAAACCTTTTACAGTCGGACAATCATCTTTGCTATCCATGATTCCATCACCGTCGGTATCAGGACAACCTTTGAATTCAGCGATTCCTTTTACATCCGGACAATCATCCTCTTTATCAGTAATGCCATCTCCATCGGTGTCGGGACAACCTTCAAAGGCAGCCAATCCTTTAACTTTCGGACATTTGTCGTCTTCATCAAAAATTCCATCACCATCGGTATCAATCGGACATCCTGTTTTTTTATCAACGTTATATTTCTTTGGCGTATTCGGGCATTTATCCTTGTGATTGGCAACCCCGTCCTTGTCGGCATCAAGCTTCGGAGAAAATGCCCATTCAATGCCAATCACCGCCTTAACGAAATTATCATGACAAGCTTCATCTACACCCACTCCGTTTTTCAAAACAGTGCGAACCCCATCGATGCCATGAATATAACCTGCTTCAGCAAACAACGACCAGCTCTTGCTAAGCATGTATTTAACGCCAACTCCGGCATCAAAATTCAAACCCGAACTCTTATTGTCAGAAAGAAAGCCCGGACCGGCATAAACAAATGGTTGAAGTTTATTGTCAATGGGAAGAAGTTTCCCATTATTGAATTTGTATCGCAAATTCATAAATAAATTACCAAGGTCGGCATTTGTCTTTACGTCGGAAAAAGACTTGAATGTATAGCCCAGATTAAGATTTGCCATAAGGTCGAACGATGGCGAAAGATAACGGCTCAAATATGCTTCCGTTATTAACCCATCAGCTTCAGAAGCAATCAGGTTATGATAATAACCACCACCCACTCCTATAGCCCACTTTTTGTCAACGTTTTGAGCTGATGAAATAAAAACAGCAAACAATAAAAAATAAAGAATAAATAGTTTTTTCATATTGACATAGATTAAGTTAACGAATAATTGTTTCAAATTCTATACAAAAGAACAAACTTATTCACCATAAAGTTTATTTAAATACAATAAAAAATATATACATTCTCTCTACAATTTTTTTATCTATCGAAGTTCACTTTTAGGAAAAAATGCTCTTTTTACTTTTCAATAATGAATGGTGTTACTTTTTTATATATTATGATTGGATTCTGTATAAATAAATGTTTCCTTTAGTAAATTTACCTTTTCACAACAAAATAAACAAGTAAGATTTATGTCCGTCACCAGATTTGGAATTTCGATTGAACAAGAGTTGCTTGAAGCTCTTGATGAATATGTAAAAGAGAATCAATTTTCGAATCGCTCACAAGCTATCCGTCAACTAATTAGCCGAAATATTGTTGAACACAAATGGCAATGCAATAATCAGGTCGCCGGATCAATCATTCTGATATATGATCCTCATAAACGAGAAATTTTAAACCAGATAGCCTCGATACAAGAGGAATTTTACACTGAAATTTTATCAACACAACGATTCATGATCGATAAAAATAAATGCCTTGAGATTGTTACCGTAAAGGGTATTGCAAAAAGACTCACTGCACTGGCAGATAGTTTGATCAGTACAAAAGGGATACTTCATGGCAAATTATCGATGAGCCGGGCTGACTGATTCCGTTCAATATCTATACTTTTATTAACTTAAGGATCATTAACTTTGTAAAAAAAAGATGGAAATATTCATCATTAGCATATTGTTTTTAATCAATGGCCTTTTTGCCATGTACGAAATCGCCTTGGTGTCATCGCGCAAATCGAGGCTTGAAGAAAAAGCAAAATTTGGAAATATCGGAGCAAAAAAAGCGCTGAAGCTACTTCGTGAACCCGAAAAAATTCTTTCAGCCATTCAGGTGGGAATTACGTTGGTGGGAATTGTCTCAGGGGCTTATGGAGGAATGGCTTTTGCTGAAGATATCGCACCAATCTTCATGGGAATCCCATCGCTTGCACCTCATGCCCATACATTGGCTATTGTTATTGTTATTGGTTTGATTACCTATTTTTCGCTAATTATCGGCGAACTTGTACCAAAATCTATTGCACTGAATAATCCGGAGGGTATTGCCATATTTCTTTCTCCATTTATGTCGGTCATTGGATTAATGTTTTATCCGGTAATATGGTTTTTAAGCGTCTCTACAAAACTGGTGCTGAAACTTTTTAGAATAAAGAATAAAGAGGAATCACCTGTAACAGAAGAAGAATTGCGCATTCTTTTGAAACAAGGTTCCGAACATGGCGTGATTGAAAAAGAAGAATCAGATATCATCAATGAAGTCATACGTTTTGGCGATAAACGAGCCAGTACCATAATGACACACCGATTGGATGTAAAATGGATTGACAATACGGATTCAACCGATGAAATACTATCAATCGCATTGCAATCGTCCTTTTCACGCCTACCGGTATGCCATAAATCGGTCGATGATGTCAAAGGTGTTGTTGCAATTAAAGATATTCTCGCATGGTATATCAATCACCAAACATTAAATCTCGAAGAAATTATTACTGATCCAATATATATCCCCGAACAATTACCTGCCACAAAAGTGTTGGAATTGTTTAGGGAAACAAGAAACCATTTTGGGATCGTTGTCAACGAATATGGGTCGATGGAAGGGATCATTACCTTACATGACGTTACCGAAAATATCATGGGGGATCTTCCTGAAATTGAAGATGCCGATGAACCGGATGTTTTTCAGCGCGAAGACGGTTCTTACCTCATTGACGGATCAATGAATCTTGAGGATGTTAAAGATCTGCTCGTACTAAGTTCCCTTTTCGAGAAAGATGAAGAGGAAGTTAACATCAATACGATTGGAGGGCTTGCCATGTACAAACTAAACCGTATACCCAAAACAGGTGATAAGTTTTCGGTTAGGGGTAAATATTTTGAAATCGTTGACATGGACGGTAACAGGGTTGATAAATTGCTCGTTAAGTAAAACATGAAGTTCAACACCGATGACAAAAGGAAAAAAAGTTGGTGGAAATAAATCAGTAAAAAAGCGTTCGTTTACCCGTGTAGTTTTGATCGGATTAAAATGGGCTGTCATTGCTTTTTTTGCTTCAACACTGTTCGTTGTGTTACTATATCGCTTTGTAAATCCGCCCATTACAACATTCATGGCCTACCAAACCACTTCAAATATCATCAAGGGTAAAGACGCAAAAATCGTCAAAAAATGGGTGCAGATCGAAGATATTTCCCCTAAAATGATCCGTGCGGTTATTGCTGCCGAAGATAACCGTTTTGTATCGCATTGGGGAATAGACACTAAAGCCATTGAAGAAGCCGTTGAACACAATAAAAAAGGAAAAACTAAACATGGAGCCAGCACCATTAGCCAACAAACAGCTAAGAATGTTTTTTTATGGCCTTCACGCAATTTTATCAGAAAAGGGCTTGAATTCTACTTTACGATGCTGATAGAAGGAATTTGGGGCAAAAAACGGATCATGGAGGTTTATCTCAATGTAGTTGAAACCGGCAAAGGCATTTATGGTGTTGAAAAAGCCGCGCAGGTTTATTTTCGCACGAATAGCTCAAACCTAACGGATAGCCAGGCTGCTCTAATTGCAGGCACTCTTCCGTCGCCACAACGATACAACCCAGTAAATCCCGGAAAATATCTCGCGTCGCGCCGTGACCAGATCATTTCGCTGATGTATAAAATTGAGACCTTACCCGTTAAGTAATTCCCATTTCTACTTTCTATCCTTGACCTAAATTCCTGTCAATTAATCCGAGTTGACAAAACAACCACCTTTTAGAAACAAATGAAATACACTCACTGAATCAATTTTAATTAATTATGCTGATGATTAAATTCATTCATGGTCGTTGTTAAACAGATAGTAAAGAATTGATTATGATGCAATTTTAATTCTAAACTACAAATTCATAATTTCTAAACAGACTTTATAATTGAAACTAAATTTAATAATCTAATGAAACAAACATTAAAACCTAAATGTCCTAGAAGGATTTTGTCGAAACGAATGGTCGCATTTGTTTTTGCAAATCTTTTTATTTGTTTTTCATTGTTTGCCCAGGAACGAATGATTTCGGGGACAGTGAAAGATGTAACTGGCGAGACCCTCATTGGTGTAAATATCGTGATCCAGGGTACAACCAAGGGTACCGCTACCGATATCGATGGCAATTTCTCTCTTAAGGTTCCAAACAATGCCGTTTTATCCGTTAATTACATCGGGTACAAACAGCAGGAAATCGCTGTGGGAAACCAAAGCGTAATTAACATTCTCATGGATAAAGATGTAAAAGATCTTGATGAAGTGGTCGTTGTTGGCTATGGTGTACAGAAGAAGAAACTCTTAACCGGAGCAACAGCCCAAATTAATGGCGATGTTCTTGACAAACGTAATTCAACCAACGCGCTTCAGGCATTACAGGGGCAGGTTGCCGGTGTAAATATAACTTCTGCATCAGGCCAACCCGGCGAAGGAATGAAAGTAACGATTCGTGGATTGGGAACCATTGGAAATGCTACTCCTCTTTACATTGTTGACGGAGTGCAAACTGCCGACATTAATTACTTAAATAGTGCTGATATCGAAAGCATTGACATTTTAAAAGATGCAGCTTCGGCAGCTATTTATGGTTCAAGAGCCGCAAATGGTGTAATTTTAATTACAACCAAAAAAGGTAAAGAAGGCAATTCACAAGTAACCTTCGATGCTTATTATGGCTTTCAAAATCTTGCGAAAAAAATTGATATGCTTAATACAGAACAGTATGTGATGATTATGAATGAACAAGCTGCCAACTCGGGCTTAGCTCAAAAACGTTGGCCTTTTCCTGACCCTGCCAATTTGCCGGCCTATACTGCAAACGGCGTAGCAAATACCGATTGGATGGACGAAATGTTTGTTAAAAATGCTCTTACAAAAAATATTGTCGTAGGCGCTTCAGGAGGAAGTAATCAATCAACCTATTCAATGTCGTTATCGTATACCGGACAAGAAGGTATTGTAGGTGGCTCTGAACTCTCGAACTTTGAACGCTACGGAGGAAGATTTAATTCCGATAAATCACTCTACAACAATCGCGTAAAGATTGGAGAAAATATTAGCATTTCATACATAAAGAAAAATGGAGTCGATGTGGGAGGAATTTATACGAACCCATTACGAGGTGCATTTAATGCCAGCCCGTTAATGCCAGTATATACCGACGATGGTGAATTTATGAATTCGGTCAATGATAAAATTGTTGATCAGAATGGTAAGCCTTATTGGTATACCGAAGAAGTAAATCCATACTCAAGCATGGTTTATAACAATCAAAATACTACTGATATTTTGAAAGTTATTGGAAATGTTTATGCTGATATTGAATTACTTAAAAATCTAAAATTCAGATCATCGATTGGAGTTGATATTTTAAGCCAGGAAAGACGCAGCTATACTCCTGAATACGTATTGTCCTCGTTAACTTACAATATCAATTCAAAAGCAAACCAACGAATGGAAAAAAGCCTCAGTTTTACTTTTGATAATTTATTAAGCTATTCTTTAGACATAAATTCCCATAAAATAGATGCTATGGCCGGTATGTCAGCACGCCAATATCAGGGTTCGTGGATGTTTGGTGAAAACTCTCTACTTGCATTTAATGATTTAGAACATGCTTATCTCAATAATGCCACAAATCAGGAATGGGCTAACCTTAAACTGGAAGGCGCTCCTTATGATGAGGATAAATTAATTTCATACTTTGGTAGAATTCAATACGGGTTTAAAGAAACTTATTTATTAAATGCAACGCTCCGTGCCGATGGTTCTTCAAAATTTGCTGAAGGAAATCGTTGGGGATATT